>Ga0265327_10004668_pt1 | contig 12009 bp, 12 predicted proteins | sample 41621metaG_FD_202089 | JGI IMG/M metagenome (GOLD analysis project Ga0265327, IMG submission 202089) | Rhizosphere microbial communities from Carex aquatilis grown in University of Washington, Seatle, WA, United States - 4-16-21 metaG | ecosystem: Host-associated > Plants > Roots > Rhizosphere...
ACCGCCGGTACGTCGATATGGCGGTTTCCGGGACGCAGTGGACGCAATCGCGTGCTACGCCGTATCGCTGCAGACCCAGGCGACGGAGCGCCGTTCCCGCGGCCTCTCCGTGTCCGATCAGGATTATTCCGAAGAGGCGTTCTGCTTGACCCCTCCGGGAGCCGCTCGCCATCCGCTCGTGCTCATCGGCGGCATGGGACCGCTGGCAGGCGCGCTCGCGTTCCGCAAGGCGTGCGAGAGGTTCTGCGATTCCCGCACCACGGTCCTCTACCAGGCCTGCTCCGTTCCGGATCGGACGCCGGCCATCCTGGCGGATGGAGGGACCCGTTTCTCTCCCATCAGCCTGGAGATGGGGAGGCATTTGGCGAGCGCCGTCAAGGAAGCCGTGGGTTTATTGCCTCAAGTCCCGGGACGGGTGGACTGCGTCCTCGCCTGCAATTCGGCCCACTACTTCTGGGAGCCGCTCAAGATAAGCTTGGCAGGCTCGCCGGATCTGCACCGGCGCCTGAACCTGATCTCCATCGTGCAAAGTTCGTTTCGCGCTCTTCGCGCTGCGGCATGCGGCCGGGTTTTGCTGTTGTGCACGCAAGGCGCCCGCATCGGAGGAATATTTTCGGGCGCGGCGGCCGAAAGCGGGGTTCGCTTCGGTGAACCTGGGCCGGAACTCGACCGGCTTCTCATGCGGGCAATCTATGACGGCGTGAAATCGCTGGACGAAGACCGCGCCGTCGAATTCGGAACGCAATTCTTCGAGGGCGTTCTGCGCCACATGGGGGATTTCGATTGCATACTCGCCGGCTGCACGGAGCTGCCGGCGATCATCGAACTGCTGAAGGGCCGAGGCACGCCGGCGGTAAAAGCCTTTCTGTCGCGGGTCACGGTCGTCGATCCCCTCGATGCGGCGCTGGACGTCGGGGCTGAGGATCCGTGTTCAGCGGAGAGCGAATTTTGCAATCCGGCCGTTGGGACCACCCTGACTCGCCCGATGGAAAACATGACCGCCGCCGGTGTCATGCCGCCCGGAGCCGCCGATCCGGGACGTCGCCTCGGAGGCGCATTGGAAGAGAGCCGGTTCGGCTTCTGAAGAATTCCGGCCGGCCCAAATGCGGCGTCGGCAATCAAGGCTGCTCCTCATAGCCGCCATGGCCTGATGGAAGGTCACCCATCTCTTTCCGAGGGAGATCCGCATGCGTGATGTCGTGATTACGGGCATGGGGGTAATCCTGAACAACTGCGACCGGAAGGAAACCTTCTGGAGACAGGTGAGGGAAGGCGAGTCGCAACTCCATCTGGAGTCATGGCCGGAGATTTCCGACCGGCCGATCGTCACGGGAAGAGTGCGCCACTTCGCCCCGGAGAAATATCTCGGGGAAATTCCGGGCGAGCGGTTCCGTCGGTATCCGCGAGAACTGCAGATGTATCTCGCCTCGGTCTTCATGGCACGGGACGATGCGATGCTGAAACTGGACAGCATCGACCCAGAGCGCGTGGGCTTGTTCGACAGCAGCAGTCGCCCCGGACAGCAGTTCCTGGCCGAGCAGATCGGGCGAACCGATCTGCGCGAGGTGTGCAATACCGTCTCGATCGTCGAAACGTCGCCGGGCATGACCGTGGGATTTGCCGCTTCGGTGCTGAAAGCGCGCGGACCGGCGTATTTGACCTATGCGGCCTGCTCCGGCGGGACGCTGGCCATCGGCACGGCGCTCCGCGAGATACAAGACGGCGAAATCGACGTGGCGTTCGCGACCGGCCATGAAAACCCGGTGAATCTTGTCGCCTTGCTCCAATACTCCTACGAATCGCGGCTCCAGTCGCCGGAGCGGGAGGACGCCGCCCGCGCGATCAGGCCGTTCAGCAGGCACGGGACCGTGCTCGGCGAGGGCGCGATCACGCTGGTTCTGGAGGCGCGCGAGCACGCCGAACAGCGCGGCGCGACCATCTTTGCGTCGGTAAAGGGACTCGGATACGGCAACAACGGCGGGCACCTCATGCGCCCCGACCTCGACGGCGTGCGCCCTGCCGAGGTCATCGAGAAGCTTCTCCGCAAATTGCAGGTGAGCGCCGACGAGATCGATTTCGTGGTCGCTCATGGAAACGGGGTGGAGCTGAGTGATCGCTCCGAGCAGAAGATGATGCGGCTCGTCTTCGGCGATCGCAGCGGGGATGTGCCGCTGGTGTCGAACAAGCCGATCTACGGACACCTCCTCGCCGGTTCGAGCAGTTTGAATGCGGCGCAGGCCGCCTTCATGCTCAAGGAGCAGTTCATTCCTCCAACCATCAATGTCGATGAGCGCAATGTTCCTCCCGGCATCAACCACCAAGCCGGCCGCGGCGCTCCAAAGAAATGCAGGTATGGCCTCACGATAAGCTTCGGCATGGGAGGGCACAACGGCGTGCTGCTTCTCGGACGATGAGAGCGCCGAATTTGTGCGGCGCACCGCAGGCAGCGTGCCTCGCCGCCGCCGGTGGCCGCTTGGACGATAAGCAGCTCGGACGATAGACCATGCACTACATTCTCCAGGGTGTGCGCGTCCTCGATCTGACGCAATTCTTCGCCGGGCCGCAGGCTACCCTGTTCCTGGCCGGCCTCGGCGCCGACGTGCTGCGCATCGATTCTCCGGAGAGCGCCCGGACCGCCGCCCTCGGCCCTCCCTATGCCGGACCGCACGGCGTGTCGTTCGAGCGCCGCTCGCCCGACGATTTCAACGTCAATTATCTGAAGCGCAATCGCGGCAAGCGGGCGATCACGCTCGATCTCAAGCAGGATGAAGGCCGGCGTGAATTCCTGCGTCTCGCCGAGACGGCGGATGTCGTGGTCGAGAATTTCTCGGTCGGCGTCGCCGCGCGCCTCGGCATCGATTATCCCACGCTCGCGGCGATCAATCCGCGCCTCATCTACTGTGCGCTTACCGGCTATGGGTCAACCGGGCCGGACCGCCACCTCAAGGCCTATGACGCGACGGTGCAGGCCGCCGCCGGGCTGATGAGCCTTACCGGTCTGCCGAGCCAGCCGCCGATGAAGGCCGGAACGGCGCTGTCCGACCCCATCGCCGGCACCTTTGCCTTCTCGGGCATCCTTGCCGCGCTCTATGACCGGACGCAGACCGGCAAGGGGCAGTTCGTCGACGTCGCCATGGTCGATTGCCTGTTCGCGCTGCTGTTCGACGATCCGATCGACTGGTACGAGCGGCTTGGCGTGCCGGTGCGCCAGGGCAACCGCGTCTTGCGGTTTTCGCCGTTCAACACCTACCGGACCGCCGACGGCTGGGCGGTGCTCGGCGCCGCGACCAACGCACAATGGCTCGGCGCGCTCAGAGCCTTGGACCGGGAAGACCTGAAAGCCGACGCCGATTGGATGAGCATCGATTGGCGTGTCGCCAACAACGATCAAGTCGATGCCCTGATGCGCGAGTGGGCGGCCGGACGCACGACGGAGGAGGCGATGGCCGCCATGCTCGGTGCGGGCGCCCTCGCCGCGAAGATCCGCGAGCCCAAGGATCTGGCGTCCTGGGAGCATCTCAAGGCGCGCGGCATGTATCTCGATCTCGACCACCCGACGCTGGGCCGGCTGGACGGCGTTGGTGCGCCGGGCTTCCCGCTGAAATTCAGCGGCGCGGCGACGGGTTATGACCGCCCGGCGCCGTTGCCGGCGCCGCTGCCGAAGGCGTCCACCTCGAACTGACCGGCGGCGGGGCAGCCGGTCCGGGCGCTCTTGCACGGCTGTCGCCATGCTCGCCGCCGCTGCTGTCGGCCGCCTGCAGCACGAACCCCGGCGGTCTCCGCCTCAGGCCTGCAACCCGCCGCCGTTCGGGGCGATGCCGGCTGCCTCGGCCTGCTGCTGCTGCCGGCGCAGCAGTTCGACGAAGTCGATCGGGTTGATCAGCAGCGGCGGGAAGCCGCCTTCGCGGGTCGCATCCGCGATGATGTTGCGGACGAAGGGGAACATCATCCGCGGCGCCTCGACCAGCACGAGCAGCGGCAGGATGTCGGGCTGCTGCGGCGCCCGGGCGGTGACGACCGCGCCGTAGCTCAGCTCGACGATGAAGACCGGCTCGTTGTCCGTCTGGGCGTTGGCGGAGACCGACAGCATCACCTCGAACAGGTCCGGTCCGAGATTCCGCGCCTTCACGTCGACGTTGAGGCTGACCTCCGGCTGCTTGTTCTGCTGGATGAGACTCTGCGGCGCGCGCGGGTTCTCGAACGAAAGATCCTTGATGTACTGCGCGTTGATGACGAGCTGATTGCCTTGCTGACCGGTTTGGTCGGAAGCGGCTGTATCGGACATAGGCGTCTCGTGCTCCTGAAGGGGGCGGGCGGGACGCGTGGCTAACACGTCTCGACTCGCGACACAACCGGCCCTGCCGGCGTCGCCCCCGTCCCGCCGGACCGTGGTCCCGTCAGGGGGCCTGCGTCGCCGCCGGCAACAAGGCCACCGCGATCAGCTCCGCGACGCGCGGCGGCATAAGCAGCGGCGTCGCGCTCTCGCGCGGGCGTTGCGGATCGACGCGGATCACCGCGCCGTTGGTCGCGCGCAGTCCGGTCATCCCAAGGATGAACCCCCAGTGCGAGACGACGACCACGCCGTCATGGTCGTCGCGCGCTGCGTGCCGCCCGGCGAACGTCTCGACGCGGCGGAGGATGGCCGCCTCGCTCTCCTCCGGTTCCGGCCACCACGGGTCGTTCAGATGGTCGAAAACAAGCGCGGGCCAGCGCGCCTTGAGGTCGGCGCAGGTCGAGCCGATGTCGCAGGAGAAGGCGACCCGCTCGCCGACCAGCGGATCGACCGTGAGCGTCAGGTTTCCGCCCAGCGTCTCGGCGATGATCTCGGCGGTTTCCAGCGCGCGGACATAGGGGCTGACGACGATTTCCCGGACGCCGCCGCCGCCGCCCGGCAGCTTCGCCAGCGCCGCCGCGGCGTCGGCCGCCTGCCGGCGGCCGGTCTCGGTCAGGCTCGGATCGCGGATGCCCGGATCCCGGCGCGTCGTGCCGTAGACGACGTTGAACTCCGTCTGGCCGTGGCGGATCAGGATCATCCGCGGCCCCACCTACTGCCGTCGCCGGTGCGCGGCAGGTCGCCGCCCCTGCCGCCGCGGACCTCGTGGTACTCGCCCTCGATGACCGGCGGCCCGCCCCCGCCGCCGCCGGGACGGCGCGGGAACGGCGCGCCGGCACGGCGCACCACGAGGTCGACGTGGTGCGACAGCCAGCGGAAGAGACCCTGCCGCACCGCGGGCACGAGCAGCGCCAGCGCGACCGCGTCGCTCAGGAACCCCGGCAGGATCAGCAGCAACCCCGCGAGGACCAGGCAGGCGTCGTCGAACAGCGGCCCCGCGGGAAGCTCGCCGCGGTCGAGCGCGTCGCGGCATCGGCGCAGGATCGCGAGCCCGCGCTCGCGCACCAGCTTGACTCCGGCGATCGTCGCGACGATCAGCAGCAGGATCGTCGCGAGGGCGCCGATCGCCGCGCCGACCTTGATGAAGACCGCAAGCTCCAGCAGCGGCAAGGCGACGACTGCAACCCGCAGGAGGACACCCATGCTTGTCCTTTCCAGACCGTAGGCCTATCTACGTGACACCGGCGCTCGCGATCCATAGGCTGATCGAGGGCCGTCGACGGCTAAACCCGGGAGAGAGACAGTCACCCCAGGGCGACTGTCGGGCCTTGATACCATGAGCGACGGCTTCCAGTTTTTCGACATCATCCTGTTCGCCATGGTTGCGGCGTTCCTCGTCCTGCGGCTGCGCAGCGTCCTGGGACGCCGGACCGGGACCGAGCAGCGGCGCGACCTGTTCCCGCCCCGCCCGCCAGAGGCGGCGCCGACCGACAACGTGGTGAGCCTCGCCGATCGGAACAAGGCAGGCGCCGGTTCCGGCCCTGCCGCGGCGGATGCCGGCCCGCTGCCGCTGGCGGCGCAGCTCGCTTCGGTGCGGAGCGCGGATCCGTCGTTCGAGGAGGCCGGCTTCCTGCGCGGCGCCCGCGGGGCCTTCGAGATCATCGTGACCGCCTTCGCGGCCGGCAATACGGCGACGCTGCGTCCGCTCCTCAGCGACGACGTGTACGAGCGCTTCGCCGAGGCGATCCGCGCCCGCACGGCGGCCGGCGAGACGCAGGAGACGAAGCTGGCGGCGATCGACGCGGCCGACATCGTCGAGGCGCGCACAAGCGGCGGCATCGTGCTCGTCACGGTGCGGTTCGCCTCCGACCAGACCAACGTGACCCGCGGGCGCGATGGCGCGGTGGTCGACGGCGACCCGGCCAAGACCGTCGAGCGGACGGACTTCTGGACCTTCGCGCGCGATCCGCGCTCTTCCGATCCCAACTGGCAGCTCGTGGCGACCCGCAGCGGCTGATGCCGCAGCCGTGCCGGGAGGATCGTGTTTGAATTCGGTGCCGTCCCGCGCGGCTTCTTCCCCCCACCCCAACCCTCCCCCGCAAGGAGGGAGGGAAAACCCGGCGTGATGCCGGGTTTTTTCGTTTCAAGCTCGATCGCAACCCTGAACCGCCCTCGCCGTGTGCCGCTTCCTTCCGCTGTTGCTGCTTCTTCTCGTTGCGGCGGTCGCCGCCGGCTGCACGCTGGCGCCTCGGCCCCCGCTCCCCGACCGCCTCGTGCTGACTCCGGTGGGTTTCGACCGGCTCCCCGGCTGGGCCGAGGACGATCACGGCGCGGCCTGGGCCGCGTTCCGGCGCTCCTGCGCGGCGCTGGCCGGGCGCGGCGATGCCGAGCCGTTCGGACCGGAGAGCGTCGGCGGCGGCACGGCGGCCACCGGCACCGTGGCCGACTGGCGGCCGGCGTGCGCCGCCGCCGACGCGGCCACCCCGGCGTCCGCGCGGTCGTTCTTCGAGGCCGCCTTCCAGCCTTTCTCCGCCGCGAACAACGATCGCCGGGCGGGTCTCTTCACCGGCTACTACGAGCCTGAACTGCGGGGCTCCCGCCGCGCCGGCGGCGCCTATGCCACGCCGCTGCTGCGCCGGCCGCCGGATCTCGTGTCGGTCGATCTCGGCCGGTTCCGCCCGGCGTGGAAGGGCGAACGCACCGCGGGCCGGGTCGTCGACGGGGTGCTGGTGCCCTATCCGAGCCGGGCCGAGATCGCGGCCGGAGCGCTCGCCGGGCGCGGTCTCGAACTGGTCTGGATCGACGATCCGGTCGATGCCTTCTTCCTGCAGATCCAGGGGTCGGGCCGGATCGCCCTCGACGACGGCGGCGCGATGCAGGTCGGGTTCGACGGCCAGAACGGCCATCCCTACGTGCCGATCGGCCGCATCCTCGCCGAGCGGGGCGACTTGCCGCGCGACGGCGTCACGATGCAGTCGATCCGCCGCTGGCTCGCCGACCATCCCGACCGGATCGCCGCGCTCTTCGCGCAGAACCCGTCCTATGTCTTCTTCCGCGAGCTGCCTTTCGCCGAGAACCCGGCCGGCACGCAGGGCGTCGAGCTGACGCCCGGCCGCAGCCTCGCCGTCGACCGCGGCTTCGTGCCGCTCGGCGTGCCGCTCTGGCTCGACCTCGCCGACGCGCCCGATGGGCGCCGGCAGCGCCTCGTCATCGCCCAGGACACCGGCGGCGCGATCCGCGGGCCGGTGCGCGGCGATCTTTTCTGGGGCCACGGCGACGTGGCGGCGGCGCATGCAGGGATGATGCGAACGCAGGGGGAATATTACCTGTTGCTGCCGCGTTCTCTGGTTGACCGAATTGCCCTGGGGTTTTCGGTTTTTTAACCATACGACGGATAAGCACTGACCGGATAGCGGCGCCCGCGCGCCGCATCAGGAGACACGCACATGAGAAAGCATCTGACGGTTGTGGCTCTGCTGCTGCCGCTTGCCGCGTGCGTCCAGCCCGGCTACGGCGGCGGAGGAGGCGGTTACGGTGGTGGATACGGCGGGGGCAGCTACGCCAGCGACCCCTATGGCAGCCGCGCCGCGCCGGGCGAGATCGGGGTGAACAAGACGACCGGCGGCGCGCTGGTCGGCGCCGGACTCGGCGGCCTCGCCGGCTCGCAGATCGGCCACGGCTCGGGTAAGCTCGCGGCGACCGCGATCGGTGTTCTGCTCGGCGGCCTCGCCGGCAGCTCCGTGGGCGCGTCGCTCGACCGCGCTGACCTTCAATATGCCCAGCGGACGCAGCAGCAGGCGTTCGAGGCGGCCCCCTCCGGCCAGACGGTCGCGTGGCGGAACCCCGATTCCGGCAACACCGGCACCTTTACGCCGCGTCCGGCCTACCAGACGCAGACCGGCCAGTTCTGCCGCGAGTTCCAGCAGACGATCACTGTCGGCGGCCAGACGCAGGAAGGCGTCGGCACGGCTTGCCGTCAGCCGGACGGCACCTGGAGGATCGTCCAGTAAGCCCTGCGCCCACCATCAATGCCGATCCTCATACAGGTTGTCGGCTGGCGTTTTGAGACGCTCTCCTCCGCGCGATAGAGGGGGCCGCCGGTCCGGCGGCCTCCTCTCGCCTCCCGACGAGAGTCTCGTGTAAGCTCCCGGTGCAATTCAGGCGGAGCGCGAACATGGGAACGGCGTCGAAAAGGCTAACGATCTCGGGCATTCTTGCCGTCAGCGCCGTCGCGTTGTTCATTGCGTGCTGCGGCGCGCAGCCTGCCGCCGCAGCGACGCCGCAGCAGCGCTACACGGTCTTCTTCGACTTCAACAGTATCGCGGTGCGCCCGAGCGCAGCGCAGGTGATCGCGCGTGCGGCGGCTACTGCGAAGGAGCGGCAGGCGCAGCACAGCCTCTCGCACGTCAAGGTGATCGGCTATGCCGATGCGGCCGGTTCCGCCGCGGCATCGCAACGCCTCTCCGAGCAACGTGCCGCCGTGGTGCGCGACGCGCTGACGGCCCAGGGCGTGCCGGCGGAGTCGATCGCCGTCGAGGGACGCGGCCGGCGCGACCCGGCGGTCAGCACCGCCGACCGCGTCCGCGAAGCGCGAAACCGCCGCGTCCGCATCGTGCTCTACGGACCCGGGGAATGATCGGTCGGCATCAGCCGATTGTCTGAAGCGAGGAGCAGCCTTTCCGGACAGGTCTTAAGCGACGGCGATCAGCGCGTAGATGATCGCCATCCCGGTTGGCATGTCGACGACGCCGAGCGCATAGCCGATCGACCCGATCACGCAGGCGGCCCTGAGGCGCGCGTTCGCGGGTGAGCCGCCAGCAGCGAGCGCCGGAACGATCAGCGACGAGAAGACGAGATAGGCGCCGACGAGCTGCATAGCCGAAGCGTTTTCCTCCCGGCCCAGGACGATTACGCGGGCCCGGTATCCTGGGCGGCGCAGCAGTCCGCTTCGCATTCGACGCCATGAGGTATGGTCGTGAGGTCGACGTAGTTTTCGACCCACTCGCCGGTCATGCTGACCAACCTGTCGAACGCATCGTGCGGAGGTACTTCGAACTTGTAGGTAACGCCCGCCTGCGCCATTGCTGCGGCAACATGCGCGGCAAGCTTCCGGGCGAATGATTCTATGGAGAGGTTGCTGCCGCGATCGGTCATGATGTCCTTATCTGTATCTGTTCGTTTTTCTCTTTGCGCGTCCGCGTTATCCGAATGCCGGCATGAAGGCGAGCCGCGAGGACATGCGTAGGAAAGTCCTCACGAAAGCCGAACCACCTCCGCATATCGCCGCCCTTTCATCGTTCCGGCGGCCTTACGGCGAGACGTGAACGGCATTCATCAAACGCCCTGGAGCCGATTTGTCGTCATTGGCTGCTTCCGTCCGTGAGCTCATGGCGCAATACGTGCTTCAGGACCTTGCCGGCGGCGTTGCGGGGCAGCGCATCGCGCACGAGCAGCCGCTTCGGGAGCTTGAAGCCGGCGAGGTGCGGGCGGGCGAAGGACTGCAGATCGGCGAGATCCACCGATTGTCCCGGTCGCAGGACGACGACCGCGGTCACGGCCTCGCCCCAGAAATCGTCCGGCAGGCCGATCACGGCGGCGTCGGCAATGGCGGGGTGCTTGAGGATGACGTTCTCGACTTCGGCCGGATAGACGTTCTCGCCGCCGCTCTTCACCATGTCCTTCAGGCGATCACGGATGAACAGGTAGCCGTCCTGGTCCAGATAGCCGGCGTCGCCGGTGTGGAACCATCCGTCCCGGATCGCGGCGGCAGTCTCCCGTGGCCGCCGCCAGTACCCCGCCATGGTTTGCGGCCCGCGATAGATCACCTCGCCGACCTCGCCGGGCGGCAGCCGCGCCCCATCGGCATCGATGACGGCCACCTCGCCCGAAGGAAAAGGCCGCCCGCACGAGAGGAGGCGGCGGCCCGAGGCGATCTCGTCCGGCGGCAGATATGTGAACATCCCCGTGGTCTCGGTGAGGCCGTAGACGTGGATGAGTTCGGCCGACGGCAGGACGGCGCGCGCGCGGCGGATCAATTCCTCCGGCATCGGCGACGCGCCGAAACACAGAGTGCGCAGTGACGACGCATCGCGCGGATGCTGTTCGAGCGCGGTGACGACCATGCGGATCACCGCCGGCACGAGCAGCGTCTTCGTGGCGCCATGCGCCGCGATGGCGTCGATGATCTGGTCCGGCACGACCTCCGGCAGCAGCACGATCTTGGCGCCGGACGCGAGCGCGAACACCGCCCAGTCGGCCGCGGCGATGTGAAAGAGGGGCAGGCACACGAGAGCGACATCCCGGTCGGTAAAGCCGCCGAGATGCACGGTCCCTTCCGCCGCAAGCGCGATCAGGTTCGCCTGCGTAATCATCGCGCCCTTGGGGCGTCCCGTCGTGCCCGAGGTGTAGAGCTGCATCACGATGGTGGACGGCGCCACCGGGGCCGGCGCCCACGCAGGGTGCGTGGTTGCGCAGAAGGCCTCCAGCTCGGCCGCGTCGAGGATCGTCCTACGGTCGCCCGCGTATGTGGTCCGGGCATTCCGGTGGGAGTCGTCGCAGAACAGGAGGCTGGGCTCCGCGTCCTGAAGGATGAACGCGACCTCCGCCGGTGAAAGCCGGACATTGATCGGCACCAAAACCAGCCCGAGGCGCGCGCAGGCAAGCAGGAGGTCGAAAAACCACGGCCCGTTGCGCGCCAGCAGCGCCACCCGGTCTCCGGTGCGCAGGCCCATCTCGGACAAGGTCTGCGCCAGGGCTTCGGCGCGACGCCGCAGGTCCGCGTAGCTCCGGTCGGCCGCGTTCGGGTAGACGACGGCGACGGCGTCGCCCCTCTTGTCGGCTTGGCGGGCGAAGAAATCCCAGAAGGTGCTGCCGGCATCGGCGGCGCTGCACGAATTCGATGACATCGGTCGACAGTTTCCCTGTTCAATGTGCGCGATTTATTGTTTCCCTGCCCGGCGACTTGCCGCCGGCGACGAGCGTCACGCCTGAACGCCTCTTGTTTGCGGACTCCTTTGCGGTCGAGCTATTCGGCGAACACGCGCGCGATGGTGCCGATCGAGCAGTAGATCACGTCGCGGTGCCAACCGGTGGACAGGAACATGCCGTTGGCCACTCTGCTTTCGGTTGCCACCCGTCCCCTTTCCGCCCCGGTCTCGACGTCGAACACGACGATCTCGTCGAACCCGTTCCGGAAGTCATTGACGGCGACCTCGCCGGTATCGAGGAAGAGCACGAGCTGCATCGATACCCGACAGGGGCGCGTCCACAATTTCTCGAAGCGGGCGCCCCCCAGATACCGGAATGCCCCCAGGCGGCCGTTGCCGGTGTCGAAGGCGATCGCGATCTTGCGGATCGGATCGAAAGCCGGCGGGCTGAAGATCGAGCCGAAGGGCAGCCCGAACGGTTCCAGAACCGCCGCGCGCGTCGGGTCGGCCAAGTCGATCCGGTGCAGTTTCTGAGGGCTGGACGCAAGGCCGCTGAAGACGGAGCCGCGAGGCGGTCGCCGGGCGCCGAACGGGCGCGTCCCGAAGATTACGGCGTTCGCCTCGTTGTCGCCGTTGTCGAGGAACCAGCATCCGCCGCCGGACAGGCAGGAATCCCACGAGAAGGACTGCTCGTCGTCGGCGAGGGTGCGGTACCGGGGTTGCCATGTCTCGTCGATGGACAGCCTGCCG
>Ga0265327_10004670_pt1 | contig 12006 bp, 11 predicted proteins | sample 41621metaG_FD_202089 | JGI IMG/M metagenome (GOLD analysis project Ga0265327, IMG submission 202089) | Rhizosphere microbial communities from Carex aquatilis grown in University of Washington, Seatle, WA, United States - 4-16-21 metaG | ecosystem: Host-associated > Plants > Roots > Rhizosphere...
CTGTGTACTGGATTTTCATGTGCTGACTGCCGCACCGCGCGAAGAACTGGACGAATATTTCCGCTACATGCCGGATCAAGTCCGCATGGTTCCTGTGCCGCCGCTGTCTCTCGCACTGCCCGACGGCAGACACAACGGCGGGCCGGTGTATGAAGATTTTGTAGTCAATGCCATAGGCCTGTTGGGGGCAGGCAAACTGGAGGGCTTGGGCCGCGCTGCCCGCACACTGCTAGATCTCTCCCGTCCCGATCTGTGGCTATCTTCTGCCTTGCGCTGGCTGCTGCTGGTGATGGAACTGGAGCCGGAAAATCAGGATGCATTCGGTGCGCTCATCAAATCGTTGCGCCACCTTATTCCGCCACAGTGGGCGGAGCAGCAGCACGTGCTACCGAAGAAGAGTCCGGCACCAAAAAACTCTCTCACTTCCGCTGAAGCGGATGCGTTGACGGCACTGGTTGCGGTTCAGCACAACATCCTCACCCTGCCCATTGAGGCAAGCTGGCAGCTTGGTCGCATCAAGGCAGTTGCTGCTACGCTTTCCGGTTGCCTGAGGGCGAGCGGCGATGTTGCGGCGCTACCTGGACTGGAAGCAGCTCTAGCAATGGCTCTGGATGAGGCCGCGCCAACACCGCTTCTGGTTTGGCTCGATGGCAAACTACAGGAAGCGGGGCAAGCAGCCCCGGTGCCGGAGATTGTGTCCGAGGTATTGGTGGTGGATCGCCGTGGAGGGGTAGCGGAAGCAATATCGGATGCGGAAGGAACATCGAAATTCGGACGCCGCGCCGAAGATACCATCGCCGTGCCGAAGAGCCTCAAGGTTGACCAGGCCAAAATCGACCGCCTGATGAATTTGATCGGCGAGATGGTGGTTTCTAAAAATGCCCTGCCCTATCTCGCCGGACGTGCCGAGACCGTTTTCGGGGCGCGCGAACTCTCGCGCGAAATCAAGGCGCAGTATGCGGTGATCAACCGCATCGCCGAAGAAATGCAGGATGCCATCATGCAGGTGCGCATGATGCCGGTCTCGTTCGTATTTCAGCGCTTTCCGCGTCTGGTCAGGGACACTACACGCAAGCTGGGCAAGGAAGTTAATCTGGTGCTGGAAGGCGAAGAAACGGAAGCCGACAAAAATATCGTCGAATCTCTTGGCGATCCGCTGGTGCATATTGTTCGCAACAGCCTCGACCATGGCTTCGAGTTGCCCGAGGTGCGTCGCGCCGCAGGCAAGCCAGATGCAGGCACACTCACCATTAGCGCCACCCAGGAATCAGACCGGGTAGTAATCGAAATCAGCGATGACGGCAAGGGAATCGACCCTATGGTCATCAAACAAAAGGCCTACGAGAAAGGCCTCATCGACGAAGCCGCCATGGAGCGGCTCAGCGATCAGGAAGCAGTGAATCTGGTCTTCGCGTCCGGCTTCTCGACCATGGAAGTGGTGTCCGATCTTTCCGGGCGCGGTGTGGGTATGGACGTGGTGAGAACTGCCGTAGAGAAGGTAAACGGAACCGTCGTTCTGGAAAGTGAAAAAGGCAAGGGAACCCGTCTTCGCCTGTCGCTGCCGCTTTCCATGGCCGTCACCAACGTCATGATCGTCGAGTCAGACGGTCAGACTTTTGGCATCCCCATGGATAGCGTAGTGGAGACGGTGCGAGTGCCGCGTAGCGCTATTAGCACCATCAAGAAAAACCTTGCCACTGTGTTGCGCGGGCACATCGTGCCGCTTAAATCTATCAATACCCTATTGGAAATTGATGCCCCCCCAAAAGCCAATGCCGAGGATGAACTGGCGGTATTGGTGGTGCGCCTAGGCGATGAGGTGGTAGGTCTGCTGGTGGATGACTTCCACGAGACGGCGGACATTATCCTGAAGCCCATGACCGGCATGCTGGCCGGGCTATCCGCCTATTCAGGCTCGGCCCTGATGGGGGATGGCTCGGTATTGATGGTGCTCAATGTAAAGGAGATGCTGTGATGACTATCGAGTACAAAAAAAACTGTGCTTTGTTCAGCGATGTGGTGAGCGTAGAGGATGCGGAAGCGCTGCTGGAATGGTTGCAAAAAACATCTGCGGCTCGCGTGGATCTTTCCGCCTGCACCCATCTGCACCCGGCCAACCTGCAAGTGCTGATGGCGGCGAAACCCGCCATCAGTGACTGGCCAACGGACGCTGGGCTGGCAACCTGGTTGCAGTCTGCATTGAAGGTTTGAATCGAGGAGAAACAACATGGCAAAAACGATCCTGATCGTCGATGACTCCGCCACTATGGTGATGAGCGTCAAGAACAATCTGGAAATCGCCGGTTTCAAGGTCGAGACGGCGGAAGATGGTGCCAAGGCGCTGGCTAAACTCAAGGGCGGAATCAAACCGGATTTAATCATCACCGACATCAACATGCCCAATATGGGCGGCATGGAGTTGATCAAAAACGTGCGAGCACTGCCTGGATTTCGCTTCACCCCCATCCTCACCTTGACCACCGAGAGCCAGGCCGACAAACGTGAAGAGGGCAAGAAGCTGGGTGCCACCGGTTGGCTAGTCAAGCCGGTTGGGGGGACGGATTTGTTGAAAATCATCAAGCAGGTTCTGCCTGGGGCGTAAGGAGAACTTTATGGAAACCATTCTTCGTCTGTTCCCCAGATCCGGCCTCATTCCCAAGCTTTGGGCCGCGAATTTGGCGGCAATTGCAATCGCCAGCATGATTGGTTGGTTCTGCTCGCCCTGGCTGCACGATACCGTACTTGCTCCGGCGGGAGTAAGCTTTGCCGGAGATATCGCTATTACCACTTTGCTGTCGATGCTGACCCTGATTCCCCTCTCGCTGCTAATCGCCTGGCCATTCGCGCACGAGGAATTGAATTGGTTAAGAATGGCAATCACAGAAAAAGAACACGACAAGGATGTCATTGCAAGCAAGAGAATCAAGCAAGCCACTCTGCTGATGGACATTCATCTGCGTCTGGATGCGGCCATCGGAAGCCAGTTGGATGAGGTCGTCAACGACACTGACTCTTCGGCGATAGCCTTAATCTTGAATGTGCGCAAGCTCCACGATGATGCCGCCACCTTGCTGGACTATCTTGGTAGTTCCGGCTCGTCTGCGCACGACATGGAAAAGGAAATCGAAGGTAGCGTCGCGTCCATCGTCCAGATCAGCAACTTTGTCCAGGAATTACCAGACATGATTCGAGAGGATGTAAAAACCGTGCAGATGGCAGCCATCAAGGAAATCGATGGCCTGATCGGCTTCATCGAAGTCATCAAGAAAATCAGCCAACAGACTAATCTGCTGGCGCTCAATGCCGCCATCGAAGCGGCGCGTGCCGGAGATGCCGGACGAGGCTTTGCTGTGGTAGCCGTTGAAGTGCGCAAGTTGTCAGATCGCTCGGCCCAGGCCGCAATCATGATCGAGAAAGGCTTGTTGGGGGCGCAACGCACCATGCTGGAAGGGCTGAAGCTGAGCCCCATGGATAAACAGATAGCGGATGCCGGAGAGATTGTGGGTTCGATTCGCGAACTGCAAAAAAACTACGACGACATACGTCAGTATTACAAAACCTTGTTTGTCGTGGTGACCGAGCACAACACCAATCTGGCAACAGAGATTGCTGAAATGCTCGGCCATATCCAGTACCAGGATGTGGTGCGGCAACGTATCGAGCGCGTCGCGTCTGCAATGGTGCTGCGCAACGACCTGCTCATGGAGTTGCCGCGCAGGCTGGGTGAATCTCAGGCCGACCTGACCGAACTCCCCACGCAAATGCAGATGGTGCTGGACGAATATCTGGCAAATGAAGCGCGTCACGCGCCAGCCGCCACGAATGTGACGGGTCCGGCGGACGGCCTGCCTAAGATGGAATTGTTTTAACCCATTAGATTTAGGTGGCACATCATGACAATTAAACCGGACAGAAAAACCATACTAATCGTTGAAGACACGCCGGAACACATCGAAATTCTAGTGCATTGCCTGCGAGAAGAATATGCCACCCAAGTGGCGCTGGGTGGAGAACTCGCGCTGCAAATAATCAACACTGATCCGATGCCCGACCTCATCTTGTTGGACGTAATCATGCCAGGCACGATTGATGGACATATGGTTTGTTCGCGCTTGAAAGCTAGCAAAAGGACGCGGGATATTCCCATCATTTTCACTACGGCATTAGGGGCTGTGCATGATGAAAGTCTCGGCTTCGAGCTCGGCGCGGTCGATTATATTTCCAAGCCTTTCAATACCACACTAGTCAGGGCGCGCATCAAAAATCATATCGAGCTCAAGGGACTCCGTGACACCCTTGAGGCTCAGGTGCATGAACGAACCCGCGAACTGGCGCTGACTCAGGATGCGGCCATCTATGGCTTGGGTATTTTGGCCGAGTTCCGCGATACAGAAACCGGCATGCATATCAAGCGCACTCAAACTTATGTCGGGCTGCTGGCCAGACATTTGCAGGCCAATCCAAAATTCAGCGGATACTTTGACGAAACCACCATCCGTTTGCTGGTCAACTCGGCGCCTTTGCACGACATCGGCAAAGTGGGGGTGCCCGACAACATTCTGCGCAAGCCAAGCTCCTTGACCGCTGAAGAATTTGCCCTGATAAAAAAACACACTACCTTCGGGCGCGGGGTGGTGGATCAGATTGAGGAGGCCATGCATGACAAGATGGCATCGGAATTTTTGCACTTTGCCAAGGAGGTCACTTATACGCACCACGAATGCTGGAACGGCAACGGCTATCACGGACTGAAGGGCGAGGAGATTCCGGTTTCCGGGCGCTTGATGGCCCTAGCCGACGTTTATGATGCGCTAACCAGCAAGCGGGTTTACAAGTCGGCACTGCCTCATGAAGAGGCTTTGCATATCATCATAAAGGGGGACGGTCGAACCCTGCCGGAGCACTTTGACCCAGAGGTGCTTCAAGCATTCATCGATCTCGGGGAAGCGTTCCGTGCTGTTTCAGAGAAATGGCAAGATTAACAGGATTGCCATCATGATCGAATCTTCCATCCCCTTGCCAGATAACGGCACCGGTAAGGATATTGCCGGGCACGAGCAAATCGACAAGGAGCAAACGAGAATTGAAGAGCGGTTACGCATCTCGATGGATACTGTGCCCGATGCTTTCGTTGTCATAGATGCCGAGCGGGGCACCGTTATCGACTGGAATCCAGCCGCCGAAGCAATCTTCGGCTATAGCCGGAAAGAAATAATCGGGCAGTCGCTGCACGACAAAGTTACCCCGCTTCGCTACCACGAGGCGGCACAACGGGGACTGGATCATTTAATCAGCAGCGGGGAAGGCACGTATATCGGCAAGACGCTGGAGCTCATAGCCCTGCGCAAAAACGGTGAAGAGTTTCCCATTGAACTGTCCCTTTCCGCCATGCTGCTGGGCGACAAATGGTACGCCACTGGCATCGTGCGCGACATCACAGAGCGCAAGCAAATGACTAAGAAGCTGGCTGAAAGGGAAACCTATTGGCACACTGTGGTGGGATCTATATCCGAGATGATTTGGCTGAAGGATGTGAAAGGTATATACCTGAACTGCAACCCGATGTTCGAGCGTTTCTTCGGCGCAAAAGAAGCGGACATAATCGGCAAAACCGATTACGACTTCATGGACAAGCAGCAGGCGGATTTTTTCCGCGTACACGACTGCATAGCGTTGGCATCGGACAAGCCATACATCGAACCCGAAGAATGGGTCAGCTTCGCCGATGATGGACATCGCGCTTTGATGGAAACCGTCAAAACACTGATGTTCGATGCCGAAGGCAAGCTGATTGGCGTACTGGGCGTTGCGCGCGACATCACCGAGCGCAGACAGGCGCAGGCTTCGGAAATTCGTTATCGTCGCCTGTTCGAATCGGCCAAAGACGGCATTTTGATCCTAGATGCCGAGACGGGCATGATCGTGGACGCGAACCCATTCATGGTCGAAAAACTGGGTTACTCGCATGAAGAGTTTCTCGGAATGCACATCTGGGAGCTCGGTTTCATGAAAAATATTGCGGCGAACAAGGATAAATTTCTGGAGTTGCAGCAGCAGGAATATGTGCGCTATGAAAACCTGCCGCTGGAAACTGCGCTGGGGCAAACGCTGAATGTGGAGTTCATCAGCAATGTCTATCTGGTGGGTGCCGTCAGGGTGATCCAATGCAATATTCGTGACAATACCAAGCGCCAGCAAATCGAGGAAGAGTTACATCAGCACAAAGATCGACTGGAGGTACTGGTTGCTCAACGTACCGCAGACCTGGTCGAAGCGAAAAATCAGGCCGAGGCGGCCACTCAAGCGAAAAGCATGTTCCTCGCCAACATGAGCCATGAAATCCGCACCCCGATCAATGCGGTGATCGGCATGACCAGTCTGGCGCTGAATACCGATCTGGATCGCAGGCAGCGTGATTATCTCGGCAAGGCGCAATTCGCGGCAGAAGCGTTACTGGAAGTCATCAATGAAATTCTCGATTTCTCCAAGATCGAGGCAGGCAAGTTTGAGCTGGTTCGCACGGAGTTCAAGCTGGATGATGTATTGAGCCGTGTCGCCAATGTCGTGGGTATCCGGCTCAAAGGCAAGAATATCGAGTTCCTGCTGAAAATTGCGCCCGATGTTCCCCAGCACTTGGTGGATGACCCCTTGCGCTTGGGGCAGGTGCTGCTTAATTTGTGCTCAAACGCGGTCAAGTTTACCAGCCATGGTGAAATCATCGTTGCGGTTACCCGGCTGGCGTGCAGTGATCCTCAACATGTCACCCTGCGCTTCTCCGTGCGCGATACCGGTATCGGCATGTCGCCCGAACAGCAAGCGGGTTTGTTTAAGCCATTTTCACAAGTGGATGACTCCAGCACGCGCAAATACGGCGGCACCGGGCTGGGGCTGGTCATCAGCAAGCAACTGGTTGACCTGACGGGCGGCATTATGGAAGTGAAGAGCGAACTCGGGAATGGCAGTGAATTCAGCTTTACCGAGACATTTGGCATTTGGAAAAACCCGTCTGCGAACTTGTCCGCTGCCATTGCCGGGCTGAGCGATAAAAAGCGGGTACTGGTCGTTGACGGCAGTCAAAGCGGGCGCGCTATCATGACCGAAATGCTGAGTACGCTGGGCTTTGAAGTGACTGCGTTAACCGATGCTTGGGCAAAAACCAAAGCAGCGTTGCTTAACGCTGATGAAAATCATCCCTATGCCCTAGTTATCTTGAACGCGAAGATGCCGAAATGTGCGGGTTTTGATTTTGCTCGAAAAGTCAGACAACTGCCCCTGCACTCGCCCCCCAAAATTGTCATGACCATGGCCTATGGTGACTGCGAGGTTGAACTGTATTCATCACGAGAGGGCTTTGATGGATATTTGAGTAAGCCAACCACGCTTTCATCACTGTTCGATATCATCGTGACGGCATTCGGCACATCACTGGTGGATGGTTCTGCGAAAACAATTCAAGATCTGCTGGCTGATACCATCAGCAAGATTCGTGGTTGCCGGGTGCTAGTGGTCGAGGATAACGATCTCAACCAACAAATTGCCTATGAACTGCTTTCTGATGCCGGTGTGATCGTAACGGTTGTCGGCAATGGTCAAGAAGCGCTCGACCTGATACATGAAGCACGCTTCGATGCAGTATTGATGGATGTGCAAATGCCGATTATGGACGGGTACGAAGCCACCCGCTTGATCCGTCACGATGCAACGTTGCAATCCCTGCCGATTATCGCCATGACCGCCCACGCCACAAATCATGATCGGGAACAGTGCTTACGTGCAGGCATGAATGATTACCTCACCAAACCGACCAGCCAGAAAGCGCTTTTGACCATGGTGGGGAAATGGGTCGGGCGCGTTCGGTTCAAAGAAACCGAACTCAAAGAAGTCAGAGAAACGCCCTCTTCCGCAATAGCCGAGGCTGTGGAAAACCTCAACTTTCCGCAAGAAATTTCAGGGATTTCACTGGAAGTAGGATTGGCTTTGTATGGGGGAAACCAAACTCTGTTCCTGAAACTGCTGCAGCAATTCCTGCGCACCCGATCCGGCACGGCGGAAGAAATTCGAGCCAAATTAGCCAAAGACCATTTCGACGACGCACGCCGAATTGCCCACACCATGAAATCGGTATCCGGTGCTATCGCTGCCGAGAAATTATCTCAATCCGCCGCCGCGCTTGAAATGGCGATCAGCCATCAGGAGCGTGACTCATGGGACGGCCTGCTGGATAATTTTGAGCGTCGGTTGAGCGAAGTCGTGCAAGGCCTGAATGTCAATCTGCCTGCCATTCAGGACAAGCCGCCAACGACAGACAAAACAGTTTCTGAAAAACCAATGGTAGAGGTTCTGGCTGAATTGCGCAGGCTGCTCGACATGGATGTCGGAATGGCAATGCTGCTGCGCGATGAAATTCATCAACGTTTTACTACGAGCGATAACGCCGATGAGTTTTGTCGGTTCGAACAGCGCTTGGCGGCCTATGACTTGGCTGGTGCCAAAGCAAGCGTGGACAAGTTGATGGCACACCTCGGTGTTGCGTTATAACCGTTCTACAACGTCAGATAGAACCACAATCCAATGACGGCGAGGTGAATGATGAAACCAATATGGGCGATCCCGGAACCCGCGCGCGCCTCGGCGAAGCGGGTCGCGAATACGCTCACGGCTGGTCGGCGAGCAAGCAGGCGGAACGCTTGCTGGATTTTTATCGCACGGTAAATGAATCACGCCATCTCCAGTAGCCACCCTTCAAAACGCGCCAAAAACGCCCCGCTATTCCACGCATGCTCATGGTGGCGCATCGGCATAATGTCAGGCTGCCCCCACTCGAAATTGTTACGACTTTTCCCTACAAAATAATTAGCCGAACTCTTATTTTCCCCGCACATCTTCACGCGCAAAATGCAATCGTCGAATCAGACATCACATTGAACGCAAGGAGACGAACATGAACGCACAGCAACTGCACCAACAAGCCGTAGCACGCACATTTCTCAATCCGGCCAAATCCGCCACGCCGATGCGCCTGACCCGCAAAGCGCTGAACGACGATTCCTGCTGGGATGAGTTCGACTCCGACTACGAAGAGTCGCTCCCGAGCCAGTTGCTTGCCTTTCTCGATGATGCCGACTAATGGTGCGCGGCATAAATCCAAGGTAATGGAGGCTACGATGAAATCCAACATGCCCACAGGCTTCGGCTCCCCGGCGATCAGTTTTGATACGTTCAAACGCCTGGTCATCTCCTTCGGAGACCGCTTTGACGAAGCGCTGGATGCCGCGCGCAAGCTCGGTCTGACCGAAAATTACATCAAGATTTATTCCACCCAAGAATGAAAACCACGCCCAAAAATATGTGGCGCGAGTTCGAGTCCAACCCAGATCGCCTGGTGTTCATCGGCTGCATCTTGCTCGGTTGGCTCGCCATAGAACTGGTACAGACGATGCACTGAGCCTAAATTGTGGCGGAATAAGCGCGGTATTCAAGGCATGAATACGGCGTAGAGTTAGTAGACTGGGCACATCGAAACTAACTTGAGGAATACGGAAATGGCTGTCGGCAGATATTTTAGCGTCAACGATTACGATCTCGCGTTCAATCTGCAAAAGCACTTCCATGAGTATGTGGCCATTTACACCAGCCTGCATTACCCGGACAGCAAAAAACCTTTGCCCACTAAAGAACGCGGCGAGTTGACTCTGAAGCTGGAGGAATCCATAACCAAGATCAATCTGCTCGCCATGAAGATGAGACAGCTTCAGCCGGACATCGCAACGGCAGACTATCAGGCAAGCGAAAAACAGACAGTAATGTCGGCTCCACCGATCCTAAACTAAGCCCGATTGTTGCCGATAACCGAATCATGAGGAAAGTTATTACCGGCTATTGAACACCCGCCGGGAAAGCGTTAAGCAACAGGACAAAGATTGATTAACAGTGGATCGATAGACGATCACGGAGGTTATCATGAACATGCCTACCTGCCACATTCCGATTGCCGAATACAAGACGATCTACAACATCGCGGATGTCGAACGCGCCATGGAGAGTTCCTGTTCTAAGCGCAACGAATCCTTGCAAGCTTTTTACGAGGGCATGAAAAAAAGCGGCGGGACACGTTTTATTATCAAGCCCTCTTCCACCAACGGCCTAGACGATTTGTACGAATCGTCCCCGAACTTCAACGAAGTAATCGACGCCCTCAAAAAACACATGGCGCTGGCCATCGACGGCAATGAACCGATGCAGTTCACGCCCATGCTGTTGCTGGGCGAACCCGGCTTGGGCAAAACCCATTTCGCAAAATGCATGGCTAAAGTGCTGGGAACCTCGTTTGAATTCCTCTCCATGAGTTCGCTGACTGCGGGCTGGATTCTTTCCGGCGCATCGTCCCAGTGGACCAACGCCAAGCCCGGCAAAGTGGCGAGTTCCCTGATTAGCGGCGATTTCGCCAATCCCCTGATCGCACTGGATGAGTTGGATAAAGCGGGCGGCGATAGCCGCTACGACCCGATGGGTTCGCTCTATAGTTTGCTGGAGCACGACACGGCATTGCACTTCAAGGACGAGTTCGTCGAGGTGAATATCGACGCCAGCAACATCCTCTGGATTGCCACCGCAAACGACGAAAGCAGTATTCCCGACCCGATCCTGAATCGCATGGATGTCTACGTCATCGAACGTCCGGATCACGACGCTTCCGCCAAGATCGCCCTGTCGATCTATCGCGACATCCTCGAACAGCATAAATGGGTCTTCGATGCAGAACCCAGCCATGACGTGCTGGATTGTCTGGCGGAAGAAGCGCCGCGAGATATGCGCAAAGTGTTGATCGACGCCTTTGGCAACGCCAAGCTGGATAAGCGCGACCACTTGCTACCAGCCGATCTGAAAAACCGGAAAAGCGCTTCCGGCAAAAAAGGAAAAATCGGTTTTTGCTGAACCGCTTCCGCCTTCACTCCGCTTTCAATGCCATCCCGCTGACGGACAACGCATCAGAGTTTTTCTGCCAGCACTTTTTCCAGCTTGATCTGATCTACCGTGAAGCCGCGTATCCCTTCGGCCAGTTTCTCCGTAGCCATAGCATCCTCGTTCATCTGCCAGCGAAACAGGCTTTCGCTCATGCGCGCAGGCTGAGGTTGGCGTATCCCCGGATCAGACAACTGGCGCACTAACTGCCCCTGCCCCGCTTCGAGTTCTTGCAGCAACGACGGCGCGATGGTCAAGCGGTCGCAGCCGGCCAGCGCGATGATTTCGCCCATGTTGCGGAATGAGGCGCCCATGACGATGGTCGGGTAGCCGTAGCTTTTGTAGTAGTCGTAAATCTTGCGCACCGACAGTACGCCGGGATCTTCCGCCGCCGTAAAATCCTTGCCGCTGTGCGCTTTGTGCCAATCGAGGATGCGACCGACGAAGGGAGAAATCAGCGTGACGCCCGCCTCGGCGCACGCGCGCGCCTGAGCGAAGCCGAACATCAGGGTGAGGTTGCAGTTAATGCCCTCGCCTTCGAGGATTTCCGCCGCGCGGATGCCCTCCCAGGTGGAGGCGATTTTGATCAGTACGCGGTCATTGGCGATACCCGCTTCGTTGTAGAGTGCGATCAGTTTGCGCGCCTTGAGCAAGGTGGCTTGCGTGTCGAAGGAAAGCCGCGCATCCACTTCGGTGGAGATGCGTCCCGGCACGATCTTGAGCACCTCCAGCCCGACATCCACCGCCAGTTTGTCTGCCGCATCATGTACGCGCCGTTCGGAATCGCCGCTCTGCGCCTTGGCCCAAGCTATCGAGTCTGCGATCAGCGGTTCGTACTCGGGCAACGACACCGCCTTGAGCAACAGAGAAGGATTGGTGGTGGCGTCCTGCGGTCGATGATGGCGGATCGCCTCGATGTCGCCGGTGTCGGCGACGATAGTGGTCATGGCTTTCAATTGTTCGAGCAGATTGGACATGTGCATTCCTCCTGTAAAAAATTCTCAGCAACACCATTCCATGCATAGATCGCGGATCATGCCTTAT
>Ga0265327_10004671_pt1 | contig 12005 bp, 9 predicted proteins | sample 41621metaG_FD_202089 | JGI IMG/M metagenome (GOLD analysis project Ga0265327, IMG submission 202089) | Rhizosphere microbial communities from Carex aquatilis grown in University of Washington, Seatle, WA, United States - 4-16-21 metaG | ecosystem: Host-associated > Plants > Roots > Rhizosphere >...
TACAAAAATCATAATTTGTAAAATGATGACAATAGGAATAACCGCAAGAGTGCCGATCAGGAAATAATTCAACAGCTTTTTAACTAACTCTTTCATTTTTCTCTCCAGTTTTATAAGGATTTCATTTTTAACAAGCTACCTGACGCAAACAAAAAACCAGCAAAAATCTTGCTGTATTTTTCATTATCGATGCCGTTATAAAGCATTTCTTCGGTCAATAAAAACATCACTGTAGCAATTTGGATAAAGCTTATTTTATCCGCAACCGACACGGTAAAACCGCTGTTAATAAACAGCAAAGTTGCCAGCTGACAAGAGGCCACTGTGGCATAACTCGCCGCCGCGGTCACCCGTGTTTTGTCTTTCGTGTAGTGCTTGCTGTAAATGATCACGGTTAACATTGAGCCGCCCAAATTGCTCATTCCATGAACCAAACCCATCGCCATCAGGTAAATTTTTTCATACTTAACGACGGACCGTAGGGCTTTTTCAATAGTCGCCGAAAAGTTTTTTAACGCCACCAAAATCAGCAACGGGCCGATTACCAAGCTGATGTTGATCTTGATCGAAGTCACCACGACTAAAAACAGCACCACCAACGGAATACTGTAAATCAGCACGTTTTTATAAAAGCCGGTGTCGACGTCCTCATAGTGTCTTAGGACTTGCAAAGCACTGATAGCAATAGAAACCGGCAGCAACACGCCCAGCGCATCGACAAAGCCGTAACCGAGCAAAAGTAGCAGCGGCGTACCGAATAATAATACGCCTACCCCAAAAATAGACTGAATAACGGATGTTGCAACAACTGTAAGTAAAATATCGACCGGCATTGTGTTCCTTTTTATTATTGTTATGTCCAAAGCCATCATTATACCTGAGGGGGAAAACAAGCGGATTTATGATGAGCGTTTTATTCGGACAATGCCGGGGTTTGAAAAAGATTCGCAATGAAGGATGCGAAGAAAAAAGTTCCAATACAAAATTTCGTGCTTTCGTGATCAATAAAACGGCTACCCATATAAGCCGGGACAGTTTTAAGCGAGTGGCCGGGAACGCCAAGCTCCGGCTCGGCGAATGTCCGCAATGGTCAACATTACCGAGTTGGGGCATGACGTTCCCGGTTATTCATCTTTAAGTGGGTAGCTAAACATTTTTTACCAATAAAGCTCACACAACAGCTTATTTATGCCGGAGAAGGCTTTGCACTGCTTTATCAACTTCGGACTCTATAACAAACCATGCTCGGCAAACGAATAAGGCTGTCCGTCGCCGATAATAAAGTGATCCAGCACCCGTATATCAAACAGCGCCAGCGCCTGTTTAAGCTTCTCGGTTATGTGTTTGTCGGCCTGGCTGGGGTCGGAAATACCGGACGGGTGATTATGGGCGAAAATGACCGCCGCCGCATTATGACGTAAGGCCTGTTTGACGACTTCCCGCGGATAAACGCTGGCGCCGTCTATAGTACCCCTGAATAATTCATCCAGTTGTATCACCCGGTGCTGGTTATCCAGAAATAAACAAGCAAAGACTTCATAGCTGTAGCCGCGCAGCTGGGCGCTGAGATAAAAACGGGTAATTTCCGGGCTGGTCAGCGCATCGCCTCGTTGCAGGGCTTCTTTAAAATGCCGTCTGGACATTTCGAGTACGGCCTGGAGTTGAACATAAGTCGCCTCACCCAAGCCTTTACCCTGGCAAAAACGTTGTTGGTCGGCGCCTAATAAAGCGTTTAAGGAGCCGAAATCGAGCAGCAGCTCACGGGCCAAATCAACCGCCGATTTGCCGGGCGAGCCGGTGCGTAGAAAAATAGCCAACAGTTCGGCATCGGTTAAAGCGGCTGATCCACGATGCAGTAATTTTTCTCTGGGCCGATCTTGTGCCGACCAATCCTTAATGGACATGCGTTTCCCCCTTACTCTGATTGATATTTAAGCATAGAAGAATTTCTTTATACTTGCCATAATATCGGCTTTATCGACCTATCCGGACATCATTATTAACAAGCATATTTTATTGGCGGTCAGCGGCGGTATTGCCGCCTACAAGTCGGCCGAACTGGTCAGACTGCTACGCAAACAAGGCGCCGAGGTACGCGTGGTGATGACTCGCTCCGCCATGCAATTTATTGGCCCGCTAACCTTTCAGGCGCTTTCGGGCAATCCGGTGCATAGCGAATTGCTTGATGCGGATCAAGAACACGCCATGGGCCATATCAGCCTCGCGCGCTGGGCCGATGCGTTGATTATCGCTCCGGCAACGGCTAACACCCTTGCAAAATGCAGTCACGGTCTGGCTGACGACTTATTGTCAACGCTCTACTTGGCCGCAACCTGTCCCGTTTACGTCGCTCCGGCCATGAATCAGGCGATGTGGCATAAGCCGGTCACGCAGGAAAATATGCAAAAACTCAAAAATCACGGCGTTATTATTATCGGCCCCGAGCCGGGCGAGCAAGCCTGCGGCGAAACCGGTTTCGGCCGGATGTCCGAGCCTTCGGACATTTGCAGATATTTAATCGGCGAGCCGAGCGCGTCCTGTTTAAGCGGACTTAAAGTTTTAATCAGTGCCGGTCCTACCCGAGAACCGTTGGACCCGGTACGCTACATCACCAATCGCAGTTCCGGAAAAATGGGCTATGCGCTGGCCAAGGCGGCGTTAAAAGCCGGTGCGCAAGTAACGTTGGTCAGCGGACCGGTAGCCTTGGCCGCACCGGCAAATGCAGAGATTGTCTACGTGGAAACAGCGGCGCAAATGTATGCGGCAGTTATTTCTAAAGCCGCGGAACATGATATTTACATCGGCGCGGCGGCCGTTGCCGATTACACTCCCGCACTGACGGAAGCGGAGAAAATAAAAAAGCAGGCCGAACAGACCACGCTGAGCCTGCAAAAAACCAAAGATATTCTGGCCGAAGTGGCGCAGCTCGCTGAGCGTCCGTTCACAGTCGGCTTTGCCGCGGAAACCCACGATCTTGAACATTACGCCCAAGACAAATTGGCGCGAAAAAACCTGGATATGATTGCGGCAAACTGGGTAGGCCAGGATGTGGGCGGCTTTGACAGCGAACAAAACGCATTGCAGGTGTTCTGGAAAAACGGTCAAAAAAGCTTGGCCATGACCGACAAAAATCAACTCGCCGAACAATTAATCGGTTTAATCGCAGAAAGAAGGGAACTTAACCACAGATGAAAAAAATACAGCTTAAAATTCTGGACGGCCGTTTAGGCAAGGATATTCCTATGCCGGAGTATGCGACGACCGGTTCGGCGGGTTTGGATTTACGCGCTTGTTTGGATGAGCCGGTCGAGTTAAAACCGGGGCAAACGGTGTTGATTCCGACCGGTCTGGCTATTTATATTAATGATCATCAGTTAGCCGCGATGTTATTGCCCCGATCCGGTCTGGGACATAAGCACGGCATCGTGTTGGGCAATCTGGTCGGACTGATCGATTCGGACTATCAGGGCCAGGTTTTTGTGTCTTGCTGGAACCGGGGAGATACCGCTTTTACCATCAATATAGGCGAGCGCATCGCGCAAATGGTTTTTGTGCCGGTAGTGCAGGTGGCGTTTGAACAGGTCTCCGAGTTCGATCAAAGTTTGCGCGGTTCCGGCGGCTTCGGCCATACCGGTCGTCATTAAGGTAAGCGGCAACAAGCAAACCACAAAACCAATAGAACGCAAGGAGTTAGGATAAACGCGGTAAAAATCCGCGGTTATCTGTTATCGGCGATCCGCGTGCTATTTTCTTGACCGAATCGTTATCTTATTTCTAATAAAGGTATAAACATGGTACGACTATTTTCTTTACTGTCAGCGTTTGCGGTTTTAATGATTGTAGCCGTCGGCGCAAGTGTTTACTGGATCGGTGCGGCAAAAATCACGCAAGCCAAGCAAGACTCGGCGGCGGCGGTTGCAAAAAGTGTCGGCTTAAGCATAACGGCACAAGTCAATCTGCTGAGCGATATGCTGGAAAAAATGGCGCAGGATCCTGAGGTACTGGCGGCGGTTACCAGTGCCGATGCTGGCCAATTAACTCCGATGGCGGAGAAACTGGAAAAACATATACCCGACATCCTGAAGATCCGTCTGCTCTTGCCCGGCGTCAGCGAACTCGACGACAAGAGCGTGCCCAAAATGGGCTATGCCGATCTGGACATGGTACGGGAGTCGTTCAGCAAAAACCAACTGCCATCGATACAAGGCGATAACGGACCTGACCGGCATTTGGCGATCACCCGCCGGATTATGCAAGACGGGCAAGCGGTAGGGGTTATCCTGGCCAGCTTGAACTATAGCTTTATTAATAAATCCCTACAGGCGGCGGAACTGAAAGACGGGCATCTTGAATTGAAACAGGCCGAGCTGGTATTGGGCAGCGCTGGCATACCTGTCGAGCCGGGACAAAACGATGATGCACCGATAAAAGTCGCCAATACCGGTTGGGCGTTGCATTACCGGCCTGCCGACAGCGGCGGCAATACCGAATTGTCCATTGCCGCCGGCATCGTCGCCTTTTCCGCGCTATTGGCGGTGCTGGCCTTTGTGGTCGGCTACCGTAGGCTTTCAGGCCTATTGACGCAGGATTTGGGTAGCGTCCTGAAAGCCTGTAAGGATCTGATGACGAATAAACTCCAGGGGACTTATCCGGTTAACTTGGCCGAAATGAACGCCGTTATTTCAACGCTGGTGCAGTTTAAGCGGGTCATGGATCAGGATGACTTTGTCGTCAATGACAATGAAGTTACCGATTTTGAAATGAGCGGTTTTTTTGACGAGCCTGAAGACTTTCCGACACAAAAGAAAGCTTCTAAAACAGCCAAAGCCGCCGCTCAACTCGAAGACGTTGATTTTAACCCGCCGATCAAGGAAATCGCTCAGCCCGCCAAAGTGGAAATCATTGAAAAAACCGTGCCGGATTCCTTTGACATGCCGTTATCGCCCAAAAAAATCGCCGATTCGGGCACTATTTTCAGGGCTTACGATATTCGCGGCATCGTCGGCCAGACCCTGACTAAAGAAGTGGTGTACGACCTAGGCCGTGCGCTGGCGACCCAAGCTAAAGAACATGGCGCTAAAACCATCGTGGTCGCCCGAGATGGCAGAACCTCCAGCCCTACGCTGGCGGAAGCGCTGAGCAAAGGGATTATAACAACCGGGCTTAATGTGCTGGATATTGGCATGGTGCCGACGCCGTTGCTGTATTTTGTCGCCAAACACACCGAAGGGCGTTCCGGCGTTATGCTTACCGGCAGCCATAATCCGGCCAATTACAATGGCTTGAAAATCGTCATCAACGGCGAAACCTTGGCCGGCGAAAAAATCAAACAAATCAAAACCTGTATCGACGATCAGGCTTACGCCACCGGCAAACCCGGCAGCATCGAGCAAAACAGTCAATTCAGCAATGAATACATCGGCATTATTTCAGAAGATATACATATCGCCAGACCGATGACCGTAGTGCTCGACTGCGGTAACGGCGTAGCCGGCAAACTGGGGCCGTTGTTGCTGAAAACGCTGGGCTGCGAAGTGATGGAACTGTTCTGCGACATCGACGGCACCTTTCCCAATCACCATCCCGATCCCAGCGATCCCAAAAACCTGACCGAACTGATAGCGACGGTCAAGCATTATAAGGCCGATGTCGGTATCGCCTTCGATGGCGACGGCGACCGTTTGGGCGTGGTCGATTCGAACGGCAAAATTATCTGGCCGGACCGCCAAATGATGCTGTTTGCCAAAGATGTACTGGCAGGCAAACCCGGCGCGGAAATCATTTACGATGTGAAATGCTCGCGCCATCTGGCCGATCAAATCATAAAATACGGCGGCAGGCCGACGATGTGGAAAACCGGGCATTCATTGATGAAAGCCAAGCTTAAGGAAACCGCCGCCAAGTTGGCCGGTGAAATGAGCGGGCATATTTTCTTCAATGACCGCTGGTTCGGTTTTGACGATGCCTTGTATTCGGCCGCCCGCTTGATCGAAATATTGTCCCGCGACACCCGCAGCAGCACCGAGGTGTTTGCCGATTTTCCCGACAGCATCAACACGCCTGAATTGAGTGTTGTGCTGGAAGAAGGTGAAAACGTCAAATTTATGAAGAGTCTGATGGCGTCGGCAAAATTCGTCAACGGTAAGATTACCGATATAGACGGCCTGCGCGTCGACTTCCCGGACGGTTGGGGCTTGGTGCGGGCATCGAACACCACGCCGTCGCTGGTTATCCGCTTTGAGGCCGATACCGAAGCCGCACTGCACCGGATTCAGGAGCAATTCAAACAGCCGATGAAAAAAATCAAACCCGATATTGCGCTGCCTTTTTAGGGCCGAGGATAGACAGTAACTATTCAGCGTATGCTGGAAATGATTAATGGAACTCGGCAATTGCTCCTGCATTGCCCTGCATCCTTGCAGTCGACGGATGACGCTGACGGAACTGATTTACACGAGTTTTTTAAACTATATCCATGCTCTTGAGTATCCGTTTAATCCGTGTCATCCGTGTTCCATTTCTTTTTTCGCTGAATAGTCATGTGATTTTTAGGTTTGCGGCATCCCTAAATAGTTAAATCCGTGTCCATCCGTTTCATCGGCGGCATCCGTGATCTAGTTCATTCGATGCCGCTTAATTAAACTAGGCTTCCATGACTTGTGTGGAGGGAATGCACTTTTAAATAACCCCGTTTTCAATCACCGGCAGTACCCAATAATTAATCCCCGCTCCGGAAAACTCCTCCCGCAATTGCGCCAATAATTCGGCTAATTCATGCTCCGGCACGTACATTTGGATACGGACTTTTCTCTGCCGCCCTGTAACTTGTTCGGCCTGCGATAAACCTTTGTTTCTGTGATCATGAGAACTGACCGGAAAACTACTGAAACCGTGTTCCGATTCCACCATCAGTAAACAGTCGATCACCGCTTCTTCAAGACTCGGCGGCACATTGAGCGTGACTAAATATTCCTTAATATTCATTGTTTTGCCTCCGGCGGCAGACCAAATAATTTAAACAAAATCGGCAGTAGGAATAAGGTCAAAAAGGTCGATGACACCAGACCGCCAATCACCACAATAGCCAAAGGCCGCTGAATTTCAGATCCCGGCCCGCTTGCAAACAGTAACGGAATCAAGCCGAATGCGGCAATGCCGGCGGTCATCAGCACCGGGCGCAAACGCCGCGAAGAACCGAGCAATACCACTTTAGCCAAGTCCATGCCGGTGGCCAGCAGTTGGTTAAAATAACTGACCATGACCACGCCGTTCAACACCGCAATCCCCAGCAGGGCGATAAAACCGACCGATGCCGGTACCGATAAATACTCACCGGATAGCCATAACGCAAAAACGCCGCCAATCATCGCCAACGGGATGTTGGACAATACCAACACGGCTTGGCGAACTGAGCCGAAGGTTGAAAACAACAGCAAAAAAATCAAGCAGAGCGACACCGGAACGACCAGCGACAAAGTCGCCGCCGCGCGTTGCTGGTTTTCGAATTGACCGCCGAATTCAACGGTGTAGCCGGTCGGCAAGTCGACTTTTTCAGTCACGGTTTTGCGCGCCTCATCGACAAAACTGACCAAGTCCCGGTTCAGCACGTTGCTGGTAATGACAGCAAAACGCTGGCCGTGTTCGCGGCCTACCGACACCACGCCTTCCACTTTTTCTATTTTCGCAATAGCGGTCACCGGCACATGGCCGCCATCCGGCAGGGTGATTTGCAGATTGTCGAAATTAGCGGTATTGCTGCTGCCCCGTAAAATCAGCGGTGTGCGCTTAACGCCCTCCTGAACCACGCCCAATTTCAAGCCTTCGATTTGCGCTCGCAGCAGCGTTTCAATATTGTCGCTGTCCAAACCTAAACGCCCGGCCGCCGATTTATCGATGCTCACTTGCAAAAATTGCATGCCGTCGTTTTGCTTGGCGAACACGTCGCTGGCGCCGTTGATACTTTTCAATATATCCGCTATTTGCTGAGCTTTTTCGTTTAACACGGCAAGATCGCTGCCGAATAATTTCACCGCCACATCGCCGCGCGTGCCGGTCAGCATTTCCGAGACCCGCATTTCAATCGGTTGGGTAAACTGAAAAGCAATGCCCGGCACTTGCGCCATGACTTTCCGAATCTCATCCTGCAATTGTTCTTTGCTGTCCATGCGCCATTGCTTTTTGGGCTTGAGGATCAAAAAGGTATCGGTGTCGTTAAGGCTCATCGGATCCAGCCCCAACTCGTCGGAACCGACACGGGCGACAATATCGATGATTTCAGGAATATTTTCGCGCAGCTTTTTTTGCACTTGAATATCCAGGGCTACCGATTGATCTAAAGTAATCGACGGTAATTTCTCCAGTTGCAAAATGATGTCGCCTTCATCCATGGTCGGCATAAAGGTGCTGCCGATTTGGCTGAATACCAGCACGGTTAGCGCCAGCAGGGAGCCCGCCGCGATAAAGACTTTTTTGCCGTTGGCTAGACACCAGAGCAAAGCGGGCCGGTAAAGTTTTTGCAATTGCCTGGGCAACCAAGGTTCTTCGTGCGAGACCTCTTTCAACAAATAAGAGGCAATAACCGGAATTACCGTCAGCGACAACATTAACGATCCGCTGAGCGCAAACACAATGGTTAAAGCCACCGGGGTAAATAATTTGCCTTCCAGCCCCTGTAAAGTCAGTAGCGGTAAAAACACGATAATAATGATTAAAATGCCGGACACCACCGGACCTGCAACTTCGCGGGTGGCCCGGTAAATCACATGCAACCGCGGCAGGCGCCGGGCTTTTTCGACATGGGCCAAATGGGTGATCAGGTTTTCAACCACCACCACGGCGGCATCGACCAGCATGCCGATCGCAATCGCAAGACCGCCTAAACTCATCAGGTTGGCCGACATGCCCATCGCGTTCATCAAAATAAAGGTAAACAGCGCCGCCAGCGGCAAGGCCAAGGCAACCACCAACGCGGCGCGTAAATTGCCCAGAAATAAAATCAGTAACACGACAACCAGCGCGATAGCTTCGAGCAGCGCATGCAAAACCGTATCTACCGCTTTGTCCACCAAGTTGCCGCGATTGTAAAAAACCTTGGCCTCAACGCCTTTAGGAAAACCGGGGCTGAGTTCGGCCAGTTTTTTCTCGATACCGGCAATGGTTTGCCGGGCGTTAGCGCCGCGCAAACTCAACACCAAGCCGGTGACGGCTTCGCCTTCGCCATTTTTACTGACCGCGCCGTAGCGGGTTAAGGCGCCGATTTTGATTTCGGCCACATCGCCGACGGTCACAGGAACGCTGTCTTTATTGGCGACCACAATGACGCTGACATCATCCAAGGTTTTAATGCGGCCTTCGGCGCGCACGATCAAAGCTTCTTCGCCATCGCTGATGCGGCCCGCGCCGTCGTTGCGGTTATTGTTTTGCAGGGCGCTCATCAATTGATCGATGCTGATGCCCCTGGCCGATAGGCGAACATTATCGGGGATGACTTCAAAACTTCTGACCAGACCGCCCAACGAATTAACATCGGCAACGCCGGCGACCGTGCGTAACGCAGGCCGTATCACCCAATCCAATAAACTGCGGCGTTCCATTAAGCTTAAGTCGCCGCCTTCGACGGTGAACATGAACATTTCGCCTAAAGGCGTGGTCATCGGAGCAATACCGCCTGCGATGCCCGCTGGCAGGTCGCCCCATAGCGTATTCAAGCGCTCGGCAATTTGTTGGCGCGCCCAGAAAATATCTGTGCCTTCTTTAAAATCGACGGTCACGTCGGTCAACGCGTATTTGGCGACTGAGCGCAACATGGTTTGATGCGGAATGCCCAGCAGTTCGACTTCGATCGGTGCGGTGATCCGGGCTTCAACTTCTTCAGGCGTCATACCGGGCGCTTTGACGATGACCTTGACTTGGGTCGGCGAGACTTCGGGAAAAGCGTCAATCGGAATGTTTTTAAAGGCGTAAAAACCTCCACCGGCCAGCAGCGCGACCAACAACATCATCATCAGCCGTTGGCTCAGCGCAAAACGAATCAGGTTAGCCATTATTCGTCACTCCCCAAGCCCAGCCAATTGGCTTTGAGTGCGACAGCGCCGTTGACGGCTATCTCTTCATTACCGGTGAGATCGCCGCTGACAATCGACTCATCGTCCTGTTTACCGACCAGGACGATGGGGCTGACCGAAAAGCCTTCCGCTGTGCGGATAAATATAAAAGCCTTGCCTTCGTGCCAGGCAATCGCTGTATTAGGGATTTTAAAGGCCGCTTTGTTGCTAGGCTGAATAATTCGGGTATTGAGCCGTTGACCGGGACGTAGCGATGCGTTTCCGGTCGGGCGAATGGGCTCGATTACGGCTCTCGCAAGGATAGTCTGATTGTCCGGGCTTACGCTTTGCCCCAACAAGGCGATTTTTGCGGTAATATCCGAGTTTTCAACCACGACCCGATCGCCGATTTTAATATCGCCCAAGCGTTCCTGCGGAATGGCGATTTCCAACCAAAGCTCATCCAGATTGGCGACGCGGTACAACGGCGCCATCATGTCGATATGGGTTCCCGCGATAGCCAAGCGTTCCATCACCACACCGGTAATGGGGGCGCGAACATTGAGTTGACGGGTTAATTGGTGAGTCTTAGCCAGTTGATTAACTTCGCCGGCGGTCATCCCGGCAATCTCCAGTAATTGTTTGTGCTCATCGGTCTCGGAAACGGCGGAATTATACAGGCTGCGGGTTTCCTGCCAGCGCCGATCGGGAATCACGCCTTCGTCCAGCAGTTTTTTGTCCCGGTTGTAATTAATCAAGGACGCTTGCTGTGCCGAACTCGCTTTCAGGTATTCGCGTTGCAAGGTCAATAGATCCGGACTGTTAAGCTGGGCTAGAATCTGGCCCTTGGCAACTTTATCGCCTATCGCCAGATTCATTTTATCGATGATGCCGGCTTGCGCCGCACTGACGATATATTCCCGGGTGGGTGGGATCACTACTTTAGCCGGGGCGGATAACACCGGAATTTGGCTAACGGCTTTGGCTTTGCTTAAATTTACGCCGAGGTTATCGATATTTTGCTGCGAAATTCGAATCGCATTTTCAGCGGCGTAGCTGCCGGAACCGGCGAAGCTTAACAGCAACGCCAGTGCGGGCCGGATAAAAAACAGTCTCATGGCATAACTCCTACGGCCTGGTTATAAAGCGCTATGTCGCGTTGCAGCATAATGCCTCGTTGCTTCGCGTTTAACACTGCTTGTTGGGTTCTGGACTGGATTTTTAACAAATCCATCAGGTCGATTTCGCCCACCGAAAAACTGGAGTGGGTTATTTTTAAATGTTCTTCGGCCACTTGCTGCAACTCATCGGCAATGACTAATTCGGCGCGATTGACCTCCAGATTATGTTCGGCCTCATGATGCGCCTGTTCCAAATCGCGGGACAATTGTTCACGCTCGGCGACCAGCTTATTTAATTCGACATTGACCGCCGCGACTTGCGGCTCCAGATGCGCGGCGCCGCCGAAAGGAACGGTAACGCCGATATTGAAACTTGCGGTTCGATTACTGCGGGGATCATTGCTGAACTGGTCGCTGTTGATGCCGACAGCCACATTAGTCTGCCCGGAACCCACCAATTTAATGGCGTTCAGTTCCGCCTGCTTGCGTTCAATCTGACCGTTAAGCGCCGCTAAGGCCGGATGGTTTTGCTGAATTTCGCTTAATCCGACCAGCTTTTCCTGGTATACGCCTGGAATTTTGGTCATTTGAGTGATGCTGGTATAACGTTTGCGGGCATGCATTAACTCCGCCTCGGCCAAGGTTAATACCGAACGTTTTTGCAGCGACTCCGATTGCGCCAACAGCAAGTCGGCTCTGGGCAAATCGCCCAACTCGACGCGGCGTTGCACTTTAGCCAGCAACTGATCGGTGATCGCAAGCTCGGCTTTGACCTGTTCGTAATTCAAGTTTGCCAACGCCATGTCCCATAATGCGCCTCTGACCAATCCCGCCACGCGTA
>Ga0265327_10004672_pt1 | contig 12000 bp, 17 predicted proteins | sample 41621metaG_FD_202089 | JGI IMG/M metagenome (GOLD analysis project Ga0265327, IMG submission 202089) | Rhizosphere microbial communities from Carex aquatilis grown in University of Washington, Seatle, WA, United States - 4-16-21 metaG | ecosystem: Host-associated > Plants > Roots > Rhizosphere...
AAAGGATATCCGATGCACAAGCACGCCCTGCCGGCGGCGCTCGCCGTCGCGCTTGTTTTCGTCTGGCCGCCCCTGCTGGCCGCCGAGGCTCTCGTGCCGGTTGAGCCGGCCGTGCCGGCAGGCCTGCCTGATCTCTCGGCGCTGCTGCTCGGCTATGCTGGAGCGATCCTGACCGGCCTGACGGCAATCGTCAGCATCGCCTCCCTCATCACCGCCGCGACCCCGACGCCGGCGCCCGGCACGCGGCTCGCCGGGTTCTACCGTCTCCTGGAGATCTGCGCGCTCATCGTCGGCAAGGCCAAGGATACGGGCGTGCGATCGGCGGCTGTGCTGCTCGTCGCCGCCGGCATGCTGAGTGCGTGCGGCTATTTTGGGTCCCAGGCTCCGGAGAAAAGCCTGATCGCCGCCTGCGATGCGTATGGCACCAGCCTCGACGCACTCACGGGGTTCCGCGCCGCCGGCCGTCTGTCGGCCGAGCAGGTGGCGACAGTTGACGCGATCCGTCCCGAAGCGAACGCGCTTTGCTCCGGCAACCTGCCGGCCGACGAGGCGTCGGCCGTCGCAAAGGTCGATGCAGCCGCCGCACGCCTTACCGCCGTCCTCCAGGGAGCACAGTGACATGGATGCAGGTCTTATCGTGCCGTCGATCGATGCAGCCGTCGATCTCGCAACATTCGTTCGATCCAGCTATGCGTTGTTTCAAGCTGGCCACATGACGGACGCCCAGCTTCAGGCAGCTTGGCAAGCCGCCGGGCTCGGCGTTGCCGCTGCCGACAGGCGATGGGAGGCGACCGGGAAGGAGGCGCAGCCCGGAAGCTGAACGGCGCACGGCGGCGCGAGCTTCATCGCGCCGCCGTGCTACTTGTGATGTCGCGGACGAAGGCCATCCAGTTGTCCGCCGGCGCGGCGCAGCGGCGTACCGATGTACCCTGCCGCGCCGACAACGCGATGCCGCCGAACCGCCATAGCCTGCGCCACGCGGTTATGTCGTAGAGCACGACCGCATGGACGCGACGCTCGATCCGCTGCCGGACGTAGTGGCGTCCCGCGGTCGCGTAAAGAGCGACGCTTGTTGCGAACGCGCCAAGGCCGACCGTCATGCCGGCCATCCACCAAACGACACCCGACGCAGCGAGCAGCCCGTAAAGCCAGATATTGCTGTCCGCCTCGACCACGACCGGGCTGTCCATATGGTTCAGCCGCCGCGGGTCGATCGCGATCTCGACACCGCCGTCGCCGACCAGCGCGCGCAGCCGACGCAGCAGATCCTCAGCCGTCTCTTCCGGCGGTGCCGATGAAGGATCGGTTTGCACGGATCCGGTCTCCGGTTCGGACGGTCAACGGAAAGGGCGGCACGCAGGCCGCCCTTTCCTAATCGCTGGTGCTGCCGAATGGAATCGAACCATCGACCTCACCCTTACCAAGGGTGTGCTCTACCGACTGAGCTACGGCAGCGAAACTTTCTTATCCGCGATGACCGGGCTTTCGTGGATGGCCCGGTGGCGGGGAGGCATGCTCCTTTGCCTGCGTTAGGTAGCGAACTCCTTCGCGTTTCGCAAACCCGATTTTGCGGATCGGCGACAAAGCCCGCCGTTTGGTGTCACAGCGCGGCCGCGAGGCCAACCATGCCGCCCGCGCAGCACGCCGTTCCGGCCACCGGTGCGCGCGGCACGTGCGAAGCGCGCCTATCCGGCAACGCTGGCGAGATGATTTGGCCGCTCGGCCGTTCACGCCTGCACAGGGGGCATGCCCTCGTCGACGAAGCGGAGGTGCGCCGGCACCGTTCGCAGCTTTGGACAGGAGAGCGGGGCGGTGGTGACTCGTGAGCAGGCGGCGGCAGCGGTGCTCGCGGCGTTCCATGCCGCGCGCGAAGCCGGCAAGCCGTCCGTTGACTGTTACCGGGCAGGGGTGCAGGCGTGGAAGGAACTGTATCCCGACCAGGCTCCGGAGTATGCGGCCAAGCAGGCTGTCGCCATTATCCTGGCCGCCAACAGCGAGTTGAAGATCTACGACAAGTTGGAATAGTCTCACACGCGAGGACGGCCATACCGGACCGCGACAGCGATGCCTAAACCCGACAAGCAGCAGCCTGCACGAGCCGCCGGGACGGCGCCGGAACGTGCCGTGCGCGAGCAGCGTCTTGCCGCCGCGCTGCGCGAGAATCTCCGCCGGCGCAAGGAACAGGTCCGCGACCGCCGTCCGAAGTCCGTCCCCGAATTGCCGGCTATCGGATCCGACGAACAGCGCGACTCTTGAGCCGTTGCCGTGCTTCGAGTAGAACGGCGCCCGTTATTCTTCCTTTACGGGTACCGGGCGCGCACATGCCGATATTGCCGGACAGCTGGATCCGCGACATGGCCACGAACCACGGCATGATCGAGCCTTTCGTCGAGAAGCAGACGCGTGAAGGGGTGATTTCCTACGGGCTGTCATCTTATGGATACGATGCCCGGGTCAGTCGCGAGTTCAAGATCTTCACGAACGTCGACAACGCGATCGTCGACCCAAAGGCGTTCTCGCCGAACAGCTTCGTCGACCGTCAGCTCGACATCTGCATCGTCCCGCCGAACAGCTTCGCGCTTGCTACCACGGTGGAGTATTTCCGTGTTCCGCGCGACGTGCTCGTGATCTGCCTCGGCAAGTCGACCTATGCCCGTTGCGGGATTATCGTCAACGTGACGCCGCTCGAACCGGAGTGGGAGGGACACGTCACGATCGAGATCTCGAACACGACCCCGCTTCCGGCGAAGATCTACGCTGGCGAAGGCATCTGCCAATTCCTTTTCTTCCGCGGCGAGACGCCGTGCGAAGTCTCCTACGCCGACCGCGCCGGCAAGTACATGCGGCAGCGCGGCGTGACCCTGCCGCGCCTCTAGTGCCTCCGGCTCCGCAGGGTGGAGCGCGGGCATCGATTAGAACGTTGGTGAATGGACAAGATCCGCATTTGCGGCGGCCGGCCGCTTGAAGGCACGATCCCGATCGGCGGCGCCAAAAACGCCGCTCTACCCCTTATGGCGGCAAGCCTGCTGACAGAGGAGCCGCTCGTTCTCTCGAACCTGCCGCACCTCGCCGATATCACCACCATGGCGACTCTGCTTGGCCAGCACGGCGTTTCGCTCAGCATGGACGGCACGAACGGGTACGACAGCCGAACGGGGCGCGTGTTGGAACTCGCGGCGCGGCGGATCGCATCGACGACGGCGCCCTATGACCTCGTTCGCAAGATGCGGGCGTCCGTGTTGGTTCTCGGGCCGCTGCTCGCGCGATGCGGGGAGGCACGCGTATCGCTGCCCGGCGGCTGCGCGATCGGGACTCGCCCTGTCGATCTGCACATCAAGGGCCTGGAGCGGTTGGGGGCCGAGATCGATCTGCGGGAAGGCTATATCGAGGCACGCGCTCCTCGAGGCGGCCTCGTCGGCAGCGAGATCGTGTTCCCGACGGTCTCCGTGGGCGCTACCGAGAATCTCGTCATGGCGGCCTGCCTCGCCGAGGGTGAGACGGTGCTGGTCAACGCCGCGCGCGAGCCCGAGGTCACCGATCTCGTGAAATGCCTGATCGCGATGGGCGCCGACATCGAGGGCGCGGGGACCGACAGGCTGCGGATCCGCGGGGTGCGCACGCTGCATGGTGCCCGGCATTCGATCCTTCCGGACCGTATCGAAACCGGCACCTACATGATGGCTGTAGCGATGACCGGCGGCGACGTCGAACTTTTGCACACGGACGCCGAGCCGTTGGCGGCCGTCGTGCGGACCCTGGAGTCCGCCGGTGTGACGATCGAGCAGACGGCATCCGGCGTACGGGTCCGGCGCGAGAACGGCGGGCTTGGTGGCGTCGACGTGATGACCGAACCGTTCCCGGGTTTCCCGACCGATCTCCAGGCGCAAATGATGGCGCTCATGACGATGGCGCGTGGAGCGGCGATGATCACCGAGACGATCTTCGAGAACCGTTTCATGCACGTTCCCGAACTGTGCCGCATGGGGGCGAACATCAACGTGCACGGGGCGTCGGCGCTGGTTCGCGGCGTGCCGCATCTGACCGGCGCTCCGGTGATGGCGACCGACCTCCGCGCCTCGGTCTCGTTGGTCGTTGCGGGCCTTGCGGCTGCGGGCGAGACGATCATCAACCGCGTCTATCACCTCGACCGCGGGTACGAGCGGCTTGAGGAAAAGCTCGCAGCCTGCGGTGCGCGGATCGAGCGGATCGGCGAAGGCGCCTGACGATGAGCGGAGACGGGCGCCTATTGCGGCTGCGGGCTGAAGACGACGAGGATATCGCCGTCTTTTCCGCCGTGCTGCAGGATGCGCTCGTCCCGGTTGCCGACATCGCGTTTTTTCCGGACGAACAGCGCTTCCTCCTCGTCGCGAACCGGTTCCGCTGGGAGCGCGACGCTCACGACGAGCGCAAGGATTTTGAGCGGATACATACCGGGTTTCGCGCCGATTCGGTGACCGCGGTAAAGTATCGCGGCTTCCGGCGGAGCGATCCCGACCGGCTTCTTGAACTGCTCACGGTTACCTCGCAGGGCGGTGCGATTACCCTGGAGTTTGCAGGCGATGCGTCGGTACGGCTGGAAGTCGACCGCATCCTGTGCCATCTAGAGGATATTGGCGAGCCTTGGCCGACTCGGTGGCGTCCGGACCATCCTGTCGACCGGGCTTAAAGCGCTCCGCGCGCGCAGATGTCGGTGCGCGGTTCCATCGAGGGTGACGCGTGCGTAGCAACGACAGGCTGGTTCTGGCCCTGCCGAAAGGGCGCATTCTCGGCGAGGTGATGCCGATGCTTCGGCGTGCCGGCATCGAGGTCGAGCCGGCATTCGACGACCCTCATTCCCGTCAGCTTCGCTTCGCCACCAACGACCCTGGGCTCGACGTCATTCGCGTCCGCAATTTCGACGTTGCGACCTTCGTCGCGTTCGGTGCCGCGCATCTCGGTGTTGCCGGCAATGACGTGCTGATGGAGTTCGAGTATCCCGAGATCTATGCGCCGCTCGATCTCGGGATCGGCCGTTGCCATCTCGCCGTTGCGACGCCGGCGGAGTTCGTCGCTCAGGACGACCCGTCGCGCTGGAGCCACGTCCGCGTCGCGACGAAGTATCCAGGGGTGACGCGCCGCCACTTCGCGGCGCGCGGCGTCCAGGCCGAATGCATCAAGCTTAACGGTGCGATGGAACTGGCGCCGTTGTTGGGGCTCTGTCGCCGGATCGTCGACCTGGTGCAGACGGGCGACACGCTGCGCGCCAACGGTCTGGTCGAGATCGAGCGTATCGCCGACATCACCTCCCGCTTCATCGTCAACCGGGCGGCGCTGAAGACGCGCCCCGTCGAGGTCGGCGACTGGATGCGCCGCATGCGGCAAGCCAGCCTTGCCGCTGCATAGGAGCGGTTCATCATGAGCGGGGATATCAGACGCCTCGATACGAGGCGAACGGACTTCCCGGCAGCCTTCGCCGCCCTGCTGGAGCAGGGGCGGGAGATTCAGGAGTCCGTCGACGAGGCGGTGGCGCGTATCCTCGACGATGTCGCCGATCGAGGGGATGCCGCGGTTCTCGACTGTACGCGGCGCTTCGATCGCCTCGATCTGACGCCGGAGACGATGCGAGTCGGGCTCGGCGAGATTGCCGACGCGGCGCAGTCCTGCGCGCCGCAAACGCTCGACGCGCTGCGGCTTGCGGCGACCCGGATCGAGGCCTATCACCGCCGCCAGCTCCCCCAGGATTTCGATCATACAGACGAAGCGGGCGTCCGCCTCGGGGCGAGGTGGCGGCCGATATCGGCTGCCGGCCTTTATGTTCCCGGCGGGACGGCGGCCTATCCGTCGTCGGTGCTGATGAACGCGATTCCGGCGAAGGTCGCCGGTGTCGACCGGCTCGTGATGGTGGTGCCGTCGCCGGACGGTCGGCTCAATCCGCTTGTGCTCGCCGCAGCCGGTCTTGTCGGGGTCGATGAGGTCTATCGGATCGGCGGAGCGCAGGCCATCGGCGCGCTCGCCTATGGGACGGCGACGATTGCGCCGGTCGACAAGATCGTCGGCCCGGGCAACGCCTATGTCGCCGCCGCCAAGCGGCGGGTGTTCGGGCGTGTCGGAATCGACATGATCGCTGGACCATCCGAAATCCTCGTGGTCGCCGATCGCTCGAACGATCCGCGTTGGATCGCCGCTGACCTCCTGTCGCAGGCAGAGCACGACGTGTCGGCGCAGGCCATTCTGATCACCGACGATTCAGCTTTTGCCGATCGCGTGGAAGCGGCGGCGGCGGTTCACCTCGACGCACTGCCGCGGCGCGGCATCGCCACCGAAAGCTGGCAGCAGCACGGCGCGATCATCCTCGTCGCCAATTGGGACGAGGTGGTTCCGTTGATCGACGATCTGGCGCCGGAGCATCTGGAGCTTGCGATCGAGGAGGCCGACGCCGTTGCCGCCCGGATCCGTAATGCCGGTGCGATCTTCATCGGCCGCCACACGCCGGAGGCGATCGGCGACTATGTCGCCGGACCGAACCATGTTCTGCCGACCTCTCGCAGCGCCCGCTTCTCGTCGGGACTCGGCGTGCTCGACTTCATGAAGCGGACCTCGTTCGTCGAATGTTCTGCCGCGAGTCTCGGTCGGATCGGACCGGCGGCGGTGGAACTCGCCCGTGCCGAAGGGCTCGACGCCCATGCGCTGTCCGTTGCGATCCGGCTCGGGCAAGCTTCCGAGTGAGGGGCAGATGACCGACGACGCGACCGTGCCGCGATCGGAACAGCGCATCACGAACATAACGCTCGACGAGCGTACCGTGGTCCGGCGCAATGCCGATATCGAGCACGAGCGCGCCGTCGCAATGTTCGACCTTCTTGAGGAGAACAGTTTCGCACCGGCGGCCGGATATCCGGGGCCGTTCCATCTGCATCTCGGGATCGAGGAGAACAGGCTGATCCTCGACGTGCGTCGCGAGAATGGCGACCCGCTGGAGCGGATCACGCTGCCGCTTACCCCCTTCCGCGGCATCGTGAAAGACTATTTTCTGATCTGCGAGAGCTACTTCAACGCGATCCGCCGTTCGACGCCGTCGCAGATCGAGGCGATCGACATGGGCCGCCGCGGCCTGCACAATGAAGGCTCCGAGATGCTCCGCGAGCGGCTCGCGGACAAGGTGGCCATCGACCTGAACACCGCACGGCGCCTCTTCACGCTCGTTTGCGTACTGCACATTCGCGGATAAGGCATGCGGAATGGCCCGGCTTCCGTCGAGCGTGCTGTTCGCCTGTACCCACAATGCGGTCCGGTCGCCGATGGCAGAAGCGATCCTCAAGCACCTCCATGGCAGCAGACTGTATGTCGACTCCGTCGGCGTCCGAGCGGGCGAACTGGACCTTTTTGCGGTCGCCGCCATGGAGGAAATCGGGCTCGACGTCGCTTCTCACGAACCGAAGATCTTTGAGGAACTCGAAGATACCTCGTTCGATCTCGTGATCTCCCTCTCACCGGAGGCTCAGCACAGTGCCGTAGAGCTAACGCGCACGATGGACTGCGAAGTAGAGTTCTGGCCTGTTCTCGATCCGACCATCGTCGAGGGCAGCCGAGATGTCCGCCTCTCTGCCTATCGCGACGTCCGCAACCACCTGATGCGGCGTATCATCGACCGTTTCCCGCTGTTTCCGCGCAGCCATGTCTGAGCGTGCGGTGCGACACAGAATGATCTTGACCGGGACGGTGCCGCAGCCGATCTATCACGCTGGATTGCCCAATGCGGGTAAGTGTTCCGGGACAAAGCGCGGATGGCGAAGGAAGATCTGATCGAGTTTTCCGGTACAGTGACCGAGCTGCTGCCGAACGCGATGTTTCGTGTGCGGCTCGACAACGATCATGAGGTGCTCGCGCACACGTCCGGAAAGATGCGCAAGAACCGCATTCGTGTTCTTGCGGGCGATCGGGTCAATGTCGAGATGACGCCGTACGATCTTACCAAGGGGCGCATCACCTTCCGCTTCAAGTAAGCTTGATCGGCGTAGCGGTCACGTGACTCTCATCCTTGCGTCCGCTTCACCGCGCCGTCGCGATCTTTTGCGTCAGGTCGCGCTCGCTCCCGACATGATCGATCCGGCCGATATCGACGAGTCGCCGCGGCGGGGGGAGCTGCCCGGTAAGCACGCCTTGCGCCTTGCCGAGGAAAAGGCGCGTACCGTCGCGGGACGGCATCCGGGCGCTTTCATCCTCGCTGCCGATACCGTCGTCGCCTGCGGTCGCCGCATCCTGCCGAAGGCTGACGACGAGGCGACCGCCCGGCATTGTCTCGAGCTATTATCCGGGCGCCGGCACCGGGTGCATGGCGGAATCGCCGTCGTGACACCGGGAAACCGCCTCGTCAGCCGCCACGTCGAGACGATCGTCACGATGAAGCCGCTCCAGGAGGCGGAAATCTCCCGCTACCTTGCCTCGGGCGAGTGGCAGGGCAAGGCGGGCGGTTACGCGATCCAGGGACTCGCCGCGCTCTTCGTCCGATATATCGGCGGCTCCTATTCGAACGTCGTCGGGCTGCCGCTCCATGAGACGGCGGCGCTCCTCTCCGGGCTCGGCTTCTGTTCGGCCGCGTGACCCGCACCCTCCTGCTGAACATCCGGCCGGGTGAAGTACGTGGCGTGCTCGTCGTCGATGGACGGCCGCTGGAGTACCGGATCGAGCGTGCCGGATCCGGTAGCCGCATCGGCGACGTCATGCTCGGCCGCATCGTGCGGCTGCTGCCGGCGCTCCCCGGTTGCCTCGTCGATATCGGGCTCGAACGGCCGGCTCTGCTCGAAGGTCGCCTCGCGGATCTGCACGAAGGGCAGGCGGTCATCGTTCAGGTTCGCCGCGATCCGCAGGGCGAGAAGGCGGCTAGCGTAACACGCAATGTCGTCCTGCAGGAGCGCCTGCTGAGCTGGACGCCATTTCGCGCAGGTGTCGATACCGGTCAGCTGGCGGCGGATGCTCGCGCCGCCGTCGCGGAGCGCCTCGGCCGATCGGTTGCGTCGAACGAGGGTGTTGCCGCTAACGTTGCCGCCGCGGATGCTCCGGAAGAGCATCTGGCGTCTGCGGTCGCCCGCCTGCGCGCACGATGGCGCGCCATTCTCGATCGTGCCGCCGAGGCTCGGCCGCCGGTCCCGCTCGCCGTCGAGGCGAACCCTGCGAGCCGCCTGCTCTCAGAAATGCTCCACTTCTCCCCCACCTCCATCGTCATCGACGAGCCCGGCGTCTTTGCCGTAGCACGGCATTGGCTTGCCGTTCATGGCCCTTCCCCGGCTCCCGACCTTTGCCTCTACACCGATCCGCTGCCGCTCTTCGACGCGTTCGGCATCGCCGACGATCTCGCGTCCGTGACAGCCCGCCGGATCGCTCTTCCTGATGGCGGCTCGATCGTGATCGATACGACGGCGGCCGCAACGCTGATCGACGTCAATGCCGCCGGGGCGGCGAGCGGGCGCGATGCCCCGGCCTCGATGATACTGGCCGTCAATCTCGCGGCAGCAACCGAGATCGTCCGGCAGATCCGGCTGCGCGGGATCGCGGGCGCCGTCGTGATCGACTTCATTTCGATGCGCCGGCGGGAGCACAGGGAGCGTGTCGCCGGGAGAATGGCGGAGGCTCTGTCCGCCGATCCCGGAGAATGCCGCATTCTCGGCTGGACGCGCCTCGGGCACCTTGAGATGACTCGCCGCCGGCGCCATACGCCACTCGCCGAGCTCTTGTGCGATCTGCCGACCGAGGAAAGGATGACTGCGGAGACGATTGCGCTTGAGGCGCTCGATTCGGTGTGGCGGGCAATGCGCTGCCGCCCTGGCGTCGGCACCGCCGCGCTTACGGTCGCTTCGGAAATCGCCGCCGCGCTTGATGGATCGGCGGCGCCGGGACGCCGAGAACTGGAAGCTTGGCTGCATCGGCCGGTTTCCGTAACGTCCGAGTCGTCTCGGCGCCGCGACGATGTGGACATCCGCATCGAGTGAGCCCATCTCACCGGCGATGGATATGCTCTCACCTCAACCGTCCCGCCCATGCCCGATCTGCGGCGCGCCGGCTATTGCTGCGCACAAGCCGTTCTGTTCGAAGCGCTGCGCCGATGTCGATCTGAATCGCTGGCTGAGCGATGTTTATCGGATCCCGACCAACGAGACGCATGCCGATCGGGATGGCGGACCGGCGGACGATCAGGAGTAACCGGCGTTCCGTCGACGTGGGACGTATTTATCGCGCTCCGACGCTTTGGGATGCTGGACAGACGTCCCGGTTTCCGCTTATAAGCTCGCCCTCGCCGATGGCGCCGCCCAGGTAGCTCAGTTGGTAGAGCATGCGACTGAAAATCGCAGTGTCGGTGGTTCGATTCCGCCCCTGGGCACCATCTGCTGTTCCTGTCGGGGCAGCGGTTTACGCGGGCTTCACAGCGCGACTCTAGCCCTCTACACCCTTCCGCCCGCCGCTAGCCTGCGCGCCTCCAAGTGAGGAATGTGGGTTTGGTTTCTGCGTTTCCCCGTGCTCTGAAATGGGATGACGGCATGATGGGAACGTACCGCTCACCACAAGGCGAGCGGCGCAAAGGGAGACTCGCTATCGGGCCATCGGCCGCTCGCACGGCCGCCTGACGACAAAGATCGTCGCGCTGGTGGGGGCGTACGAAACTTGGTGCGCTTCGCGCTCTTGCCCGGCCAGCACCACGACACGCTCGGCATTGCGTCGCTTATCGCGAGCGTCGCCTTTGACGCTCTGCTCGGGGACAAGGGTTTCGATATCGATTGGCTGCAAGGCGGAACTCGACAGCTGCGGTGCCATCGCGGTCATCCCGGCCAACTGCAAGGCCATATATCGCTTACGCCATCTGATCGAGAACTTCTTCGCTAAGCGGAAGGAGTTCCGCGCTGTCGCAGCTCGCTTCGACAAAACCGATGACAGCTTCCGGACTGACATACACATGGCAGCCGACATCATTGCCGTAAGGCAATTGTCAACAGGCCTCGTCGACCTTGAAAGAAATCGCGTCTCCATTCGCCCTTGCCGAGGTGTTCGGCGATCGAGGATCCGCGTGAGTTGTGGCGGGTCTTGTATTCCCTGCCGGAGATCCTGCTGTCGTTCGTCTGTGGCACGATCGCCGAGTGCAGCGACTACGAGGCGGTTGTCGCGTGAGGCGAGCGCCATCTCCCCTATGAGCAGGAGGTTCCCGAGACGCGCTGGCTCACCCTACTGATGAACCGGATCGCCCCGGCTTTATTTTTCGGCCTGCTTCGCGGCTTGGGTACGGGGGCAGCCCGCTCGGCTGCCGTTTAATCTGTGTGCCGATGCGGTACACTGAACGGTAATCTTTAAATATTATTATGCACTTTATAAAGTTGACACTATCCTCAGTGGTTGGAAATATACGCCTTAACCGCATCGTTAGATTCTAAAACGAACGAAAAGGGATGAAGGAAGGCACCGTTACGAATAGGTGTCCGATCGATTGTCTGGAGTGAAAGTGTCTCTATCACAGCGTGGTGTGGGATGCAGCACGTCCTCCTCGATCTTTGGGAGAAGGCTGTGGTGACGGTGTAACGCGGCACGCTGGCCGGTGCATTCGCTCGGCTGCCGATTTCAGGGATTGCGCGATCCTCGTCGGACGTGCGCATTGCAGCGTTCCATCTGAGCGAGACCTTCAATGCAGCGGACACATTCGGCATCACGAATGTGATCGCCCAACACGACGTACTCGATACCGCGAGACGACTCCGGCGCGCAGCCGTAAGGGGTGCTTGCCGCAGACAATGGGGAACGCGCGTCGTTTCAGTGCCGACCCAATTGGGAACAGACTTGCGACGGGGTATGTCCGCATTCTTCGAATACTGACGGCGTGCCGACGCGTCATTCTCAGTCCGAAGCCACGAAAGGAAAGACATGCAGACACACCACGCGCGTCTCAATGGGGCCGGGTCTTCTGACGATCCCGTGATCGGCATGATTCGGAGCCTGGCCGATGAAGCACGGCGTGGCATTTATCTTTACCGCTCGTTCGAC
>Ga0265327_10004673_pt1 | contig 11994 bp, 13 predicted proteins | sample 41621metaG_FD_202089 | JGI IMG/M metagenome (GOLD analysis project Ga0265327, IMG submission 202089) | Rhizosphere microbial communities from Carex aquatilis grown in University of Washington, Seatle, WA, United States - 4-16-21 metaG | ecosystem: Host-associated > Plants > Roots > Rhizosphere...
CGCGGCAGGGCGGCACGGGTGAAGTTGACCCTGAGCGGACCTCCGATCCCAAGGAGTCGTCAGCGCATGGGTCAGGTGTCGCAACCCGATTTGTCTGCAAGCGGGGCCCAAAGCCCTCGAGGCAATCGATCTCGTGTCTGAGACGAGTGTTGTAAATATGCAACAGTCAGAACTTAATGAATGTGGCAAATCTACAACACTATTTCGAAATCAACACAAAGGGCGCTCAGAAGGGTAGTAACCTCTTCCTATTTTTTACGGCTTGTCCTTAAGATCACATCCAAGTAAGGGGGCGAATGCGCGACTCGCTGATTGCTAGGATCAAAAGTCCATTGAAGGAGAAAAGCATGAAAAAGCGAGCTTCCGCTCTCGCCGTGGCGATGGCGCTATCGGCTGGTTCGGCTCTCGCGGCCGACCTGCCTTCCACCAAGGCGCCGCTTTACATCCCGCCGCCGCCGGCCCCGATGTGGACAGGGTTCTATGCGGGCCTCAACGCCGGTTACGGCTGGGGCACGGACAGCAGCGTCACGACCGCGAGCGGCGCCGCGGCGGACGTCTGGAACACCCGCTATGGTTATCTTCCCCGTGCGAACGGTGTGGGATCGACTTTCCTTGGCGCAACGGCGCTCGCCAACGCGACCATCACCAACTTCACACAAGTTGGCTTCATCGGCGGCGCGCAGTTTGGCTACAATTGGCAATATGGCTCGAACTTCGTTTTCGGTATCGAAACCGATATCCAAGGCGCTGGCATCCGCGGCAGCGGATCGTCAGTTGGCGTGTCGCCAAGTTCGACCTTCACCAACTATTACGACCACCCCGCTCTTTACGCTATCGGCGTCAACAATATCGACGCCGGCATCGATTTTATGGGCACGCTCCGCGGCCGCCTGGGCTATCTGTTTAATCCCACCCTCTTGATCTATGCCACGGGCGGCCTGACCTATGGCGGGGTTCATGCGAATGCGAATAATCAGCTCGCCGCCGCCACGCTGGCCTATCCCTACGGCTACAACTACGGCATGCCGACCTTCGCCCAGGGCGGGAATGTCAATCAGATCAATGTCGGCTGGAATATCGGCGGTGGCTTCGAATGGATGTTCATGCCGAATTGGAGCCTGAAGGCAGAAGCCCTCTATTACGACCTCGGCAGCGTCAACGTTGCCGGCCTGACCGGCATTCGCGACGGCGATTGCTATGGATATTGCGGCCCGAATGGCAATGCCATCACTAATATCAACCTCCAGAGCACACGCGTCAGCTACCAAGGAGTCATTGCTCGCGCCGGTATCAACTATCACTTCGGCTGGTTTGCTCCGGCTCCGGTGCTCGCCGCCGATCTGCCTTCTCACAAGGGGCCTGTCGTTCTCCCGCCACCTCCCGCCACGTGGACGGGTTTCTATGCGGGTCTCAACGCTGGCTATGCCTTCGGGACCAACGACGGCGCGACGACCCAGAGCGGCGCCGCGGCGGACGCATGGAACACAGCCTATGGCTACGGCTTATCGGCCTTTCCTGGCGCAACGGCGCTCGCCAACGCGACCATCACCAACTTCACACAAAGCGGCTTCATTGGCGGCGCGCAGTTTGGTTACAATTGGCAATATGGCTCGAATATCGTCGTCGGTCTCGAAACCGATATCCAAGGCGCTGGCATCAGCGGCGACGGGTGGTCCGTTGGCGTGGGGCCGGGTTCCTACACGAAGTCTTGCTGTAACCCGTTCACCCTTAACACTGTTGGCGTCAATCAAATTCAGTCTGGCGTCAACTGGATGGGAACGCTGCGCGGCCGCTTGGGCTATCTGTTCACGCCAGCTCTCCTGGTCTACGCTACAGGCGGTCTGACCTATGGCGGAGTTTACGCGAACGCGAACAGCCAGCTCGCCGCCGCCACCGGGACCTTTCAGAATGGCTACAACTACGGCATGCCGACCTTCGCCCAGGGCGGGAACGTCAATCAGATCAATGTCGGCTGGAATATCGGCGGCGGCGTCGAATGGATGTTCATGCCGAATTGGAGCTTGAAGGCAGAAGCCCTCTATTACGACCTCGGCAGCGTCAACGTTGCCGGCCTGACCGGCATTCGCGACGGCGATGACTATGGAAGATGTCCCCACGGCAATTGCGTCACTAATATCAACCTCCAGAGCACACGCGTCAGCTACCAAGGAGTCATTGCTCGCGCCGGTATCAACTATCACTTCGGCTGGTTTGCTCCGGCTCCGGTGCTCGCCAAATATTGATCGGAATTGGGCTGGGGGGCCCCTGATCTTCTCGACAAACGTTAGCCCGGCCTTGCTCCAGGCCGGGCTTTTACGTGCGTAGCGGCGTCCGAGATAGAAACGGCGAGGAGGCGTTTGGCGCGAACCCGAAGCGCGAGAACGTGCGCGTCGCCGCTGCAAATTTGGGAACGAGCGGACCCGTCTTCCTGGCGTAGGTCAGCTCAGTCTGGCGTTCCTCGCGCTCGTCAGCCTGGGACCAAGGCGCGCGGCTTCCTGGCCCGGTGATCGCCGGGAGCGCTGCAAAGCGCGGCCAGGGAAGCCGCTGAGCGGATTATCGGGTGGCGATGGGCGATGCTTCAGCCCAGTTGGCGCGAGGCCATGGGCGGGCCTCGCAGAAGGCGGTCGCCGTGGCGTCAGGGATGGACGCCGCACGGCCGAAACCGCTCGCGGGTTCGGCTCACGACAGCCCGAGCGCGCGGCTGGGCGGGAACGCCCAAAAATCGCGCTGGATGGCGTCCAGGCCGCGGATACCCTGGGAGAGCGCCGATACCTGGGAACGGATTCCTTGAAACGCCGCCCGCTGAAATGAGCGGCGATAGACACGACTTTCTGCGCCGGGCGCGCCAGGGACATCCGATAAATTAAGATTATCGGACACATAGCTGGGGTTCAAGAAGGCACCAGCTACGGCCACGGCCCGCCTATGGGGCACGTCTTGATGGCGAGCCCCGAAGGCAGCTTGGTAGTGGCGCCACCGCACGCCTCATTCAGCTGGTCCTGTGATACATTCGCGTCCGTTAGGTCTGCTCCCGTTAGGATAGTTCCCTTCAGGTCTGCCTTAGACAAGGTGGCATGGTTCAGCTTGGCCCCGAACAGCGCGGCACCCCTCAGGTTTGTCTTGGCGAGCATGGCCCAGGTCAGGTTGGCTTCGGCCAGGTAGGCCCCGCTCAAGTTGGCCCCGGTAAGGCCGGCATCGTTCAGCTCGGCCATCCTTAGGTCGGCTCCCGGAAGATTCGCGTAGGATAAATCTGCGCGGTCTGTTTTGTTTGTTCGTCTTCCGATCACCGTTAGCGCCGCTTGGATATCGGTGGCAGGAGACGGTCTCTCGGGAGATGGCCCAGTATTGAGGCGATATTGGCCCGTTTTGCCGTGTACAGGTTGGGCAGTCGGCGCAGTGGATTCGGTCCCGTCGCGGACAAACGCACATAGCGCCTCGAGCACTGGCTTGTGATACTGCTCAGACGTGTTCATCACGCCTTCGAGGGCATAGATGCCTCCAAGCCGCACCGCAACTTTGTCGCTGCCCAGCTGCTCGAAGCCCTTTGAAACCTGCTGACTGATGAGTTGATCGTATGACGCTTTTTGTGTCAGCAAAGTCTGGTAATAGGCAAATCCGGCACCGGTCAGCACCGCCGCACCGCCAATAAGCTGGCCAATGGTCTTACGAAAGCTGTCCTCGAGATCGGCTCGAGCTTTCGCGTCACGGATTTGTAAGCGCAGGCCATCTACTTGCCGTTTCGGCAATCGCCACCAGAGCCACCAGAGCGTGGTTGCGGTCGCAACAACAATTGCTGCACCCGCTGCAATCCACCAAGGCATGTCCGGTCTCCAGGAATGAACCAGCCGAAGCGGCTGCCCTTAAGATTGACGCATGAGAAGACGCCAAAACGTAAATTCACCCTCTAAAAGATCAGATCGACCAAACCGCAGCTCTTGAGAAGGAGCGCAATGCGGCGCGGGCTCCGAGCGCGCTGCCTTGGTCTTTGAGAAAGTCGTGGGCGTTCATGGCGAGAGCCTCGACATTGTCACGGTCATGCTCAAATCTCCCCGCGTTCCACCTCATCGAAGCTCATTTCGTCGCGTCGCCGGTAATAAAGCTGTGTCGTCCGGGTCGAGGCGTGGTTCGCCATGCTGGCGGTCTTTTCGAGCGTCCCGCCGTTCTTGAGATAGGCGGTGATGCCGGTCGCGCGGAAGCTGTGATTGCCGATCTTGGTCGCAATGCCTGCGGCCAAGGAGCGTCGCCTTATCCTCGCATAGGCGTTGGCTTGGGGCAGGAGTCGCCCCATATGGACGCCGCGCGCCTTGGCGCGTTGGCGTCGCCGATGCAGCACATGCGCCTCGTTCATGATCCAAGATCGCCGCGCGCGTTCATTTTGGCGTCGCCGGCCCCCTGGTCGGGGATCGATATGAATGTGCGCTATGCGCCAATATGTAGCCTTCATAAAACCCACAGAAACGTAACAGCGCCCACAAACGAAAAGCCGAATTGCAGGCGGCTACGAGAGCCGTGACGTCCTAGCAGGCTGTTGAAAAAGTGAACGAGGTTCGCGCTTCGATTCCGATGCGTTCTCGCATCGATTCAGTGACGTCCCGTGAACAAAGCACTTTTTCAACAGCCTGCTAGGGGTCCAGACCTTTAAGAGGGTTGGCATGAATAGCAGGTTGTGATTCACGGCTTCCAAAAGGAAGACCGGCCACAGATTGCATCGCCGCCGTCGTCAGCTACTGGTTATGCGCCTGGGCTCTAGAGAGCCCGGTGCTCGGCCCCCCTATAGGTCGCCCGGGTCCGGGATAAACATAAATCGCCTTTCGCGGACCTCGGCCCTTCGAACACGACAGCCGCGACGCCGCCAAAGACTGCACCGCTAAGAATCGGCTTCCGCACGAGTTTTCTTCGCATCCGCATCGCTCTTTGACGGTCGCCGAAACATACCTATCACAGGGTCAATTAGACTTCTCCGAGTAGTGGCTCCGGTAGCGACTCCGAATGCGAACGCTCCAGACAAAACTCCAGAGACAGCAAGCACGTCTTTTGGCGTCATGTTCTTGATGTCCATAAATGTCCTCTCACCTGTGATGGTACGAACGATATTCGATCCATTCAAATCTTTACTTCTCGGTAAGACGCTGCTCTCGATCCAAGCTTGGATGGGGCGAGTAACGTCCGTATTTTCAAATGCGCCGGGAACAATATCCAAATACTGGACGTTCCAATCGAACTTATTTTCGATAAGTCCCTCCTCAACTAAGCCTTTTTGACAAATTATGTATAACGGAACTCCAAGACAGAAGGCCATCGCTGACTCTACATGGTTCCATGGCGTCGTATATGTCAAATTAATCAAATTGCGTGGGGGCGGATTTCTGCTCGTTCTCCTTTCTTTTCCGTCACGGACATAGCTGCGTTCGTATGCAACAACGAGAGCGCCGCTGCATTTTTCCATCACGTTCTTAATTGTTACTAGCGGGTTGCCAGGTGGATATACATTTTTATTCATTATTTTAGGCTCGACCTTGCACTGATCTTGAAGGAAGTCCTCCAGTTCATTTCGAAACCGCTTATAAGCATCCGTATAGGGATTGCCCATGCTGATAAAAACCTCCGGCGCAGCCATGACTCCTCCCCATTTTGTAAGTTAGCGATCCACACCGTAACCGTATATGTCTATTCTCATGCTATCAAGAGCGGTCGTGATGGGGGGCGAGTTTACGCCATCTGACGCTGTGATTCTGTTGCATCCAATGGCGTTCAGCAGCTTATAGGCGAAAGATCGCATCCCCGCGACGCTGTCGGACTTCTTGCGGATGCCCAGCGAGCGCCACCCGTCTCTCCCGAAAAGGCTTGATCACTACTTTGACCGCCTTGGGCGCGGCATCTCACTCGATTCAAGAATTTTGCATTGTTTCTTCAACCTCTTTTGTTCCTGATGGCTCACCTGCCGTCGTCATTACATTCAGTGTCGCTGCATTTTCGGCGCGGATGGCATCTTCGACACGTTCCACAAATAGTCTGAAGGCATCATCTGGAGCAAGATTCCGATAAACCCCTATGCCTCCTTTGAAATAGATTGTTTCATGACCAAGTTTTTGCTCTGTCAATCTGTAGTTTTTCCACTGCTCTCGATAGCGCAAAACACCCTCAAGAGATATGAAAGCAGTCATCAGCAGGCTGATAATGGTTGCAATTGCCTTAATGATATGCACATCATAAACAACCGGGTCATGGGGCAGGTTTATTAAAATCGGAACAAGAGTGCCAGCAACTACGGAAAAGCTCCGCATCGAAAGATATTTCATCTTTGCTGCAACGGCCTTATCGTTGTACCAGCCTTGGTACTGCTTGACTCTCTGTGAGATGAATGTTTCCGGAGTCCATTCACTCTTCGACATCATATACACCGTGTGGGCCAAGGGAGTATCTGAGCAGCCGGAGCATCTCAGGCATGGCGTCTGTTGAACCGGGATCCGGTAGGTTCGTTTTCACTCAAAATGTATTTTCTTCTGATTTGGAGCTTTTGACAATGTTAAGCCGTCGCAAAGCGCGGCGCCTGCGCTGGCGAGTTGGCCGGACCGGTGTGGCCGGCGGGACTTTGACGCGCTGAGGGTTCAAAAAGGGTCAAATTTGAGCGCTCCCGAAGGGGCGATTTGCGCCTTGCTTCAGCCTCAGATGGAGACCGAGGTTTTGCGGGTCGGCGCTGCTCAGGGCGTGCTCTGCGGCAACTCATAGGGCTATAGCGCAGACAAAGTTCTCATCATCGTCGGTCGCGGCCCGCCAATTTACATAAAAATCCTTATATTTATCAATAACTTAAGGATAAAACTGCGGGTCCGATCTTACTTTTGGTCTTACTTTCTGCCGGCGCTTGGGACGGACGCGCGAAGACAAGGGCGGACAGTTCGCGGGCCTTTAGAAACCTTTGCGGTCTCGGCTCGATGACATTGCTTGCCCCTTGCGCTACTGAGCGGGGCGGTCGAACGGCCCGTTCGTCATTCTGCTCCAGGAGGATGGCGCCGACCAGGCGCTTCACGGCTTCTTCGTTGGGGAAAATGCCGATGACCTGGATGCGGCGTTGCGCGCACCGCTATGCGGCCCGTCGGAGCGAGCCCGCCATACGCTCGCCAAGAGTCCACAGCGCTTTGTTGAGCTTGACGTGCTGGTCGATGTTGTTGACGGCGCGCGTCGTCACCATACGGCCCCGCCGCCAGCGTCCATGCTGGTCCGTGCTCGCCGTCGCGCGCGCCGACAGACCGCCGCGCATGACGTTCTCCTGAATGACATTCAGCGTCGTCCAAAGATCCTCGGCGCAATCGTCGGCGCGACGCGGCAGGAGCAACTGCTCCGGTTTGATTGGCGTCTTGGCCTTGCCTCCGGCATCGCCGAAGCGCAGCACATGCGCCCTGGCGGCGAGCGCGGCCTTCGCCTCGCAACCGAGCCCGATGCGGCTCCACTCCTCCGGCGCCGTTAATGCCGCTTCGGCCGCGCCCAGCACACGATAGCTTTCGTCGACGACCTTTTCGAGCGCGTCGCCCGAATGGCGAACCATGATGGAGTCGAGGCTGGCGATTTGCGCCACCAGCGAGTTTAAGCAACGGATGCGAAACAAACCGGCCATGAGTTCGAAGGCGCTGGTGCCGTCGTTCGCATTCCTCAGGATGATTTCGCAGACGACGTCGCCGACCCGATATTTTTGCGCATGGTCGAGCCGACGCAGCCGAACCAAGTGCTTTGAGTAAGCCGCCTTGGCGGTGTCCCGCGATCCGGACTGCTTGACGCCAACGGCGAAGAAGCCTTCCTTCGCCAAGCCGCGCAAGACCTCGATGGTCGGGATGGCGCAAAAGCGTTCGGAGCGGCGGAAGTGGGGTTGCGCTGCAAAGATCGACGGCGCGGCGTGGCGCATCTCATCCTCTGAAAGCGCGCGGGCGCTGTCGTCAAAGCGGGCGGTGCGGGGGGCGTAAACGGCGCCCCTCATCCAGGGCTGTCCGGTCAGAGCGGTATCCGGCGCGACGGCGTCGTGAGTCGGCGGGGCCGCGCGGTCGTTGATCTTGGCCAGAGAACCTACGGCTCTCTGGGATTTGTTGGGCTTCGCGTTCATGGGGGTTGCTCCTAAGGGGCCGCCGCAAACCGCGGGGCGTGCATAACCCGCTGATAGTATACATATTTATGGTATTATTGTCAAGCTAAAGCTTGCCGAAAAGTCCGACAATGGGGACAAAAAAAGCGCAGAACGAATGGCGTTTCACTGCCGCGCAAGAACGCGTGCGTCGCGGGACTGCAATGTGGGGAGGAGCGGACTCGCTCGAAGAATGGCCTCGCGATGTAGCTTGACCCTGACTGGTGGTTCGCCATCCTGCGCTCTGGCGACGCTCTTCAAAGCCGCACGGTCTTGTCAAAGGCGGTAGATGCGAGCATTTTTGCATCCGAACCAAGGGCCCATCCGACGAATACCGCTTAAAGACGCGACGCTGGATGCAAGGCTCTGAGTATGGTTCGTGCCACTATTGTAAAACCACTATTCATCAGTATAGGGAGGCCGGTATGCGAAAGGAAGTCAAAAATGAAAAGGAATTGGAAGACATTTTGATGGCTCAAATTAGTGAAAACCCGGAGTATTCGAACGTAACGGGGGTGGCGATTAAAAGAATCCCACGCAACGCCGACCATCACTCGAATTGGGACGCCGACTTTAATAGAGATGGCCAGCGCACACACTCAGGCAAATGCGACGAAATCAAGAACAAGCTTCGCGGGAAATACGACATTTCTGATTAATGGGCATGCAGCGATGGAACGCAGCAAGGAAAACTGGGACGCTCAAGGCAAATGGCTAGCTCACCGAAAAGAGATGGAGCGGCTGGAAGCGGAGGCAGGAATTTCAGTTGCCGTGCGAGAGGCAGGGAACTACACTCTCTGTCCAAGCTTTAGCGAAGCGCCAGAAGGAACGGCTCAATACAAGGAGGAAAAAGAGCGGTTCGATAGAGAGTACGATGAGAGTGTAAATCGCACCAGAGATGCGCTTTTGCTTCACGCATATTTCTCGGTACAAGACGTAGAATTAAGGAAACGCCTAATTTGTGCTCATAGGCAAAAAAACTCACTATGGTCAAACACGTATAGACTTAACGCCATAGATGCTCGAAATGATCTAAATAACGCACAGAAATCAGGCAGGTATTGGCCATTCTACGCCGCCGCAATCGGGGTTGGAATAGTGCTTTTCGGATATTACATAGCTGGAGAGATAGGCGCGATCTGCGGGATCGTTTTAGCGTATTTTGAAGGGCGTTTTATCGAGGCGGAATCCAAAAGGATTACGGAAAACCGCGTTGAATACTCCAGACACGAACTTGAGGAAAACGAGCGATTCTACAGGGAAAGCCTCGCAGACCCCCAGTTGTTTTCTCGGAGGGAAGAGTCCAGTGGTGAGAGAGACGAAGGAAGGTAGCCTTCCACGACGATTCTAGGGCTCCGTCAGGGGCGATGTCGCAGGCGTGTTCGTGCTCGCGCTCAGGTCAACAGCCGGCTACAATGCATTTCAGTCGAGGCGACGCCGGGCGGCATCGAAGGTCTCGTCTTCATTCGCCTGCTGACCGCCGCTTCTGTGAAGGGTTTCGGATGCCGGCTCTTCGCGGAGGCATGGGTGACGTGTCGCAATCTGCTTTGCCTCCGGAAATCCCCTAAAAAATAGCGGTCGTCGCCCGCCGGGGCGAACGTCAGTGAAAGCGGAGATAAGAGATTTAGCGGGAAGGTCGGGGAAATAGACGATCAGCCTCAGTCTCAAATCCGCAGTCCCAATGCTCAAAGTCACGATCACAGGGTTGTTTGAAATGAGTGGCACGGCTTAGGGCTTCAGCCAGGCTGGGCTTAGGTGTCGACGACCAAAGTTCTCCGTCGCCAAAAATATTCGGTTTGATTGGACTATTCAATCGCGCCAATCCTCCCGCGATATCGGTTGCCGTCGGACTTCCTAATTCGGGCTGCTGAGGCTGTTCGCAGGTGCGTTCAACGCCCCAAGCTGTGATGTTTGTCATCCCCCACGCTGCGATGCTTGCCATCCCCCTCGGAATCACCCCGGCTTTCACCACTTCATCCGCAAACGTATGGAATGCTATATCCGCTAACTCATGCGTTCCATAGGATCGGGGGAACTCTGGAATTTTGCAGTATGTTCCAAGAATTTCTAACAACTCATGGCGCTCCGGCTCGTGAAGTAGCGATGGCGGGTCTTTGTTCAAGACGAAATTGACCGGAGGGGTGTAGGGCAAATTGCCTTCCTGATAAGATCTCTCGTTAGCTGGCGGAAAACTTCGAGTGGCCGCAGACGGCAGGTCTTGAGCTATGGCAGAATGAGTTTGGGTAACAAAAACCACAAACGCGAGCCCCGGGGATGACCATCCGCGCATCGTTGGACCTCACCATCTCAATTCTTTCCCGCATTTAGCAGGCTGTTGAAAAAGTGAACGAGGTTCGCGCTTCGATTCCGATGCGTTCTCGCATCGATTCAGTGACGTCCCGTGAACAAAGCACTTTTTCAACAGCCTGCTAAAGCTTTTTGTCGGCGCGAGGCGGAAAAGGCACCTTTTCTTTTTCTTTTTGATTCGCAGAATTCGGATTCCGCACAAACCTATTGCTTATTAGCCGGCGCAAAATACGAAATCCACCACGTTACACCATAGACTACAGATCCGAACATAAAGCATGCTATAAATATTAACTTCCAATTTCTACCTGCCGCGCTCACGTCTGTTAATTTTGCATTAATAGCTTCGTGGGCATCTGGACCGATGCTTCTGAACCACACGATTAGAGCAGAAGACGTGTTTTCTATTTCTTTGAGGTCACGTTGGTCGGCAGCAGCACGAAGAGGCTGGTATAGCTTGTGATATTCGCCGACGTTGCCGCTTAGTACAGCTGATCGTGGATCAACGCGCTTCGCTGCTTCTAGAATTTGCCCAACAGTTTCAGCATATCCAATGGAAGAATTAAGTATTATCTCCGGATCTGGCTTTTCTTTCCTTATTTCTCCTTGGAACGCAAGCATCCACTGAAGCGCCTTTGTCATCTCGCTGTTAGAAAATTGTACGTCACTCTCAATGGTAGATTTAGTTGCCTCTAGATCATTCTCATAAACGTTCTGAGAAAACCAAGAGACGAACATAAAGATAGCTGCAATACCGTTCGCGATTACGATTGTTTTACGAGGTCCCCGCGGGGCGGCGGTCCTGCCTTTCTGTCTTTGACGGGTGGACTTGTTCATAGTTGCAGCCTTTTAACGTCTAGGGTGCAAAACCAAGGCACGGTTAATTGCGATTTTGAGGCGAAGCGCGTCACGGCAGCTAATGAACCGGGATTCGTCAGATGGTTTCCAATCCGAGCGGAAGTTTCCTCCAATCGGCCGTCTTTTACAAGGCGGCCGCCGCGCTCACAGCTCGGCCCGGACCAGCACGGGGGAAGCCAGGGGAACCAGAGGGGAGAGCAATCCGGCGGCCATCTCAGACCCTGTCGGACGGACGCTGTCTTTCAGCGGACGACCGGGGCGACGCGACGCAGAGGGGTTGATCAGCCAGCCGCGCCCCACGGCAGCCCTGAAGCCCGCCCGGCTTAAGGCTAATAAAAAATATTTCTGCAAGACGCCAAATACGGGGCGATCTCGTTTGCTTCCGCACCAAAAACAGATTCATATTGTTCTCCTATCTACCCTGAGGAATCAATCATGGCCGAAGCAGATGACAAAGCGCTCGTCGCGCAAATCTTGTCCTCTTACCTCTCCAACAACAGCGTCAGCACCGCCGACCTCCCCTCTGTGATCGAAACTATCAAAAGAAGCTTTGGCGGCGGCGGCGAACCCCTGCCGCTCGCTTCGGGCGACGGACAAGACAAGAAATGGGAGCCTGCCGTTTCGGTCAAAAAATCCGTCACGCCCGACGCGGTTGTTTGCCTGTGCTGCGGGGAGAAACTCAAATCGCTGAAGCGGCACTTGGCGAGCGCACACAA
>Ga0265327_10004675_pt1 | contig 11986 bp, 11 predicted proteins | sample 41621metaG_FD_202089 | JGI IMG/M metagenome (GOLD analysis project Ga0265327, IMG submission 202089) | Rhizosphere microbial communities from Carex aquatilis grown in University of Washington, Seatle, WA, United States - 4-16-21 metaG | ecosystem: Host-associated > Plants > Roots > Rhizosphere...
CTGATCCGGATCCGTACTGGAACACGAACCTGGCGCTTCAAACCCAGAACGTCGTCATGGTGCACGGGCTGAACGCCGACAATCTGGCATGGCAGGATTTCCAGCCACAGCCAAGAGCAAGCCGTATCCTGGTTATCAATGACGCACTCGGCGACAAGGGCATGGCGCTGGGCATCCTGGAGTGTGGCAACGTTCCATTCTGTGCGGACCTTTCCGGGTTCACGCTCCGTCTCATCGCACCGATGGCGATGAATATCCCTGCATGGGACATTCGCAAGCCGGCGGAGATCTCACGCGCGATGAAACTGCTGGGCATCAATCTGGTGGTCATTCGGTCGCTGGTGGGTGCGATGGGCGCGGCGCCTCCGGTTGAGGCTTTGCGAGCGCTTCATCCGGATGTCCTGAAGCTTCCGGTGGCTATAGATCCGGTTGATGTCATGACGGTTGCGCCATGGCTATCGAGCGATGGTCGGGAAAATGACAGCGATCGTTTTGGGATGGTCGATATGGCTCAGTGGCGCGAAGCATACGATCGCATTATGGGTAATCTTGTTGCAGCATAGGAATTAAAATGTCGGATTTGAGCGAAATTCTGGAAGGGGCTGCGAGCAGCCCCGATCCACGAGTACGTGGGATGGCGCTTCGGCTGAAGAATATCGATGCTGAGCGCGAGGCTCTGGTGATGTTCTTCACCCTTTACGCATCGGAAAAGGGCTTGGTCGCACCGGTAGCGAAATCGCCGGTCAAGGTACAGTCTGTTCCGAAGGAACGCACCAATGGCGCGGTGAACGGTCGCGGCCGGAGACCAAACGGTGAGGACGCCTTTGGCGGTCGCATCCGGACACTTCTGACGGGCGGCGGCGCGACAATGCGGCTGAACGATATGTTCGAAGCATACAGCAGCTCCTACCCTGACGATCAGACGAACCTGAACAATTTCCGTCAACGGATCATGAAGCGGCGTGACCAGCTGCAACTGGTCAACGGACGTGAGTATTGGCCAGCCGATATCGAACTGCCTGCAGGGACCGCAACATCAGATGAACCAATTCACGAGTCAGCTGGCGATTGAGTCCAAGAGCAGTCCTGATCCGGTAATCCAGCGCCTGGCTATGCGCTGGAGTGCCTTGGAGGCGGAACGCACTGTTCTTGTCAACACACTGTATGCCTATCATCAGCACCAGCTATTGGTTATGTCGGCGGATTCAATTCCATCGACAGACCATTATGACATGCTAGATGAAAAAGTATGTGGTTGCTACATCTGCACTGATTGGACACAGCGGCGGAAGGAATTCACTGACGCTCTTCAGCATGTGCCGAAGGGGCATAAATGGACGATATGCGCGTGTCCGTCATGCCGGTTCGTCGGTCGCATGCAGTTGAACCTGCTGGCAGCATCGAACAAACGTGACCTGTTTATAGAAATGTCTTTTCACGCCAGATATCACTCGAATTACGGTGACATCATCATGCTGTGGGTTGAGCGGGAGTTGAAGAATCCACAATACACAGACAACTGGTGTGCGCAGGAGATGAGCCGTTTTCCGATGGAACGCTGGATCAAACGCTGCGAGCAGGCGGTGTCAGGTCAAATATCAGGCTCAGTGTTCGTTAATTCGACCATGGTGACTGATATGTCTGTTAACCTGGGTTCGTCTTTGATGGCTGACGCTTACAGTCAGTACGGCGAGTGACAGCATAGGATAACCATTCAGCGCAGTGTCATAATTCGCGTATGGAAACCGATCTCCTGGACCGGGCGCTGGTCGCCCGAATTCCTGTCGTCATCAAGGCTCGTCAAGGCGAAGCCGGCGGTCGCCGGATCGTTGAGGTTGAGGCCAGTTGCGAAGCTGTAGATTATGATGGAGATGTGGTCTTACAGGAAGCGCTCCTGAAGTCAGCGGATTCTTTTGTCGCGACAGGTCACTTGGATATCGATCACCTGTCAGAATTCGGCTCGCGGCTCGGTATTGCCGATCCAACAACCTACATCGTCGGCAAGCCGCTCCAGGTTAAATCCATGGGTGATCGGCGCACCTATGTTGAAGGCGAGATCCGCAAATCGATTGATGGTCGATTTGATCCAGTGCGCAATAAATACGACGAGTTTTGGGCGTCGCTGCAGAGCGATCCACCGGTTACGTGGTTTTCATCCATTTATGGCTGGCCCACGGACATGGATGACTGCACCAAGAGCGTATGCTGCTCGGGTGCGACACGATACCTGATCAAGTCGATGGATTGGCGTAGCTTGGCGTTTACCCGGTCGCCAAAGAACACGGCCCTTCGTGATCCCACGCGCATCGTGTCCGCCAAGTCCTATTTGGTCGAGCTGGCTAAATCAATGCCGCCGACCGTCAACCTGCCCACCAGCATGCAAGACGTATGGGGCGAGGCGCAGTGCAAGGCGTGCGGTGTAGGCGGTATGCCGTCCCTTTTGGGCTACCGGCATCATTTCAGTGTCTGTAAGGGACTTCCGCCCGGCGCGGCTGATATTCTGTCGCACGCCATGATGCACCACACCAATATGAATCGGTCGCTGCCGATGAGTGGTGTTGGTGCTCCTGGCGTGCCTCCAGGCAGTGTATCTGGGCTGTAATGGCGCTTCCCGGTACCCGTGAAAATCCGGTTGAGGTTGTAAGCCCGCGTGATTTGGAGCGGGCGACGAGGCACGTACGCCGGCCATCGCGAGATCAGGCATCAGCCGGCAATTATCAGAAAGCCCATGTCATTGTTGGTGGCCTACACATAACGATTGAAACGCCTTTGGATGGCGTTCGTCGTGGTACGTCACCCAAAGGAAGGTCATGGCAGGTATCGATGCCGGCCGACTATGGCTATGTGAAAAGAACAGTGGGGGCTGACGGTGATTCCGTCGATGTGTATCTTGGACCACAATCACACATAGCCCACAGATTACCTGTATGGGTAATTGATCAGTGTGACGCTGATACCAAAAGATTTGACGAGCATAAGTGTTTGGTGGGGTTCAAAACCGCCGAAGAGGCGCGGAAAACCTACCATAGAGGCTTTTCAGACGGTCGCGGTCCGGATCGCGTAGGTGCGGCTGCAAGAATGAGTTTCGAGCATTTTCGTCGGTGGTTAAAAACGTCGGACACGAAAAGTCCGATTTTATATCGACGCGCAAAATCGGCATCGGTACTTAATTCGATTACACACTATGGTTTGCAAACAGACGCTGACGCGAGCGTATTTGGAGGCTACATGTCGGACCCAACCAAGACTGCGGTTCATGTCGAGAAGGCGGCTTCTGGTGATGCCGGCAAGATCGGCTCTTTCACGAAGTGGCTGAGCGATGTGATGAAGTTTGTTCCGCAGGATCAGCGCGCGTCGCTTTTCCAGGACGCTTCCGTCATGTCCGATGCAGCGCTGGCCAAGGCCAGTGAGCACCTGGAAGAGGGCGACGATCACGAGAAGATTGTGATTGTTGACGATCTGTGGGACGGCAATCCGGACGATCGTCTGGAAACCGTACGCGCACATGGCCCGGGCAGCTCGGTTCCCGGCGGCAAGGTTGGCGTTGGCCCAGGGCAGGCCGCGTCAGGAGACGGGGCCGAGAAGATGGAGCGTGAATACAGCCGGCATGCGCGTCAGACCGGTGTTCAGGCTGCGACCGAAATGCTCGGCCGTGACATTGCCAACGTGAAGGCGGCGATGAAGTCGATCGTGGCAGCAGTGAAGGGCCTGCAGACGCAGATGACTGCGATGGGCGGCGTGACGCAGACCGCCGCGCTGACACCGGAAGTCGTCAAGGGCATGATCGATGAAGCGGTGGCCAAGGCCGTCGCGCCGTTCAAGGCCGAACTGACCCAAATCGCCAAGTCGCAGGCCGCGCTCGCCATCGCGAAGGCCGAGGACGGCGAAGAGGAAGAGGACAAAGAGGCCAAGGAAGAGGAGTCCGCGAAGGCGTTGGACGCTTCTGTCATCAAGGCCGAAATGGACGATGAGGACGAGAAGGAAGACGATGAGACTGCCAAGTCGGCAGCCGCCCTGCGCGTCCAGGCCAAGAGCCGCATCGGCTTCGTGAAGCAGCGTCTGGTCAAGGCCATTGAATTGCAGACGGCCGGCGACGCCAAGGCGGCTTCCGCTCTGTTCAAGCAGGCGCGATTCAACATCGCGAAGGCCGAGACCTATGCCGCAGCGGCGAAAGTCGTGAAGGGCAGCGCCGGTCTGAGCCTGCAGCTCATCAATCGCGACATCGCGAAGGCCAAGAAGTCGATGGCCGACTGCGAAGCGGAGAACCAGGATACGTGGCCGAACGACGGCGGCAAGGCAGCGGCAGTAAAGCCACCGGCAGCGCCGGCTGATCTCGCCAAGGCGCTCGATCAGATCCAAAAGGCGGCCGAAGGCATCGGAATGATGCAGGCCAGCATGAGTGATGTGATCGGCGCGCTGTCCGGCGGCAAGGCGGCTCCGTTGGACGGCCAGGGCAATCGCCTGCCGCCCGTATTCGCGCTGGCGAAGGCAGGCGCCGATGAGATCTCGACTCGCGAAGCCGAACTGGCTCGCCTGTACAACGACAATGTCATCACCTTTGATGATCTCCAGGCATCGAAGGACATCATCAATCGGGCGCGGATGGGGATGCCGGCTGAGATCCTGAAGGGGTATGCAGAGCGGCTGCCAGCGGCTGCTCAGGGCATCATCAACCGGCCTCTGGCGGCTTAACTTTTATATCGAGGGCGAAATAAATGACTGACATCCACGTCCGCGATTCGGAGCGCGATTTCAGCAAGATCAATCTTGCTCCAATCTCGAACCGCGCGCCTGATGATTACGTGCGGCCGAGTCGTATTGCGGAGGATGCGCCCGATGAATTGCGCAGCGTAGGTCACGCTCGCGCACTTCAGCAGTTCGAGGCAAGTCTGCCGCCGGCCAATGGCGAACTGGCCAACCTTCGGCCCTTCCTGTTGTCGATGGCAGCCGGCAAGCCGATGGGTATGCCGGACTTTGATCCAGGCCGGTCGCGCATGGAACTGGCGAAGGCGGCTGATGTCGCCAATGCCTATGCGGCTGAATGGCGTGAGCACGCCCGCTGGTACCAGACCACGGCGCCCGGCGAGCACGGTGGTCGCCGGACGCGGTTCGATGAACGCGAGATCGCCAAGAGCCTCGGCGACAGCCCGCTGGCCAAGTCGGTCCTGGATGTCGGCACGCAGACCAATTTCGCCCAGATCACGGGTGGCCAGTCGCTCGGCTACGTTTCGCTCGACACGCGCATGGCACGTGGCACGGTGCGGCCGGACAGCTTCACGCTCTACCAGTCGCTACCCAAGTCGCCGGCATATCAGGTCGTTGACTACTGGCCGTACATCGATGATCCGGGTGGTGCGCTGCCAGGCTCGGCCACATCCGGCTTCTCCAATGTGCAGTCCGGCACGCTTTCGACCAACAGCGGTATCTACAGCCTCCAGAACATCAATCTGAAGCTGATGCTGGATGGCCGTGCGGTGACCCTGGCCCTGATGGCGCAGAACAATTTCGTCAGTGTCAACGAGCAGGAAAACGCCAATGCGGCGCTGACCATTCTCGGCACTGCCGACTGGCTCTGCTACTTCGGAAACCCGAACCTGTTCCCGAACCAGTTCACTGGTCTGGGTTCGTCAACGCCGACATCGAATATCTTCGACTTCCAGGCGTTCTACAACACGAATGCGTCGCTGCAGGGCTGGAGCTACGCCCAGGCCCTCTACAACATGATCTACGAGGTTTCGGCGGTCGTGACTTCGTGGGGCCGGTACGGCCGTATCACGCACGCCTACATGACGCCGACCACGGCTGGCATGCTGCAGTCGCTGGTGACGACGCTGCTGAACCAGGTGACCAACTTCCCGAACGGTGACCGTCGCGGCATCGTGGTGGACGGTGACCTTCAGGGCATGCGCACACGCATGGGGCCGATCCAGTTCCCCATGGACATGATGATCACTGCACGTGACATCCCCGCACAAGGCCAGCCGCGCAGCAACAACACGACACCGACCACTTCGGTCAGCCCGACACCTCCGACCGGCGTTGTTGTGGCAGCATCCGGCGCGGCGTTTGCAGGGTCGAACTGGGGCGCCAACTTCGGCGGCAGCACATCACCGTTCGTGTCCGGCACGGCGCGCTACTACTACGCGGTCGCATCCACCGACGTGAACATGAACGAATCCACACTGGTGTGGTCGAACATCATTGCGGGCTCCGGCATCACTGCATCCGGTGCGGCGGTCGTGTCCATCGCCGGGCCGGCGGCGGCCGACGCCACAGCTTATCGCGTGTTCCGTACCGGTGCCGGCATCACGCCTGGCACGGCCACAGTCGGTGCGCCATTTGCTTCCGGCACCAACTCGGCGACAGCGGTTCGCTACATCGGCAGCGTTGCGGCCAGCGGCACCGGCACGGTGACCTTCGCCGACAGCAATTCGCTGCTCCCTGGCGGCGAAAGCATCTTCCTGCTGGATCTTCGTCCAGAAGATGGTGCGCTCGACTATCGCTACCTGCTGCCGCTGACCCGCGTCGAACTGTTCGCCCAGAACCTGTATATGCCATGGGCGGTGACATCGATCGCGGCGATCCGGAACCGTATTCCGAAGTTCCACGGCATCATCCGGAACTTCGTCCCCGACAACCCGTTGTGGACTGTGATCGGCGCCAACACTTAATAGCCGGAATACAAGGCCAAACAGAAACCCCGGTGACGAGCCGGGGTTTTTGCTGTAATGGGTATGTGTATTCATACAGAGACAGGACGATGACATTTACAGCCAGAATTAAACGCCACTCAGCCGTATGGAATTTATGGCGGCAGGGATCACTGACAGGGGGTGTTGTTTCCGGAGTCGTGTTCAGATGGACGCACGGAGACAACTATGTCACAGGCGTACTGGCTCAAGCGCAGATAGAAGCTTTGCGCAATCACTCGTCGGTCATGCTGGAGGCAGTCCACGTGGCGCCTGCGGCTCTTTCAGAAGCAGAAAAAGCGCCAGATGCAGTCTCACAGCTTGCTGTGGAAGAGCACCCTTCTGTTTCGACGCCGACCAAGGTAGAATCGCCACCAGAGCGGCCTAAAACGCCATTGCCATCGGCGTACCAGCCGAACAAGAAACACCATAATCACGGCGGCAGAAGGTAAGCGAAATGACCACATACACCCAAAAAGGCTCTGTTACTGTAGAGGCTTTTCACTGGCAGGGTGGCACGCTGGCAGCGGCGGCATCGACTTTACCATCATGGGCAAAGAGCATGGCGCTTCACACCCCAGGTGACGGTACGCTGCATGTTCCCGTCACAGCCGGCGGCACGCTGGCGGCCCATATCGGTGACTGGGTTGTTCGATACACCAATGGCATCATTGTCATTATAGACAACGCGACATTCACGGCCCTGTATTCCTAATTTGACAAGGTAGCTGTTTCATGAGCGGGAGTGGGCCACAGACGCCGGTTACTGTAACCACAAGGGCGCAGTGGACATGGACTACAACGGCTGGTCACGCTCCTGTTGCTACAGCCTACCCGACGAATGGAAACCCCACAAAATCAGGGTTGATGCCGGCCGATCTGGCGGGATACATACTGACACCGCTTCAGACCTTCGGTAATCCACCAATCCCGATTCCTCCCCAGCAGGTAATCCAGTGGATCCGCTGGGCGGAAGACGACATTGAGGTCGAGACCGGCATTCGGCTGTGCCAGACGTGGATCGCGGCGCCGGCAGCCAAATCCCAGGTGGAAACGCAGTTGCTCAGTCTGGGCACCGTTTACAACTACCAACAGCTTGGGCTCGATTACGATCTGGCAGAGCCAGCGTACGACTTCTTTTTCGAGCGGGCGCGCGATGAGGGATGGCTGTATCAGCGATTCCGCTGGCGTCCGGTCAAAGGTGTTGAGATGGTCGATCCCACCGGGATCATCGACTCTACCAATTTCAACGGCACGAAAAACGTTGCGTTTATATACCCGCTCCTGAACGAGTATTTTCGGATGCCGCAGACGTGGATCGTAGAGGACCAGAATCGCGGTCTGGTGCGCATGGTGCCGGCCACGTCGGTGCAGATGCTGCCCCTGTTTGCCATGCAGCTTTCCTTTATGGGATTTGCACAATCGGTCCCTGGCGGCCTGTGGTTCCAATACACGGCGGGCCTGACAGCGAACGATTACAATTCAGAATGGAGTTTCATGCAGCAGCTGGTGCTGGCCAAAGCCGGCGCCACGGCGTTCCGCGCGATGCAGACCAGCATCAACTGGGGCGCGCTCGAAACCATGACGCAGGCTGATGGCCTGGCCCGCCGCGTCAAATACTCCGAGAAGGGCGCGTTTGCGGCGCAGATAGCGAATTTGGAGGATGTGGCCAAGCAGCTGACGAAGCGCGCCAAGTCGATGGGTGGCGGCTTCCATATGGGCATCCTGTGATGTCCGAATACGTCCCGCCAGTTGATCCGTTTCTGCTGCCACCGGAGCCGTTTGAGGCGCTGATTGGCAGCGTTGGCCAACGGATGACTTGGATGCGATCGCATGCCTGCCCGTGCACGTTCACGCAGTCGATCAATACCAACGGCAGGCTGTCATCGCCGGGCTCGGCGCAAACACAGTGCCTGACGTGCTTCGGTGTAGGCACCTACTGGGATGCGCCGACGCTGCCGGCCAGCATGTATATTTCGTTCATGCACATGTCGCCATCGCCGGATGAGCCTGGCACGCTGATGGAGTCGTCTTTTGGTATTGTCCAGACGGTAGAACCGTCACTGACGATCCCTCAAAAGGTGCCACAGCTTCTGCCAGGCGATTCGGCGCAGCCGACGCTAGCTTGGCTGTATTCAAGCACGAATGACATTTTTATCCCTGTAGACATGCTGGCGCGGTACAGCGCGAAACTGCAGGTTGGCGGTCTTCAGAACCTGCCTTTCCAACAAAACCTGCAAATCCCGGCTACCGGCGCTGTCACCCTCTGGGATCAGACTACGCATGTCGTGACATACCCGTCGTACGTCGTCAGTGGGGCGACAGTGACGGTGCCAGGGCAGCCAAACGGCACGGTCTACATGGTGGAGTTTCAAGCGGCTCCCATCTATGTCGCATTCCGGCGAGCCGGCGGTTTACCGCACGTTCGACCCTTTGGCCAGAACACGCCGGAGCCGAAGCGTTTCCGACTGCAAGCGCTTGATTTCTGGACGCGACAGCGCGGTATCCAAGCGGCATCTGTCAATGTCGGAGGCTGCGAAGTGGCCATCGGTTTGTTGGGAGACGGCTGATGAGTGTTACGTACGTCGTTAAGACGAATCTGCCGCCGGAAATGGTCACCCAGGTCGGTCTGGAGATCTTTGCTCATTGGGTTTCGTTCGCGCTTGGGCAGGCTACGTTGGGCGGTAAGCGCCTGGTTTATCCGACTGGCCGCTATGCTGCATCGATCCAGTTCAAGCAGGAAGGTGAATCGGTCGTATCGATCAACGCTGACGGGATCGAAGCCGAAGTCATCGAACACGGTCACCAGGCGGTCGATTTGAAGATGAAGCTGCAGCATGGCCGGGCCTACCCCATGCACCGCAGAGTTGGGGGCACGGCAGGCACGACGTTGCGCCGGATCGGATCTACGCCGGCTTCGCGCAAACCAGAGATGTGGGCAGAGCTGAAGGGCAGCACAGGATCTGGCTTTGCCAGCATCGGGCCGAATTCGCCCGCTGATTCGTGGATCATACCGGCAATGCCGGCTTACTCGCCGGCCATGATCCTGGCAGCACAGGCCCAAAAGGCAGCACGAGACGGATAATGCCAGGACCAACGGTCAACCTATTGCCGGTGCAGACTGGGGGCGCCGCTATCCTGCAGATGCCGGACTATTTTTCTCCGGCTGCATCCGGCATCACGTCGATATCGATCAGCCGCGCTGTGTCAGGATCGATCCTGAATTGGGGCACGCTGTATGCCGGCGAGCCGATGGCAGTGTATGTCGATGTAGGTGACAATCTGCAGGAGCCGCTTGATCCCAACACGGCGTATTTCTGGCAGGTCATAGACTCCACCGGTACCACGGAAGTCGGACCACTTACGCCTTCGTCGGCTTTTGTTACATATCCGGATCAGCTATCGCAAATCCTTATTCGCCTTTTGCAAGGTGCGATGAATTCGTTGACCTTGCCTGACGACGTAGAACGCTGTCAGATTACAACGAAAATGCCACAGAACGGTTTTCAGGCGATGCCGTTCATGGTGGTCAATCTGGATCTTATCCAGCAAACAGAGGTTCAGATTGGAGAAGATGTCCCAAATCCTTCTCAAAATGGCAATTGGACTATATTCGCTAACGCTAAACGTGTGTGGCGTATATCCATACTGTCTCGAAATGCGGATGAACGCGATTATTATAGGGATACACTAACAGCTGTATTCCGCGTGCTGTTGGCAACTGCATTCACTCCTATGGGATTGAATGTATCGCACTCCTTTCAAGCGGCTTCGTATACAGACGCAAATGAGTGGGACGGCAAGGTGCCAGGGTTTTATGGCGCGGATCTTATGATGGAGATCAATGGGATATTCCCAGCAGCCATCGTTTACAACTATGGCCTGATCGAACGGATCGACGCGTTCCCGACCTATCTCGGTGTCACCGACGAGATATCGGTACCCCTCGATCCAGGCTGAAGTTCACCATAAAGACGCACTAGGCTGCGTGATATCCTCCGGAAGCGCATGACGAGTTCGGAGGGTTTGGTGTCAGAATCGACTAGCGAGCAAGGCGAGCTGCCCGTGCCGCTGAGCAAATTCGCTGATGCTTTGCGCCCGCAGATTACCGGTTACACTTCTGTGTTTTCCAAGATAGGCGGTAAGAAGTCGGCTCCGCGACAGCTGGCGACGTACTCGTCAGGAGATGCTGATCAAGTGTGGGTCAAGCTACTCGCCGTGCATCACGGCAACGAGCGGCACACAATGAGTGAGTGGCGCGATATGATAGATCAGTACCGTCAGCAGCCTGCTTACAGCACGGGAGCTTAATACATGCCGCAGCAGGGAGTCTCATTTGACGGTAGCTACATCTACCTTCCCGGCGCCTACTACGCCGACGATGTAAGTGCCGCCGGCTTTACGCCACCACCGACGACGCCTCCGCTCTTGTTCATTGGGTATGGATGGGGGCCGAAACCGAAGTCGCCTATCACGTTCACCAATCCACAAGACCTGGCCAACGCGCTTCGTGGCTCGCCGGCTGCCGCTTTCGTGCCGTTCATGGCGAATCCGTCGCCGAACCTGAACGGCGTGCAGCAGGTCACTTTCATAGACGCCAGCGAGAACACTCAAAGCGCGGCGGCTCTCATGACATCTGGGGCTACCACCCAGATGCAGTTCACGTCAAATCTCTACGGGCCGCCATCGAACCAGATGACCGTACAGGTGCTGCCAGGCAGCACGGCCGGTCTCAAGATGATCCTGTTCGACGGCTGGTCGAATTCCACCATTGTCGGCGACAACCTGACGGTGCCGCTGCAGCTGGCCTACTCGGGCCAGGCGACAGGCGGCGTATCGTTCAACGTGGTGACTGGGGCCGCCAGCGGCACATTCAACGTCACAAGCCCAATCGCGGGCGAGTCCATCTCGGTGCCGATCGGCAGCGGTGGGTTCTCAACCACATCGCTGCTTGTCCAGTATCTGAATGGAACAGGCAATTACTACGCTCAGCTGCTGTCATCGACGGTCGGAGAACTGCCATCCCTGTCGCTGACAGCCGGCAGCGGGGCGCTCCCGATTCAAACCAGTGGCGGACTGACCTACGTCAACGTGCCGGCCTACCTGAATGACCCGATATTCTGGGCCAACCAGTTTGCCAGCACGATCGTCACGGCGGCATCCGGCACCCAATCGGCGGACGTGTTCACGTCGCTTCCTGTCACAGGAGCGCCAACGTTCTTCTCCGGTGCGCGCGGCGTGCCGCCGGTCAATAACGACTACGCCACCGCGCTCAATGTCGGTCTTTCGACGCCAGC
>Ga0265327_10004676_pt1 | contig 11981 bp, 14 predicted proteins | sample 41621metaG_FD_202089 | JGI IMG/M metagenome (GOLD analysis project Ga0265327, IMG submission 202089) | Rhizosphere microbial communities from Carex aquatilis grown in University of Washington, Seatle, WA, United States - 4-16-21 metaG | ecosystem: Host-associated > Plants > Roots > Rhizosphere...
GCGGCCGGCCATCCTCGTCGGTGATGGTGACATATTCCCCTACGGCGAAGCGATGCTCGCCGAGCCGATAGACCGGCTCGTCATCATTGTTGTCGGTGTCGTCATAGTCGAAGAACCAGCGCTGGCCCTTGCGGGCGAGCCGGCCGTCAATGGCGTCCTCATCGGGTGTGAAGCGGCGCACCAGGCAATCGGCCTTGGCCTTGGAATAGGCGGCGGCGTCCAGGTGGCCGTCAGGGGTCAGGGGGGCGGTCAGGGCGTAGCCCCGACGGTCGTCGCCGCCGGAGAATTCCGTGCCAGGATTGCGGGCGAGCCGCATGACGATGCGCGAGAGGGACATGGCGCTACCTCGGAGATCTAGTGGGAGAGGAACAGGGAGGGTTGGTCGGCGGCCAGCAGGCTGCGGGTCGTACCGCCGAAGATGAATTCCTGCAGCCGCGGATGGCCGAAGGCGCCGGCCACCAGGATGTCGGCCTCCACCTTCTTGGTCGCGTAGAGCAGCAGGGGCGCAGCGTCGCCGGTGTCTGGCAGGACATCAACGTCTGAGGCGATGCCCCGGGCGGCGTAATAGGCCTGAAGCCGCGAAGGATCGAAGCTACGGGAGCTCGCCTTGGGGGCCGCCAGGATCACCACGCGGCTGGCCTTTTCGAGAAGCGGCATGGCCAGCCGCGCCGCACGGCTTGCTTCCTTGCCGCCGTCCCAGGCCACAGCTATCGCGCCGCCGACCTTGAAACCTTCGCGGGCGATCAGCACCGGCCGTTGTTCGTCAGCCACCATCTGCTGGAAGGCCTCGGCCAGGGGTCCGCGTCCCCGCGGCGGATCATTGGTGAACACCACCACGTCGCTAAGGCGGCTTTCCGCCGACAACCCGGCCCAGACTGGCGTCTGCAGCGAGATGAACTGGGTCTTGGCGTAGGCGCAGCCGGCCATGGCGGACCGGGCGTTCTTCTCGCCGGCCTCGGCGGCTTCCTTCAGGGATTCCAGCGCCGTGCTCTGCACCCCGCCCAGAAAGCCCTCGCCCATCCAGGGCATGACGTCGGCCACGTCGGCCGGGGTGTAGACCCCCGCCAGTTCCGCCCCGAACGGTTCGGCGAGCTTCGCGCCGGCCGCGACAGCCGCCCGATCACCCTCCCCGCCCGACAGCGGCGCCATAATTCTCGCCCAGCTCATTCGAACCGTCCCCCGTCGTCGAAGTTCATCACCCCTACGATGCGCGCACACATTGATCTTTCTCAAGTCCTGGTTCAGGTCTCGACCTTGATTGCGAAAGGAACGCTTCGGTGCCTAAAGGGCTGCGTAAGGCAGGACAGGAACCTCGAGCCTGGCAGCGAATGCTTTCGGGCCGGCGCCTGGACCTTCTCGACCCCTCGCCCATGGACATCGAAATCGAGGATATCGCCCACGGCCTGGCCCGGGTCGCGCGGTGGAACGGCCAGACGATTGGCGACCACGCCTTCTCGGTGGCGCAGCATTCGGTGGTGGTGGAGGAGATCTGCGCCCACATCCAGCCGGACCTGGAGCCCCGTTGGCGCCTGGCCGCCCTGCTGCACGACGCCTCCGAATATGTGATCGGCGACATGATCTCACCGTTCAAGGCGGCGCTGGGCTACGACTACAAGCTGTTCGAAGAGCGGCTGGAGACCGCTATCCACATCCGCTTCGGCCTGCCGGCCAAGACCCCAGCCGCCATCAAGAAGCTGATAAAGCGCGCCGACCGGGCCTGCGCCTTCTTCGAGGCCACCCAGCTGGCGGGGTTCAATCGGAAGGAATCCCTGGAATTCTTCGACGCGCCGCCGGACGGCTATGAGCTGCATATCGAGCCCCTGCCCCCGCACGCCGCCCAGGTCCGCTACGTCCAGAGGTTCAATGTGCTCTCCGAAGCGGCGGGGTTCGCCAAGACCGCCGCGGCCTTCGAGACGGAGTAGGACCGGTGAGCATCATCGTCTGCGGCCTCGCCGACGTGCCGGCCCTCATCGCGCGACGCCAGCCCTCGCACATGGTCACCCTTCTGGACCCGGCCAGCATGATCGAGACTCCGCAGGGCCTGACGGCCGAACGCCACCTCAAGCTGGCGGTCAACGACATCGCAGACCCCATGGAAGGCCTGGTCCTGCCCGACGAGAGCGTTGTGCTGCGCCTGCTGGCCTTCGGCCGCGACTGGGACGAGACCCGGCCGATGCTGGTGCATTGCTGGGCCGGGATCAGCCGCTCCACCGCCTCGGCCTTCGTGCTGGCCTGTGAGCGCAGCCCCCAGGCGCCGGAGGCGGAGATCGCCCTGGCCCTGCGCCGGGCCGCGGCCCACGCCTCCCCCAACCGCCGCATTGTGGCCCTGGCCGACGATATCCTGGGCCGTCATGGCCGCATGGTGGACGCCGTGGCCGCCATGGGCGATTACGACTACGAGGCCGCCCGGCCGTTTGAATTCCAGGTCCGTCACCGATGAACGCCACTGCATGAGGCCAGGCCGGTGAACCAGGGCGCCATCGTCATCGGACTGTCCGCCGTCGTGATGGCGGTGCGAGACGGCCAGCCCGTGGTGCTCACTGTGCGCCCACATGCCGAGCCCACCTTGCCGGTGGGCCTGCCCTTCGGCCCCTTCGATCCCGAAGGCGACCGCACCTTCGAACTGGCCCTGCGCGCCTTCGTGACCGCCCAGACCCGGTTCGATCTGGGCTATGTGGAGCAGCTCTACACCTTCGGCGACAAGGGCCGCGACGCCCCCCTAGCCGACCTGGGCCTGCCGCCGGGCGCCGGCGCGCCGCGGGTGATCTCCGTAGGCTATCTGGGCCTGACCCCCCAGGCGGTGGACACCCACGCTCCGGATTCCGCCTGGGCCGACGGTCGCCGCTTCTTTCCCTATGAGGACTGGCGCGAGGGTCGGCCGGCGGCCCTGTCCGCCCTGGAGCCTGCCCTGCGGCAGTGGGCCGCCTCGGCGCCCAACCGGCTGTCGCGGGTGCGGCTGTTGTTCGCCCTGGACGGCGCGCCCTGGAACGAGGAGCGCATGCTGGAGCGCTATGAACTGCTCTATGAGGCGGGCCTCGCCCCCGAGGCCGCCCGCGACCGCGGCGAGCAACCGACTCCGGCCCTGGACAGCCTGGCCGCAGCCCTGGGTGAACCCATGCTCTCCGACCATCGGCGCATCCTCGCCACCGGCATCTCCCGCCTGCGGGGCAAGCTGAAATACCGGCCAGTGATCTTCGAGATGATGCCCGACGCCTTCACCCTGTCGGCCCTGCAGCGGGCCGTGGAGGCGGTGGCCGGGGTCGCCCTGCACAAGCAGAACTTCCGCCGCGCTCTGGAACGCGCCGAACTGGTGGAGGGCCTGGGTCGCCTGGACCAGGACACTGGTGGCCGCCCCGCCGAGCTGTTCCGCTTCCGACGCGAACTGCTGGGCGCCCGCCCGGTGTCCGGGCTCAGCCTGCCGCTGCTGCGGGACTAGCCGGCCACCTCGGTCAGGCGGTGTAGCGGTGGCTCAGCTCGATCCAGGCGTCCGAGCGCACCCACTGATGGACTGTCCCGCAGGCGGCGCAACGGAAGGCGTACTTGGCCTCCGCCACTTCCAGCTTGGCCTCGGTCATGCGGAAACCCGTAGGGACGGCACGATCGGTGACCGGGCACTTCACCAGCACCCGGGCCATCACGCCGTCACCGCCGGTCGCGCGTCGATGCGCCAGCCCGAGCGAGTGTCGAGGGTGTTGAGCAGGTCCGAGAGCGCGGCGGCGCTGGCCTTGGACGGGCCGGCCTCGACAGGGGCGAGGACCTGGCGGGTCTGACCGTCGAGGATCGACCAGCCGTCGGCAGCTTTCTGCGCGTGATATCGGTTCATAATCTAATCTAACATGCGTCGCGCCCGGCGTCGCGAAGGGTAAACATAAATGTCGCTCGACCTGGATATTTGAAAATAAATTGTCTGCACGGACGAGTTGTGTTCTAAGTGACGCATCGAATTCGCTTGGGCCCGACCATCTTCCGCCGCCTCGCATCCCAGCGAATTGCCGGACCTGATCACGACCTTCCCGAAATTTTGATCTCAACGCCGATACTGGCGATGCGAATTATTGCACCCGGAAAGGGACATCACATGGCGCAAGGCATGGTGAAGTGGTTCAACGGCCAAAAGGGCTTCGGCTTCATTCAACCCGATGACGGCGGCGCGGACGTGTTCGTGCACATCTCGGCGGTGGAACGCTCGGGCCTTGGCTCGCTGCATGAAGGCCAGAAGATCAGCTTCGAGCTAGAGCGCGATCAGCGCAGTGGCAAGATGTCGGCCGGCCAGCTGCAGAGCGCCTGAGGTCCTCAGCGACGAACGACCTGCGGAGGCCGGCGCTCAGCCGGCCTTTTGCGTTTCCGGCCCGGCCTCGGCCTGCGCCACGCGGGCCTGCCATTGGGCGCGCAGCACCTCGCTGGTCTCGCGGCTGCCGTCAGGGCTCCAGCCGGGTGGGCCGAACACATAGCCCAACACCTCCCGCGGCGAGCGCGCGCCCGCCAGATCCTGGCCGATGGCGATCCATTCGTGAAAGGCCACCCGCAGCAGGTTGAACCCGCCCAGGTTCTTGACGATCCCGTAGCGGCAGGCCTCCTCCGCCAACTCCGGCTGGAAAGTGCCGAACATCCGGTCCCAGATGATCAGGATCCCCGCATAGTTGCGGTCGAGATAGCGAGGATTGCGGGCGTGATGCACCCGGTGGTGGGAGGGGGTGTTGAACACCGTCTCGAACCAGGCGGGCATCTTGCCGATCGCCTCAGTGTGGATCCAAAACTGATAGATCAGGCTGATCCCCTGCTGGATAGCGATCTGGGCTGGCGAAAAGCCCAGCCACGCCAGGGGCAGCCACAGCGCCCAGGTCCCCGCGATCCCGCCGGTCCAGGTCTGCCGGAGCGCCGTGGACAGGTTGTAGTGCTGCGAAGAGTGATGGTTCACGTGGGCGGCCCACCAGACCCGGCGCTCATGGCTCAGCCGGTGGAACCAGTAATAGGTCAGGTCCTCCAGGAAGAAGATCGCCACCCAGCCCCACCAGGCGCCGAACGGCACGGTGAAGGCCCGATGCTTCCAGACCCAGATGGTGGCGGCGAACACCAGGCCCGCCGTCAACAGGCCGGCGATATTGCGCCCCAGCCCCATCCCCAGTGACGCGAAGGTGTCCCGCGCCTCATAGTTGGCGCGGGCGCGACCCAGGCGCGCCAGGACGATCTCCAGGATCACCGCCAGGATAAAAAACGGAACGGCCAGGGCGACCACGTCGAACGGTGGGTTGATCATGCGGATCCGGAACTGTCAGGGCGGCCCGAGGCTGCGACGCCGAGCGGCGGCCAGGTGTCGAAGGCCAGGCGGGCGCGGGGGGCCCCCACATCGGCGAGGTCCAGGCGCAGTTCGCCATCCCGGAACGTCGAGGCCAGGGCCTGGGCCCAGGGCAGGCTTCGCGCCAGATATCCGTCTCCCACCTGGCACAGCACCAGGGCCGAGGCGCCCGACCGGGCCAGGGCGCCGCAGCCATCCGCGGCGATCCACAGGGACTCGACAGTGCGGCCGGGGAATTCCTCGCCCAGGATCGCCCGCGCCCGGGTTTCGGTCAGGGGCGGCAGGGGCCGCGCGAGTTTCGCCCAGGCGGACAGCCCCACCAGCACGGCCACCGCAAGCGCCGAGGCCGCGGTCTGGATCAGGAAGGCTTGGTTCAGGATGGCGAGGTCCTCCGGCGGCGGAACCTCGGCTGGACCGCGGCGGGCGTCAAGCGTGGGCCGAACGCACAGCCCCCGCGGGACGGGCGGCCACCACTCCGGCGCAGAGGCTCAGAAGGATGCCCACGCTGTCGACATTGTTGATCCTCGCATAGGTGATGTCGAACGCCAGATGCCGCACCAGATAGGTGGCGTGCAGTCCGAACTGGACAGCCTGGAACACCAGGGCCGCCCCAACCCAGAGGCTCGTATGGCGCAGCGCCAGGCCCAGGAACACCAGAGCCAGCAGGCCGTCGATGGTCAGCAGGCCCAGCGGCACGGTTGTCGGGGCAAGAACATGGTGGGCGCCCGCCACCAGCCCGGCGGCGGCCAGGTTGGCTGCAGCCCCGGCCCGTTCGGCCAGCGACCCCCGCGTCCACGCAAACAACGTGACGCCGACGAACACGCCGTAGAAGGCGATGGCGAAGATCCAGTGACCCATTCCCGCGAACTAAGGGCACGCCTGCGTCGACGCCACACCCGGCGACGGACTGCGGCCACATGGCGCAGTCGGCTATTTCGACATGGCGTTGATGAGGGCCAGGCTCATGGCCTCCACCCCGGTGCGGATGGTGGGCTCGGGAACCGGTGCGAAATAGGGGGAATGGTTGGCGGCCACCGGCTTCCCGGCCGCCTTCGCCTCGGCGATGGTCTTGGGATCAATCGCGCCGATCCCAAAGAACAGCGAGGGCACGCCGGCGATGATGAATTCCGAATAGTCCTCGCTGGGCGCGCTGGGTGCGGTCAGGCGGATGGCCTTGGCGCCAAAGGCCGCCTGGAACACCGGCGCCGCCTTCTCGGTGATGGCGGCGTCGTTCACCACCGCCTTGCCGGACTCGGTGATTTCGAACAATGGCTCCGGCGCGCCGGCCATGTCGGCCACCGCCTTCACCGTGCGCTTCACCCCGTCCATCATGTGCTCGCGCACATTGGTGTCATAGCTGCGCATGGTGCCGTAGAGGTCGGCGTGGTCGGGAATGATGTTGCCGGCGGACCCGGCCTGGATCGAGCCAATGGTCACCACCCCGAACTGGGACGGATCCTTTTCGCGGCTCACCACGCTTTGCATGTCCACCACGAACCGGGCCGCCTCCAGCACCGGATCGATGGTGATCGACGGCATGGAGCCATGGCCGCCCCGGCCCCTGAACGCGATATGGAGGGTGTCGGCGTTGGAGGTCAGCACTCCGGACTTGTAGGTCACCTCGCCATAGGCGTTGGCGCCGCTGTGCAGGGCGAAGCCCATGTCCGGCTTGCCGAACCGCTCGAACAGGTGGTCCGCCAGCATGGCCGAGGCGCCGCCGATGATCTCTTCGGCGGGCTGGCCGATGAACATCAGGGTGCCGTGCCACTTGTCCTTCATCGCCACCATCGCCTTGGCGGTCCCCACCCAGGCGGTCATGTGGATGTCATGGCCACAGCTGTGGGCGACGAAGGTCTCGCGGCCCTGGTAGGTCGCCTTGGCCCGGCTGGCGTAAGGGAGACCGGTCTTCTCCTCCATGGGCAGGGCGTCCAGCTCGGTGCGCACCAGCACCAGCGGCCCGGGGCCGTTCTTGTAGATGGCGACAATGCCGGTCTGGCCGACATGCTCGGTCACCTCAAACCCGATGGCCCGCATTTCCTTGGCCAGCTTGGCGGCGGTCTGGACCTCCTGGAACCCCAGCTCGGGGTGGGCATGGATGTCCTTATAGAGCGCATCGAGGTGCGGATATTCGCGGTCCAGCACCGCGTCCACGGCCGCCTTGGTGGCGGGAACATTCAGCGCCTGGGCGAAACTCGGCGCCGCGAGGACGGCGGCGGCCATGGTGAGGCCCAGCCACGAGATGGACGATTGAACAGACGACATGCGCAGAGCCCCCACGACAACGAATTCGATCGCAAGGGCTTATCGGACGCCGCGCGGGAGACCAACCGCGAAACGCCCGGCGCGCAGCTTCGGCCGCCCGGGTGCGGCAAAGCTTCGCAGCGACCGACTTGGGAATCGTGTCCTTCGCTAAGCTGAGCCATTGTCCCGCCGCGAACCTGCAATCGCGGGGCTGGATCGGCAGCCGGGGATTACCGCCCGTATCAGCGGACCCGTTCTATCGGCGTGGATGCGGGCGGGCGTCCCTGCGTCCGACCGCCCTCCCCGGGGCCCTCGGACGGGCGCCCCCTTCTTCCGCTGGGGCGTGCAAGTTCGCCCAAAGGCCAAGCTTCACAATTTCTCGATCGGCGTCCGATTCCCCTTCGAAGCTCCACCGGAGGTTCTATAATTCTCGGCATGCGAGCGACGCATGAACGTCGGGACTCGCGGACCTTTCGAGGACTTCCATGAACAATATGTGGGTTATGGCGCCGTGGATCGGCGCCCTTGTGCTCGCGCTCGTCGTGCTGAGACTGCTCCTGGCCTCCGGCATGGTGCGTTACATCGCCAACGACCGGGTGGCGGTGGTGGAGAAGCTTTGGAGTACGTCGGGCTCGATCACCTCGGGCCTGATCGCCATGTCCAGCGAGGCCGGCTTCCAGCCTGATGTGCTGCGGGGCGGCCTGCACTTCTTCTTCCCGTTCCAGTTCCGGCTGCACGTCCACCCACTGGTGACCATTCCCCAGGGCCGGGTGGGCTATGTCTTCGCCCGCGGCGGGGTTCCCCTGAACGCCGACCAGACCCTCGCCGCCAATCCCGGCGCGGTGGACTTCCAGGACGCCCGGGCGTTCCTGGTGAACGGTGGCCAGAAGGGCCCGCAGCGCCAGATCCTGCGTGAGGGGTCCTACGCCATCAACCTCGCCCAGTTCGTCGTGGTCACCCGCGACGACACCTTCGCCTTGCGCCTCGACGGCGCCGACTCGGCCCTGCTGGACCAGATGGCCGAGATCATCGAGGCGCGCGGCGGCTTTGAGCCGGTGGTGATCAAGGACGCCGACGACCAGATCGGCGTGGTGACGGTCCACGACGGGCCCGGGCTGGCCTCGGGCGAGATCATCGCCCCCACTGTTGGGGTCGACCCCGCAGACCCGGCGACCTTCCACAACAGCTTCCAGGATCCGGAGAAGTTCCTGGCCGCCGGCGGCCGCAAGGGCCGGCAGCTGCAGGTGCTGGTGGAGGGCACCTATTACATCAACCGGCTGTTCGCCACGGTTGAGCCCATCGCCAAGACCGTGGTCGAGGTGGGCCAGGTGGGGGTGGTGGTCTCCTATACCGGCGCCGCCGGCGTCGACACCTCCGGCGACGGCTATCGGCACGGGGAGCTGGTGGCCAACGGCACCCGGGGGGTCTGGGCCGATCCCCTGCTGCCGGGCAAGTACGCCTTCAACACCTATGCCGGCCGCATCACCATGGTGCCCACCACCAACTTCATCCTGAAGTGGGAGAGCAACGCCATCGGCTCGCACAAGTTCGACGAGAACCTGGCCGAAGTCTCGTTGATCACCCGCGACGCCTTCGAGCCCACCCTGCCCGTCTCGGTGGTTGTGCACATCGACTATCGCAAGGCGCCCCTGGTGATCCAGAGGTTCGGCGATATCAAGAAGCTGGTGGAACAGACCCTCGACCCCATGGTCTCCGCCTATTTCAAGAACATCGGCCAGACCCGCACCCTGATCGAGCTGCTGCAGGACCGCAGCCAGATCCAGCTGCTGTCGTCGGAGGAAATGAAGGCCAAGTTCGGTGTCTACAATCTCGAGCTGCAGGAGGTGCTGATCGGCACGCCGCGGCCCAACGCCGCCGGCGACGACCAGATCGAGAAGATCCTCACCCAGCTGCGCCAGCGGCAGATCGCCGACGAGCAGGTCGGCACCTATGAGCGCCAGCGCCTGGCCGCCCAGAAGGAGCGCGAACTGCGGGAAGCCGAGGCCAGGGCCAAACAGCAGACCTCGATCACCGAGAGCGAGCTGTCGATCCAGGTGCAGCAGAACGCCGGCCGGGCCAACCTCGCCCGCTCGGAGCAGGAGGCCGAACAGACCCGGACCCTGGCGCGCGCCGAGGCCGACCAGATCCGTTTCCTCGGCGAAGGCGAGGCCAAGAAGGTCATCGCGCTCGCCGCTGCAGAGGCGGAACGGGTCACCAAGGTGGGCCTCGCCCAGGCCAAGGCGATCGAGAGCCAGGTGGCGGCCTCGGGCGGTCCCCGCTTCCAGCTTACCCGCCAGGTGGCCGAACGCTTCGCCGAGGCCCTGGAGGTCTCGGGGGTGGACGTGGTGCCGAAGGTGCAGATCGCCGGCGGCGGCGCGGATGGCTCGGGGTCGGGCTCGGTCCTGCAGGCCCTGCTCACCCTGCTGATGACCGAGAAGCTCGGCCTGCCAATCTCGGTGGCCAATGCGGAACCGCCGGCCGAACCGGCCGCGGATGAGGAGGCGGCTGCCTAGAAATCCACCGCCGCCAAGGGGGCTTCGACCGAACAGTCGAGGCCCTCGACGCGATAATCCACCAGCACCTCGCCCTGCAATTCGTTGGGCAGGGCCAGCTCCAGCATGCGGGATCCGAAGCCCCGCCGCACGGGTGGGCTTACCGGCGGTCCCCCGCTCTCCGTCCAGCGGATGCCCAGCCGCCCCCGGGCGCGATCCACATCCCAGCTCACCGCCACATTGCCGCCGGCCTGGGACAGGGCGCCGTATTTCAAGGCGTTGATCGCCAGTTCGTGGAAGGCCAGAGCCAGGGTGACCGCCGGCTTGGGCGCCACGCGCAGAGGTTCCCCCAGGATCGCCAGCTGGGACATCCTGGCGCAATAGGGGCTCACCGCGCCCTCGACGATCTGGCGAAGGCCGGCGGCCTCCCAGTTGGCCTCCGTCAGGGCATTGTGGGTGGCCGAGATCGCCATCAGCCGCCCTTCGAAGGCGTCCCGCGCCATGCGCTCGACCCCGGCGTTGCGGAGCGACTGGGCGGCGATCGATTGGACAATGGCCAGGGTGTTCTTCACCCGGTGGTTCAGTTCGTTCACCAGAAGCTCCCGGTGGGCTTCGGCCTGCCGCATGGCGGTCACGTCGCGGGAGGTCGCCAGGAGGCGGACCACGTTCTGGTCGTCGTCAAGGATCGGCGAAATCACCGTATCCCACCAGCGCGGAGCCCCCTTCACCGAGGGACTGAAGCCGCAGAAGGAACTCGCCCGGCCGGCCAGCGCCTCGTCAAGGGCCGCCTGCACCAGAGGCCGGCTCTCGGCCGGCCACATGTCCGGCCAATAGGCGCCGCGGATGCGCTCGAAGTCCTCGATTTCCAGCAGCGCCTGGCCACAGGCGTTCATGTACTCCACCCGCCCCTCGGCGCTGAGCACGCGCATGCAATCCTGACTCGCCTCAACAACGCTGAGGAAGTAGGCCCCGGTTCCCTTAAGGACCGGATCGTCGGCGCCGGTGGGCATGCCCAAATCTCCCCCATCGTCCCCGGTCGGGGGCGAGTCAGCCCTTAGCCTGCCCTAAGGTCAGGCGCGACGCGACATATCGACGGTTGATGGAATGGAGAAGAGGCCCTCCCCCATGGGGACGAGGGAGGGCCGGCCGAAACGCGCCCACGCTCGGGAGGGGCAGGGACGCGAGGGGTTGGACGGACGTGCGTTCTGCGCCCGTCCCGGGCCGTCGGCCGCGGCCCGTACCAGGCCCTACGCCTTAGAACTTCCGGACATAGGCCACCGCCCAGACGTCGGCATTGGCGCCGGAGTCCTGGAAGTCGTGGCGCGTGTAATCGGCGCGCACCGCGTTCTTGTCGTCGAAATGGTACTGGCCGCCGACCCCATAGTTCCAGGAATCGCCGTCGGCCACTGCCGAAACGCCGTTGACGGTCGACGCCTTGATCTTGCTTTCGCCGTAGCCGACCCGGGCGATCAGGTCGATGTTCGGGCTCAGCGGAAGAAAGCCGACTCCATAGATCGCCGCCTGGTTTTGCAGGTCGACCTTCACGGGCGCGCCGCCGATCGTGGCCTTGTCGCCATTGGTTCCGCCGGACAATTCGCCTTCGACGCCAAAGTGCTCGCCGAAGCGGACGCCGAGGCGACCCTGGACGGCGCCGAGATCATATCCGCCGACGCTCGCGCCAGCATATCCGAGGGACCCGTAGTAGCTGGCGCCCGTCGGCGCAGTCTGCGCGCTGGCCATGGCAGGGATTGCGAGTGCGAGAACGGCGCTAGCCGTGGTGGCGATGAGAGCTTTCATTTTTTTGTACTCCGACTGGTCGTTCGTTTAGCTCCCCAGCTGCCCCTGGTTCGGCTCCAAACGCGGCGTGAGCAGGTCGGTTCTCTGTCAGGCTGAGGAAATATTGTGTCGGCCGACGCTGTGACCTTGGGGCCACAAGCCGGCTGACGGCTGCG
>Ga0265327_10004677_pt1 | contig 11980 bp, 13 predicted proteins | sample 41621metaG_FD_202089 | JGI IMG/M metagenome (GOLD analysis project Ga0265327, IMG submission 202089) | Rhizosphere microbial communities from Carex aquatilis grown in University of Washington, Seatle, WA, United States - 4-16-21 metaG | ecosystem: Host-associated > Plants > Roots > Rhizosphere...
ACGCGATCGGGACAGGTACACCCATGCTGACGTGGCGGCGACCTGCGGGCCGTTGGCGCCGGGCTTGTCCAGGAGGCGGATGGCCGTGGTGACGGTATCGGCGGTCTCGGTCAGGCATTCGGTGAGCAGGGCGCTGAACATCGCTTGCTTGTCGGAGAAGTGGTAGTAGAACGTGCCCTTGCTGACTTCGATGCTGCTGACGATGTCGTCGACGGTCACGCTGTTGTAGCCGGTCGTCGTGAAATGCCGGCGCGCGGAATCCAGAAGGTCCGAACGAGTCTGTTCTGCGTACATCTGCCGCCGTGTCGCCATGCAGGCAGTTTAGTCAGATGCCGACTCAAGGTCGGTTTCTGAACGAGCAGTACTACCAGACCAATCGAGCTAGATAGGTTTGTGCGTACCGCCGTACCGCCACGGTATCGGTGATATCGAGTACGCCGGCGCGGTTGGTGAGCAGGGAACCAACCAGTCGCACAAGGATTTCCGACACCGCCAGCACCGCGTCATCGGGCATTGTGGCGCCGCTGTGCCGCAGGCTGGACGCCACCAGCGCGCTGGCTCGCACAATGGCCTTCTCGCCAGAAGGCGTGTTGAGGCCGATGACGAGTTCCGGTTCGTTCTCGATGATGGTGCCCGCCAGCCGGCTTTCCGTGATGAGCCGCATGGCCAGCGTGAAGCACTCGACGATGGCGCCCTGGGCATCTTGGCCGTTGGCGGCGACGGCGAGCTGGCCGAAGATGCCCAGACTCTCTGCCTCGATGAGGTGCTCGAACAGCGCTTCCTTAGTGGGGAAGCGACGGTAGAGGGTGCGGCGGCTCACCCCGGCGCGACGTGCGATGGCGTCCATGTTGGCGCGGCGCATACCGTGCCGCTCGAACTCAATGCGCGCGGCATCGAGTACGGCATCGGTGGGTGGGGCGCTGGTCACCCCCACGAGTGTGGTCATGCCGCCCGGTTGTATAGCGGGCGGGGGTCGACTCCCTCACGATTCCAGCCCTCGGACGCCCACGGCAGGTACAGCGCCCGCACCGGCAGCCTGTTGAACAACGGGTTCAATGCGCGCATGACCGTGGCGAAGCGCTGGAAGTTGCGTTCCTTCTTGTCGCTCCACTCCAGTCGGCAGACCTGCTTCATCTGCGGCGGGAGCGTTCCGACGACGACCGTCCGGATGAAGGCGTTCAGTGGCGCCGACAGCAGACGCCACAGCGGCTTGGGAATCTGCTTGGGCCCGGGCACGCCCTGGCGGATGTAACCCGTCGCGTAGAGGATCGTCTTTGTCGGCACGAACCGGTCGAACATGCCCTCCATGTAGGTGACGAACTCGTCGTACGTCTGCGGCTGATTGCGTGCACTGACCCCGTAGAGGCTGTACCAGACCTTGCTCTCCTCGAAGATCCGCACCTTCTCGGCGTAGGAGAGACGCCGGATGAATGTGTCGGTGATGTACAAGACCTGATCGACGAAAGTCGCATGCGCCCAATAGAAGAGCTCGGGATTGAGTGCGTGGTAACGCGATCCGTCGCTGATGGTTCCGGTGATCGGCTTGTGGAAATCACGCACCATCCGCCCCCACTTCTGTGGGTCCGCCGAGTAGATGGTCTTCATGATGGGCGGCCCGGAGCGGCGTGCGCGGCCAAGGGTGTCGGTGAAGATCACCGAATGGTCCTCGACCGCCTTACCTAGCTGTTCGATGCAGTTCTCGGTGCCGGCGAGCCGCTGAAAGCCGAGTACGCCACGGACATCCCCGTAGAACTTCCACACCAGGGAGTCGGCGCCCAGCCGCGGGGTTTCCACGGAGTCGTCCGCAGGGTCTTCTACGGGCATGGGGATTGCTTCCCGGAGCCCCTCGTCAAGGCTGACGGGACGGGTGATGGCGCTCTGATCAACCATGAGCACCACGCTAACTCAATGGCACAAAAGTGCGCAAGTGTGCCATCGGGAGGGTTTGGGCCTACTGGTTGAGAAGGAAGCCCAGCTTCTCTCGGTTCTGCTCAAACCAGGCGGCCTCGGCGCCTGCCTCGGGGAAAATGAGCCCGGCTTCCATGACTGCGGAGGCGTCCTGTTCGGAAATGCTCAGGACGAGTTCCTCCTCCGACTGGCCCGTCAGCTCGTGCCAGGCGGACGAGAGTTCACGGAGCAGTTGTTGACGTTGTTCCAGGGAACGCCCTGAACGGATAGTGCCTGCGATGAAGGTGGTGTCGCTTTCCGGTTTTCCCGCCAGATAGTGGTGGCCTGGTTGGTATTCATTGAAGACCACGTGGACGAATACCGCCGGAGCGCCGGTGATTTCGCAGTGAATACGTGTGAATTCCTGGGCGATGGTCTGCCGCACCTCGTCGGTGAGGCTCTCCGCGCGTGTTATGCACTGGTAGAGAGGCATATCGCGTATTCCTTGTCCTCAGTCGGTGAAATCGATGCGCACCGATATGGGGGTGGTCTCCAGTGCCTTGACCACCCGCGCGCCGACGGCCCCGAACTTGCGGCCCCGCGCGACGACATCGTCATCGGGCCGGAACTGGGCGGTTCCGGTACGCCAGCGGTTTCCCTGCTTCAGGCGGACATTGGGATTCGCGGCAATATTGCTGCCCCAGCCCGAGCGGGTGCCGTGCTGGCTGATCACCCACGCGCCTGTCGCGTCGAATTGGACCGAGACCGGGACCCGCCGTAGCTGGCCGGTCTTGCGTCCGGTGGTTTCCAGCTCCGAGGCGAGCGCTGTGCGCAGACCAAGCTTCGTCAGGGCCGAGACGGCAGGGTTGAGCAGGTAACGGCCCATGGCGCGCTCTCTGCGGAACTTGCGCAGTGTCTTGTCCGTCATGAACTTCTCCTTCTCCGAAAGGCGTCGACCCCGTTGTTCTTGAGGAGTCGAAGTGCCGTGATCCACGGGCCGATGGTGGGGTCCGGGTCGGTCCCCGCGCCCAGGCGGTGCAGTTGGGTGTTATGCCACTGGAGTTCCAGTGCGCTCAGGAAAGACTTCGCCCTGCCGGTCGATGCCAGCCAGCCAGGTAGGGGCAGTGAAGCATCCGGAACGGTCAGCTTGTCCTGACGTGCCGTCAGCAGGCTGTCGGCGGACTCGGGATTGACAGTTGTCGGGCGTCCGAGCCCCACGACATCGCAATCACCCGATCGGATGGCGTCGGACATGGCGGCTTCCGTGCGGAAACCTCCTGTTACGGCGATCGGGACGTCACCGGCCGCCTCGCGGGCGGTGCGGGCGTACTCGAGGAAGTAGGCCTCGCGGGCCTGGGTCGACGCCGATGTCACCAGCGGCCTGCCCTCCATCGCCGGTGATTCGTAAGTACCACCGCTGATTTCGATGAGGTCGACCTCTTCGGAGGCGAGTGCCGCGATGACTGCCCGCGACTCTTCCTCGGTGAAGCCTCCACGCTGGAAGTCCGCGGAGTTGAGCTTGATGGCAACCGAGAAGCCGGGGCTCACCGCCGCACGCGTGCGGCGGACAACCTCGAGAACGAAACGCATCCGATGTTCCGGGTCGCCTCCCCACCGGTCGGTGCGCCGATTGGTACGTGGCGACAGGAACTGTGCCACCAGATAGCCGTGTGCGCCGTGGATCTGAACGCCGTCGAACCCGGCCGCATCGGCGATCGACGCCGTGGTCGCGTACCGGTCGATGATGTTCTCGATCTCGTCATCGGTGAGTTCACGTGGTGCTTGCCACCCGGGGACGTTCATCTTGATCGCGGACGGTGCCACCGGCTGGGACGCCGTGGCGAGCGGGTTGGCTTGCCGCCCTGGGTGGTTCACCTGCATCCAGATCAGGCCGCCGCCATCCTTGGTTGCCTTGGCCCACCGCGACAGGCCATCGAGATGCCGGTCGTCTTCGATGACCACATTTCCCGGCTCACCCAGGTGGCTTCGGTCAACCATCACATTGCCGGTGACGACGAGGCCGAACCCGCCGGTGCCCCAGCGGCGGTACAACTCGACGAGCCGGTGGTCGGGTCCCTGAGAGGTGTCGCCGAGGCCCTCGCTGAGGGCCGACTTCATCAGTCGATTGCGCAGAACCTGGCCCGAGGCCAGTGGAAGGGGATCGTGTAGGTCTGCCACCCGGCCGACGGTAGTACACCGATTGGTTTACCGCAATGTTCCGATAAATGCCCGGGCCCGGCGGCGACTCGGTAGACTGAGCGGTATAGTTAACACCTGACAAGTTGGGAGGCGGGCAGGATGTCGGCACGTGACACGTTGATCGCTAGCGTGACGGGTCTGGTGCGGCGCCGGGGCGTCGCGGGAACCGGTCTCAACGCACTGCTGGAAGACAGCGGTGTGTCACGGAGAACCATCTACCTCAACTTTCCCGGCGGTAAGCAGGAACTGGTCGCCGAGGCGACCCGCCTCGCGGGACAAGAGCTGACGGCCATCATCAAGGCGGCCGGTGACGATATCGATCCGGCACACGGCATTCAGTTGTTCATCGAACTGTGGAAGGCGCAACTCGGCGAAACCGAGATGCAGGCGGGGTGCCCGATCGTCGCCGCCGTGCTGGGACGCACCGAGGCGCCCGAGGCCTCGGCGGTGGCGGCGGATGCATTCGAGGATTGGCAGGCCATTCTCACCGAGCGGCTTACGCGCTATCACGTGGCTGCCGAGGCGGCACGCTCGCTGGCCCGGACCATGATCGCGGCGATCGAAGGCGCCGTCATCATGTCGATCGCCGCGCAGTCGACGGAGACGCTCGACGACGTCGGTGAGCGGCTGGCAGAGCTCATCAGGCTGTACGTCCCCGCGGGCACCGCGCCGTAATCCTCCACCACGCAAGAGCCGCCAGTAGGGTCTGCTGATGCGTGCATGGACCGTGGTGCTCACCATCCCGGTGGTAGCACTGCTGCTACAGCCGCTATGGGCGCCGCGGTGGGGATCGGGAATTCTCGGGGAAATCACCGCAACCGGCCCAGTGGCAGCGGTGACCACCATCGTGACGTTCTTCGGCCTGGTGGCTCTCTATTGCCTTACCCTGCAGCGCATTCTCGTGCGCCTACCCGAATGGGGGCGCACGCGGTCTCCTCGGTCGGTGTGGTTGATGTTCGCCCTGCCCTTCAACTTCGTTGAAGACTTCTTCATCGTCAACGACATCGCCGGAAGCCTTGCGGCATCGCCGACCATTAGCGATATCAATCGAAATATCTGGCGTGCAACGGGTTTAGCGTGGTGCGCATTGCAAATCGTTTCACTGCTCCCCGGGCCGCTTGGATTGGTTGGCGGTGCGCTCGCGATGCCGGTGTGGCTGGGCAACTGGATTCACGCCGGGAGCATTGCCCGAACGCTATCGCGCGCGCCCCTTTCCCGTGATCAGCGGTAGGTCCAAAGTAGTGCGGATACCCGCATCGGCTGCGACGACGGCAGGTACCGCGTTGACCACGCGCATCGCCGTCGCGATCAGATTGGCGTAGTTGTGATCACCGTGTGCGCTGAACGATCCCAAATCCAGTATGTAGCTGGGCTCCCCGGTGATCTCGACACGATAGGTGCCACCCTCGTGTGCGGGCTGTGGCCAGTCCGGCGCTAGATCCTCGCGCAGGCGGGTGAAGTGCTCAAGGACCGTCACCACCTTGCCGCCCTTCATCCCACGAACCTCGAAGTGCAGCGCGGCCATGGTGCCCGCGGGGATATGTCCCGATGAGATATCGAAATCCTCAGGTGCGGATAGCTTTTCGTACTTCTCGGTGACCTCGTCCAATTCGATGCCCAGACCGGCCGCGAGCTGCCTCACCACCGAACCCCAGGCCAGCGACAGTACTCCCGGCTGCAGCAAGAGGGGGGTCTCGTCCATCGGCCTACCAAAGCCCATGACGTCGAACATCACCGTTGCGCTGTCGTACGTCGCGTAGTCGACGATCTCGATACAGCGCACCTGATCGACGTGCTGGCAGGTACCCATGAGCGCCAGCGGCAGCAGGTCGTTGGCAAAACCAGGATCGATACCACCGACAAAGATCGACGAGTTGCCTTCCCGTGCTGCGGCTTCGATGGGTTCCAGCATGTTATCCGGCAGGACGCCCCACGGATACTGCAGAAACACCGGCGCGCTGGCGGCGACGTTGATACCGGCTGCCAGGATCGAGCGCAAGTCCTCGATCGCCTCCATCAGGCGGTTGTCGGTCATAGCGGTGTACACCACGCAGTCGGGCTTGAGTGCCAAGATCTCGGTGGCATCGGTGGTCGCGGCGACACCGGTGGTGGTGGCGAGCCCGGCCAGCTCACCGGCGTCTTTTCCGGCCTTGTTGGCTCCGGACACCCATACGCCGACGAGTTCCATGGTCGGGTCGGTGATTACCCCGGCGAGCGCATGCTGGCCGACATTTCCTGTGCCCCAGACGGCTACACGTGTCTTCGTCATATCAGGTTCCTTCTGGAAGTAGTCAGGCGAGGTCGGGTAGGGGAATGTCGAGATTGGGTGCGATGAGGCCGCCATCGACTTCGAGGACCTTGCCGGTGAGAAAGCTGCCGGCTGGCGATGCGAGATAGATTGCGGCCGCCGCGATATCGGCCGGATCGCCCAGCCGGTGTAGTGGCGTGTTCTTTTCGAGGGTCCCGCGCACTTCGTCGTTGCCCGCCACGACCTCCAGTGCAGAGGTGAGTATAGAGCCGGGGGCGATGCCGTTGACGCGGATTCTCGGACTCAAATCCATTGCAGCCGTGCGGGTGTAGTGCGCAAGCGCACCCTTGGCGGTACAGTATCCGAGGAAGGCGCGGCCCGGAAGCCGGCCCATGGTGGACGTGATGTTGATGACCGAAGCGTTGTCAGACTTGAGTAGATGCGGCACCGCGGTACGTAACAGTGCGTGACCGTTGAGAACGTTGAACGAGAAGGCCTCGGCGAGGTCGTCGTTAGTAGTGTCCAAGAAGGGTTTCGGCATGGTGCCGCCCACATTGTTGACTACGATGTCGAGTCGCCCGAACCGGTCGACGGCCTTCTGTGCCAGGGAGGCCGATGCTTCGGTATCGGACAGATCGGCCACGACGACCTCGGCCTGGCGTCCCGCAGCAGCCACCTTCGCGGCGACCTCGTGCAGTTGGGATTCGGTACGCGAGGCGATCAGCACATCGGCACCCGCCTGCGCGAACGCCTCCGCGATCGCCGCGCCCAGTCCACGACCCGCGCCGGTAACGATCGCGACGTTGCCGTCGAGCCTAAAGCGGTCCAGAATCATGTCTACCTCCGTGTCGAATATTCGACTACCTTGGGGCGAATAGTCGATGCACTGTAGACCTGGGCACTGCAACGCGCAAGAGGGAGGGAACCTATGCCGACCATTTCACCGCCGACCGCACGCGTCATAAGAATCGTGGAAATGCTCGCTACTGCAACACAACCCAAATCGCTGAGCGAGATCGCCGCAAGTACAGGTATTCCCCGTGCCACCGCCACCGCCGTGGTGAACGAGCTGGAATCGGCGGGATGGTTGACGCGCGATGGTGAGCTTCGTTATCGGGTTGGGCCGGCGATGCCACGTGCGGTTGAGGCGACCATGCCCCGCGAGGTTCAGGACGTGCTGGGCCGAATCGCCGGGGCAGCACAGGCGGGGGCGACCATCAGCCGAATCAGTCCGAAGACATTGACGATCGTCGCCAAGGCGCAAGCGGGACACAGGGCTGTCACCGGATTCGCGGTCGGGCAGACGATACCGCTGGCCTTTCCCGCGGGTTCGGCCGTGATGCCCTGGCGTTCATCGGAAGAACGCGCGCAGTGGCTCGGCACCGCCCGCGGCTTGAGCGCGCGTTCCGGCCAGCGGCTTCTGCGGCAGGTTTCCGACTGCGGATACGTGATCTACCGCCCCGACCATGACGACACCGGGATGGTTGATCTGCTCTCGGATCTGCTCGGTTCGGTGGGCTCGGAGGTGATGGAGGCGGCGCTCCGCGAGCGGCTGTTGCGACAGTTGTCCCGGCTCACCTCGCGTCTGTACTCGCGCGACGAGCTGGTATCCGACGATGTGCTGCCGATCAGCTATCTAGCGGCGCCCATCTTCGTGGGTGCCGATGCCGCCTACGAACTTCAGCTGGGGCCGCTGCTGCCCAGTGCGACCCGCGCGGAGCGAGAAGTACTGATCACGACGTTGACCCGGGGGGCCCGGGAGCTTTCGGGGCTGATGACTCTCTAGCCGGCGGTGACAACAGGAACGCCCTCGGATGGTTGCACGATGACAAATCCCTGGCCCTGGAATGAGACTTGGAGTGCCTCGCCCGAACCGCGGCCAATGAGGGCGCCGGCCTTGAAGCTCGTCTTGAGCTGTGTCTGAAGGTTGGCCGACCACGCCACCACGGCGTTCGTGTCGGCGAATGTCGGCGCCTCTGCGGCATTGAGCACCACCGGCGGACCGTCGGTAGTCAAGGCCACCCACCCTGTTCCCCTCAATGTCGTGTTGAACAGGCCGCCGGTGACCATGCTGGCGCCCTTGACCCGCTCGATGTTCCAGTTCAGGCCTGCCGAGAAGGCCAGCACGTTCTTGCCGCTGATCGAAAGGCCCGCGTTGTTGAGGTTTAGTAGATGAACGTCGAAGGCGCGCTCGGCCAGGAATACGTCGCCCTGGCCCGAACACCGCATGAGCGGCAAGCCTTCTCCGGTGATTGCCTTCTTCAAGAACTTCGCCGCACCGCCGCCTTCGAAGGCGAAATCGACATTGCCCTGGTAGGCCACCATTGATCCTTGACGCGCCAGGAATGGCTCGCCAAGACGAACGCGCAACAGTTTGGCGTTCTGGTTCGAGATTGGTTTCGCCTCATTCTCGCTAAAGCGGCCGTCCACCAAATCTCCACTGATACCTGAGAATTGGTCTCCGAGAGGTTGGGCCTGTGCTGCCGGTTGTGCGGCTTGGGTTGATGGGCTGGGCTGTGGGGCGGCCGGTGCGGAGCCTCCGAGCGGAGCTGAACTGACTTTTCCCTGATGGGCTACCTGATCCGTCCAGCGGTGACCGTCGTGCCAGCGGAACTCGAATCGTCCGTCGGGGTCGGGTTGCCAGCTTCCCGGGTTCGGAGTCGTCATAGACCCCAACCTAGTCGGCGGCTAGCGCTGTTCAATCAAAATTGTGGGGACTGCCAGCCCTGGATCTTTGACCGTCGCGACTCTGGTGCCTGGCTTGTGGCCGTCTCGGATGGCACTGAGAGTGACGTCGGCATCCGTTAGCCGAGCATGCGAGGCGTCAATATCATTGGTACGCCAGGCGATTCCCCACAGTGAGTCGGGTCCGGCGGGGTCGTCATCGCGCAGCACCACCTCAACCACCAGGCCCGCGCAGCGGAAAAACAGTTGGTGTACGCCCCACGACTGCATGCGGTCCAGGCGCAGATCGAAGCCGAGCCGTCCGCAGAGCGTCGCGATGATCCTGTCGCGATTGGGGGAGAACAGCACCAGGTGATCGATCTGCTCGCTCACCGGGGCCGCGTGTGTTGCCGGTCGCGCGCGTAGTCCCAGGGTGAGTCCGTCGGCCTGTCCTGCTACGAGCTCTCCGTGCGAGGCCAGTGCTAGGCCGCGGCGATCGACCGTCCGCGCCGCGGACGACAGGTCTGCGACGCCGAACAGCAACCCGGGGTGCGTTGCCCAATCCGGGAGCCCGAGATGGAGCTGGGGGTGCGGAGTGTCCGTTCCGAGCAGCCGCGCATAGGCAGCCTTTGCGTCAGCGAGATTTGGAACGTCGAGAAGCACCGAGTCTAGTTCGGTGATCATCAGAACATTTCCTCCCTGCCGGACCGGGGTCCGTTTCGGCATACTGACGATATGCGCTTTCAGCTTCTCGACATTGTCTTCTATCTGCCGAACCCCGCCACGGGGGCATTGGCGCCCGCCGCCGACCGGCTGAACCGCGTGGTCGAGACCGCGGTCTTGGCTGAAAGCCTGGGTTTGGATTCCTTTGCAGTCGGGGAGCGGCATGCGGGAGACGTGCTGTCTTCGGCGCCCACGGTACTGCTGGGAGCGGTGGCTGCGGCGACCGAACGGATCCTGTTGTCCACCGGCGTTACGGTGCTCTCCCTCTTGGACCCGGTGCGTGCGGCGGAGGACTTCGCCACCATCGACCAGCTGAGCCGCGGCCGGCTCGAGATCGTCATCGGGAAGGGCAATGAAGACCGGCAGTACCCGTTGATGGGGCTGGATATCGCCAAGCAGTATGAGTACTTGCAAGAGAATTATGAGCTGCTACGGCGGCTACTGCGCGAGGAACACGTCGACTGGACGGGCACGCACCGGCATCCGCTGGCCGACGCGACAACCCTGCCCAGGCCGTACGACGGGCCGTTCCGGATCTGGCATGGGTCGGCGACCTCGACGTTCGCGGTTGAACTCGCCGCGAAGTGGGGCGATCCGATAGTCACCGCAAATGCTTTGCAGCCCAAGGAGAACTACAAGATTCTCATCGACAGGTATCGGGAGCTGTACGCGCAGAACGGGCACGACCCGGCCAATCTGCACGTGGGTGCGGGTTCGGGAGGGCTCTACCTGGCGGATACAACCAAACAGGCCATCGCGCAGTACCGGCCGATCTACGAGGCACGCCTGGCGCAGATGGCCAAGCTCAAGGACCACCCGAAGGCCGTTGGCAAGTTTCCTTCCTTCGAATCCATCGAGGACGCGGCGGATCGCGGCCCGGTGCTGGCCGGTTCGCCGGAACGCGTGGCCGAGAAGATCATTCAGTGGCATGAGGCCTTCGGTCACGAGTTCCAGTCGATTTCGTTGAGCCCCGAGGCCGACTTCGAGGAGCAGAAGGACACCCTGCGCCGATTCGCCGAAGAGGTGGTCCCGCTGGTGAAGTCGGAGATCACGTCGACGCTGTGGAGCGCGCAGGACGCGCAGCGGGCCAAGGGATTCACCGCAGTCTGAGGGGCATCCGTCGCGAGCAGCGCCTGTTGACCCCGGTGCAGCGGGGATGCAGGTGGGTGTGAGCACGTTCTTGCCCAAAACTAGAACATGTTCTAACGTCGAGCGAAGTGCCTGATCGGCGACTATTCACTCAAGGAGCGCGATGCCTGACTCATTTGACCCGCTGCACGGGTCGATCAACTCCGGGCACCTGCTGGTCGCCGCGCTGAAAAAGAATGCGAGCGCGCCCGCGCTGGTGCTCGGGGATGTCACGCTCACCGGCGCCCAGATGGCCGACGAGATCAGCAAGTACATCCAGGCCTTCACCGCGCTGGTGCCCGATCCGACCGATGGTCAGGGCATGCTGGCCCTCAATCGCCCCGAGGTGCTGTTGGTGATCGGCGCGGGGCAGCTGCTGGGCACACGGCGTACCGCGCTGCATCCGCTCGGGTCGCTCGACGACCATGCCTACGTGCTGGCCGACGCCAAGATCACCACACTTGTCATCGACCCCACGCCGCAGTTCGTGGAGCGCGCCGCCGCCCTGGTGGAGAAGGTACCGACGCTGACCCGCGTGCTGACGCTCGGGCCGGTGCCCGCTGAGCTGGCTGAGGTGGGGCATGACCTGGTTGCCGCGGCCGCAGGCTTCGAGGCGAGGCCTTTGGTTCCGATCAACTTGTCGCCGGATCACATCAACGGCCTTACCTACACGGGTGGCACGACGGGCAAGCCCAAGGGCGTCATCGGAACCTCACAGTCGATTCTCACCATGACGCAGATCCAGCTGGCCGAGTGGGAGTGGCCGGATCGCCCCAAATTCCTGATGTGCACCCCGCTTTCACATGCAGGGGCGGCTTTCTTCATGCCGACCCTGATGAAGGGCGGATCGATGTTGGTGCTGCCCAAGTTCGACGCGGGCGCCGTGCTGGCGGCAATCGAGGAGCACAAGATCACCGCCACCATGCTGGTGCCGTCGATGATCTATGCGCTGCTGGATCACCCGGATTCTCAGACCCGCGACCTGTCGTCGTTGCAGACGGTCTACTACGGCGCCTCGGCCATCAACCCGGTACGGCTCGCGGAGGCGATCAAGCGATTCGGGCCGATCTTCGCGCAGTACTTCGGCCAATCCGAAGCGCCCATGGTGATCAGCTATCTGGCCAAGGGCGA
>Ga0265327_10004679_pt1 | contig 11979 bp, 10 predicted proteins | sample 41621metaG_FD_202089 | JGI IMG/M metagenome (GOLD analysis project Ga0265327, IMG submission 202089) | Rhizosphere microbial communities from Carex aquatilis grown in University of Washington, Seatle, WA, United States - 4-16-21 metaG | ecosystem: Host-associated > Plants > Roots > Rhizosphere...
GTCGCCGCAACTCCCGAGCAGTATGTGGAGATCGCCGTGCGGCTTGCCGGCGACCGGAACCTGCGCGAGGATGTCAAGGCCCGCATCTTGGCCGCTTCCCGCGATCTTTACGAAGATATGCAGGTCGTGCGGGAGTTTGAGCGTTTTTTTCGGGAGGCCACCGAACGGTCGGATCGGAATCGTGAGTGCGCGCTGTTTTCGGGAGGATTGCCTTACGGGTAGGTGGGCACCCAGTCGACGGAGAGAAGGTGATCGGGTGGGAAGCGGAGGGTGAAAAATATTGTTTGATTTGTTACCTTTTTTTGCTTTCGGCGTCTTATAAAGCAACTTGCGCATTCTTGCCAGATCACCAGAAAGTCAGGAGCATACGTGGAAGTTTCAGGTTCGCAAGCATCGACAGTTGCGCAGATGGTCGAAAGCGCTTTCCACCACCACAGGTCGGGGAATGTGCCGGAGGCAGAACGTCTTTACCTGCAGGCCCTGGACATCGATCCGGAAAACTTCGACGCATGGCATCTGCTCGGATTGCTGGCACACCAGGTGGGAAGATACGATCTCGCGGTCGAGTTGATTGAAAGGGCTCTGCAAAGCGATATAAGTCCGGCGGCCTTCAACAACCTTGGCCAGGCATACCATGCCCTCGGGCAACTGGCGGAAGCGACGCGGTGCTATGGAGAGGCCATTGCGTGTAAACCTGACTATGTGACGGCGTACAACAACCTGGGAGCGGTGCTGCAGGAATCCGGGAGGGCCGCCGAGGCTGAGCACGCATACCGGCAGGCCCTGGTCATACGGCCGAACGTTGCCGAGGTCTATTGCAACCTCGGCAATGCGCTTCAGGACTTGGGCCGGTTCGCGGAGGCGGAACAGGCCTGCCGTCAGGCATTGACAATAAATCCCGGCCTTGCCGCGGCCCACAATGTCCTCGGCACTGTGCTCCAGAATCTGGGGCGCCTGGCGGAGGCGGAACAGGCCTGTCTCCAGTCCCTGGCGTTACAGCCGGGGTATGCCAAGGCATACAACAATCTCGGGGCGGTTCTGCACGCGCTTGGAAGGCTGGCGGAGGCGGAACAGGCCTGTCGGCGGGCTCTGGAGATAGACCCGGACCTGGCCATGGCCTACAACAACCTCGGTGCGGTGCTGCGCGGCCTTTCCCGTCTGGAAGAATCTGAGCAGGCCCTGCGCCATGCCCTTTTCCTGGTGCCCGATCATGCTGCGGCCCTTGACAACCTCGCGGTCACGCTCAAGGAGCGGGGCAGGCTGGAGGAGGCGAAAGATGCCGCAAGCCGTGCTTTGGCAATCAACCCGAACTTGGCACAGGCTTACAGCAATCTGGGTGTGATCAACAAGGATCTGGGGCTGTTCGAGGAGGCTACGGAGGCCTTCCGGCAGGCGCTGGCCATCACTCCCGACAATGGTGATGCGCACTTTAACCTCGCCCTGCTTACCCTGCAAAACGGGGATTTCGAGGCTGGGTGGAAAGGGTATGAATGGAGGTTCACCACGCGGAAAGACCCTCACGAACAGTTGCGGATTCCCCGCTATGACGGCACTGACCTGAAGGGGAAAACCGTCTTCATCTATGCGGAGCAGGCTGTCGGAGAAGAGATCATGTTCTCCTCATGTTTGGGCGACATCTGTTCCCGGGCCGATCATTGCATTATCGAGTGCGATAGCCGGCTCGTACCGCTCTTTTCCCGGTCATTCCCCTCGACCTCGGTTGTTGCGGCCACGGGACACGATGACCCTGCCATGTCGATGAATCTGCTGCACGTGGACTTCAAGCTGCCCCTTGGCTCACTTCCCCATTTTTACAGAAACTCCTGGGCCGATTTTTCGGGCCGCGGCCCATGGCTCATTCCCTGTCAGGATGCTATGAGCAAATGGCGAAGCCGGTATGATGCCCTGGGGGAAGGGCTTAAGGTCGGTATTGCCTGGCGCGGCGGGATACGGACGGAACTCAGCAGGATGCGCTCCACGAACTTTTCCCAGTGGCAGGCAGTGTTTTCCGTCCCAGGGGTTCAGTTTGTCAACCTGCAATACGGTGATTGTTCCCGGGATATCCGGGAACTTGAGGAACAGCGCGGGATCTGCATCCATTCGTGGGAGGATGCCGACCAGTTGCGCGATCTCGACGATTTTGCCGCTCAGGTCGCCGACTTGGATCTGGTTATCTCCATCGACAACACCACGGCGCACATGGCCGGGGCAGTGGGCCGTCCGGTCTGGTGCCTGGTGCCCCGTGTGCCCAACTGGCGCTGGATGCTGGATCGGGATGATTCTCCGTGGTATCCGACCATGAGGCTTTTCAGGCAAAAAAGAACCAATGATTGGGAGGGTGTTTTCAGTTGCGTGGCCGGAGAGTTGGGTCTTCTCGTAGATGGGCAGCGCTGTTCATTACAGCAGGTAGCGTGATGACTGCGTTGTAACGTGTATCCAGTAAATCTGGTATACTGTGTTACACAGATTTTTCGGTTCCATGTTTTCGTCCATCTTACCAGCATAAGGAGGCTCGGCATGACGCAGCAATCCATCAGGCACCATCTCATGATCCTCGCACTGTTTTTGTCGCTGGTAACCATTGCCGGGTGCGGCAAGACATCAGCTCCAAACGCGCCAACCGGCTTAACCATATCTAGCACGGTTTCGCAGAATGTCTTAACCTGGAATGCCGTGCCGGGAGCCGTGTTCTACAACGTCTATCGCGGGACAACATCAGGCGCCGAGGCGGGACTTATCGGTTCGTATACAACAACATTCACCGATACCACGATCCCGGTGTCATCCACCACACCCTACTATTATTTCGTAACAGCCCTTGATGCAAACGCCAATGAGTCGGGTGGTTCCAATGAGGTGTGGGTCACGCCGCCGGTCCTTGCGCTCGGAACCGTCAGCCCCGCATCGGTTGCCTTGAGTTGGACCATGCCCGCTTCTGTTACGGGGATTACCGGTTATAAAATTTATCGCAGTACCGTGTCCGGCGGGGAAGGGGCGCCCGAATTGACGTCTTCTACAACCGCTTCGTACAGTGACGCTACGGTTGTCCATGGTACGGCGTATTTCTACCGGGTTACGGCGATGGGACCAAACGGAGAGACGTTGGGGTCCAACGAGGTTACTGCGGCGCCATAAACGCGGCATCCTTGGTGGGATGCCGCAGCTGAATGCGGCATGCGCGCTGCTTTACGGCGTTGGCTTATTTTGCGCGGCTCTGCGTATGTGCTCCTGCTTCCGGAACGGGTGAGTCCAACAGCGCCCGCACCCGCTCCACTACCGGCGGATGGGAGTAGTGCCAGGCGGCATAGAACGGGTGGGGGAACAGGTTGGAGAGGTTTTCCGCCGACATCTTGACCAGGGCCGAGGCCAGGTCCTGCGGCCGCCCGGTCAGATCGCTGGCAAAACGGTCCGCCTCCCGCTCGTGACGGCGCGACAGCCAGGCCGAGAGCGGCGTCAGCGGGAAGAACGCCAGCGATCCGATGAAGCTCAGGAGCATCATCCGTGCCGGTAACGAGATGTTGCCGGCCAGTCCCAGCATCCCCGGCAGCCCTTCCCAGTTCAGCAGCCTGAAGCCGACCCATGCCCCGGCCAATGCCAGCAGTTCCGCCGTCACCAGCCGCTTCCAGATATGCCCCTTCTTCCAATGCCCGATCTCGTGGGCCAGCACCGCCACGATCTCGCCGTGGGACATCTGCCTGATGAGGGTGTCGAACAGCACGATGCGTTTGACCCGGCCGATGCCGGTAAAATAGGCATTGGAGTGCCTGCTGCGCCGTGAGGCGTCCATCTGCATGACCCGGCTCACCGTCAAGCCTGCCCGCTCCATCATGGCGCGGATCTCCGCCTCCAGCCCCTCCTCGGTTACCGGATCGAACTTGTTGAAGAGCGGTTCGATCACATAGGGCGAGAGGAACATCATGAACAGGCTGAACAGGGCCATGAAACCCCAGACCCAGATCCACCAATGCACAGGGCTCCATTGGATCAGCCAGAAGGCGGCTCCGATCAGCACTATCATCAGCAGGCTGCCTATGGCCTGGGACTTGAGGAAATCCATGAGCCAGAGGCGCGGGGTCATGGTGTTGAAGCCGTAGCGTTCCTCGATGCGAAAGGTTCCATAGAGGCTGAAGGGGATGCCCAGCAGACTCTGGGCCCAGGTCAGGATCAGGAAAAAGAGGATTGCCGAGACGACAAAAGAACAGTTCAGGCCGGTGACGAAATGGTCATATGCGGCGATCACTCCGCCGAACAGGAAGGCCACCAGCAGGGCGTTGTCGAAGAGTGACTCCCACAATCCCAGTCGGCTGGAATCAAAGGTGTAGGCGGTGCTGACCCGGAGTTTTTCCGCGTCGATCGCCCCTTCGAAACCTTTGGGAATGGCAGTGCCGTGCTGTTTCAGGTGCCGCAGGTTGATGGAACGCAGCCAGTAGCCGAAGGCGGTTATGATGGCGAAGAGGATAAAGAGGGCAAGTTTCATCAAGCGGGGGTCCTTTCGGGAAAGCGCAGGGGCGAAGCAGATGTCCCATCCGCTTCGCCCCTGGTGACGATGGCGATTCGGGCGAAGCAGCACGAAAAGGCTTCGCCCATGGGTTGGCTTACGCCATGGCGATGACTTCCTTGACGCACTTGTCGATCCCCTCACGCACCTCCGAGATGCGGGTGGCCAGCATGTAGGCCGGGGTGGAGACGATCTTGTTTTTCCGGTCGATGACCAGGTCGGTCACCAGACACTCCTGGTGCGTTGCCCCGGTCTTCTCGATCTCGGCGGCCGTGCCGCTGTCGGTGCCGATGGTCAGGGTAGGGGCCACGTCCTTGCCCAGCACCGTGGCCACCAGTACCGGGGCAATGCAGATGGCACCGATCGGCTTGCCGGCTTTGGACATTTCCCGCAGCAGGCGCGCCACCTCCGGGTGGGTCGATGCCCCGGCCCCCTTCGTGGCGAAGTCGCACAGGTTCTTGGCCGCGCCGAAACCTCCGGGGAAGACCACTGCGTCCAGGTCGGCCGCTGTCACGTCCTTGATGTCCCGGATGTTGCCGCGGGCGATGCGGGCCGCCTCCAGCAGGGCGTTGCGTTTGGCGCCGGTCTCCTGCATGGTCAGGTGATTGGTCTCCGGGAAGTCGGCATTGGGGGCCATGCAGACCGCCTCGGCGCCGTAGCGGTCGATGGCCAGAAGGCTGAACACCGCCTCGTGGATCTCGCTGCCGTCGCGCACGCCGCATCCTGACAAAACAACTCCGATTTTCTTCATGACCGTTTCTCCTCCTTCTGTGATGGTATCACCGCATCGGTGGTTCCGGATCAAATTACGGGTGTCACTGGGACATGGTACGAAGCATGCGGACCCTATTGTGCCACATCTGCGCCCGAAGGCAAGCAGAAGAATCGGAGCCCGGCACCACCATCAGAATCCGCTACGATAACGGGCACAGACAAACAGCGCGGCCATAAGGGAGTACTACCGGAAAACAGCCAACGGCCTTGCCCCAAGTTTTGTTGCCAACCCCGGATTTGGGATGGTATGATTTCACCATGAAAAGCTGATTCCTGCTTGATAATGAAAGCGAAGCCGCATGACGCACACCAGGAATGACATCTACCTTCTCTTCAGCGCACGAATCGTGCGCCTCTTTGCCTACGGGGCACTCTCGGTTGTCCTGGCGTTGTACCTTCACGAGGCCGGTCTTACGGAGGCGCAGATCGGCCTGCTCTTTACGCTCACGCTTGCCGGCGACGCCGGTATCTCGCTCTGGATTACCACCACTGCGGACAGGATCGGCAGGAAGCGGATGCTGCTCCTCGGGTCGGGACTCATGATCCTGGCCGGAGTGGTATTCAGCCTTACTGGTGACCCGGTGCTCCTGATGATTGCCGCCATCATCGGCGTCATAAGTCCGAGCGGCAATGAGATAGGTCCGTTTCTTTCCCTTGAACAGGCTGCCCTTTCGCAACTATTGACCGCCGATGAACGAACCGGGGCCTTTGCATGGTACAATCTCGCTGGTTCGCTCGCAACCGCGACAGGCGCGCTTGGCGGCGGGTTCCTGTCCCAGGGGTTGCGGCACGCCGGCCTTTCCGAGCTTGCATCCTATCGGGCGGTGATTTTCGGGTACTCTGCCTGCGGTATCATGCTCGTCCTGTTTTTTCTTTTCCTCTCTCCCGCCGTGGAAGCAGCGGCAAGCGCTCCCGCAACACGGCGCGTACTTGGGCTCCACAAGTCCAAGGGCATTGTGCTGAAGTTGAGCGGCCTCTTTGCCCTCGACGCCTTTGCCGGCGGGTTTGTCATCCAGAGCATGATGGCCTACTGGTTCCACATCAAGTTCGGCGTTGATGCCGGCCTCTTGGGAAGCATCTTCTTCGGCGCAAACATCCTGGCCGGAATATCGGCGCTGCTCGCGGTCAGGATTGCCGCCCGCATCGGGCTGATCAACACCATGGTGTTCACCCATATACCGTCGAACCTGCTGCTGTGCCTGGTTCCGTTCATGCCGAATCTTGCTTCGGCCATAACCGTACTGTTGCTGCGCTTCAGCATCTCCCAGATGGATGTGCCGACCCGCCAGTCCTACACCATGGCCGTGGTCGCGCCCGACGAGAGGTCCGCCGCTTCCGGTGTCACGGCCATTGCCCGTTCCGTGGGTGCCGCGGTCTCGCCTGTCCTGAGCGGAATGTTGCTTGCCTATCCGGCGCTGTTCGGCGCCCCGTTTCTCATCGCCGGCGGACTCAAGATCGTCTATGATCTGCTGTTGTACCGGAGTTTCAGGAGGGCTGATGTGAAGTGAAGCGGAGGGCTGGAGTAGTGTCGCAGGAATTTTTCATACGCCGAGCCGGTAACACGTATAAACGAACAACGCGGCACCCAGGCAATAATAGCCGAAGAATTGCCAACGTCCCCGCTCCAGCCAGTTGGAGAGCCAGCGCAGCGCCAGGAGCCCCGCCAGGAAACTGAGCGCCATACCCGCCAGGCCGGGGAGGAAGAGACCCAGCAGATGGGGCCCTTGCGGTGAGGCGGTGAGGCTGTGTGCCTTCATCAGCCGCAAAACCTCACGGACGACCACGGGCGGTGTCAGCACCACGGCAAGGGCAAAGCTGAACTCCTCGGCCTTTACCCTGGCGATCCCCAGCAGGAGGCCGATGGAGATGGTCGCCCCGGAGCGGGAAAAACCGCGGAACGGGAGGCAGAGTCCCTGCACGACCCCGATCAGGGCCGATGCTCCGACCCCTATTTCACTCGACTCTACCGTTTGTTTTCCTCTCAGGCCGGCAATGATGATCAGCAAGCCCGCCGCGGCCAGGGCCGCGGAGATGAGCCCCAGGTTGCCGAAAAGCAACTCGATCTCGGCGTGGGGGATGTTCGCCATGGCGAAGCGCTCGATCAGCGCCTTCAGCGTCAGCCCAACCGCCCCGGTCAGGACCGTGGCGAGCATTATCAGCTTGAGCGACGCCATGAACAGCTGGTGTGAGGCAAAGAATCCGGCCCGCCAGGATTTCCAGAAATAGCAGATCACTGCAAACATGGTTCCGGTATGGAGCATGACCAACAGCAGGGTCATCTCCGGGGCGGTGGGGTCGAGCCCCATCAACTTGGCGATCACGATGACATGGGCGGAGCTGGACACGGGCAAAAGCTCGGCAGCCCCCTGGACGAGGGCAAGGATGAGGATCTGGATCATGGTCATGGAGAAACGGCACCTGTTGATTGATCGGGAAATGGAATGAAACGATGTGCAGATTACCATAAAAAGCGCGACGTTGCCAGAGGGCAACGCCGCGGTTGTTCAAGGCCTGAACAAATAACAGCGATTATTTATTCATAGTAATTAGGTTGTCCCATATCTGAGGCGCCTTTGCCCCCTTTGCGCGGGTTCTTGCCGAAGGTGTGCGACCTGACGAACAGGTTTTCCACTGTCTTGCCGGTGTTTGGCATGTATTTCTCCACGGTGTAGGAGGCGTCATGGCAGGTGGCGCAGGCCGCACTCGGCACCTTCTTCAGCTTGCCCTTGCCGGCATGGGGCGAATGGCAGGTGATGCAGGAGAGTTGTCCGCTCTTGAAATGCTTGGACTGCAGGAAACCCTGATACTGCTGGTGGTGCTTGCCCTCCTCGTAGATGCCGTTCTGCTTGGCAATATCGTCGAGTTTGAATATTCCTTTCAGATCGCCCTTGTACTCGGCGCTGAACGGCTTGTCGGGCTGAACTCCGGGTATGGAGACATGTTCGGGATACCATTTGGTCCAGTCGTCGCCGGCCTTATAGCTGTCGCCCGACTTGGGGGCGGGCAGGTCCTCGCGGGCAGCGCCCTGGGCGGACTTGTACAGTTCATTTTCGGCCCGGATGTGGCAGTAGCCGCAGACCTTGGACTGTGCCTGGATATCCACGTTCGCCGGGTTGAAGATGGTCTTCTTCTTGTCCTCCCGTTTTGAAGCAACGTGCTTGGCGCCCGGTCCGTGGCACGCCTCGCAGCCGACGGACAACTCGCTCCATTCGCTTGCCAGGGTCTTGCCGCTCTTCTCGTCATACTTGGTGATGCGGTAGCCGGTGGTGTGGCAGGTGGTGCAGGAGGAATCCCAGTCGTTCTTGTTGCCGTACCCTTCCCACTCGCCGGTCAGGCGATTGAACTGCTTGTTGAGGAACTGCCAGCCGCCGCTCTGCTCGTTTTTCACCAGATAGCGCTGCTTCCACTTGGAGCCGATGACGTACTGTACGTCATCGAGGGTGTATTTCTTGCCGTCGGCATTACCGACGGTTGGTCCGGGGTTCTTGCCGTCAGTGGCCCACTTGGCGACCACGTCCTTGAGCACGCCCCCCTTCCTGGGCTGGATGATCTTGCTGTGGAAGGTCCCTTTCCAGCTCTTGTACTCCTCGGAATGGCACCCCTTGCACCGCTCCGAACCGACGAATTCCTTTTTGCTGTCGGCCGCCATAAGCGGTGTGCTGGACAGCAATGCTGCACATATCACTGAACCGAAAATCCGTTTCATGCGTCCCATACGTGTGCTCCTTTGCAATGGATTATTGCTGCTGAATAACCTAGTAGAACTTGATTGTTGCTCCCCAGAGCACGGACAGGTCGTCTTCTGCCTTGGTGAGCCCGAATTTGATCCCTGCGTTCAGCTCGAAGTTTTTGCATACCTCGTAGCTGGTACCGACAAGGGCATAGCTGGCGACATCATTGATTGCCCTGTCCGTGGCGGTGCCGACCCCGAAATCCACCATGGCCTTCAGGCCTTTCAGCACTTCGGCCTCACCGGCGACAGAGCCTCTCCATAGGTCGGAGCGGGTTTCGTGACGAACGGCCGGGTCCTTGTAGTCGTGGTATTCATACACGACATTGGCATGCACAGCATACTTGCCCTCTGCAAATTCTTTCGTGGAGATCAATGCCCCGCCAAATCCCCATCGGCCATCGGAGAGTCCGGCGCTATACTTGCCCGTCGGCATAATGAGGTACGGTTTTGCGGTAAACTCGAATCCGTGCAATTCGAGAAACTTGTATTTTATCTCAGCAGTCAGATCGCCGAAGCCGCTGTTTCTTTCGCTGATGCGGTTGTCTTCCGAGCCCCACGAGTTGAATGTGTAGGGGAGGGTGAGGGCGATATGAACGTCCTTGTAGACGCCGGTGGTTATCTTCACTTCACCTTCCGTGCTTTCCGTGCGACGGGTAACCCCGCCTGATGTGTCCCTGTCATGGTTGTAGGCGCCATTCAACTCCACCTCGACATGTTTTACCTCCACAACCCCCGCATCGTCCGTGATGAGTGGATGTCCCGCAAAAGCCGTGCCAGCGGAAAAGACGATCATCCCTGCCACAATAACTGCCCTGATACTCCTTCTGGTGATTCTCTGCATTATTTCTCTCCTTTCAACAATGATTGCCAGGGTCAGCCCTGTTCAAAATCGGAAGCAGGATGCAAAAGGTGCTTCCCCTCCCTTCTTCACTTTCAAACTCCAAACGGCCGTTGTTGATCTCCACGGCCCACCGGGCGATGGAGAGGCCGAGGCCGGTTCCGCCCACCTCCCGGCTGCGCCCCTTGTCCACCCGGTAGAAACGGTCGAAGATCTTGTCGTGGTGCTCCCGGGGGATTCCGGGGCCGTTGTCGATCACCTCCAGCAACGCCTCTCCCTCGGGTGTCTTTCCCACAACCACGCGGATTGTCCCATTGCAGGGGGTATACTTGATGGCGTTGTCCAGCAGATTGATCAGGGCCTGGCGCAGGGTTGTCGAGTCCACCTCGGCATACACCGGCTCCGAAGCCTCCAGCGTCAGCTCTTGCCCTTTCTCCTCGGCCAGCACGTGCAGGCAGTCGGTCACATCGGCGGCAAACGCGCCCAGGTCGGTTGCGGCGCGGTTCAGGCTGTGGGCGCCGCTGTCGGCCCTGCTGAGAGTCAGCAGGCTGTCCACCAGCTTGGTGAGGCGGTCGGCCTCTTCCAGCATGCTGCCGATGGCCTCGCGGCACACCGGCAGACTGTTGTTTTCCTGCAACCCCACCTCGCCGACGCTCCGCAAGGCGGTCAGGGGGGTGCGCAGTTCGTGGGAGGCATCGTCCGTAAAGCGCCGGAGACGTTGGAACGAGTCCTCCAGTCGCATGAAAGTCTGGTTGAAAATGGCTGCCAACTGTCCGAACTCGTCATTGGCATCCCCCACCGGAAGCCGCTCGGAAAGGCGGTCCGCCGTTATCTCGCGGGCCGTGGCCGCCATGGAGGTGATCGGCGACAGCATGCGGCCGGCCAGCAGGTAACCGGCAATGGCCGCCAGGACGAGTGCCGCCGGTATGCCGAACAAGAGCGTCATCGCCAGGTTGTGCATGTTTTCGTGGAATACCCGCATGTCATGGGCAACGGTGATAACGAAGGAATGGCCTGCTGCTTCCCAGGATACCTCCTTGAGCCGGTAGGAGTTGCCGTCGGGTGCCGTCCACGACCAGGTATCCGCGCGTCTCCCGCCATTCAGGGCCGCCGACAGGCCGGCCTGTTTCCAGGCATCGGTCTCGGCAATGACATGGTCACCCTCATGTATGTGGAACAGGGGAACCGATTGATGCTTGATCAACTCGGTCACTTCATCAAATTCGGAGGCAACGGTGCGGGAAATCAAGGTCAAATCCCGGCTCACATGCCGATCGATCCCGTCCACCAAATTTTTCCGTACAAAGAGATAGATGCCGAGGGAGAACAGCAGGATGATGGCCGCCAGGGAGGCGGCATGCCAGAGCGTCAGACGCAGGCGGACACTGCGGGGTCTCAATCGCATGGGGCCGACTCCCCCAGCACGAAGCCGACGCCGCGCACAGTTTTCACCAGCTTTCGCTCAAAAGGGGAATCGATCTTGCGCCGCAGCCGGGCAATATGGACATCAATGACGTTATCCAGCGGTGTGGAACGCTCCTTGACCTTCCACACATCCCGCGCCAGCATTTCGCGGGAAACGATGCGCCCCTGATGACGCAGCAGATACTCCAAAAGTTCGTATTCCCTGCTGGTTACTTCCAACAGGGAGTCGCCCCTGGTAACCTTGTGCGTCACCAGATCCATCTCCAGGTCGTGCAGCTTGAGCCGCAGCACCTGGTCGCCCCGGCCCCGGCGCACCAGCAGCCTGATGCGGGCCAGGAGTTCGGGAAAGGCGAACGGCTTCACGAGATACTCGTCCGCGCCGTTGTCCAGCCCCATCACCCGATCCTCCACGCTGTCCCGGGCGGACAGGATCAGGACCGGGGTTTCGATCCCCCGCCGCCTGATGGTGGTCAGGATCTCGATGCCGTCCCTGCCGGGAAGCATCAGGTCGAGGATGATCAGGTCAAAGGTCTGGGCGTTGATCTGGAAGAACCCCTCCTCGCCGCTGTTGGCCAGGGTTACTTCGTAGAATTCGCTCTCCAGACCCTTTTTGATCGCTTCGGCAACCTTTGTCTCGTCTTCCACCACCAGTATGTGCATTAACGTTTTCCTTGCTCCACAAGATACCCGATTCCAGCAGCTGTCATCACT
>Ga0265327_10004680_pt1 | contig 11978 bp, 14 predicted proteins | sample 41621metaG_FD_202089 | JGI IMG/M metagenome (GOLD analysis project Ga0265327, IMG submission 202089) | Rhizosphere microbial communities from Carex aquatilis grown in University of Washington, Seatle, WA, United States - 4-16-21 metaG | ecosystem: Host-associated > Plants > Roots > Rhizosphere...
GCCTTCGACCTGTCCGAGCAGGCACGTGCTGCCGCCACCGAGGCCGGCGTGCCGCTGGCGGAATCGGGCGCGGCGGCAGCGGCGGCCGCCGACGTGGTGATCACCATGTTGCCCAAGGGTGAGCATGTGCTCGCCGCGTACCAGGAGCTGCTGCCCGCAGCGCGTCCGGGCACGCTGTTCATCGACTCCTCCACCGTCGATGTGGCCGACGCCCGCGCCGCACATGACGCGGCGACGGCGGCGGGGCATCGCTTCGCCGACGCACCGGTTTCCGGCGGTGTGCCCGGTGCCACCGCGGCGACGTTGACGTTCATGGTGGGCGGCGATGACGCGGTGTTCGCCGACGCAGAACCGATTCTGGGGGCCATGGGCAAGCGCATCGTGCACTGCGGCGGCCCCGGTGTGGGGCAGGCCGCGAAGATCTGCAACAACATGATCCTCGGGGTGTCGATGATCGCGATCAGCGAGGCGTTCGCACTGGGCGAGAAGCTCGGTCTGAGCCATCAGGCGCTTTTCGATGTCGCGGCCAACGCCTCGGGCCAGTGCTGGGCACTGACGTCGAACTGTCCGGTGCCCGGCCCGGTGCCCACCAGCCCCGCCAATCGCGACTACACACCCGGCTTCGCGGTCGCGCTGATGGCCAAGGACCTGGGGCTGGCCGCCAATGCGGTGCGCACCAACGGCGTTGATGCACAGCTTGGTCTTGCGGCCGCCCACATCTACGACGACTTCAATACCTCGGGCGGCTCGGGCCTAGACTTCTCGGCGATCTTCACGCGAATTCAAGGAGCGTCATGACTTTCGAAACCATCCTCACCGAGCGGATCGACCGCGTCGCTGTCATCACCCTGAACCGGCCCAAGGCGCTCAACGCGCTGAACTCACAGGTGATGAATGAGGTCACCACCGCCGCAGCGGAATTCGACGCCGATCAGGGCATCGGGGCGATCATCATCACCGGTAGCGAGAAGGCGTTCGCGGCGGGTGCCGATATCAAGGAGATGGCCGAGCAGTCGTTCAGCGACATGTTCGGCTCCGACTTCTTCGCCGCCTGGGGCAAGTTGGGTGCGGTACGGACTCCGACGATCGCCGCGGTGAGCGGATACGCCCTCGGCGGTGGCTGTGAGCTGGCCATGATGTGCGACCTGATCATCGCCGCCGAGAACGCCAAGTTCGGGCAGCCCGAGATCAAGCTGGGTGTGCTGCCCGGCATGGGCGGGTCGCAGCGGCTCACCCGTGCCATCGGCAAGGCGAAGGCCATGGACATGATCCTCACCGGGCGCAACATGGATGCCGCCGAGGCCGAGCGCAGTGGTCTGGTGTCACGCGTGGTCGCCGCCGAGAGCCTGCTCGACGAGGCCAAGGCCGTCGCGAAGACCATCTCCGAGATGTCCCTGTCGGCCTCGATGATGGCCAAGGAAGCCGTCAACCGGGCCTTCGAGTCCAGCCTCGCCGAGGGATTGCTGTTCGAGCGCAGGATCTTCCACTCGGCATTCGGCACCGCCGACCAGTCAGAGGGCATGGCCGCGTTCGTCGAGAAGCGCCCCGCCAACTTCAGTCACCGGTAAAGATTCGCCGGAACCATGACTCTGCCGTTCGATCCCGTCGACGATGCCCATCGCCATTGGGTCGAGAACGGCTGGGGTGAGGTCGCCGACGGGATGGCCGCCGTCACGTCGGTGATGCGTGCGCACCAGATCATGCTGGCGCGGGTCGAAGATGTGTTGCGCCCGCACGGTTTGACCTTCTCGCGTTACGAGCTGCTGATGCTGCTCTCGTTCAGCCGGGCGGGCTCCATGCCGATGGCCAAAGCCAGTGCGCGACTTCAGGTTCACCCCACCTCGGTGACCAACACGGTGGACCGGCTGGAGGAGGCGGGACTGGTGCGCCGGGTGCCCAACCCCGCCGACGGCCGCGGCACGCTGGTGGAGATCACCGATGCCGGACGCGATCTTGGTTGGGTGGCGACCACCGACCTGAACGCCAAGGTGTTCGCACAGATCGGGCTCTCACCCTCACGCACCCGCACGCTGGTGTCGGTGCTGACGCACCTGCGGCGCGACGCGGGCGACTTCGGGTAAGCCCGTTGCCGTGCCCGCCTAGATCAGGATGCCCTTGTCCTTGAGGGCCTTGTATCCGCCGATGACGTCGGTGGCCCGGTACAAACCGATCTCCTGTAGCGAGGCCGCGGCCAGGCTGGAGGTGTAGCCCTCCTGGCACAGGATGACCCATTCAATGTCGTGATTACCGGCCTCAGGGATGCGGGCGTCGCTCTCGGGGTCCAGCCGCCATTCCAGGACGTTGCGCTCGATGACGAAGGCGTTGACCACTTCGCCCTCTTGCGCACGTTGTGCGGCGGGGCGAATGTCGACCAGGAACGCGCCGCGGCCCAGCGCGGTGGGAACCTCGTCGGCGGGCAGTCGCCGCAGCCGACCACGCGCGGTGGCCAGCAGATCATGCACCGTCATGCCGCCGGTCCTTCGGGCTCGTCGGTGAGGATGGTGCGGCTGCGCCGCAACGTCTTGGCCTGGGTCACTTCGTAATACGACATCGCGGTCAGCGGCGGCGAATACGCGTGCACGCTCAACGTAGGTCCGGTGGCGATGCGCACGGGAGCCTCAGGTGCGCGCATCACATCGTGCACCCAACCCAGCGGAAATCCCGCTTGATCGCCTGCGTCGAGCCGGCGGCGCACCAGTTGGCTTCCATCCCAGCGATATTCATGCAGCGAGCCGTTGAGCACGGTCAGCGCGCCGAGCGAGCCGCAGTGGTCATGCAACTCGGTGGACTTGTCGGGCACCCAGCTGATCAGCCAGACATCGAGTTCGTCGTCGGCGTGAATGCGGGTGGCCCAGCGCTCGTCGACCGGAAGGCCGCCCTCGGGCAGCAGATGGTCGAAGCGACCGTGCAGGGCGTCGTCAGCGCCCTCATCGGTGATGCGGAGCAGATCCGGCAGTCGCAGGCGAGTGGGCGAGGATCCGGCGGAGGAAGGGCGGCGCAGATCCAGGACAGATGCAGTGGTCATGAAGGCTCAAATCGATGGCAGGGGCAGGGATGGTGGCGGCTAGCCGCAACACCACCCCTGAAAACCCCTGTGTCCCATCACAGCTGAAATGGTACCGGCGTTTTCCAGCGGTTTTGCCTCCAGAGCAAAAGCTCTGAGTGAGTAAATGTTGCCGCTGGTAGGCACTTGCTACTTTGGTGTGGTGACCGCCCCAATCCGCATCGCCGCGACCCTGATGGCCCTCTGCGTCCCGTTGATCGGTGCGGCGTGCACGTCGAAATCCGACGAGAAGGCGGCTCCCAACCCGGCGGGTACCTCTGCCACCCCGATCGAGGCACCGGCGGCGCAGCCTCCGGCCTCCGGCTCGGGGATGTCGCCAGCGGGCGTCACAACGTCCGTGGACGCCGCACCCAGTTCCCTGGAAGAGGAGTACTACCAGGCCTGCCGTGCGGCCGCCGACTGGATGACCGGGAAGCAGGATGGCCCCACCCAGCTTGTGGAGGGCTATCTGCAGTCCATCCAGACCAATGGGAACGTCGGCCCCGGGACATTTCACAAGTCCTGGCACGAGCTGCCCGCGGACCGGCAAGCTGCGGTGATCGTGGCGACGAACGCCGCCGCCGCGCAACAGTGCTAAGAACGGCCTGATAAGGCACTTATCGACACCCCTTGCGATTCAACAATATTCGGAAAAATCCGACGCGATCGCAACGCTCAGCAAACATCGAGTAATGCACGTGACCTCACCTTGGATGAAGCTGTACACGGTGTTAGCATGCTCCGGTCAGTGCTCATGGGGTCACGGATGCAATGAATGCGTCCACTCACCGAACGGACGGTAACGACGTTGGCAAATTCAGATCAGCTTCCCCCGAAGCCCACGCTGGTTCATTGGACGATCGTCGGAGCGGCGGTTGTCGCAACCATCGTCGCGGCGGTTGTCGGCTTCACGGCGGGCGATACCGAACTTGTCCGATTCGTCCAGGGCATCGTCACACCGCTGCTTGCCCTGGTCTCCGGGATCTTGATTGCCGATCTGTATCACCGCATTCAGCAGAGCAACAAGCTTGATCGCAATGTCGGGCAGTCGGCGTACGCCACGATGGTGACCCTGCAGGGCATGATCGACGTGGACAAGCACCTTGCGACCGCATCGAACGACCTCAACGAGGGCAACAAGCAGTCCGCCTCCAGCGCGCTGAATCTCGCGCTGACCATCAGCCGCCTGACTTTGCGCCACGCCTTCCAGGCCCTGCGCGAGTCGGAGAACGTCTCGAGCGCCGCGGTGGCCAAGGCCAAGACCGATTTCGCGACGGCCGAGACCGCTGGACAGCCTGAGCGGCAAAAGATCGAGACCGCGTCGCGGCCCAACAACTACACCGTCGGCGTGGGCAATGCCTGAAGAGACGAAACCAGCGGAGCAATCGGCTGGTGAGTTGGAGCCAGAGCCTGTTGACCCGATCATCGGGAAGGTCGCCGATATCGTCGACCGCTACTCGGTGCTGGTCAACAAGGGCGATGAGGCCGGTGTCGAGGTTGGGATGATCTTCTCAGTCATCGGGGCCACCGGCACCGCGGTACGCGACCCGGAAACCGGCGATGACCTGGGCACCCTGCCCATCGAAAAGGCGCGCATCAGGGTCACCGAGGTGTACTCGAAGTTCTGCCAGGCCGAGACCTACCGCATCACCGAACCCGCAGTCGCCGGTCTGATCAGCGACATCCTGCAGGAACAGTGGCCGGGGACCACCGATGAGTTCGGCCGTGAGCAGTTCCAGCTCAACGTCGTGCCCACCCCCACGGTTCCGGATGCGACCGAGGTACACATCGTCGTCGGCGACTACGTCTGCGAGCTCACACCGGTTTCGTAGTTTTTCGCGTAATTTCGGTGCATTTTCGTGCGTTCAACGCGCCTTTTTCCACCGAAATCGCCCGATGACCAATTGGTGAACATCGAAAAACTCACCTATTGGCCCGGTTTGCATTGTTACGTTCGGTTCATGGATACCAATCTGATGAAACGAGCAGCAGGCGCGGTTTCCATCGTCGCCATGTCAGCAGCAGTCGTTGTCGCGTGTTCTCAAGATGACAAAAACGCCGCCAAGGAGTCGCTGTCGAGCGCGACCAGTGCGGCATCCTCGGCCATCAGCGCTGGTGGTAGCGCCGCATCGAGTGCCGCTTCGTCGGCCAGCAGTGCGGTGTCCTCCGTCGTGGCCGGGGCTCCCTCCACCGTCAATGTGCCGGGTGTCGGCGATGTGACGCTGGAGCCGCCGGTTGCCGAGGCGTACACCAAGGCCGGTGGAGAAGCCAAGCTCGGCTTGCCGACCGGGCAGCCCGAGAAGGTGGGCGACGGCACGGTGCAGGCCTTCGCCAAGGGCACGATCTTCAGCTCGCCGTCCACCGGTGCGCATCTGGTTCAGGGTGAAATCCTGAAGGTGTACACCGCGCAGGGCGGCGCGGGCGGCACGCTCGGCTTCCCCACCGCCGACGAGGCGGAGACGGCCGGCGGACCCGATGTCGCCAAGGGCGGCTGGATCGGCGAATTCCAGAAGGGCACCATCACCTGGCTGAACCAGGGCGACGGGACCTTCAAGGAGACCGTCACCCCGAAGTAGCGATTGGCTGCCGCGGCAGGCGCTGAGCGGTTAGCGCCTGTCGCGGAACCAGTGCGGGTTTTCTGCCGGTGACCATCCCGGCAAGGTGAGATCAGGCCATGGCGGCCGGCGGATCAGGGCTGTCAGTCCCAACACCGCCGCGACCATTCCGGTGAGTATGCCCAGGGTCGAGGCCCGATCGGCGTTGAAGGCTGGCTGCCATTGAGCATTCCCGTCCTTGACGACGAAGACGCCCAGTGGTCTCGCACGCGTTTCCAGGGCTTCGCCGTCGGCGCCGCGGCCCCGGCTGCGCACCTTGGCAACCGTGATGACCAGGGTGCCGTCGGCCGTCGTGTACGGCTCGCCGTACACGATGGACTTGCCGCCGTCGGTGACGAGCCCTTCAAATGAGGTTGGCAATCGCATGCCTCATTGTCATCGCTCGGCGCCCCAATGGCGAGAGCTTCTTTTCAGGCTTCCGCACCAGAGAACAACAGCAGGTTCCCGTCGGGGTCCTTCACGATGAAGGTGACGCTGCCCCACTCCTCGGTCTGCAGGGGCTGATGGAAGGCGACACCCGCCGCCTGGTACTCGTCGTGCAAGGGGCGCAGCTTGTAGGTCGTGAGCGTGGCGGCAAGCGGATCATGTTCCGTGGCAAGGAAATTGTCGTCATACACCGGGCCATTGACCTTGCGTAGGTTCAGGCTCGCCCCTGCGCGCCGCACCTGACCGTAGAAGGGCGGCTCGCCGTAGGTGAAGGCCACTTCGAATCCGAGCGTGTCGACGTAGAAGCCGATGGCGCGTTCGAAGTCGGTGACGAACAGTTGTGGTTCGGCAGCGACAATCTCGGAGGACCCCATAGTCAAAACGCTACCGTCGCGGCGGCCCCTGTGTGGGACTATCTGTGGGTGGAGCCGGACGGTGACCCCGAAGCCCGAATCCGAGAGCTGGAACGCTCCCTGAACGAGACGGCGCGGACGTCGGAACTGGGTGTCACGAAACCGAACCCGTATCCGCCGACGGCGTCGGGCCAGTACCCGCCCCCGCCGGTCTACGGGACGCCGTATCCGCCCCGGCCCTCCGTCCGCAGATTCCGCCGACGATTCATCGTCTTCTTCGCCCTGGTCACGGCGGGAGTGGCCGGATTGGTCTTCTACGCCGCCAAACCCACACTGCCGCAGCATGTGCGCACGGGTCCGACATCCTCACTGCCTGTCAGGTCAACTCTCGTGCCACCTGCCACGCGTACCCGCGCGACTCCTTCGTCGAGCGCGCCCGCGGGTCCCACCTTCGTGCCCGCGGGTTCAACCTTCAGCGTCTCCGGCACGCATAAGCAGGTCGCGGTCAACTGCGACGGCGGTTTGGTCAACGTCAGCGGAGTGTCCAATACCGTTGAAATCACCGGCAATTGCGACAGCCTTACGGTCTCCGGCGTCGAGAACACGGTGCACCTGGAAACCGCCCGCAAGATCGGCGTCTCGGGCTTCGACAACAAGGTCACCTACTACGCCGGGGAACCGGAAGTCTCCAAGTCCGGTAACAACAACACCGTCGAGCAGGGCTGAACTCAGCGGACCGGCGAGCGGCCATTCGACGCACGCTCAGCAGCCGCCAACAGCTCATCCCGAAACTGAGGGTGGGCGATGGATGCCAGCGCCTCTCCGCGCTCGCGGACCGTTCTGCCTTCCAGCTCTGCGGCGCCGTACTCGGTGATGATCACGTCGACCTGATGACGCGGCGTGGTGATGACGGCACCCGGGCCGAACCACGGCACGATGCGTGACTGCAGCACACCATCCTTTTCGAAGGTTGAGGGCAGGCAGATCAGCGAGCGGTCCGACAGCTCCAGCCCGGCCCCGGCCACGAAGTCCTCGGCGCCACCGATCCCGCTGAACTGCCCTCCGTTGATGGTGTCGGCGACAACCTGCCCCTGGATGTCGATTGAGAGCGCACCGTTGATCGAGATCATGTCGTTGTTGGCGCCGATAACCTCTGGCGCGTTGACAATCTCGACCGGCAGGAACGCGACATCGGTATTGCCGTCCAGCCACTTGTAGAGGTCCGGTGAGCCGAACGCGAAGGTCGTGACGCTCACGCCGTCGTACTGCCCCTTGCCGGTGTTGGTGACCTTGCCGGCGCGATGCAGCTGCATGCAGCCGTCGGTGAACATCTCGCTGTGCAGCCCATAGCCACCGCCATCGCCCTCCGCCAACAAGGCCGCAATCTGGTTGGGAATGGCGCCGATTCCGGTTTGCAACGTCGCCCCCGAGCCGATGAAAGCCACGGCGTGCTGCGCGATGGCCCGATCCACATCCGACGGCCCCGCATCGCTCCCGGGCAGCGCCAGCGGCGCGTCCGTCGAACGCACCAGGATGTCGATCTCATCGACGTGCAGCGCATGGCGATGCTGCTCCCCGAACCCGGCAGTGCGTGGATATCCGTCCGAGACTTCGACAATCAGCAGCCGCCCGGGATCAGCTCCCGCGCGGCGCAATTCACCGATCGTCCCGCCCGCGTGCAGCGAGAGGGAGCACCAACCGTCCGCGTCAGGCGGCGTGGCGACGGTCGTCATCACCCGTGGCGACTGGCGCTCAAGCAACGGCCCGAACCGGCGAAAGTCCGCGGCGGCGAACTCGATATCGGCGCCCATATCCCGCAACGCGCGCTCGAGCGGGCCGAAAAAGCCGGACAGATAATGCACACCTGGCCGGGAGAACAGTTCAGTGCCGACGGCGAGCAGGGCGCCATACACCCGCAAATCGGTCCAGTCCTGGCGCACGCCGAGGGCGCGCAGCAAGGCCGGGGGCTGGCCGGGGCCCAGAGGGATTCCCAGCGAGTCGGCGCGGTTCAACAGTGCAGCGGCCTGTTCGGCGGTGAGCTCCTGCGGCATGGCACCCATCTTGCATGAACCGCTGGCCGTTGCTCGACCAAAGGGTTGCGGGGCTCACCGAAGAACCTCGCGTAAGCCCACATGTGGTGAGAGCGCCCGGAGTAGGCTCCGCATATCCGACCGCGCCTCCGCGCGCCGGGTAACCCGGTCTCACGGGAGGCCACCTTGAGACAACTGGACAACGCCGATACACCCCAGCGCGAACTGGCCATCGAACTGCGCAATGTAGTGCGCGAGTACAGGGTTGGCGGGCAGACGGTGCGCGCGCTGAACGAGATCAGCCTGCACCTGGCCGGCGGCCAGTTCGTGTCGATCGTTGGGCCGTCCGGGGCGGGGAAAAGCACACTGCTGCATCTGCTCGGGGCGTTGGACTCCCCCGACTCGGGATCGATCACCTTCGACGGTGAAGAGATCGGCAGGCTCCGCGACGAGCAACAGTCGGAGTTCCGTCACCATCGGGTCGGGTTCGTCTTTCAGTTCTTCAACCTGCTGCCCACGCTCTCGGCGTGGGAGAACGTGGCCGTGCCCAGGCTGCTCGACGGCGTCCGCCTCGGCAAGGTCAAAGCGGACGCAGTCCGGCTGCTGGACCGGGTCGGCCTCGGTAAGCGGACCGAACACCGCCCGGCCGAACTCTCCGGCGGCGAGATGCAACGCGTCGCGGTGGCACGGGCCATGATGATGGACCCACCGCTGATCCTTGCCGACGAACCGACCGGAAACCTGGATTCCCATACGGGCACCGCCATCCTGGCTCTGCTCGCCGAGGTCGCCCACGAAGAGGGCTCCGGCCGTCTGGTGGTGATGGTCACCCACAACGCCGACGCCGCCGCGGCAACCGATCGGGTCATCACGCTGCAGGACGGTCGGCTCGGTTCCGACGAGATGTCGGTGGCGCCAGGGTGAGTGGCCGCGGACACCAGGAGCAGCACGGCCCCGGAGCCACCATCGCCGCCGCAGCGAGCCGGCTACGTGTGTTCAGTCTGCGCGAATTGACCGTGCATCGTCGCCGCACAGTCGCCTCGGTTGCCGTAATGGCAGTTTCCGCAATGTATCTCGTGGCGATATTCGGAATCTTCGGGTCGATCACCGGATCGGTCAACCGGCTGGCGGACGGAGTCGCCGGCGTCGCCGCACTCGAGATATCGGGTATCACCGATGCGGGGTTCCCCGAAGCGGTGCTGGCCGATGTCGCCAGGGTTCCCGGAGTGGCGGCTGCGGCACCGATGATCCGGATGTCCGCACCCACCGATACCGAACCGGTTCTGCTGTTCGGCGCCGATGACCGCAGCGCCGCGCTGGAAGGCGCCCTGAAAGATGCTGTCGGAGTGAAGGTTGACGCACCGTCGCGGACGGCCGCCGGCGTCCAGATCGGGCCGTCCGTCGGCCACGCGAAGGGCGATACATTCCGGCTCGGCTCGGGTTCGGTCACTGTGGCCGAGGTGCTCCAGGGCAAGCAACTCGCGGATCTCAATGGCGGGCACTATGTGCTCGCCGCACTGCCGTTGGCGCAGGAGGTCACCGGGCGGCAAGGTCAGCTCGATTCGATTCTGGTCACCACAACGCCGGGTGCGAATCTGGCCGCAGTCCGGGATGGGGTCACCGCCGCCGTGAACGGCCGGGCGATCGTCGCCGATCCGAGCCTGCGGGCGGTGCGGGCCGGCGACGGCGTCAAGCTCATGAACTACATGGCTCTCATGGGCGCGGCGGTCGCGTTGGTGGTCGGCGCGTTCCTGATCTACACGACCATGACCATGGCAATCGCCCAACGCCGCCCGGTCATCTCGATGCTGCGCGCCATCGGCGGCCGCCGCGTCACGATAGTTCGCGACATGCTCGCCGAGGCCGCGATCCTCGGGCTGATCGGCGGCGCCATCGGGTCAGCTCTCGGAATTCTGCTGGGCCGAAAGGCGATTGGCCGATTGCCGCCGACGGTAACCCAGGGGCTCGAAGCACGCATCGAGTACTGGCTGCCCGACTACGCGATCCCGGCGGCGGTCGCCGCGACGGTACTGACCAGCGTGGCCGCGTCGGCGATGGCCGCGCGGCAGGTGTACAAAGTGTCACCAATCGAGGCGCTGGCACCCGTCGGGGTTTCCGTGGCCGACAACGTGCCGCGTTGGCTGCGTGTCGCCAGCGGAGTGGTGGCGGCGGCGGTGTTGGCGGCATCGATGCTGACCGTGCTCTACCAACCAGGGTCGCTTGCCTTCGTCGCGATCGCCGCCCTGTTCGTCGCCGAGATCGCGCTGGGTTTCGCGCTCGCCGGACCCATCGTCGGTGCGACAGCCACGGTGGCCCGAGCGTTCGGTTCACCCGGGGCGCTGGCTGCGCCGACGGTCCAGCGCGCGCCGCGACGGGTGTGGGCCACGGTCATGACCGTGCTGATAGCCGTAGTCACCACCGTGGTGATCACCGGAACCAACAACGACATGATCCGATCTGCGCGCGACATCTTCGCACCCGTCGCCGATGTCGATGTCTGGGTGAGCGCGAACTCACCCGACCGCTACCCCACTGACGTTCTGCCACAGGGTCTTACCGAGAAGGTGGCGGCGGTTCCGGGAGTGGCGAGCGTCGTCGAAGGTGCCTCCGGATTCGCCGTCATCGGCGGCACCCGCGTGATGCTCAATGGATTCTCCCCCGGCACCCACGATCCGCTCTTTCGTGCGCTCGACGAACGGGTACGTCAGAACGTACTCGCCGGCCGGGGCGTGGTGCTCTCACAGAACCTGGGCAAGACTCTCGACGTCCGGGTGGGCGACGAGCTGGAGCTGCAAACACCCCACGGTCCACAGCGCACGCCTGTGCTGGCCCTGGTGCCCTATTTCTCGACGGTCATCGGCACCGTCGGAATGAGCCTGGAACGCATGCGGGCATGGTTTGACCGCCCGGGCACGACGACACTGCAAATCACCGCCGCCAACGGCACAGATCCGGGGCGGCTGCTGGACAGTGTCCGCGGTGTGGTGCCCGCACCGAACTACGTGTACGACGGCCGCGCCGCGTTGGCCGGCCTGGAAGCCCCACTGCACCAAAGCATGCTGATCGCCAACGCGGTATGGGTCATCGTGGTGTTCGTCGCCGCGGTGGCGCTGCTGAACACGTTGACGCTCTCGGTACTCGAACGTCGCCGGGAAATCGGTGTGCTGCGCGCGATGGGATCCAGCCGCCGGTACACCTTGGGCATGGTTCTTGCCGAGGCCGCCGCCATCGGCGTCGTGGGCGGTGTCGCGGGGCTGCTGGTCGGTGTGGTTGATCAGTGGCTGTTCAGCCTCGTCAGCGGCAGTGTCATGAACTTCGACGTCACCTTCCGGCCGAGCCCGATGGCCGTGGCCTTCACCGTGGGCGCGCTGGCGATCAGCCTGCTGGGCTCGGTCCCGCCCGCACGCCGCGCGGCGCGGCTCAACATCATCGAGGCCATCAGCGTCGAATAACCTTGTCGAATAGCACTATTCGACAACAGTGGCGACGCCTTGCAGGTGAGGTGTGCACG
>Ga0265327_10004681_pt1 | contig 11977 bp, 13 predicted proteins | sample 41621metaG_FD_202089 | JGI IMG/M metagenome (GOLD analysis project Ga0265327, IMG submission 202089) | Rhizosphere microbial communities from Carex aquatilis grown in University of Washington, Seatle, WA, United States - 4-16-21 metaG | ecosystem: Host-associated > Plants > Roots > Rhizosphere...
CGCGATCGGTGGTACCGCTTCCGACACTGCATCGGGCCGCAGGGGCGGCTGGTCCGGCGGGGTCGGCAACTCGAGAGCACCGAAGTGCCGTGCCGTGGCTTCGAGCTCGGGCGGACAGTCGTCGCCAGGACCGTAGGTCACCGGATAGATCTCGCCATCGGGCACGCCTTGGAATTCCTTGATTAGCTTCATGGGTTTCTCCAGTGGAGAGGCGGACCGAAGTCCGCCCCTCGATCAGGCCGCGGCGATGTTGAGCGCCTTGATGGTGTCCGGGTTCAGCAAACCGCCCCCGACGCGCTTCGTGGTGTAGAAGTGCACGTAGGGCTTGTTGGTGAACGGATCGCGCAGCACGCGCACGCCGGTCCGGTCGACGATCAGGTAGCCGCGTTTGAAATCGCCAAAGAGGACGGCCTTCGCGCCGGCGGCGACGTTCGGCATGCCGGCCATTTCGGTCGTCGGATAGCCCGCGATGGTCGCCGGTTGGCCCGCAACGAAGGACGGCTGCCACAGGTAGTTGCCGTCACCGTCCTTCAGCTTGCGAATGAGGGCCTGCGTGCTGCGATTCATGATGAAGCGCGCATCGGCGGTGTACTCGCCCGGCACCGCGTAGATCAGATCGATCAGGGCGTCGGACGTGATCGCACCGACGGCACCGCTTTGAACGACCTTGATGTCACCCCAGGGGTGCACGGCGGCATTCGCGGCACCGGTCACGTAGGTCAGGATGCCGGTCGGCTTGGTCGCACCGGTACCGGCGAGGAAGGCCAGGCCTTCCTGATAGGAAAACTCGGTTTCGACTTCGTTCGCCAGCCAGACCTCGAGATCCACAGCAGCGTCGTCCAGCATCCCCTGCGTGGCTGCCGGGTTCGCGTAGATCTCGCCAGGGGTGTAGGTCATCTGACCGAAAGTCGGCGTATCGGTCTGAGGCCGCGCGGCCGCCTCGCCGACCCAGCCGGACGTGGTGCCGCGGTTGTTGAAGAGCTTGGTGAAGCCTGCAGTGGAGATGGTCTGGACTTGGCAGATCGCGCGCATGGGCGACACCTTGACCAGGCGGTCGGTGATCGTGCGGTCCCATTCGACCGGTGCCAGGTAGCCGCCCTCGGACGCCGCGCCCTTGTTGAGCGCGGCGTTCACCTCGCCACGCTTCATGTGCGAGCTGAAGGCGCCGGTGTACTCGGCGTCCTTGACCACCTTGCCGTTGGTGCCGGCGCTGATCTGCGAGCCGGCCAGCTTGATGTTGGTGTCGTCGACTTCCTTCTGAAGGCGCGAGATGTCGGCGTTGATCTTGTCGACCTTGAGGGCCTGCAGGGCATCGGCGTTGCCCTTCTTGATCTCGTCGAGCTGCCTAGTGTGCTCTTCCTTGAACGTCGCGAAGGCCCTGTTGAGCGCCTCGACCGTGGCCTTGATGTCGCCGGGCGGGTTGCCACCGTCGGCGCGAACGAGCACGACACCGCGTGCGACGGTGGCCGAGCCGGCCGACAGGGCGATCGCCGACATGGCGATGTGGAGATCGAGGGATTTCTTCATGGTCATACCTTGAGGGATTGGGTGAGGGAAAGCAGCAGAGCTGCGGATTCGCCAGCGCCCGGCATGGCGTCGTCTTCAGCAGCGCTCGGCGTGCCAGAGAACAGGGCTTTGAGAGCATCCCGACGAACAGAGCGGGAATGCCCTGCCCGTGCCATGGATGCCTCGACGAGCGCCAGGGCCTTGCGGCTGCCTTGCGCCCGGGTGTCTTGGGTGATGTCGGCGCGATCGATCAGGCCGGTGGCGAAGCCGTCTTCAACCGCTTGCGTCGCGTTGATCCAGGTTTCCTTGTCCATCAGCGCCGCCGCTTCGGCCGGCTTCATGCCGGAGCGTGCCGCGTAGACATCGGCCATCGCGGCATCGAACGGCTCGAGCCAGTCCGCTGCATCGCGCAGGTCATGGCGATTCCCCATCGCCAGCGCCCAGGCGTTGTGCACCATGAGGAAGGAACCATCGCCCATCAGGATCTCGTCGCCGGCCATCGCGATCACCGAAGCGGCCGAGGCAGCAAGGCCCATCACACGGACGGTCACTTTCGCCTGGTGCTGCCGCAGCAGGTTGTAGATCGCGACGCCTTCGAAGTAGTCTCCGCCTGGCGAGTTCACGTTCACCGTCACCTCGCGAGCGCCGATCGCGCGAAGAGCGGCGCTGATGCGCTTGGCCGTGATGCCCTCCCCGTCCCACGATTCACCGATCGAACCGTAGATGGAGATCGACGCCTCGGACTCGGTCGCTGCACGCACCTCGGGATGCCAGCGCTCGAGCGCCTCCGGCCGCACATCGAACTGGGCGGCGCTGAGCCGATGGTCGGCCCGGATCTCGGGAAGTTTGCGAAGGCTCATTCTGTTTTCTCCGGCTCGTTCTTTGACTGGGTCATCGGGTTGCGCAACTGGTCGGCCACGGGGTCGTTGGAGCGCGGCATGTCGGACACCTCGCGCACCTCGTTCTGCGTCAGCCACGGCGCTTGTCCACCGGCGCCCAAGGCCTTCGCGAAGAAGTCAGCCTGGTCCTTCAAGGTGCCACGCAGCAGGGCCCGCTCGTTGAACTTGAACTGATGCGATTCGATCTCGTCGTCGGCGAGCAGCACGCGCGCGAGGGCTTGCTCCCAGGCGATGAACCACGGCGCCAGCGTGTACTGCACGAAGAAGATTGCGAGCTGCTCGACGCCACTGCCCCAGCTCGTGTCATCCATCATCATCAGCGGCCGCGGCACACCGAAGGCTCGAGCGATCTCCTCGATCTGATGCTTGCGGTTCTCGATATGCTGGGCATCGAGCGCGCTACTCGCCCACTTGCTAGCCTTCGCGCCTTCCTCCAGCAGCATCCACTTGTTGATGTTCTCGACGCCAGCGTAGTCACCGTTGAGCGAATCCTTCATCCGTCCATAGGCCGTGTCGGAAAGGGCTGTCGGCACTTCGATGGCCCCGCTGGCCATCACGCCGGTTCGGAATGTGCGGGACGCAGCGCGTTCAGCCTGCTGCGCCAGATCGATGGCTTCACTCGCCAATTTGATGCGCGAGAGGCCGTTGACACCATCGAGCGAGACGTCTCGCAGGTGCAGCACGTCGCGGGCTTGCAAGGTAACCACCCCGCCGTCGCTGCGACGCACGTCGTACACCATCCGGTACTCGTCGGTGAGCGAAGGCGTCACCGTCCGCGAATCCAATGGCGCAAGCGCAATGGGCCGCGACCCCGACCAGATCACGCGGGCGTAGCCGTTGCCTCCCAGCAGTGCATGCATCTGCACGACGCTCTTGAACTCGATGGGCGTCTGCCAGGTGTTCGGTCGACGCTTCAGCAGACCATGTGCCGCGTGATCGCTTGCAATCTCTTTCGCCGGGCCATTGACCATCAAGTTCAACGGCAGCATGCCGATGGCATTGGAGATCAGCGTGACGCAGCGCAGGATCGCCATGTTGCGCATGCTCTGCGCGCCAGGCGAAGCGAGTCCCGAGCCCAGGTTGCCTCGCATGTACTCCAGCAGCGCGGGATCGTTCAGGCTGGTGAACTGCGGGCCACCGCTGGCTGACGCGAGCGGGCGGGTCGGCTCGGCCTCGAGCAGAGGCTCTTGCCGCTGCACGGGCTCGGGCTCCACCGCCGACGCGGGCGCGCGCCAGAAGCGTTCGAGGAAGTTCATGCAGTCGGTCCTTACAGATAGCGGATGCCACGGGTTTCGTAGACCGGCGCAGGCGCGGCGTGTGCAAGCGCACGGCCCAGCGCCATCAGCATGGCCATCGGGCCGTCGATCTTGTTCTCGGGTCGCTCTTTCGTTGGCGCCCGCAGTTCGTTGAACTTGCTCACCTTCACCACCAGGTTGCTAACCATCCAGGTCATCACCGGATTGCTGTCGTGCCGCAACTTTTTCTCGAGCACCATGTTCTCGACCTGGAGCAGCGCCGGAGTGAAGAACATCGCGCGCTGCGTGATCTCGACCAACGGCAGCCCTTCATCGATCAGCTTGCCGGCGAAGTACATCGACAAGGCGGGGTCGAAGGCGATCTCCTGCACATCGAACAAGCGACAGTAGGTGCGAAGGTCCTCGGCAACGACATCGAAATCGGTGATGTCGCCGTCGGTGACTTGCACGTAGCCTTGCCGCGACCAGCCGCTCAGATGCGCATTCCCGCTTTCGCTGACCGCGAGCTCGTTCAAGTACAGACGTGTGCACACGTTCCACACGCGCTGAGGCTCGTAGACACCGTCGGCCCGTTTCACCAGCACGTCGCGCTCGAACACGATGGACAGCGCGGCGAAGTCCTTCTTTTGCGCCAGGTCGAGCCCTATCCACACCTTGGCACCGGCGAAAGCCTGAAGGTCGCGCAGATCGGGGTCGGCGCAGCGATCCCACGCGCGCATTTCCATCCACGGGCTCTCTCCGCTGACCCAGACGTTGAGTCGCTTCGTCAGAAAGTTGTTGAGCGCGCTCGGCATGGCCTCGGCCTTGCGGGCCTGCGCCGTGAGTTCGTCGAGCTGGACGGACTTCCCGAGGTTCGGATTGGCTTTGATCCACACGGATGGGTCGAAGTGGTCATCCCCGTCGTCCAGCGTGTAGATGATCCCGAAAACCCGATCGTCTTCGATGACCCGATCGAGGATCTTCGTCACGTGCGTCCGGCGCTCGTAGCAAATGCCCGAGCGATCGGTCCCGGCCGTCGTGATGGTCCACAGCAAGGACTGCTCGCGTGCGCCCCGCGCCGAGTCGATCACGTCGTACACCGCGCGCGTCTTGTGCGCGTGCAGCTCATCGAGCAGCGCGAAGTGCACATTGAGACCGTCGAGCGTGCTGCCCTCGGCCGCCAGCGGCGTCGCCTTGCTCGCGGTATGGGCCACCGTCAGGCTGTGCTGCATGATCGCGAGGCCCAGGTGCGTCCGAAGGCCCGGCGACCGGTCCGCCATCGCCTTGGCGTCGTCGAACACGATGCGCGCCTGGTCGCGAGTCGTGGCCGCCGTGTAGCACTCGGCACCATGCTCGCCATCCGCTGTCAGCATGAAGAGCAACAGACCGGAGCCCTTCGCGCTCTTGCCGTTCTTCCGAGCCTCCTCCTCGTACGCCTCCAGGAAGCGCCGCAGCTGCGTTTCGCGGTGCACCCAGCCGAACACCGTCGTCAGGATGAAGCACTGCCACGGTTCGAGCTCGAGCAAGCGCCCCTCGCGAGCCCACTTTCCCTTGATGTGCGGCAGCAGCTCGATGAACGCGCAAGGCCTTTCGGCGCGGCCTTCATCGAATACCCATGGCCACGCATCACTCTGCGGCCTCTGCAGGTCGTCGGCCTGGCGCTGCACCGCGAGTCGGACCCACTTGCACGCCGGGATGGTCTCGGCCTGCACGTCGCGCATGTACTGCTGGGCCTTCTCCACGTAAGGATGCGTCATGAGGACGGGACGGCGAACATCGCGAAGCCAGCGGGCTTCGCAGACGGGTTGGGTTCGATGCCCGGCAGGGAGGGCTGCACGTAGTTCGACGGCTGCACGCGCGCACGCGCCGCCGGCGACAGCCCGAAGTGCGCCAAGTGGCGATGGACCTGCAGGCGGTGCGAGCCGATCAGCTGCACGATGACGCTCTGCTGCTCGTAGCCGCTCGGCGTGGCCGTGAAGCTCACCCGGTACACGGCCTCGGAGTACTCGACTCCCTGGTCGACCAGCAGCTTGACCTTGCCGTTGAACGCCGCCTCGAGCTCCCACAACCGGCCGACGGCCTGGCAGTACAACGCGAGTGCGGCCCGGTCCAAACCGCTGACCAGGCCGAGCTCCTCGAGCAGCGGCGTGATGCGCGCCCACTCCTTGCGCGCCTCGCGGCCGAGGTGCTTCGGTGCCGACGGGATCTCGACGCGCGGATTGACCCCGTCGGCCAGATTGAGCGCCCGCTTTCCGGGGTTGCCCTCGAGCAGCTTCAGCGCCGCCGGCTTCGGCAGTGGTCCACGTGTCATTTCCATCCCCTACGGGGGAGTACCCCCCCCACGAAACTTGCGCGCGCAAAAAAAGCAGGGAGCGGTCGGTCTGGAGCGGGTCCGCCTCAGACTTTTGAACCCCCCTCCCCTCGGCCGGCGCACCGATGCGGTACCTCGCCGGGTCAGGTGCGACGCCGTGCGAACGCGCTGTCCTCGGTCGCGGTCTTGTGGTCATGGCAGGGCTTGCACAGCGGCTGCCAGTTGGTGCGGTCCCAGAACAGCGCCCTCGCCTTCGCGATGCGCGCCTGGTCGCCGCTGTCGATGGCGTCCTTCAGACGCGGCGGCTTGATGTGGTCGACGACGGTCGCGGCTTCAATGCGGCCGTCATCGTTGTGCTTCCGGCAAAGCGGATGCTTGGCAAGGAACGACTCACGCGCTCTCTGCCATGCCGACGTGTAGCCGCGCTCGTGCGCCGTGCCGCGCCGCTCGTCGAGCTGCTGCCGCTCGACACGCTTGTGCTTGTCGCATCGGCCAGAGCCATCGCGCACCAGAGCCCCACAGCCTGGATGGGTGCAGGGACGTGGTGCGGCAATGGGCATTGGAGGCGAGCACCAGGCAGGCCGGGGCAATCCCCGCTTAGCCACCACTGCATGCATGTAGCAGCGCGGCGGACCCTCCCGGTGATCGGACAAAGAAAAACCCGCCATCGTTGCCGAGGGCGGGTTTGATGCTGTTTCAGTGTTGCCTGTCACACAGGATGCCTGAAATGTACCGAAAGTGTCTATGACGTAAAACTCCTTTTTGTCTGAGCCTGCGCGGCCGCCTGCCGATCGGAGCGGTCGGCGAACCACGCCGCCAGCAACCGGTCCGCCACATCGAGCAGCGCGTACACGTTAGACCGCTCGCACTCGAGGCGCCTGCAGGTGCCAGACACGCCGAGGCCGAAGGGATACATGCAGTGCAACACCGCATAGAGCTGCGGCCGCACCGGCTTCAGCGACTCGACGGCCTCGTGCGTGACCGAGGCCTCGATCTCGTCGACCGGGATCCGAGCCTCGCGATCCGAGCCTGGTGCGTCGTTCAAGAAGGAAGCCTGCGATGCGAAGCCCAGTCCCCCGCCCGCCATCTGACACCGCCACCGCGCCCAGTTATCCAGGCGGGTCTTCACCCACTCAATTCGCGCCATCTCCACCCTTCCCGGCCACGATCGGCCAGATGCAAACGAAACCCACACCGAACTCGACCATCGCCACGGCGACATCCGCAGTCACCGCCTGGCAGAACGGCGTGCCGACCACCCTGCCGCCCTCGAAGGCATAGAAGCAATCGGCCTCCCCGCGGGCGCCGCGCCGCACGAGCGCATATGCCTCATCGCCAATCGCCGCCGCCTTGGCCTTGATCGCCCCGTACACGCTCGGCATGGCAGCCTTGATCAGCGCCACCTGCTTGACGGCCGGGTCAGTCTTCCCATTTGCTGGAGTCCTGGTGTCCATACTGTCCAACCTTTCATAGAGAGATAACGTGAGATCGGGGGAGCGTCTGCGCGCGCGAGCGTGCACACATCTGCACGCCCGCCTGCCTACGCCTGCACATTGAGATGGCCGCGATGGACAATGCAGCAGCTGCAACCTTCGATTCCGAAGGATGAGCACTGCCATAGGGCTCTATGGGAGCCCCTGGCCACCGTGGACACTTGGACACTCAGGTCATGGGTGCATGCGTCGACATCCCCGCTACCGCGCCGCAATGGAGGCGCGGCGCACCTCTCAGCCCTTCGGGCGCACCACTGCCAATCTTGCGTCTGGTGGTGCTTGCGACACGGCGCGTTTCGCGAGCCGTGACCTTTTGGTCAGAACGGCTCATCGTCGGCGCCCTCGTGTACGACCGGCGACGGTGTCGCCTCTGGTCCCTGTTCTTCATGCTGCTTCGGCCAATCCCTCGGCCGGGCGTATCCCCAGGCCCGCACGCCGTTCTGCTGGCGCTTGACCCGCTCCCATCCCTCATGCTCCATCCAGCTGCGGATCTGTGATTCAAGGGCCGGGCTGCTCTTCGCCGCATCGACGCCAAGCGATAGGGCCAGCTGTGCGATCGTCACGAACTCGGTCAGCTCGTTCACGATGGCTCCGATGCCCGTGGCGTTCGGCGACCTGGTCAAGACGTGCAGCAACTCGCTAAGCACCGCCGTCTCCACCAGGCGACTTTCCTGGACGGGAACGAACAGGCGCTCCTCTTCCTCATGCGTCGGCGTGAAACGCTCACCAGTGAGATAGCGGGCATACGCCTCGGCCATCAGCTGGTCGCGCCACTTTGTGACCCATGGAATGTTGAGGCGCACCTTCACCGGCACCGGCCAGAACCGACGATTGCCAGTGCGGTCGCGCAGGTAAGTCTTTTCGTTCGTGGTGCCGACCAGCACGCACTGGCGGGCATACGACTCGACCACGCGGCCATACGACGGCCTGTAGCGGTCGACCTTCGCCGAAATGAAGGCCTTGATGATGTTGATCTCGGACTTGCCGAAGTTCGCCAGCTCTGCGATCTCGTAGACCCACAGACCCTGGACCTGCTCCTGGCCTTCCTTGCCCTTGCTCACATCGAAGTGCGTGTCGCTGAACCACGCCGAGCTCGCCAGCACCTCGACGAGCGTCGACTTGAACATCCCACCCGGCCCCTCGAGCACAGGGCAGTAGTCGAACTTGCACCCCGGGTTCATCACGCGATTGACCATGCCCAGCAGCCATAGGCGGCCGACCAACGTGAGGTATTCGGTCATTGCCGGGCCGAGCGACTCGGGCGACTCACCCATTACGTAGATCAGCCACTTGTCCAACCGCGGCTTCTGATCCCACTCCAGCCGCTGCAGGTAGTCGCGAACCGGATGAAAAGGAGTCTGGTGCGCGACCGTCTCCACGGCCTCCGTCAGTGCCCCACGGTTGATGCTCGGCAGGCCATAGCTGTCCGTCAGGTACTGCCCGAGGAGCAGGTCGATTGCGCCAGTGATCGGCCCGGCCTTCGCGTGCGGCCACGGCCATGGCCGCTGCGCCTCGATGTTGTTGCTCAGCAGGTTCACCCCGAGGATGCCCTGAAGTTCTTCGTCATGCTTGAGCGCCGTGATCACCAGCTTGCGCGAGACGAGCCATCGGCCCTTGTCGCCATCCCAGTAGGGACGCAGCCACCAGGGACGCTTGCCGCCATCATCGTCCTCAGCGTCAGCGGGACGTTCGCGTTTTTTTCCGCCATCGCCGCCACCACTAGCAGACGCGGCCTCAGGCTCCGGAGAGTCCGTCGAGGCCCCGGGCGGCGATGGCAAAGGCTGCGCCTGGCCGAAGAACGCAAGGACGCGCTCAAAGTCCCATCCGTCCGTTTCGATGGCATCGCGGCAATCCCAGCCATCCTCGACGACACCAGGCTCGGGAATCGGGAGGATCGAGACGCTGCACGAGTGCGACTCACGAAGCAGCGCACCGACGCCGAGCATCGCCTTCATGCCTGCCTGTTTCTCGGCAGGCAGGAAGGGCTTCGCAGCCTGCGCCGCGTCGAGGGCGGCATCGTCGGCGCCGATGGCCTTTTTCTCCGCGTTCGTGAGCGGCACCCGCTTGCTGTCGCAATCGGGCCACAGCAGCACAGTACTTCCCGCGAGCCATTGCCAAAGCGCCTTCTTCCAGCTGTTGCTGCCGCCCGGCCAGCTGACTACGCAGTACACGCCCGGCGCGCCTGCTTCCAGCAGCTGCTGCAACACATCGGCCTTCAGCTCGCCCTCAACCACGATGACGGTTCGCTGGCCCGGGTGGCTGCCGCCTGGATAGTAGAGTGGACGGGGATCGCTCCAGAACTTCCAGTACCACTGCCCTCCGCCGTCAGCCTCGCTCACGCACCAGGTGTAGGGGATCGTGAGCTTGTCGCCACCGCTGCGCCTGAAACGAACGACGTAGCCGAGCAGCTGGCCGTCGACCTGGTAGGCAGCTTTGTGGACGATCGCATCGAGCTGGTAGTGCTTGTGCTTGAAGGGAGGCCGCGGCGCGTACTCCGGAACCGGCATCTGAGCCCGCCAGCTGTCCTCTGCCACCGGCTTGCTCGGCTTCTCCGGCGCGGGCGGCGGCGGGGGCGCCGGTGCCATCGATTCCGGCCGCGGCTTGACCACGTTGGCCTCGCGCTCGAGGCCATAGCGGTGCGCCAGGTCCACGGCGGCCTGGCCGTTGCTCATGTTGTGGATGGCCGCGTAGAGGCTCACCAGGTCGTTGCCCCGATGCTCACCGCCGAAGTCCGCCCACTTGCCGATGCGCTCGCCTTCGAGCGAAACCTTCAGGCTCGCTGTCTTCTCATGGCGCCACACACTGTGGCACACCCATTCGTGCCCATCCTTCTTCCCGTCGCTCAGCCACTCCATCAGGAGCGAGCCGATGCGACCGAGCAGGGCCTGGTTCAGCCCCGCGAAATCGATCGGTGGACTATCCTTAAAGTTGTCAGCCATGGATCAGACGATCGGCGTCTGCCAAGTGGCGAACATGTCCCGCAGGGCACAGCACTGGACGCCCAGGTCTTCCAGCTTGGCCCGTGGCGCGTATTCGGCGACCGGCCGGTTCCGATACTCGACCCTCCGCGTCCGCACCACGGCGAGCACGCCGGCTCGCCGCATGTTGTCCACCGTCCGCCGCGCGGCGAGGAAGCCGACCTGCGACTTTGCCGCGAGCTCGAGCAGCGTCGGCGATCGGTCAGGCGTCGTCAGCGCCAGGGCCGCATCGAGCAGGGCCTGGCGTACTTCCCCGGCCGGCCTCATTGAGCCGCCTTGAACGCAGCGACCGCGGCCTCGAAGGCCGCCGAGGCTGCCTCGACTCGGCTCAGCGCCCGATCCTTGCGAGCTTCGGGCGTCTCCACGAACTTCGACGCCAGATAAGCCATCACAGCGCCGATGTCCTTCGTCTCTCGGATGTAGGCCTCCAGGTCGTCGCAGTTGAAGCGCTGCGTATCGCCCTCGTTCTGATTGAGCTTGCGCGAGAGCGTTGACGGACTCAGATCCATCTTGCCGGCCAGGTTCGCGGCATTGAGGCGCTGTTCCTGCACGCGAAAGGCGATGTACTCCCGCAAGCTCTTGAATTGCTCGGGCAGACCGCGGTCGAAGCTGACCGTCAGGTTGGGGTGCGCAAGTGATGACATTTCAAATTGCCATGTGTTGCCATGTCGAAAATGGCGAAAAAAAAGAGACTGCAGTCATGCACTGCAATCTCACGAAAAGACGATCACGCGCTCCCGCCCACGAGCGGCGCCGGTGCGCTGGTCTGCGCATCCGCCAGTTCGGGCCACATCTCCCACCAGTCGTTTGGTCGGAGGCGCTGCCGGGTGACCGTCGGCACCAGGACCCAGATCTTTGGGCAGTACTCGAAAGGCACCCCTCGGACCTTCCAGTTCCCGACCGCAGCCGGAGTCACTCCGAGCTCCCGAGCCAGGGCGGCACGACCGCCCCGGAGTCGGGCGGCTTCGTCGAGCGGATGCTCAACTTCAGACGTGATTGTGTTGTCCATGGCGCACTCTAACACGGCACGTGTTATTAGATCAACACCACGTGTTGACACATCACGTGTTGAATCGGCCTCAATGAAGACTATCGGCGAGCGAATTCGACAGGCACGCGAACTGCGCGGCATGTCTCAAGCGAGCCTGGCTGCGCTGGCCGGGTTTGCTCAGCAGTCCGCCATCGGCAACCTCGAAAACAGGGCAACGGGTCGCGGCGGCTTCAATTTGCCAAAGATCGCCAGCGCCCTCGGCGTGCCGCTTGAGTGGCTCATGAACGGCCCGGATGGCGAAACGGTCCCGTTTCTGGTCGCAGGCGAAGCACCGCCGACTGTAAGCACCACCACCCTCCCTCTGACCGATCTCGATCGTGCCATCGCTGCGCTGCGCCGCTTGCCCCCTAAGGCAGTCAAGGAAGCCGCCCAGTACATCGACTTCCTGGCGACGAAGCACGACGCCCCCTCTGACCACGGCGCGGATCATCATGTTCCCGCGCCGGCCCCCAAAGCAGCATGAGTTGCCGCTGAACTAGTCTAGCGACCCTCCAACACGTCATG
>Ga0265327_10004683_pt1 | contig 11973 bp, 16 predicted proteins | sample 41621metaG_FD_202089 | JGI IMG/M metagenome (GOLD analysis project Ga0265327, IMG submission 202089) | Rhizosphere microbial communities from Carex aquatilis grown in University of Washington, Seatle, WA, United States - 4-16-21 metaG | ecosystem: Host-associated > Plants > Roots > Rhizosphere...
AGTCGGATACGCCTTACCATGAGGAGTTTTCTACTCCTCATGCCTCTAAAGGAAACCCCGTACGAAGCAAAGCGAGAGTGCGGGGAGGAGGTCATTATTACAATATAACAAAAAACCACCTATTAAGATGGTCTTTTGAATCTTTCAAACGGGCCGATATTCCGTGTGAAAAGATAGAGAAATGTGTTAAATGGACGAAAGCTTATTTAACTGCATCCTTCAACGCCTTTGCTGCGCGGAACTTTGGAACCTTCATAGCTGGGACCTTGATGGCCTCACCTGTGCGAGGGTTACGAGCTTCACGAGCTGCACGCTGCTTCACTGAGAAGATACCGAGACCTGCGATTGAGACCTCGTCACCCTTCTTGAGTGAGTCAATGATGCTGTTAATCATAGTCTCAACAGCTTGCTCTGCTTGAACTTTCGTTCCGCCGAGAATGCCGTGGACTGCCTCTACAATGCTAGCTTTATTCATTGTGTTTTATATTAAGGCTGATAATTTCTGGCCTCGGCCCACCCGCTACGAGCGGATCGAGTCTAGAACCATAGGTACATTATATAGTAAGCCATATTTTGAGCAATAGGGCAGGTGAGTTGACATTATCTATGAATTGTTCTATTGTTCAGACTGAATTTGCTGGTTTAAACAAAGAAAAACAAAAAAAAGAGCATTTTGCTCACAATATAGGACATTGAAATATGAAAATGAAACAAATTGTTAAGATGCTGCTTGTCGGCATTGTTACGCTTGTCGTAGCAACCGCAAAGGCTGATGAGGCGAATAATCAGGTCTATAACCCTGTTGTTAAACAAATCCAATTGGTGATAAAAGATCACTTTATTGCGATCTCAAACGCTACTCGTGCGTGGTGGTTCGTTGACACGCTCACCAACATGGGCGATACGGACATAAGTGAATTTAATCAGCGTGTGGATGTCATAATGTCCTGCATGCCAGATTTTAAAGATCTGAATGAAACCACAAAGAAGGTTTACACAATGATGACCAATTCGTCATGGGCCGTCTACCAAGGAATGACAAATCACGGTTGGCTTTTTCAGACTTTTCGTGGAGGTGGCCCACCTGTGGTCATAATAATACCAGAGAAGCTCAACGGAAAAGCACTTTGTGTTGATGAGATTTACGGTCCATCGTTTGCTTGTTTTAAAGAGAAGAAAGTTGTGTTTATGCCAGGTATTAATGGTTCAAAAACACTTTTAGCTGCTCTTTATTACGATGAGTTTAGTCACCTTTTGCAATCTACAAACATGGACAAGGATTTGGCAGAGGCGGAGTCGCATACACTGTCTATACAGGTAATTGTTTACAGCAAACCTGAATATGCCAAGAAAATCCAAGAAATTGTTGGTCGACGAAAGTTCTCGTCTTTCGAGGAAGCTTTGGCTTCTGTTACCGTAGAAGATTTGCAGGATATGGACAATATCATTATTAAAGCTGGGTATTCAAATAAATATCTTTCTCTTGTGATGATGTTCCAGCATCTTCTCGCTGTTGGTTTCGCTTATGAAGATCGATTTGGCACAGGCGATCCTGCTCACAAGGCAGAGATTTACAGATTTGTAAGCAGACTCTGAAGTTTCAGGGTTTGCCGAGGTTTTCACAAAGGACGGAGATTTAATCCCCGCCCTTTTTTATTTATATTTAGTTTTCACAACCCACGTTTTTACCCACGCTTGATTATCTAGCAAACTCAATCGTCCTAGTTTCACGGATGACGGTGACTTTGATTTCACCAGGATATTTGAGATCTTTTTCAATCTTCATGGCAATATCACGAGCTAATTGCTTTGATTCAACATCACCCATATCCTCAGGCTTAACGAAGACGCGGATTTCACGGCCTGCTTGGAGGGCATATGACTTCTCAATACCAGGGAATGAGTTGGCGGTTGCTTCGAGGTCTGCGAGACGTTTCAAGTAGTTTTCTACGTTGTCACGACGTGCACCAGGACGTGCGCCAGAGATTGCATCAGCAGTCTGAACTATGCGTGACTCAACTGTTTCATAAGGATATTCCTCATGATGAGCCTGCATAGCTTTTACGATCTCTTCTGAAGCGCCGAATTTCTGTAGGATACGACGACCAATCTCGACGTGAGTACCGGTAACTTCATGGTCAAGAGCTTTACCGATATCATGGAGAAGGGCACCTGCCTTTGCAACTTGAACGTTGGCACCGAGTTCTTCGGCGATCATTCCAGCTATGTGAGCCATCTCTATCGAGTGTTGCAAAACGTTTTGACCGAAACTTGTACGGAAATGTAAACGGCCCAAGATGAGAAGTATTCTTGGATCGAGTCCAACAACTCCACATTCATAAGCAGCAGCTTCACCTTTTTCTTTGATAGTCTTGTTAATATCCTGTTTTGCTTTTTCTATGATCTGTTCTATGCGAGCTGGCTGAATACGGCCATCTTTTATGAGTTCCTCGAGAGCAATACGAGCTGTGTGACGGCGAACTGGATCGAATGAAGATATAGTGATAGCTCCTGGTGTATCGTCAACCATGACTTCAACACCAGTCATACGCTCAAATGCCTTGATGTTACGCCCTTCCTTACCAATAATTTTACCTTTGATATCATCACTTGGTATTGGAACTGATGTAGCCATAACGTCTGAAGCAACAGAAGATGCTAGACGCTGGATAGACATAGCTAGTATGTCTTTAGCTTTATTTTCCAAAGCTTCCTCGCCTTGAGATTCAAGTTTATTCATACGGACGAGGATATCTTCTTCTGCTTGTTTCTCAACAAGCTTGATGATTTCCTCCTTTGCCTCTGTTTGTGAAAGTTTAGCCACTTTTTCGAGAGCAACTGTGCGCTCAGCTTGGATTTTTTCGGCTTGTTCACGGATAGCACGGATTTCAGCCACGCGAGTTTTGACCAATTCGACTTCTTTATCGAGATCAGTCTGACGTTTATCGAGCAGTTCTTCTTTTTTGATGAGACGAGACTCTGTTTGGTTTATTTTTTCTTCTTTTTCTTTTATTTCCTTCTTTCCTTCTTCGACTACATCTTTAGCTTTATTTTCAGCCTCAGAAGTTATCTTTTTTGCATCTTCCTTTGCAGAGAGAAGCATCTCTTTTACCTCGAGTTCCATCGAACCCTTTTTTCCAAGGGAAATGATGAGACGGAGGTAGTAACCTATAGCTATGCCGATAACTCCGGCTAAGCTTAGAAATACAGCGATTAGTTTTAATGAATACATATGCGGATGTGATCCGCTCGGTCAGAACTATGGTGATATATGGTTTTTATGAGTCTTTTTGTTCCAAAGTGTCATAAATGATAATTGAAGTGTCACGAAGTTCCGCAAAGCGAAATCAAAATTAAATTAAGTAACATTTGTATCATATAATATAGGGGAGAGGTTGTCTAGTTGCGTTTTGACTTGGGGCAAATTTGACTTTCGGTTTGATTTTGATAGACTTTAATTATCCATAGGAAAATGCATCTCGTAGCCTTCGTGACTACGCGGTGCATTTTCATTTATACGCCTATTTTGTGTCTTAAATTGTCCATAGAGTATATCTTTTCCTTCGCCTCTTTTCTTAAAAGTCTGGAGCATGTCTTAACATATGGGCTAAGTACAAATAATAGTTTGTTATTTTCATATAAGTGTCTGACTAAAGAATAAAAATCACCATCACTGCTAATTATTACCGCTTTATCATACTTTTCTATTTTTAGGATTGTATGCAAAACCATATCCGCATCACAATTACCTTTAATTTCACCATTTTCATTATGTACTGTAGGTTTAAAGATAATTTCGAAGCCATTCTTACGTAAATTTTTGTACAATCTTTGATTTTCTTCAATAAAACCAATAAATAGGTAAGCATTCACAATGTTATATTTTTCCTTGAGATAAATCCTTAATTTTTTCCAGTCAATTTTCCAACCCAGAGATTTGATTCCTAGGTGAACATTTTGTGTGTCAATAAAAGCATAATTATTCATAAGATAATAATTTTATACGAGTATTATTTACTTGAGAACTTCCACCATTTAATTTTTTCTGTCATATTGATTTTCATCATACAAAAAGCTATAGTTCTGACATGAACATCCTAATCCCAACAGTTATAGAAAAGTCATCATTTGGTGAGCGTGCTTATGATATTTACTCACGTTTACTTAAAGAAGGTGTCATTTTTCTTGGTGGTCCTATCGATGACACAGTCGCAAATATCGTCATTGCCCAACTCCTTTTCTTGCAGTCAGAAGATCCAAAGAAAGAGATTTCGCTTTATATAAATTCACCTGGGGGTTCTATTACAGCAGGTCTCGCTATTCTAGATACAATGAATCATATCAAGAATGATGTCTCTACTGTTTGTGTCGGTATGGCTGCATCAATGGCAGCTGTTATTCTCTCTGCCGGTAAGAAGGGTAAGCGCTTCGCTCTACCAAATTCAGAGATCATGATCCATCAGCCTTCTGGAGGTGTTGAGGGTCAAGCAACAGATATCGAAATAAGTGCAAAGAGAATTATTAAAAATCGTGCAACTTTGAATAAAATTCTTTCAAAAAATACTGGTCAAACTTTGGCTAAAATTGAAAAGGATGTTGACCGTGATTTCTTTATGGATGCTGATGAGGCTAAGAAATATGGAATCATTGACGAGATGATGAATGGGAAGAAATAAATGAGGTTACATCGTTTTTACATAAATGAATTAGTTGGTAATAAAACTGAGGTAATTCTTGATAATTCTGATGTCGTCCATCAGATCAGGAAAGTTTTTCGTTTAAAGAAAGATGATTTGCTGGTAATTTTTGATGGTTCAGGTTCAGATTTTACTTGTGGTATAGAAGATTTTCGTGATGACACCATTGTTTTAGGTGTTAGAAGTGTGGCCAAGAGCCGCTTTATGCCAGAAAGGGAAGTTTATTTATATGCGGCACTTGTAAAAAAAGATACTTTTGAATGGATAGTTGAGAAGGCAACAGAGCTCGGTGTTACAAAGATTGTTCCAGTTATAGCCGAGCGTACTGAAAAGAAGGCAGTAAATGAAGAAAGATTAAGGAAGATTGCTTTTGAGGCTAGTGAGCAAAGCGGCCGTGGAAGTGTACCGGAGATTTGTCCAGTAATTGGTTTGAAAGAATCCATTTCAGATTTGAAGGTAAAGATTCAAGAAGGATCAGATATTAAAACAATTTCATTTCATACAGATGCAGAACTATTTAAAACCTCAGATATCGAAGGAAATGAACCTTTGGTTTGTTTCATAGGTCCAGAAGGTGGTTGGTCTCCAGATGAAGTTGCTTTGTTTCATGATAATAAAATCCCAGTTAAATCTATTGGCACACAGGTTTTGAGGGCTGAAACGGCGGTCATTGCTACTCTTTCGTTGGTGATGTTTGGAAAATAGGGAGTTTCACCTAGTTTGGTAAATAATCCCACATAAACTCGAACCATTTTAAGTAGTCTTCTGCAAGAGTTTTGTATTTCATAATGAATATAGTGATTTCATCATCGAGTTTTCTTGTGTTAACGCCAGAATATACAGCAACATAATCACCAAATATTGCCACTGATGACCCAGAGGAATATTTTTTTGGTAAGAACTTGTAAGGCTTTCCTATTATATTAAGCACATCCTTGTGTTCCCTTAAGTCCCAGTCATAAATCATTTTACTAACTATTTTCTTTTTTCTATATAAAGTATTGGCCTTAGTAGCAAATTTTTCTATTCTAGGATCAAACCATGTTCCTTTCATTCCAATACCATGAATCGTTTTACCAACTTCTAGTTGAAGGGTAATGTAATTCTTTAACCCGGCAACACCTTTATATATGTAAATTGATTGAGGTTGATTAACAGTGTTGAATTTCTTAACAAGAAAAGGGAGAGCGGTCTCAAGTTCAGAGGTCTTTTCCTCAACCATTTCGCGGAGTTTATCCGGATGAACCGGCGCATACGTTAAGAATTTTTTGGGCAGTACTTGGAATACAAGGCCCTTATCTATCAAACGTTGTATGGCGTCATATGTATTTCTACGATGAATATTGGCGTAACTTGATATATTCCAAATAGAGCCTTTCTTGAGGTCTAAAAGAGCTTTATATATCTTGGCCTCATTAGGGGAGAGGCCTAAATCAACAAGTATGTCTTCGTATTTTCGCATGGCAGAATAATAACAAATTATATATTAAAAAGCAATTAAAAATGGTGGTATTGGCCACCACTATACTTATGGTGTAAGCTACGACCGAACGGCTGAACCTTTAAATAACCATTAGAAAAAGGAAATATTATGAATATAGTGTGCTTAATAAAAGAGACTAGAACTAAAGATTACCCAGTAGTGTATTGCTTGGTTGTGCCCCAAAAATTGTGTGCCAAAATACAAGGATGCTTGGATACAAAAGTGTGTAGTGAATTTACGTCCATTGATCTTTATGGTGATAAAGAGATAACTAATCTCCTTGTTTTAGGAAAAGTTATTATTGCTGGCGACATTGTTGTTGGTAAACAGGCTTGTGGCGACAGTATAAAGGAATTGATGAATACGACCTTAGAATTGGGAATCAGTTATCAGTCTAGTGTCGGGGAAGAAGTGTTGAATAGAGTTTACGCAAGTAATTTCCGAGCGGTATATTAGTCTCAAATAACCACAGAATAATATCTGTGGTTATTTTACTTAATATTTATTTGAATTATTTTTTTGCTGAGAGTGCGTTTCATGTAGGTTGTCGAATTTAAGCCACGAAAGGGAGGTGGGGGTACGCTATCTTTTTGGAAAAGCGTTTTTAGAAATCGTACGATTGTACGGTTTTTAAAAACGTATTTCATTTAGGATACACCACCCCCCACTCAGAAAATAAAAAACACCGTTGCCGGTTAGGGGCGGTGTTTGTGATTAGAAATGGTTTGAAAGGCCAGAAGGGACAAGAAAGTTCAATTTGAAGTCGATCTCAGAATTTCTTTCTCGGAAGGTCAATAATCACCTCGTTTGGGCCGCAGGTTGCATCTTTTTTAACAATCCAACCTTTTTGTTCCAGCAAAGCAGATATGACACTCACTGCTTCTTCTGGAGTTGCCCAAGATGACATTTCCTTGTTGCTACCGAAATAAATCTTGGTCGGAAAGGCGCATGTTTTCCATTGCTTATCCAATTGTTCTTGAACGCGTCTTATAATTCCACCAAGATCGTAGTCGACAGCCTCAATTGGTGAGACGAATCTAAATTTTTTTGGACGCTTTTGCCGCCTGGACTTCATGAGGGATTTGAAACAGACAATGATTGTGCAGGCAATTATAAACGTGATGCCGATCGTGAACGTTTCTTTAGACATATAATTTATTTTGTTGTTTGGAGCTTCGGGGTATTTGTAGCATTCTGCGGTGTCTGAGTCAAACAAAAATCACAACGAACTAGTCGCTGTGATTTTTATTGGAAATTAGAATTTCGTACTTAGAATTTCTCAACTACTTTACTTACCTTCTAAAAACTGAAATACTTTCTCATTAGTTAGAACCGTCTCTGCATAAGCAGTCGCACGTTCACGGTCTGCATCGGCGTAGTGCTCTACGATATGATTTACTTCAGTCTCAACTTCTTCTTTTGCTGGTACGATTTTCTCAACCTTTGCGATTTCATTTAAAATGATCTGAAGCTTAGCCTTCTTTTCTGCGTGAGGTCTCCATTCAACGCGGATTTCCTCAAGAGTTTTCTTTGCATGCTTCAAATAATCTTCGAGCTTTACACCCATTCTTTCAATATCTGCACGGAACTGAGATTCAGTACGGTTGAGCTCACTTTCAACGATAACATCTGGTAATTCCACGGTAGATTTATCTGAAATAGCATCAGCTATACGAACGCGACTCTTTTCCTTAGCGGCATCAACTTTTTGTTCAGCGATCATAGCTGAAAGTTTGTTTCTGAAATCAGGAATATCATTGAAATCACCAAGACTCTTAACGAAATCATCAGTCAACTTGGGCATAGATGCCTCGATAGACTTATCATGTTCCTCAGCTGACATCTTTTCATGGTCATGACCTTCGTGAGATACACGAGATTTGCGGATACGTAGAATAGCATCTTCAATATCTTTTTCCTCAACTTTCAATTCATCTGGGGAACTCTTAGCAGCTTCAGTCTTCGCAATTTTCTTATAATCAGGAAGTTTGATAACTGGCACAATAGCTGTAACGATCTTGAATTCCAAAGGATTTCCAGTGGCCAACTTTGTAACCTGGATTTCAGGTTTGCCGATTGCGTCAATCTTTTCTTCCATGATGATATCCAAGTAAGCTTTTGAAAGAGAAATCTCAGCCATCTCCTCGAGAATAGCTGCTTCACCAACTTTTCCGACTAAAATGTTCTCAGGAACCATGCCCTTACGGAAACCATCAAGAGAAACAGAGTCATTTATATATTTAATAGCTTCAGCGCGATTTTTTTCCCAAATAGCTGTAGGGATAGAGCCAGTAATTTCGACACGAGATTTCTCAAGTGCTTTAACCTTTAATGATTCATAATTTTTCATAAGGCTTACTTTATAGCATTATTCAAATCATTTTTCAATGATTGAATGTCGTCTGGTCCGTTTGGAGTCGTGTTTGCTGAACTTGAAGAAGGTTGGAGGTTGATGTGAGAAATCAACACATAAAGACCAATGACGACGATGATTATAAAGACTATCAGTGTGCCTATGATAGGTCCAACGTTTTTGTTTTTCAAACTATTCTCGGTCATGTCGATTTTATTTTTTGGCATTTTTTGTGCGATTTAGCAGGTGTTTTGTCGAAGAAGCCATAGCAGCAGTTGAGGATGCCTGGTTGATGATGTCTGTTTCGATTGAGTCTACAACCGCTCCAAGAGCACTTCTTGTTTGGTTTAGTGCGATATAGGCATTTTCGGTTTCAATGTATCCAGGTCGAGGGTCTGTTCCAGTCACGGTAGAAGTAGCCAAAGACACTGCTTGTATGGCGTACTCAAGACTTCGATCAGCCGAATCAAGTAAGCTTAAAGAATTAGTCATATTTGTTCCAGAAGCAACTTCTTTTTCAATGCGCGATCCTATGCGGACACGAATATTTTGTAGATTATCGAGACTGATTTCCAATGGCTCTAATAAGGCACTATTTCTAGAATCACGCCCAATATTATGCGCATAATGAGCGTCGTATTGTTGTCTGGCACTGTCTCCAAAACTGAAGATGTCAGGGATGTTGAAAAATAACATAACGCGAACAATAATAGCATTTTTGGGAGTGGTTGGCGAATGTGGAGGATAGAGGAATTGATTTATATCAACAGATTTGTCGTTAAAGCAACCATCATTTCTTTTTCTTTTGGGTCACTTTCTGCGATGAGTAATGCCAAAGCCACCAATGTATTATCATTGATTTTCTTTTCACCGTTTTTACGAAGCAATATAGAGTTCATTTGTAAAAATAATATAAACAAAAATGAACCGACACGCTTGTTACCATCAGAAAACGTGTGGTCTTTGATGATGAAATAGAGTAAGTGCGCAGCTTTTTCTTCGAGACTGACGTATAACTCTTTGCCACCAAAAGTTTGATAAATTGTTTTCAAGATACCTTGGAATGAATCATCGCGCTCAGATGCAAAAAAGGTCGCCAGCCTCACTTTTTGTCATAAGGTCTAATTTCAGTCGGTCGACAGCAGGTCGAACATATCCATAATCAAAATGTTGCTTTTCGGTACCTCTTCCTCTCTTGAGAACCAAATCACCCTCATCGTATTCTTTGAGAAGCGACCAAGCATTGGCATAATCGTGAATGACACCGATAAGTCCATCAACTTCACTCTTGTTTAGTTCGCGTTTTTGAATAGTACGTTGAATAAAACTGATCTTTTCATCTAGATCTTTGAGGATTTTATCTGGGAGTTTCTTGATCCTTTCTGTATTCATCACGATGCCTTTGATGAGGTATTCTTTTAGAGTTTTTGTTGCCCAAATACGAAATTGAGTAGCTTGTTTAGAGTTGACACGGTAGCCGACCGCAATGATTGCATCAAGGTTGTAAAACTCTATTTGACGCTTAACAGAGCGACTTCCTTCGATTTGAACTGTTTCCATTTTGGAAACAGTTGGATTTCTAGGTAATTCATTTGAATCAGAGATATTCTTTAAATGTTTAGATATAGCAGCCTTTTGCACATCGAAAAGCTCAGCAATTTGATCCAAAGTAGCCCAAATAGTATCTTTCTTTGTATCAGCACGAAGTTCCACTGTACCTTTTGGACCAGTGTAAATGATCAAGCTACCAGAATTTCCAGTATTGATTGCCAAATTATTTTTAATTTGTATCTTTTTCTTTGTCATGGTTGTTAATTATATCATGCGTGTCAAGATAATTAATAAAAAATACCGCAAGGTGCTTGCTTAGATGTAATTTAAAACTTTTATCTGTTGACCTGAGTAAGTTTTTTAGTATTTATGCTTTTTTTCAGGTGCACTCAATGTGTTATCTATATTGTATTCAGGATGTTCTTTGGTCCATTTTGAAATGTCTGTCCAACGAAGACCGTGGAAACCAAATTGACCATTCCATGTGTAGTCATTAAGGTCTTGAGATTCAAAGCTGAATTGTTGAGCAATCGGTACAGGGGCAAATACGATACCTTTTTCTTCGAGAGCTTTTCTATTATGTACACTTATAACAACATCTTCAGGATGATAGTTAGAAAAGAAATTTTCTTTGGATAGTTTGGCACAGAGTGAAATAATTTTCTTACTTCTCATGCAGAAGCCACCATTTCCAACAATACGCTGGCCAAGCAATTCCTTCGGAAATCCGAATCGATTTATTGACACATTTCGAACAAAAAAAGTTGAGCCAATATAATCATATTTCAAAAATTCATCAGACCATGCGTCAGGATTTAATATGAAACCATCATATTGGATAATAAGGACGTGAGGAGTATCAACGTACTCATCTAATTTCTCAATGACAAATTTTGAATATTCTTCAACTGAGTTGATTGGATCAATCGGTACTATATTTTGGTGATCTGATGATAATGAGGTTAATAGTTTAACGTTCTCAAATTCAAAGTCTTTCATGCATATCTCCGCTGCTTGTATTAGTCTATCAATATTAACGCAATCAACTCCGAGGAGGGTAACACCGTTCAGTTTCTTTTTCATTGATAAATTATACCAGAAATATTCATATGTTAACAAAAAGAAAACCCGTCTACGGCTAGAACGTAGTACGGGTCTCAAATATTTTATCAGAGTCTATTTTTCAGGGCATCAGTGACCAGTTCGGAAAACTGCTCAGTTGGTAATTCCTTTTTAGCTAGTGCAAGTTCCATGATAAGAGCAAAGTAGTGTCCCTTATCATCTGATTTCGCTTTCGAAGCGACTTCCAGAATCTTACAAATTTCTGGACCTAGTAGCGTAATAGCTTCCTCAAATCTTGCATACCAATCCTTTTGAGTGATTAGACCTAACAAGAATTGACCCTCTAAATACTCGTGCCACAACGTATAGCGAAATTTAGGGGACATAACCTCGTCGTGTGACAGGAATATCATTGAAGACATTGTTGGTTTGTATGTAATGCACATACCCTTTGCAAATAACTTTTTGGCATCACCTCCTCCAACGAATAAGTATCTAGGTAGAACTATGTAAACAATCTCATAGACACCTATTTTATCTTTCCGTTTCGGCCAAAGTTTCCAGATCAAATGATATAATCTGGAGTGTAGATGTATTTTCATACGTTTATCCTCTCCTTATATATTTTATTGTTTTACTGGTATCTCAACCAGCGTGTGCTTTTTGTATAAGATAGCACAATTATTTAGTGTTGTCAAATAGCTCGTGGTGAATTCTCATTCTAAATGCAACCTAGTTTGCAGGCTAATTGCAACCCCTCTTTTATAGTTCATACTTCGATTCATATTAATAACTTGAATCACATATGTCACATACTCATATTAATC
>Ga0265327_10004684_pt1 | contig 11971 bp, 20 predicted proteins | sample 41621metaG_FD_202089 | JGI IMG/M metagenome (GOLD analysis project Ga0265327, IMG submission 202089) | Rhizosphere microbial communities from Carex aquatilis grown in University of Washington, Seatle, WA, United States - 4-16-21 metaG | ecosystem: Host-associated > Plants > Roots > Rhizosphere...
CCGCCTCGCGTAGCCGCATCTGCCGTCGATAAATTTGGTCGCTCAAGGCGGCCGGAGCGTCATCGACGGGGCCGGCGAACATTTTGAGCGGATCAGTCCGCAGGCTCCGCACCGGAACCGGCGCGTCAGGCGACTGGGCGCTCGGGGCATAGATCGGCCATCCGTCGTCGCCGCCATCCATGTCAGTCCTCCGCAAACAGCGGGCGCGGGATGAACATTACGGGGCCTCGCGCAATCGGCTTCTTCACCCCGCGGGGCTGATGCGCAGGGATGGGCGCTTGATCTTCCGCGGGCACAGGGAAGCTGAACGTCGGACCGCGCTGGATAGGCTGCCCAGGCCCGCGGCCCATTGCCGGCCGGGCGTCGGTCGCCACCGCGAGGCCGAAGTAAGTTGTGGGGCTCGTCTCTTCGTCGGACATCAGCGTTTCCCTCCATTCGCGACGCGCTCGCGCGCCAGCTTGTCAAAGCGCTGCTTTTCGAGCGGAGACAGACGGTTGTATTGCTCCATCAGCTCCGGCTTGTTCGCTTCCGCAACCGACGGATGCAGCCATCCGTTGTGCGCGATCGTGTCCAGCCGCGCGTTCATGCGCTTGTCAGCCGCCTCGACCTCCCGCCGATATGTCAGCCGATCCGCTGCGGACGCCTTGTCCCAGCCTTCCGGTTTTTCAAAATCCGTCATCGACTAACCTCCATTGCTTCGCGGAAAATGGCCCCAGGGCGACCACAGCGGTGCGGTCCCGCCAGGAGGCGCATCGAGGGCCACAAACGCGACGCTGAGCCCTTCCGAGACCTTGCGGAACGTCGCGCGGTCCACGCGAGAGAGCGCGTCTCGAGCGGCGAACCAGTCATCATCGCCGAGCCCCGCGCGCTCATTCACCTGCGCTTGCGAAAATCCGATATGCTTCCGCCGCGCCTGGATTGCGTCGAGGAACCCATGCGGCTCCTCGATCGTCGGAAATGCACGGCCCGCATCGCGAGCAGCGCGAACGTCGCGCAGATCCACGACGCCAAAGACGACGCCAGAGGCCGCGCAAAATCCCCGCGCCGCATCGTGGTTTGCAGCGAGCAACGCCGCACGCATCGCGTCCCACTCGCCCGCCGACACGCCAGCGTCCGCCGGCGTGAGCGCGAGGTCGCTCATCCGCCGCTCGAGCACGGCGAGAAGTCCAGCAGGGCAACGAAAAGTCGCGAGCGCCACGGGAAGCTCCTTACGAAAGATCGCCCCAGGAGCTCGCCCAGCCGGCGCCCAAGGAACTGGTCCCGACGACGAGGTTCGAAGCGTCGCGCGTCGGAGGCGTCGGGCTTTCCACAACCTCGAGCACGAGATTGACCGCGTTGAGGAATTTCAGGAGCGAAGTCGCATTCGCGCCGCCGAGAGCGGTCTGGAGATTGTTCCAATCCGTAATCGTCAGACCTGTCAGGGCGAACAACTGCGCCTGCGACATGCCGAGGTAGGCCATGCGCTTCGTGATCGCCGTCAGAGCGCCAGTCGGCGCGGCGAGGGTTGCGAGGGGTGCGCCTAGAGCCACAGCGATCTCCTTGTAATTCATAATATTTGCGCGCGAGAGGCGCAAATCATGTGAGTATGAATACTATAACATAGAGACGATAGGCGCGCAAATGCTTGTTTCAGTTGGTAAAAAAAGTATCAGATACTTTGTGGGCTGACATCGCTGACATAGGCCCGAGCCCAGTCTCGCCAAAGCTCTAGTTTTGTGCTCTCCCTTTATGATCGCTTCGTCAAGTGAACGGACAGGCAGGCCACCAAATGAACACGTCGGAAGCATTGCGAAGAGTCCGGCTCATAACGCCGATGCTGCTCAAAGATGTTGAAACAGCAATTCTTTCTCATGCAGTCATGGAGGTGGCTGGTGAAATAATTCCAGCGGGCATGAAGGGTATAAATCCGCTTTTTGCTGAAACATATCAGGCAATACAACATGCGCTCTCATTAAAGTTGGCAATGGATATTGCCCGTATCTTCGACATTTCCAACCCAAAGCGCTACTCGCGGGAAGAGCAGCAGAAGGCGTCAATCCAGGTTTTGGCTGCTCTTCTGCAAGTTCCGGACGCCGCGAGTTCCCTGGAGAGCGCTTGTCGCTCTGAAAGCCGCCAAGAATGTCGGCGCGCCCTCGGGGAGTTTCTCGCGGTCGCCGCAAAACTCGACGTGCAGAGTTCGCCGGAGTTCGGCGCTCTGACGCGCATTAGAAAGTTTCGCGATCGTCGGCTCGCCCATTCGCTGTTCGATAATGAGCCCGACGAGCTACCGGGCCATCGTGATCTTGATCTCTTGCTCGACGTGGCGAAGCAAGCGGCGAAACACGCTTCCCTGGCAGTCGAAGGCCTTAACATTGACCTCGAAAAGCAAGCCCAGCGCGATAGGGACAACGCCGAGGGCTACTCCGCTTGCGTGCTCGATGGGCTGAGCCGCGCGGCGGCGATGGAAGAAGATATCGCGGTGGTCGAAGGGGATTTCGCCGGCCCGGCCGAGGGCTGACAAAAATTTCTGACACGCCAAAAATTTGGAGGGGAAGACGCTAGCGGGACTGAGGAGCGTAGGGCCAAGTCGACCCATTTTTGGCCCCCGGCGCCCTTTCACGCCCATCGGAGGGCCGCGAGCGACGCCCCCCCACCCTCGAAAAGCAGGGCTGTCTTGACTTAGATCAAGGAAGGCTCAGGACTGCCAGGGAAGGCTCAGGATGCGATAGGCGGATGCGCGGCTAGGCAGGTAGCGGGACGATGCTACAAGCTCGTGCTGAGGCTTCCTACGCGGACTGCGCGGCTTTGGCCTGGGCGGCGATGATGCTGGGAACCCTGGCGAAGACCGCGAGGCTCCCCACGAGCGCCTGGACGCGTGGCGGCAATGGCTCTCCGGTCTCGACGACGAGGAGAGGATCGTCGGGCCCTTGGCGTATGAGGCGCAGCCCCAACGCCGCAAGCAGGGTCGGTATGGTGACAGGGCCGAGCCGGCGCGTCCCGCATTCCAACTTGGAGATGTGGCCATCGGCAAGGCCCGCCGCATGATCGAGCGCGCGCTGGCCAATGCCAAGCTCGACGCGACGCCGAGCGAAGGCGCGAGCGAGATCGACGCGGGTTTCAACTTCGCCAATGACGCGCATGGGAGGGTGCTCCGAAGCAGGTGGAGGCGCGATGATATCACGGGCGGGACCGCAATCACACTGATATTCAATCAGCGAGATTTCATCAATAAAGCATTGTTATTGAAAGTATTTGCTCAGCGAGGCTTCGAATGTGCCTACAGATATGCCTACAGCGCCGGCTATCGACGGCCCAAACGACGACCGCGCCCCGGGACATGACGGGACAGGCCGGGACATTTGTCCTGATTTGTCCCGCAACCCCTCTCCCCACCTTGCCCACCCTGGGTGGGCAAACGTGGAGCAGGTGGAGCCATAAAGCTTGCCCACCACCACCCTTTATAGAGGGTGGGGGGGGTGGGCTGGGTGGGAGGGCAAGGTGGGGTGGGTGGGCAACCGCGCGCTGCGCCGGTGGCGGACCTCGGAACCGCGAAAATGTTTTGAGCGCCTCGAGCGCGTCTCAGCCACCACCCTCCGCCCCTTCCACACTCCCTCCCGCCTCCCGCCCCTCCGCCGTCCGTCCGTCCCTCGCTCAACCGTTCGTTATACAGAACGCTACGTTCGTTATTCCGTCCTCACGCGAGGGGGATACGACGCGCTTTCAACGCCTTGCCCGATCCTCCGGCCGATGCGCCCACCCTGGTAGATTTCATATCACCCACCTGCTAGTTTTTCTAACATCTTGTTTTCCATAGCTTTTCGTGTAGCCTAAGCCTCGCGCGGCCCAGGACGCTGCGCCAACAGCAGGAGAGACACATGGAGCAGGAGCATTTGCGCGCTTTGGCTGACATGACCCAGCGCCTTCGCGACAAGATCGCGCTCGCCGATCCTTCGACGCCGGCCGCTGACATGGAAGACTTGCGATGGATACTCTCGACTTTCGAGACCGCCCTCGAGCGCCACGCGGCGGGGACTAAGCCGACGCTCCACTAACCAGACGCGCATGGGAGGCGACCGCCAGCGCCTTCCCGCCCCAGCCTCAGGAATTGTTGGCGCCTGAGTTGGCACTTTTTTCAACTTTCGACGAACTTCCAATCAAATCAATTGCGAAAAGCCTTTTCTCTCTGATGCGCGATCAGTGCGAAACGAGCCCAGCAAACCACGTAGAGCCCTGTTTTTGGTGAAAAATCACTGATCCTCTGCGCATTTAACACCCAGTGAGCCCCATCATAACCCACTTGCACCCACGCAATTTGTTGGTATCTTCGTTGGCACAAGCAGCCGCCCCCTTCGGGAGATACCAACATGCCGCTCACCGACACGCAGGCCAGGAACGCCAAGCCCGGCCCGAAGCTCCGAAAGCTCTCCGACGGCGGCGGACTGCAACTCTGGATCATGCCAAACGGCGCAAAATACTGGCGTCTCGCCTATCGCCGTCCCGCTGACAGCAAGCCTGACACGCTCGCCCTTGGCGTTTATCCCGATGTCAGCCTTGCCGCCGCGCGCAAGGCGCGAGACGCAGCAAAAGAGAAGCTGCGATCCGGGATCGACCCCAAGGCCGCGAAGCGCGCAGAGCGGGCCGCCATGGCCTCTTCCGCTGCCAGCACCTTCAACTCTATCGCTGACGAACTCATCGCCAAGAAGCGCCGCGAGGGCCGCTCAGAGGCGACGCTCGAATATTTCGAATGGCTCCTGGCTCTCGCCCGCAAAGACCTCGGGCGCAGGCCGATCGCAGAGCTTACGCGCGCGCCAGCCGAGATTTTGTCCGTCCTGCAGGCTATCGAGAAGCGCGGACGGCTGTCCACCGCGCATCGCCTTAGAGCCGTGCTCGGTCAAGTCTTCGCCTATGCCGCGTCAACGGCGCGGGCCGACGCTGATCCTACGCCACTCTTGCGGGGCGCGCTCGCGACCGCGAAGAAGACGCCCCGCGCAGCGATCACAGACCCAGAGCAGTTCGGCGCTTTGCTCCGCACGATCGCCGGCTATCAAGGAATGCCCGAGACGCGCATCGCGCTTCAGCTCCTCGCTCTGACCTTCGTCCGCCCCGGCGAGCTGCGCGCCGCCGAGTGGAGCGAGTTCGACCTCGAGGCGAAAGTTTGGACGATCCCGGCAGAGAGAACGAAGATGCGCCGCGCTCACCGCGTTCCTCTGGCTCCTCAGACCATCGCCCTTCTTGAGGAGCTGCGGTCCTTCACCAGCGGGCGCAAACATCTCTTCCCCGGCCTTCGCGCGCCGTCGCGCCCCATGAGCGAGCACACCTTGCCGGCCGCCCTGCGCAATCTCGGCTACGCTGCAACAGACATGAGCGCCCACGGCTTCCGCGCCGCGGCGTCCTCTCAGCTCAACGAGAGCCGCCTCTGGCATCCCGACGCCATCGAGCGCCAGCTCGCGCATGTCGACGCCAGCGCCGTCCGCGCCGCATATGATCGTTCAGGGCATTGGGACGAGCGCGTCCGCATGATGAATTGGTGGGCCGACCGCTGCGACGAGCTCGCCGCGCTCAAAGCCGCCGCGTGAGGGGGTTAGTCATCCTGATCGACGGGCGGACCGCGGGTAACGGTTTCCTTAAACTCTCGAACCGGACGCCATACTTCGTCCGGCAATTCATCCGCCGCATATCCATACTGCTCTAGCGCTTCATAGAGCTTGAACTTGAACGCATGGGAGACCGCAAGGGTAGTGGTGTGCGCCTCCAAGTCCACCTTACGGGTGAAGGTCACACCGGCATCTTCGAAGGCTTTCTCAATCGCTGCGACGGTCCTGGCTTGCGCCGCCAGAAGACCGAAGCCGCCTTCCAGACGCTTGATGCTTCCGAGCGCCAGCCCTGTTCTCTCCGCCAGGTCCTTTTGCTCCCAGCGAAGAAGCGCCCGAGCGGCGCGCACCATCTCGCTCGTCAGCGCTCGATCCTTATCAACAGACATTTGCGCCCTCACGTCATATTCATAACCTGAGGCATTGACGTAACCGCGTTGTCGTCATAATATGCCCTCAGGTCACAGAAGCCACCCACGGTCAGGATTTTGACCTACAGAGGCACTTAGCATGAGTTCCCCAGCGGACGGACAGAATTTTTCTCCCATCACTCCCGCGCAATGCCGAGCGGCGCGAGCGCTCATCGGCATCAAGGCGTCTGACCTCGCCGCAGCGTCTGGGCTCAGCCTCGGGACCGTCAAGGCGTTCGAGACGGGCTCCAGAAAAATAGCGCCACGCTCTATGCGCGACCTTCTGGCGGCATTCCAGAGGGAAGGCGTCTCTTTCGACGGCGCGCAAGAAGCAGATGGAAAGGCTGTGCAGCGCGTTTTCATCTCGAGCTCGCCGATCTACTAACCCGCCACCCACCGAACCCGCATTCACTCAACGCCGCAGCGCCCGCTTCGGCGAACGCCAGAGGCTTGCTCAATGTCAGACCAAACCATCGCAACCCTGCTTTTCCTCGCGCCCTTCGGCGTTCTCTGCATCGCCTTCGCCTTCGTCGAAGCGCGCGCCGTCGTCGCCTCGATCCGCGCCACGTCAGGAGACCGCTCATGAGCGCCATCCTCAGCGCCATCCTCATCGCCTGGGCGCTCGTCAACGTCGCTTTCGCGGCACTCGCGCTTTTGCGGGCGCGCAACCGCAAGGACGACCGATGACCGACATCGCCCCCCTCTTCGCGGCCCTCCGTCTCCGCTTCGGCGTCGCCGACAATGCGCCCGACGGCCGTCTGCTCCACGCTCTGCTTTTAGATCACGAAATCCGAACTCTGCTCGAGCGCAAGGCCTTCCCAAAATCCCGCCAGAAGCCTCAGAGCGCATCGCGACATCCGCCCGAGGCCCTCAACGAGCTGGCGCAGGCCTTCGACGCCTACGCAGCGCAAGCGAGAGAAGCTGCCGCGCAGCGCGAGTTGGGCAAGCCGACGATACAGGAGCTGCGCCAGGGCTTCCTCGAAAATTTCCGCGACCGCTTCCCGTGGCTGACCAAGACCACCGGCGAGCCGATGAGTTGCGAGACCCTCGCGCGCCTCCGCTACGCGGGCCGGAAATACGCCGCGCTTCGAGGAAATTCCGAGGAAAAATCCGGCGAAGTTCGCCTGTGCGGTGTATCGCCGGGTCAATCGTGAAACAAAAAGTGAGCCACGCTTGAACATGTCATCACCCAACAAGGGATGAAGCACTCCCATGACAAACATAGTTTCGCTTTCCGAAGAAGCGTCGAAGGGAAGGCCAAAGGAGGAGCGTCAGCGCTTCCGCGAGAATGGTGGGCCTTGGCGCCGTCGGCGAGACCTCATCGAGGAAGGCACCCACTGCGCGGCGATCATCGACGAATATATCCGTCACGGAATTTTGCCGAGCCGCAAGGTCGGACGCGCACGCGTCATCCGTCAGGATGATTGGGACGCGCTTAACCGGGGGGAATTTGCCGCGAAGATCGAGGCTTTCAGAGCCGCGAAGAGAACCCAAGTCGCAATGGATCGTAGCAAATAAAAGGCCGGGCTTGTCCAGAGCCCGGCCTTCAATCTCAACAGCGCCCCTGTCCGCCAGCAGCGCCGCTCAACCAAACAGCAGCGCAATCATGTATATCGAAAACACCCACGAAAATCAACAGAAATCGCCGCCTGTATCGCACACAGAGCACATTCTGAAAGGCGGCCTGGCGCACGAGCCGGATGTGCTTCCCGCCTTCATTCACCGCGAGGCGATACAGGACTGCGCGGTCAATATCGTCGGCTGGGCCAGCATTCTCGTTTGCGCCGCGGAACGCTCGCCGGCCGCTGAGCAGCTCGGCCTGCTCCGCAAGATGCGCGAGACTTTGCTTCTCGCAATCGACGAAACCAAGGCGCTCGCCGCGCTCGAACAAGGGGAGACGAATGAACCTCTCTGATTTCGGGCGCGAAGCCGCCGACGAATATCACGCCGAACGCCGGCGCCGGGCTGACCGACACGTCGCGCGGGAGGTTCTCGACTACGAGCCGCTGTCAGAGCCGGCCGATTTTAGCGAGCAATTCGAGGCAGCGCGCGAAGGCGACCTATCGAGCGGCGGCGCGAGATCGAACGCCGCCGCGGGAGAGCACAACGCGCCGCCCACCCCCATCATCATTAAGCCAACGCCCTTCGTCTGGCGCGACCCCACGACTATCCCGCCCCGCCAATGGCTCTACGGCGGGCACATGATCCGCCGCTTCGTAAGCGCCACGATCGCGCCCGGAGGCGTTGGAAAATCAAGCCTCTTGCTCGCCGAGATGCTGGCCATGGCGTCCGGACTGCCTCTCCTCGGAAAGCCTGTGAAGGGGCCGCTTCGCGTTTGGTATTGGTGCGGCGAGGACCCGCGCGAAGAAATCGAGCGCCGCATAGCAGCGCTGATGCTGCACTACGGCGTGACCTCGGACGCTATCCAAGGCCGGCTCTTCTTCGACGGCCGCGAGCTCGAGATCATCGTCGCAGAAGGGGCAAGAAGCGGCGTCAAAGTCGCCCTTCCGACCTTCGAGGCCGTGAAGGGAGAAATCCAAAAGAACCATATCGACGTCATGGGCGTTGACCCGTTTGTCTCAAGCCACCGCGTTGGCGAAAACGACAATATGGCGATTGACGCTGTCGCGAAGGTTTGGCGGCGCGTCGCGGACGAGGCGAATTGCGCCGTAGATCTGGTCCATCATGTAAGAAAAACTGGCGGCGCCGAGATCACCGTGGAAGACGGAAGGGGCGCAAGCTCTTTGATTGCGGCGGCGCGCTCCGCTCGCGTGCTCAACCCCATGTCCGCAGAAGAGGCGGCGCAAGCCAGCGTCGAAAATCGGCGCGGCTATTTTCGCTGCGACAACGGAAAGGCCAACCTCGCGCCGCCGTCTGAAAAATCCGACTGGTTCAAAATCGTCTCGCAGCCGCTCGACAACGGTCAGGGCGAAGGCCCCGGGGATTTCGTCGGCGTTGTCACGCCCTGGGAATGGCCGAACGCTTTCGACGGCGTCACCGTGCACGATCTTCGCAAGGCGCAAGAGGCGTTCCCAAGGGACGGCCTTCGCAAAGACATGCAGTCAAAGGATTGGGCCGGGCATGCGATTGGCGCGGTGCTGGGGATCGAGACGCAGGACAAAGAGCGCGACAAGTCCGGGAGGTTGCGCGTCTCGCTGATCCTCAAGACATGGATCAAGAACGGATCGTTTCGTGTCGAATTTAGACGAGACGCCAAGCACAGCCGCGATGTTGAATGGATAATCGTGGGGGAGCGCGCATGACCAAGATCATCGGCGTCGACATTGGCGCAAAGGGCGCGATCGCCCTGCTTTCTGACACCGGCGAACTGCTCGAGATCGCCGACATGCCTATCTTGCGCGACGGTCCTGCGAACCGCCCCAACGTCAACGCGCCCTTGCTGGCGAACATCGTCTACCGCTGGCAGGCGACACAGGCATTTGTCGAATACGTCGGCGCGCGCCCGGGCGAGGGTCCTACAGGCGCGTTTGCGTTTGGACGGTCGAAGGGCGTCATCGAAGGAGTTTGCGCCGCCGCTGGCCTTCCTGTCGCGTTTATCACGCCTCCCACATGGAAGCGCGCCGTCGGCATTCCACCGGGCAAGGATGGGGCGAAGGACGCCGCCCGCTCCGAAGCCATCCGCCGCTGGCCAGGACACGCCAACCTCTTCGCCCGCGTCAAAGACGACGGCCGCGCCGAGGCGGCGCTCATCGCAGCCGCCGGGCTTATACGCGAAGCCTCTCCGCTGACACGCGCTGACAAGCATTGAAGGAGCCGCACATGTCGATCGTTCGCAGGAATGTCAGCCAGCGCAATGAGAGGAAGCCAGAAGCGATCCGCCTATTGCGCAAAGGCAAGATCACCGTCGAGCAAGCCGCGAAGCTCACCGGCGCGCCGATCAGCGGCGTCGTCGGCTGGATGAAGCTCGCCGGCCTCCCCATCCCGCCCGAATACTCCGCCCCGCGCCGCCGCCCGAAAGACCCGCAGGCCGCCCGTGGAGAGCCTGTGCGCTCACCCGCCCCCACCCCTGTGGCATCATCGAGAAAACGCGCCAGCGCGCCTCGCGCCGGGACTGCGACGCCACGCAAAAGGACGCCCGCCCTATGATTTCGAAAGACGACAATCGCGTCATTGACGAGATGTGCGGCCTCAAGCCGCCGGCGCCAGCCGAAGCGACGGCGGGCAATCGTCTCGCGCGCCTCGACCCGAAGTATCGAGCTCCGCCGGTCCTAAAGGAGCTGCAGCCGCGGCATCGCCTGATGCTGCAATACATGGTTCACGGCGTGGACAGCCCCGCCCGCGCGCGTCAGCTCCGTGTTGAGGTCGCCGAGCCGATGTCATTTTACACGGCCGCCGACGCCTCCCGTGTCAGGCGTCGCGAGGCGCGCCGGCTCGTCAACGATCCTTTGTTCCGGCGGGCGCTCGCCGCGGAAATCCGCGCCTTCCGCGAAATGAAATCTCCCCGCGCTCTGCAGGTCATCGAGCACATCATGGAGAACCCAGGCGAAGACAAGGCCGCAGATCGCAAAGTCCGAATGGAAGCCGCGAAGTCGCTGCTGGGCGTGGAGCACGGAAACGCGCCGCAGACGAGCGTCAACGTGGGGATCGTCGCTGGCGGCTCGCAGCCTCTCCGGGCGGGCGTCGTCATCCGCCTGAAAACCGCCGCCCCGCAAGCTCCGATCGAAATGCAAGCCGTCGTCGAGGCGCAGGAAGACGACGCCGAGCCGCCGCGCGGCTTCCCGAGCACCATGAAACTCTGAGAAAGGAAATCGAACCATGGCTGACCTTCAACTCCCCTCCGAACAGCTCGCGACCACCGAAGCGCCGCAACAGCGCGCGGGTGGCGGCGTCTTCGCGTCGCAGCCCACCCAGGGCATTGGGCCCGGCCTGCAGGCGCTCGGCGAGGGCGTGGACCAAATCGCCCAAGCCGCCGCGACGGAGAAGGGGCGCCAGGACGGCGCGGCGCTCGAGCGCGACGCTGACGGCGTGCCGCGTGTGGCCAACGATCCGTCGCACTTCCTGATCATGGGTAACGCTGGCCATGCCTATCAGCACGCGATGGACGTTGGCGCGCTCGCGAACGTGAACAACGACGCTGCCGTGAAGATGAACGATCTTCGCAACCAGTTTCCCAACGATCCGCAGAGCTTCGCCGTCGCCTCCGCCAAATACGCCGAAGGTGTTCGCAACGGTCTCGGCGGGGCGCTTGGCGACGCCGCTTTCAATCATGTGACGGCGCTTGGCTCCCAATATTACGTCGGCATGGTCAACCAGAAGCGCGACGCCGACGTTGCTGACAGCCAACAGGCCATCCTGACACATATTACCGACCTCAAGACCGACATCGGGAACATGGCGCGCGGGACGACCGCCGACGATACGCAGTTCCTCACCTCTCTCGCCACGCCGGCCGGCGGGAAAATGGCGGAGCTTAAGGGCTACCTTCAGTCGCTCGCTGACAACCCGCTCTTTAAGGGAACGTGGTCGCAGGAAAAGGTCGACAGCCAGCTTCAGCAATTCCATCAGGAGGCCGTCAACCAGTGGGTCGTCGGCAACGCGCAGCGCGTCCGCGACGCCCAAGGCATAGACGCCGCAAAGGCGTGGGTCGACAAGAACACCGTCGGCTCCGATAGCAACATGCCGATCGGAGAGCGTGAAGCGGCGAAGGCGCAGGGGTATGCGCAAATCGAGACGCTGCACGAGGATCAAAAGGCGCGGCTGCAAGGGTCTTACGCCGCGACAACGGCTTTCGCTCAGCGCTACGCGGAGGGCGTGGTGCCGCCGACCGAAGAAGACTTTCAGAAGGTCATGGGGGCGGCGCAGGCCTCGTTCGACACTTCCGGCGCCATGAAATTGCAAGCCGCCCATGACGCCTATGCCGTCATGAAGCCGTGGGCCGCGACCGGGCCGTCTGCGGCGGCTGGCGCGCTGCAGGGGAACGCCGTCAATCCCCAGGCCTACGCCGCCGGGCAGTCCGGCGACGCGCCGGGC
>Ga0265327_10004685_pt1 | contig 11971 bp, 12 predicted proteins | sample 41621metaG_FD_202089 | JGI IMG/M metagenome (GOLD analysis project Ga0265327, IMG submission 202089) | Rhizosphere microbial communities from Carex aquatilis grown in University of Washington, Seatle, WA, United States - 4-16-21 metaG | ecosystem: Host-associated > Plants > Roots > Rhizosphere...
AAGGTACGGCGAACAGAAGACACTTCTACACGACCTCCCAGGCCGAGGCAGAGGCGGCATTAAGCAGTGGTTCGCAGTTTGAGCGCGTCGAGGGCTACCTGTTTGCCACTCAAGTATATGGCTCGCTGCCGCTGTATCGCGTCAGCCGCTGCTCGCCGGTTGGAAGTGGATGCGACGTTGAGCATCGCTACACGGTGAGCGCTGATGCCCGGGCGTTCTTACTTGGCGACGGCTGGGCTGATGAGGGCATCGAGGGATACGCTTTTGATGGTTACAACAACGCAACGGCCAAGATCTCCGCCAACGGGAACGTGAATGGTGTTACGACGAGTGTAAGCGCTCCGATCCAGACTTCAATCCAGAACGTCATCCCACCGAAACAGTACATTCCCATCAGCGGCGTCGATTCCGGACGGCCCGCTGCTACTGTTTCGGGTTACGTGGTATCCAATTCCTCGCCACGACCTGCGGGTGCAACGCGGCATAGAATCATCTTTGCCCTCTACACCGGGACTCTCTTCGACCCGGGAACCAATATCGACCACATTCCGGTCTTCCTGCGCTTTCATTCTCAATGGGGTCCGACGGATTTCCAGGGGTACCGTACGATGGTCTGGGCATCTTTCTCTCGATTCCTCGGTGGAACAACAATCAGTGCGGTTCCTCGGCGATGGGAGGCGCACAGATCTTCGTAGAGCGGGTCGCCAACGCGAGCCGGATGGTTAACGGCGGTCCAGCCCTGGCTTTCGTCGACTGCGCGGCCAATCTAGCCGCACCGCTACAGTCGAACCACGCGTACTCCATTGCGGTCACAGTGACTGATGACGCAAGACTCGAATACAGCGTCGTCGATCAGGCAAGCGGTACCCAAATCGCCGATTTTCCGCTTCACGACTATGGCGCGTGGTATGCCTGTCCTCTCGTTCCGCAGGCGAGCGTTCTATCGACCGCCACCGCGTACTGCGCCAATCCGTTTTCGCCGGATCGCTTCGCAAACTATCGCACCGGCTATTTGATCTGGCCGCTATTCAGCCCGCAATCGAGTACCGCGCAAGGCGGTCTGGGAGCAGTAACAGTGCAGTGGCTCGACGAGAGCGACACGGTGCTTTCTTCGGAGTGAGGCTAGAAGTGTTCAATGGGACGCCCGGTCTACGGCATTACGCGTCCGTGACTGAAAAAGCCGTTCGCTAGTCACGTCGGGAACCACATGATCGCGGATGTTGCGATTCGTCTTGCAGTTGCGGCAGACGCGGCAGGCATCGCGTCGATGTCGCGAGATCTCATTGAATACGGCCTCCGTTGGGGATGGCGAGATGAACGTGTTGCCCAAGCAATCTCGGCTCCGGAGACAAACGTCGCGGTCGCTGGTCAAGAGGGAAATCCTTTTGCATTCGGAATCATGAACTATCGGGACGACGATGCGCACCTCGTACTGTTCGCGGTTCAGCCGAAAATGCAACGCCAAGGCATTGGTAGCGCATTACTTATGTGGTTGGAGGAAGTGGCACGAGCTGCTGGTGCGCAAAGAATTCGAGTCGAGGCGCGAAGAGAGAGTGTCGCAGCCAGATCGTTCTACAACGAGCACGGATACCACGAACGCGTACTTAAGACGGCGATGTACGGAAACCGTGTTGACGGCGTTCGTCTAGAAAAGTGGCTTTGTAGTCGTGGCCCGTTGCGCTGCGAAACCTGACCTGGCGCTCAACCGCATTGAGGCAGGAACTGTAGCGTGGCAATGGGCAGGGGGTTCTCTAGGGCGCGGACTATCGCCTTGATTTTGGTCGCGGTCGCAAGCGTCGGTGCGGCGGCCACGAGCATGCGCCCGCAACATCCGTACTTTCAGTTGGATGCGCCCTCCAAGAAGGCTCTCGTTGAGAAAGCCAAAGCAATCAAACTCGGCGACTCCTACCAATCGGTCGTGAGCGTGCTCGGTAAGCCAACATTCGACAACCGCCTCATGCGGAAAGAGAACAATGGCGTCGTTGGTCGTAGCATCAAGTACTACGCGGTGATTTGGCAGTCGGGGTCGGTCAATGAACTTCGCGATGAACTCGTCAATGTGTTCTTTGATGACTCGGATCGTGTGAAATCGGTCACAATAAGAGTCAGGCTCGATCAATGAATGGACGCTTCGACTGCGGACTTGTGTGTCTGCCTTTCGGTCGGTGATTAATGCAACCCTTTGAACCATTATTCTGAGGTCTGACAACGTGAAGCGATTGTCGCTGCTCACCGGATTCGTGGTCATCCTGCAACTGATTGGCTGCGCATCACTGGATACGCGTCCGTCTAACACCGCTCTCGACGAAATCATGCGCAAGTCGGGTCTCTGGTTTCAGCTCTCGCAGGTTGAGCCAACCATGCAGATGGGCATCTCTCAGGCTCAAGAAAAGATGGGTCGACTTTCGGGCGAGAAATTTGAGCGGCTCCAAAAGGCCATTACTGCTACATACGGTGCAGACGTACTCAGGACGACAGTTAAAGAAAAGCTCGCAGCGACGCTTACGTCAGAAGACGTGGCGGGGATTCTTCGATGGCTTTCCTCCGATTTGGGGAAGCAAATTGCGGCGCTAGAAGAAAAGGGTTCGACGCCAGACATGGCACTCAACGCGTTTGAGGCAGGACCGATGGTCTTGGACTCGCTTCCCGCATCCCGCAGGACGCGTTTGGAACGGATTGCGAGCCTTACTCAGGCAGCCGAGTTTGCCGCAGAGATGATCATCGATACTTCGATTGGGATCGCCGAAGGACTAGCAGGCGGCGGGTCGAACGGCGATCGTGCGATTTTGGATGAAATGAAACGGCAGATTCGCCTACAGAAAGGGGAGCTGGTGAAGAAGCTTGGACCCCGAGCAGTCGGCTCAATGGCGGTGATCTATCAATCCTTACCTGATGATGATCTCGACCAATACGTGGCACTTTGCGCATCCCCCTTGGGGCAGAGATACACCGCTGCGACGGTCGGTGCATTCTCCACCGCACTTTCGGAAGCAGCGGTTCGCCTTGGTCGACAACTGTCGGAGCCATCCGCCGCACTCTCGGAATCTCAGAGCAACGGCTTCAGTCCGATAGTGGCATCCAATTCGGAGCTACGTCTTGCGCGTACACCCCTCTAGGACCGCGTAAAGCGGCGTATAGACGACGATATTGGCCGCGAGGTGCTCAGGGCTGATCGGTCTCTTTTGTGCGGGTCTCCGAGACGATGCCTTGCTCTGACGCGCTTGGTGTCACCGTCGTCCGGAGTGCCTTGGGCGGCGGACGACCCGATCTACAGCACTTGCTTGACGATTGGAGGGAAGCGCTCCGCGCCTTCAAATGTTCGCCCAAGCGGTAATCCGAGGTAATGTGGAGCTACCCTCTGGCGTAGGCAACCGTATACACAGACAGTTACACAGGACCCAGATTCACTCTGTAGAGCAGGCCCGCTTGTTGGTCTTGATCTGCCCACTGCAGGCCTTCTTCCACTCCAGTGTGCGATGGGGCGGGGGATAGTCGGGGGATGGGACCCTAGGTGCCCGCCGTGCGTTGCCTGGCGCGGTCCTCTGAGGACTCACTCCCCGCCGCCTGCCTGGTTCAAGCCCGTTCCACTTCCATGCGGCTGCAACACCGAGTCCCGGAGGCCCCGGGAACGCGCTTTCGCGCCGCCTGGCGCTCTCTCGCCGACGCCGGTCAGCCTCGGCTCGGTCGAACGCGGATTGCGTTGCCGTAGCAGACGAACGCAGGCCCCGCATTCGAGGACCAGATCGGACGACCGCGGTCAACGCAGTAGACGTTGATCAGTCCGTCGGCGCCTGAGCGGGCTGCTTCAGCCTGCATCGATGCGATGCCGTCAGCCTCGCTTGGAAAGGTCGGCATCCACAAAGCGGTGCTCCAGCTGTCCACCCAGAGTTGACGCACTACGTCATATTCGGCGGATGAGAGGTCGGCCGGCTCGTAGATCTTGACCGTCGCAATAGGCTCTGCAACGCTGCTGGGTGGTGTGCTTGCGCATCCGGCGAGCGAGCATATCGCCATGGCGGCAAGTGCGAAGCGAGTGCGGTGCTCAAGCCCGGGTTTCCGGTGGTCCTTTTTCATGACCGCCTCCTTGGGAAATTGACGGCATTTTCTGTCGATCGTCAGCTGCAGGCTTTGCCGTGGTCGGCGTGATTGCCCGCGGCTTTGGCTGCCGACTCCGTCATGTACTCGCCCGCCTTGGTCTTTCCGTACCACTCGGTACCCGGGCAGTGATAGACCTTGCTCTTGGTGTTGACCCAGACTTGACCGGGGCCGCCACCGGCTGCCGGCGCAGCTGCCATCGGCACAGTTGAAGCCTTGGCGGAGGGTGCGGGCGCTGCCGGAGCCATCTGGGTAGTAGAAGCCTTTGGCGCGGCGGGCGTTGCCGCCTCCGATGCCGCGCTGCTCTTCGCGGGAGTTGCACTGCCATACCAATCCTTGACGCCACCGTGTCCGCCGCATGCGCCCTTCTTGGTCTCTGTGGTCGTGTACGTGCCATCCTTGCATTGCCCGGTCGATCCTGACGGCGCGGGGGCCGCAGCCATGGCTGGGGCAGACGATTTTGTTGCGCCGATTGTAGCGGGCGCCGCACCGGTCTTTGCCGGAGCCGAGCTGGCGAACCATTCCTTGACGCCGCCATGACTACCGCATGCGCCCTTCTTCGATTCTGCGGTCGTGTACGTCCCGTCCTTGCATTCACCGGTCGAACCAGCCGGGGCTTGGGCGTTGGCGGCGCTGGACACGGTCAATGCAAGGCCGATAAAGGCCGACGCAACGATTACTCTCATTTCGGTTCTCCAGATGGTTTTCGGATTGATCGCACGAAGAATGCCTAGATCGGGGGATGCACAGCAATTGCACCGAGCATACTGGCGTGACCACGCATGTGGGTTACGAAGTAGTAATCGCGGTCATCGGCCGGTGAGTGACCTGCCTACGCTTGCCCTGACATGTGATCTTTCATTTTCATCATCGCCACGGTTGCCGCGATGCCACCGAGCGTATTGATGAGGCCGCGGTGCTGCGCGTAGAACTGACCTAACTGATCAGCGACACCCGGGTGCACGTCGTTTGCGTGATTCACAACGTCCTGTACTTGCTGCGGCGTGAGCTGCGATGCCTGTTCGGGCGTGATCTGCGTCTGCCCCGGGGACATCACCCTGCCGAGGACACCTCCGGCGAGTCCAGCCATGACGCCGGGACCCAGAGCGCCGATGAGCTGGTTGAGCATACCGGCTTGCTGTGCGCCATTCGACTGGCCGAACAACTGCCCAGCCATATTCCCAATAGCAGGCGTCTGATCGGATGCGAACGCTGCGGACAACCCTTTAGCCAGTACATCGCTCGGCGCGTTCTGCGCGACCTGACCGAATTGCTGCGTGCTGCTATTGCCGCTGATCGCTTGTGTGAGCATGTCCATCAATCCCATGAGAATCTCCTTCGATATCGAGTTACTGCGCGAGTTACTGCGACTTTCTCGCAACCAGGTGATAGATCACGAGCAGAATTATTGCACCGAGAATCGATGCGATGAAGCCCGCGGGATGGCCTTCGGGATAGAAACCCATGAACTGCCCGATGAACGTCGCGGCAATCGCGCCCGCGATGCCGAGAATTGCCGTCAACCAAAATCCCGAGGGTCCTGTGCCTGGCGTGATGGCCTTGGCAATCAGACCGGCCACGAAGCCGATCAGGATGGTCCAAATCCAATGCATCATTTCATTCTCTCCATAGTTCAATTGGGAACGATGTGGAACACCGCTACAGGATTCGGCCACCATGATGCCCGTTTCCCAAGCGACGAGCTAGATTAGGAGTGTGAAGGGCAGCCCATTACCGAATGCCGCTTCCGACCGAGGCTGTGTGGAAACGTTGGGGACAGCGGGCGATATGTGGCCGATTGGCCCCGGCGAAGGTTGCGAGCGAGCCGTGAAGTCAGGGCGTTTGGGGCTACGCTCGCATGAAGGCAACCAGAAGTTGCGTTCCGAAGATGTTCAGCGCCCGTTTCAGGTTGTACGCCAGGACCTGCAGGCTCATTTCCGTTCGGACCCGCGGCAAGGTCTTGGTCAGGAAATGAGTCGATCCCATCCACGCCTTGAGGGTTCCAAACGGATGCTCGACGGTTTGCCGACGCAACCGTGGGGCTTGCGGAGTGCGATCCAGCCGGTGCTGCATGTCGTCCAGCACCTGCTCGTGTTCCCAGCGCGCGATTCGGCGGTAGTCGCTGGGTGTGCATCGCGATTTGATCGGGCAACGCGGGCAGGCCGACGGCCAGTACCGGTGCATCTTTCGGTCATTCTCAATCGTCGTCATTCGCCAGATTGCCCGTTCGCCAGCCGGGCAACGGTACTCGTCGCGTTTCGCGATGTAGATGAAGTCGCGCTTGTCGAAACGCCCATCGGCTCTGCTATTTGAAGTGATTGGCTTGGGCACCAGCGTCGTGATTCTCTCCTCTGCGCACTTGAGGATCTCCTCGCCGTCGAAGTAGCCACGATCGGCCAGCACCGTCAGCTTCTCCTCACCGATGGCTTCTCGGGCCAACTTCGCCATGGCCGTCAGCTGCGCCCGGTCGTGACCGACGTTGGTGACCTCGTGGGCCACGATCATGTGGTGCTCGGTATCCACCACCGCCTGAACGTTGTAACCCACGATACCCGTCCCGCGGCCGCTGGTTGCCATCGAGCGAGCATCGGGGTCGGTGAGCGAGACCTGCTGATCGGGCGTCTCTTGCAGTTGCTGTTCGATGCGGCGCAACTTGCGGACCTGCTCCTTCACCGTGGCAATCTTCTCCTTCAGTTGTGACACCCGGGCCGCTGGTACCGAAGCAGGCTCCCGATCCGCCCGGTCAAGGTCGTTCAGGTAGCGCGCAATGCTCTCCTCGAGCTGCTGCATCCGCGCCCTCAACTTGTGCGGCGTGAAGTTCTTGTCGCGATTATTGACCGCCTTGAACTTGCTGCCATCAATGGCGACCACGGCCTCGCCAAACAGCCCGATCTCTCGGCTCAACTCGACAAATTCGCGGCAGACCCTCCGGATGGCCGTCCCGTTGTCCCGGCGGAAGTCGGCGATGGTCTTGAAATCCGGCGCGAGCCGGCCGGTCAGCCACATCAGCTCGACGTTACGCTGCGCTTCCCGCTCCAGCCGGCGGCTCGACGGGACTCGGTTCAAGTAGCCGTAGATATAGATCTTGAGCAGTACCGCAGGGTGATAGGCCGGGCGCCCCGTATCCGCAGGCTTCGCACCGTCGAACCCCAACTGAGCCAGAACCAGTTCCTCGACAAAGGCGTCTACCGCCCTGACCGGATTGTCCTCGCTAATCCAGTCCTCAAGCTGCTCTGGAAACAGCACGCCTTGCGACCGCTGTTGCCCCTCAATGAATCGGCTCATCGGTAACTCCGGCAGGTCGACCTGCCGCCTCTGACCGCGGACGCGTCAAAGAGTTTTCACACACCCTCGACCCTAAGCAGACCGCCGGAAACACCGAAAGCGGACACTGGCTGACGGGGTAACCTCGCAACTTGATCCAAGTTGCGGACGACAATAAACAACGGTTGCTTCACTTCGTTCAGTGCCCGACCGCGACGAACGCACGATCGGCGGGAACGCCGACCTCCATCGCGCGTGCCGAGACCTTGCGTGCGATGACGAATCCCTCATCGAGATCGATGCGGTAATGAATGCCGCCATAGAGGCGGGATTCGCCCGCCTGGCGGGCCATCGCCGAATAGAGGCCGCCCTGATCCGGGAATTGCGCGTCGAGCACCAGGCCGATCGCGCCCGACTTGCAGGCGTGGTTGCTCGGATACGACGGGTGATTCGGGACGCCAATTGCCAGGTGAATTTCGGGGTCGACCTGCGTCGGTCGCGGCACCCAGTAGGTGTATTTCGAGTCGTGGCACGCGATGGTCGCGTCCACGTCCGTCATGTGGACCAGCGCGAGAATTCGCGCCGAATCTGCCTCGTTGAGTCCGTGCGACGAGATGGCGCCGCGAGCCACCGCGTTCCAGTGTCCGGCGCCGAATGAGCCCGACAGGTCCTCCCAGTATTGGGCGATTCGAACCTGTTCATTTGTGCGGTGGTCGGAAACCGTTCGAACTTCGAGTACTGCGGCGCGAAACGCTGGTGAATCGTAGCCGGGCGGCGCCGGCGCGCGAAAATCGGCACCGGTGATGAGGAAGAACGGCCGCATCTCTCCCAGCCGTGGCCCAAGCGGCGGGCGCGCCGGCTGCGCGCGGCTCGACCACTTGGCGGGGTCGGTTGGCAGCGGTCCTGACCATGCGAGGTCGGAACGGTCGCCCTTGGCGGAGGCGATGACATCGGCCGCGGCGGCCCGCCCAAGCTCCACCCCGGCCACGAAGTCGGACCGCTTGCCGTCGTTGCCCATTGCCGCAGTTTCGCCGGCGAGGCGTCCCGCAATGGCCTGCTCGTCTTTCGGGAAGAAGTAGATCAGAGACGCGGCAGCCGCGCCAGCGGCGGCGCCGTCCGGCTTGCGGCGCTGCTGGTGCGCCGCGACGAGGGCATTGTTGATCGCGAGGTTCACGTACGCCAGCGTCCGCGAGGCGGGGAACTGGCCGACCTGGTTGCGTGCAATGAGATCGCATGCGTACTCGTTCCAGCTCATCGTCGAAGTGGGCAGTGCCCACGGAGACGCCGCCGGCATCGAGGCGTCGAGCGTTGCGGCGCGTTGCTGCTGTTGCGCACAACCAACGGCAAGTAAGACCGCGGCAATTGCACCAATGACAAATGCACGCTTGCGGTCCACGATTGATTGAAGGCGAGGGACACGGTTTGGTCGGGTTGACATGCGGCTCCTCCCTAGAGTGTGGGAAACAAAACAGCGACGAATCGGTACGCCAAGCGAGCTAGCGGCGGTTTGGTTTATTCAGCGCCATGTCAATGATCGTGCCGATGCAGGAGGAGATGCGTCTTCCGGTGGGGCAGCGTCGACTATCTTAGCGGCATCCCTCACCTAACGCGGGGTTGGGGGCGAACCTCGTCCAGTGTACTGAAGGCTCCGAATGTCGTCTAATGGCCGGCTACGGAAGTCGGCAGTCAACCCAAAGCGGACGTCATTGGAAATGCGCGAGAAGCCGTTCCTGCAAGCCCCAAACCAGCGGTGGCTCACCATCCCGTCTCTTTGAATTCGGCTCAACGCGCCAAGCTGGCTATGACGCTCGCTTGACCGCTGGAGGCATCCAGGTGCTGCCGAGAATGGACGGCGCCTTTTCGGTGGGCCAATCCATTCGTAGCGTCAGATTGAAGTCATTCGCCGCCGTCGGAAGCCGTGTTAGTTCAGGTCGTGGATGCGTCCCGTTGGGCTTGACCCGGCGGCATGGGGTCACTACCCGCTTCCGATTGACGCCTCCTGAAGGAAGCCAAGCCGGACCCTGCGGCATGTGCCGCGATCAGTCGAGGCAGCGTAGACCGGCGACACCCTTACATATTTCCGGTTGGCTGCGCCCCGGCTTTTGACCTAGCATAGCCATCGTGGATCGAATCTCCCAGCCATCGACAGAACGTCCAATGCATACAACAGCGATTCAGAACGCCGAGCGGTTCTTCAGTTCCTACCTGATCCCGCAAAAACCAAATCCGCTGGTGATTGAAATTGGCTCTCAAGACGTCAACGGTTCATTGCGGCAAATCTGCCCGGGAACCGCGAGGTACGTCGGCGTCGATTTTGTTTCGGGCCGGGGAGTTGATGTCGTCCTGCCCGACCCCTATAAACTGCCCTTCGCCGATGGTTCGGTGGACTATTGTTTAAGTTCGAGCGTGATGGAGCACTGTGAGATGTTTTGGCTGCTCTTCATTGAAATTCTCCGCGTTCTCAAGCCGGATGGCTTGTTTTATATGAATGCGCCGTCCAATGGAAAATTTCACCGATTCCCGGTGGACTGCTGGCGCTTTTATCCTGAGAGCGCGAACGCGTTGGTCAAATGGGCAATTCGTTGCGGCTACTCGCCAGCAGTCCTGGAGTCGTATACCTCACGGCAAAGGATTGACTGCTGGAACGATTACGTCGCGGTGTTTGTCAAGGATGCTTCCCATGCCGGCAATTATCCAACGCGAATTATCCATTCATTTACCGAGTTCACCAACGGACTGACCTACGGTTCGGAGACCTTCATAAATCAAGAGGAAGACACCGAGGACTTGGTCAAGGTCGATGTAATTGCGGCAATAGCCAGCGGACGATTGTCGGTTAAATAATCCGCAACGGCCCCGAGAAATCCGCGGCGCGGCCTGGTCTTGGCCGCGCTGCACACGCCGTGAGTCACTGCCGTTCCGGGTCAAATTTCGGGGCAACGCCAACCGTCTGCAACTGGGCGATTGCAGTCAGTCACCAAAGGCCGCCAAAATCACAGAGCTGTCGCTTGCCATTGCGGAATCCGGACGCTCAGCGAGCGAAGGTGATTCGCTGTGATGCCTTTCCGCTAGCCCCTGCGTCGAGCACGCGCGAGCCATCACAGCTGGCTCTCAGCTCCGCGTCAGCAATACCGTTCCTGAGACGATCGCAAAAAGCAGCACGAACACACGTAGCGGACGGCCGCCGACCCGGTCATGAGTCAGGCGACTGATCACCGCTCCGACGGCCAGCGCCGGTACGAGCATGAGCGCCGCTCCGAAGTGGGACGCGCTCACCCGTCCTGCCATTGCCAGCATTGCGAGCGACATGGTCTGGCCCACGAGAAAGCAGAAAGCGAGGGTCGCGCGTAGCCTGGCTGCGCCTTGATGCTGATAGACAAGCGCAAGCGGTGGACCGCCGATCCCGGTCGCCGTCTCGGTGACTCCGGTGACCACCCCTGCCGCGACAAGGGCGCGGCGGTCCGGTGTGAAGGACGGAGCGATGAGCGTGGCGACCGCCGCCAGAATGGTTACCGCACCGATCAGAATGTTAAGAAAGCTCGAAGTCAATGTGGTGAGTAGCCATAAGCCACCGAAGGTGCCGAGAAATCTCCCGACCGTGATCCAGGTCGCACCTGACCGGTCAAGCTCCCCCCACTCGCGCCAGGCGACGTACGCGTTGAGCGGAATCATCAGCATCAGCAAGCTCACGGGAACGAGTTCGGGCGCCAGCAGCGCGAGAATCGGCGCGACGATCAACGCAAAGCCGACTCCGGTCGTTCCTTGCACGAAGCCCGCGACCATCACACCAGTGGCAATCAGTGCGAACACTGCGAATCTCAATTACCGGTCTCCCAATGACCGCTTTTGCCGCCGATTGCGGACGTTGGCCGACAGTGCCGCGATTGCTAACTGCGTACCAGCTCCCATGCGACCTGTGTAACGAGCAACGCCGCCATCGCGCCCAGTGCCTTGCGCAGCAGGCTCCGATATGACTCCACGCTGATCCGTGCCTGAAGGCGCATGCCCACGAATACCGATATCGCGGCCAGTACAATCAACGGCAGGGATGCCCTGAGCACTCCGACACTCGCCGCGTCGCTCAAGCCAAGACTTGTCGCTTGCACGACCTTGCCGGATAGGAAGCACAGATTGAGAGTTTGCGTCAGCGCGATGGGTGAGAGTTCGAGGGTCAGCAGGTAGATCACGAGCGGCGGCAGAGAAACGTTTACGGCCCCAGATAAGATCCCCGCCGTCACGCCGAAGCCAAACCCTGCGATTCCCGGAGTGCGCTTGACCCAGGACCAGTCAAGCTGCCGCAGGCGATCCTGCATTAGAAACACCACAATCATCGCCGCGAGAAGGAGTTGCAATGGCTCCGGCCGGGCCGTGAGCAATAGGCGAGTTCCGAGGAGCGTGCCCAGAGCCACCCATAGTGCGAGCGTCCAGTGCTTTCCGAGGCTTTCTCGCCATTGGCCGCCACGCACAATGCTGATCAGGTTGACTACGATGTTGGGAAGTACCGTGACCAGGACCGCAGTCTTGACATCGGCCACAAGCGCAACCAGCGGCGTCGAGATCAAAGGGAAGCCGAATCCGAGCGTCCCGTGTGCCAACCCTGCCACAAGGGTGA
>Ga0265327_10004686_pt1 | contig 11966 bp, 9 predicted proteins | sample 41621metaG_FD_202089 | JGI IMG/M metagenome (GOLD analysis project Ga0265327, IMG submission 202089) | Rhizosphere microbial communities from Carex aquatilis grown in University of Washington, Seatle, WA, United States - 4-16-21 metaG | ecosystem: Host-associated > Plants > Roots > Rhizosphere >...
GCACGTTTGCCACGATTGTGATTCTGGTCGTCCTGATTGCCGCAATGCGCCCGAGTGATTTTCGCATCACTCGGTCACAGGTGATTTCGGCGTCGGCACAGGAACTGTTTCCCTACATCAACAACTTGAAGCGGTTCCAGGAGTGGAACCCCTACAAGGACAAGGATCCCCGGGCGCGCAACACGTTTTCGGGGCCTGACGAAGGGCCTGGGGCCAGCTTCCGGTGGGAAGGGGACGGAAATGTCGGCGCGGGGATCATGACCATCGTCAGCCAGACGCCACACAGCCAGGTTGACATCGATCTCGAGTTCCTGAAGCCGTTCCCCGGACACAACCAGGTGACATTCTCGCTGGCGCCCAACGGAAATGGAACGACGGTCTCGTGGAACATGGCGGGGCGCTATGCACTGATTCCCAAGATCGTCGGGCTGTTCCTGAGCATGGACAAGATGATTGGCGGAGATTTCGCGAACGGACTGAATCGGTTGAAGTCGCTTGCGGAAGCGAAGCGGAATTGAGTGTTTTGTGTTTTCTCTTTCCACCCCTGACTTGTGAGGAATTCTCATGTCGACAATCGCCATTACCCCCTACCTGATGTTTTCCGGTCGATGCGACGAAGCGTTGGAATTTTACGTCAAGGCGCTCGACGCCAAAATTGAAATGCTGATGCGGTTCAATCAGAGCCCCGAACCGGCTCCTCCGGGAGTGTTGCCGCCGGGATTTGAAAACAAGGTCATGCATGCCTCATTTCGCGTTGGCGACATCTGCCTGATGGCTTCAGATGGCTGCGACACGACATCCCATTTCGACGGCTTCCGACTGGCCCTGTCGGTCTCGACCGAAGCGGATGCCCATCGGGCGTTCAATGCGCTGGCGGAAGGAGGGAACGTTGACATGCCCCTGACCAAAACGTTCTGGTCGCCATGCTACGGAATGGTGACCGATCGCTTCAAAGTCGGCTGGATGGTCATGGTCCCTGGTGCACCAAATCCGTGATGAGTATCGGATCGAGTTGCGGATTCATCCCGGGAAGCCCTGCCAACAAATGAAGGACTGGCGAATATGAAAGTCATGGTCATCGTCAAAGCGACCGCCGCATCCGAAGCGGGTGAAATGCCGAGTACCGAACTGCTGACGGAAATGGGGAAATTCAACCAGGAACTGGCAAAGTCGGGGATCATGCTGGATGCCTCCGGCCTGACCCCCAGTTCACGCGGGGCGCGCGTCCATTTCTCGGGTGCGAATCGAACTGTCGTTGATGGCCCCTTCGCCGAAACGAAAGAATTGATTGCCGGATTCTGGATCTGGAAAGTCAAGTCGCTGCAGGAGGCGATTGACTGGGTCAAGAAATGCCCGAATCCGATGCTTGAGGATTCGGACATTGAGATCCGACCGTTCTTCGAAATGGAGGACTTTGGCGAGGCTCTGACCCCGGACCTCAAAGACCAATTTGCCACCACGTATGCCACATCCCTTGGACTGAATCTGTCGCGATTTGTCATGGATACCGACCGCACAATCGCCGGACTCAACGTCCGCTACACCATGGAAAGCCGGATCGAGATCCCACAGCAGTGGGAGAAATTCGTTCCCCGTGCCGCCAGCCTTCCTGCCGTCAGGGGAAGCTGTTTTTATGGAGTCTGCTGGAATACGGACAACGAGTGCCGATTTGACTATCTGACGGGGCTTGAGGTGACGGATTCAAACACCCTGCCGGCCGAATTCACCAAGTTGAAACTCGTCGGACGCAAGTACGCGGTTTTCGCTCACACCGACCACGTTTCCAGGATCCCACAGACAATTGACCTGATCTGGACGAAGTGGGTCAATAATTGTGGCCTGCAGATCGCCAAGGCCCCCTGTTTCGAACGCTACACATCGGAATTCAACCCCGGCACAGGGATGGGGGGGATGGAGATCTGGATTCCTCTGGATGCCTGACACGAGTCGCCTTGCGTGCGTCCCTCCGTTGGTGGACGCACGCGTAACCGTTCACGGGTCGGGGACTGACGCATTTTCACGGGAAAAAACAAACACCTTCCATCGACGCGATAAGACTCCGAAGCACCATTTCTCCGTGAAAATGGGTCTGTCCCCTTCGCTTGCCCGTGAACGGTTACACGCACGCTGGCAGAAGATTGAAATCGCGAGCAGGATGTGTCTCGCTGAATCGAATTCCAATTGCAGGGAGCTTTGCTGTGAAGTTGTCCAAGTCGAAGTTGACCGGGTGGATCCTGAGCGGACTGTTGGCATTGTTCCTGATCGGGGCAAGTGCCATGGGCAAATTCACCGAATGGGAAGGGAAGTCAGCCATGTTCAAGAAGATGGGCTTCACGACCGACCTGATGTTCAAGATCGGCATCGTCGAAGTCATCATTTCGCTGCTGTTTCTCATTCCTCGTGCCGGATTCGTCGCAGCGATCCTGCTGACGGGTTACCTGGGTGGGGCCGTCGTGACCCATCTGCGTGTCGGCGACCCCAACTTCTTTCCCGTTGTTGTGGGCGTGCTGGTCTGGATCAGCCTGGGCCTGCGGCAACCCGAGATCTTTTCGCTGGCGATCGGAAAGAAACCCCTGTAGTCACAGGACGCGATGAATGCGTTCTGTCGCGTGTCCACCACGGTTCAATAGGGGCAGGTCCAATACGGGCGGGGCCGGGTCACATCTGAACCTGGTTCCGCCCGGCGATTTTTGCGACGTACAGTTTGTCATCGGCGCGGGCCAGCAATTCGGACGATTCACGGACACAGGTGCCGTAGTCGCAGGCAATGCCAATACTCACCGTGACAGGAATCTCCATTCCCTCGAACTCAACGGGAGTGGCCGCGGTCAGCACTCGCACTCGCTCGGCAATCTGCGCCGCATCGTCGAGACCCGTCCGGGACAGCAGCATGACGAATTCTTCGCCGCCATAACGGGCCAGCAGGTCGCCACTGCGCAGCACCGTTTTGGCGCGCCGGGCAAACTCGATCAGCACCGCATCCCCCGCCAGATGCCCATAGGTGTCGTTGATCGTTTTGAACTTGTCCAGGTCCAGCAGCATCACGCACAGCGGCGTTCCCGTTCGCTGAGACTGCTGCAGTTCCTGTTCAAGGGCCTCCAGCAGGTAGCGTTTGTTATGGACCGAAGTCATGCCGTCGGTCGTCATCAGCTTGAAAATGACTTCGTGATACTGGGCTTCAATCCGATCCGAACTCAGGTATTTGAAGATCTGGTTTCCGAAGCGAATGCGATCGCCCCCCTCCAGCCGCCGAGACCCGGAAACGCGCTGTTCATTGATATACGTCCCATTCGTGCTGCCCAGGTCGGAAACCACGTAGCTGGAGTCCAGAGGTTCGATCGTGGCGTGCCGACGTGACACCGAGTCATCGTGCAGAGTCAGTGAACAACCGAGGTCACGTCCGATCAGCAACGGCTCGCCCGACAGTTCAAGAGGCGGTTCAATTCCATTCACAGGGTAAATTCGAACCAGCAGGGACGAGCCTGAAGAATCGTCGGTGTGATTCGACCTGGAAAAACGCGTGGAGACGATATCGTTGGTCATGGTTCCCACTGGCCCCTGGGGTGTTCCGACAATGGTAAGATCACCGGCGCGTCACTTGTGGCATGCTGCGGATCAGCGGCAATGCGCACGGGAATGATGGTCGGCAATGTGAATTTCGCCGAGTCCGAAACGATCCGGATGGATTGATCTGCCGGATTCACGAAGTCCTGCCCCTGGGAGGTAGCGCCTCCCTGGACGATCATTGGTGTGACAGTCAGAGACACGGGAATGACTCCGGCCAGCCAGGGGGCGAATTGCCACCCCATGGCGCACACCAGACCTGTTCCGGCAGCCCACAGCAGTCGCTTTCTGGTTCGCATGGCATTCGAATTAGCCGAAGGAGAAATGTTCTGGCGGGATGCGGAGGAATCAACGACAGTGCCAACGACGTGCGAACCTGCCGGAATCGAGTTGCGGTCGATCGAACCATCTCGGGCGGGAAACTCCTGATCCGCATCAAGCTGCACGAAGGGACTGAGTTTCGTGGCAACTTCGTCTGCGGACCGAATCCGCCGTGACGGGGATTTGGCGAGCATTTGCCCCAGCAATTCAAGCAGGTTTTTCGGGATGTCGGCTGGAGGCTGCGCGAGCGCTGAAGGAATATCGAAAAGATGCCCCTTGAGTTTGGCCGCGGGAGTGGTGTACCTGTCATCATCAAAGGGTGCTCGACCGCTCAGCAGATACAGCAAGGTGCAACCGAGGCTGTAAATGTCGCACAGATGATCGACCTGACTGGCATCCTGCGCCTGCTCGGGCGCCAGGAAATCCCAAGTCCCCATGGCCTGGCCGGCATCGGTCAGTTGATGATCGACTTCTCCTCCTTGCACCAGGCCAAAATCCAGAATCTTGACAACGCCATCGCGATTGACGATCAGATTCGATGGCTTGATATCCCGATGCACGAAGCCCGCGGCGTGCAGGCAGGCCAGGCCCAGCGTCGCCTGACGAATCAACTCGCAGGCTTCAGCTGGCGCCAGGGCGCCACGTCGCATGACCAGCCGCGCCAAATCCTCGCCATCGATGAACTCGGTCACGAGAAACTTGATTCCATTGACGCACCCGGCATCGACAGCGTTGACAATCTGTGGATGCTGCAGTTTCCCCAGCGCTCTGGTTTCCTGCTCAAACCGCAGTTGAGCATCCGCCTGAGACGAAATGGCCGCGGAAACAAACTTGATGGCGAAGAGTCGATCGAGATGTCGATGCCGCGCGCAAAAGACGGTTCCCATTCCCCCGCCACCGATCCTGACTCCCAGTTCGTACTGTCCAAGCGAAAGTCCGGTCAGGTCATCACGGGTTAAGTCCGCACTGCATACGGTCGGCAACACTGCCGCTTCGGACGTGTGCGCGGGGATGACCGGGGAGGAACCGTTTCCAACTCGCAAGGCCCGAGTGGCGTGCGGCACTTCAACACTCATGTTGGCTTCAGACATGATTCAGATCGACGTCACTTCGCCATCAGTTCGCCTCGTGCGTGAATGAACAGATTCCGTTGATGGGAAGCTTAGGTCACGATTCCAGAAACCCTTGGGAATCACGTCGCGCCTGCGGTCAGCAGAAAATCGTCGAATCCGTTTGGAATGAATGTACGGAATAGACCGCGCGGAATCGGACAAGAATCGCGAACGCGTTTTCGCACTGTCGGCGATTCAATTCAGAACACAAAACGCACCATCTTCAAACATCGAAGAGAATCCCAGAACTACGCCACAATCGGATTCAACGCCAAAAGACCTGTTCCGCTACGGAAGACAGAAGCAACAAATTACACAAAAAATGAACAAACGGTATACACAGCAAATCCGGAACGGTAGCCTTTGTACTTCAGTCCGCACACATGAATCATTGTAATTCAGCTGCGTATTGAAACTGACCAACCCTGCACCACACTGACTTTGGAGACCGCTCATGGCCAAGAAGAAGCCAGCCCCTTCTGCGAGTGAAACCGAAGCTCCCCCACATCGCAACTGCGGCACGATGCAGCAGCATTACCACCTTTTGGAAACCCACCCCTCATTTCGAACGAATCAGGTCGCGCTGGAACACGCCTGCCAGATGAGAATGAGGTCAGCACTGACGGCGAGGGTGGCGCCTTACAAAATCGCTGTAGTTGTCCATGTCGTCCACAACCTCGCCAAACCGGCTGAAAAAATCTCTGTCGCGCAGGTGAACAGTCAGATCGCCGTGCTGAATCGCGACTATCGCGCGACAAATCCAGACAAGAGCAAGACGCCAGCGGTCTTCGCCGGACTTGTGGCAGATCCCATGATTGAGTTTTCCCTGGCGACCAAGGATCCCTCGGGCAACCCAACGAATGGAATCACCTACACGGAAACGCATTCAACCTCCTTTTCGGACCGCGGTGACCCCGTCAAGTACAAGTCGAAAGGAGGAATCGCCGCATGGAACACCAAGAAGTACCTCAACATCTGGGTCTGCACCCTGTCGGACGGACTGCTGGGCTATGCTCAGTTCCCCGGCGGCCCGTCAGCGACGGATGGAGTCGTGATACTGAACACCGCGTTTGGCACCAACGGCAGCGCGAAGGCGCCATTCAACCTGGGGCGTTCCACCACTCACGAAATCGGCCACTTCCTGAACCTGAGACATATCTGGGGGGATACACCCGACTGCTCGGGCAGCGACTTTGTCGACGACACCCCCAACGCCGAAACGCCGAATTTTGGCAAGCCGTCGTTTCCGCATGTGTCGTGCAGCAATGGACCGAATGGCGACATGTTCATGAACTACATGGATTATACTGACGATGATTCGATGTTCATGTTCAGTCCCGGCCAGGTCGCCCGGATGCACGCCACGCTGGATGGTCCACGCAAATCCCTGGTCACTTGAAAGTCGAGTTCCTCATGAGCGGCAAATCGATTGACTTGTCCCACGTGGCCCAAGCCTGGATGCACTCTCATGAGGAAGACACGCCGACCACGACGGTCTATCGCCCCGCCGCATATCCCTTTCCTCCCTCTCGCGGGAGGAAAGGATTTCACCTGCAGCCCGGCGGCGTCCTGGCAACACGCAATCCCGGCCCGACCGACAGGACGACAGTTGGCGACGGCACCTGGAAACTGACGGGCCAACAATTGGAATTGTCGCCAGATGGACAGCCCGCGCAGGTTCTGCAAATTGAATCTGCCGAACCGGATCGACTTGTCATTCAGAAAGCGTCCCGCTGAAAGCGGCACGGCACAAGCCGTACGGTCTCTTTTGTGCTGGTTAGTAGAGACGCGATGCCGAAAAAGAACGGAACAGGATGGCTTGCGCCATGCCGCGACAAAACACGCCCTCTGCCATGCGCGGCATTCCCAGGGTTCTGCCGGTGCTACCACTGGCGGAAGACGACACAAACTCGAGTGGGATCGAGAACCGCGAATTCCCTTGCTCCCCAGGGCTTCCGGGCCACGACACTGGAATTGGGGTGAAGCAGGTCTGGCCTGCGGGCGGAGATTTCCCGGTAAAGCTCGTCGATTGTGTCGGTATCAATCGCAATCTCGGCGCGATCCTTTGCCGCGTATTCCGGGCTTTCCACGACATAGGCCTTCGCCAGGTCTCGCTCCACAACTGCCAGCGATGCGTCCTGGTACAGCACTTTGAATCCCAGGCCGTTGACAAACAAATCCAGGCCTTCGCTCAGATGGTTAAAGAAGATCTTGGGGATCAATCGCGTCATCATGTCGGTTTGTTCCCTTTCATCCCAGGACACCGAGAATGCTCGTCCCCAAGTCACCGTCGACGGAACGGATTCCCGGCCAGCAAGAATAATCTGAATTTCCCCGTGGATCTCAAGAATCCTTGGACATCCCGCGTAGTCAAACCCGATGCGTCATCGTAACGTCAACCATTTCCGCGCCAAAGCGTGGCATCCGACAAATGAACACTTCCCCCGCAATCCAGGCCTTGCTTTCATAAAGTCCATTTTCCCGGAATCGTCGAATTCGGGTTGACCAATACATAGCCATGGGGATAGGTTCGCAATTTCATTTGTATGAACTTCTGGTGCAGTCGGCGCCCTGAGCTGGAAACGGTCAAAGCCTTTGGGAAATTCGTACTGGAGCAACCCACCTTGAATTACTCACAGCTGTTTGAGCGGGCGATCGTGGGCGTGTTTCAGTCGTCGGTCGAGGGTCGGTACATCTGCGTCAACCCCGCCTTCGCAACCATGCTCGGCTACGAGTCTCCCGAGGATCTGATCGCGTCAATTACCGACATCGGGACCCAGATCTATGTCAGTAGTGACCAGCGCGCGACGGTCCTGACAGGCCTGATCGAGCAGAACACGATGCTCGATTTTGAGTGCGAATGCCAGCGCAAGGACGGGACGCGAATCTGGGTTCGCCAGGACGCCTATGTTGTCCGCGATGAATCGGGCCAGCCTCTCTATTTTGAAGGTTTCGTGCATGACATCACCGAACGGCGAAAAGCAGATGAAGCGCTGCGGCTCGCCCGGTTCACCGTCGATCACGCCACCGTGCAGGTCTTCTGGATCCGATCGGACGCCACCCTGGCCGACGTGAACCACACCGCCTGCCGGACCCTGGGATACTCACGCGAAGAATTGCTGGCGCTGCGGGTGAATGACTTTGATCTGGATCATCCATTTGATGACTGGGCGGAACACTGGGCCGGTTTGCGCCGAGATGGAGTCCGAACATTCCCCAGTCGACAGCGTCGAAAAGATGGCAGCGTCCTGGACGTGGAGATCACCGCGCATCTCTTGAACTTCGGCGGCCAGGAACTGAACTGCGCGTTTGTCCGGGATGTCACCGAACAGCGCCGGGCGTCAGAAGAACGTGATCGGCTCTGGAATCACTCGATTGATCCCATGTGCATCGCGGGATTCGATGGGTACTTCAAGCAGGTCAATCCGGCATGGATCACGATGCTGGGCTGGACCGACGCGGAGCTGCTCGGATCCCCCTGGCTGGACTTTGTTCACCCGGATGATTACCAGGCGACGGTCGAAACGGGCCAGACGCTGGTCTCCGGCGCCCCGGTCAACGCATTTGAAAACCGGTATCGCTGCCGCGATGGCAGCTATCGCTGGTTGTCCTGGACCGTGTTTCCCTTGCCGGAATCCCAGGAGATGTTCGCCGTCGCGCGCGATGTCACTCATCAGAAGAAACTGTCCGCGGATTTGCAGCGAGTCCTGGACCTGACTCCGGACCTGATCTGCTGTGTCCGAAACGATGGGTTTTGCCATCAGGTGAACAGCGCATGCACGTCCACGCTGGGATGGTCGGAAGACGAGCTGCTGTCGCGATCCGTCATTGAGTTTGTGCATGCCGATGACCGGGACAAGGCCATTCAGACGCTCTCGGAGATCTTCCATGGCGTGCAGCTGGTCGATTACGAGGTCCGGCTCCTCTGCAAAGGCGGCACTCACCGTTGGATTGAATGGCGAACGGCGACCAAGATCGACGATGGGCTGCTGTTCGCCATCGGTCGTGACGTCACCAACAGTCGCCATGAATTCGAATTGATGCGGGAAGTCGAAGCGACCGCGAATGTCGGCGGTTGGGAATTGAATTTCGTGACCGGACAACTGTTCTGGAGCCGCCAGACGTACCTGATTCATGAACTGTCACCCGACTGTCCCACTCCATCGGTGGAGGAAGCAATCGCTTATTATGCACCCGACGCCCGCTTGGACATCAAAGAAGCCATCCAGTCGGGAATGACTGACGGAGTGGGCTGGAATCTGGAATTGCCGTTGATCACCGCGAAAGGGCGGCACATCTGGGTTGTTGCACAGGGAAAAGTGGAAGTTTCGAACGGAGTCCCGATTCGAGCCTTCGGATCATTCCAGGACATTACGGCTCGCAAGCAGGCGGAAACGAAGCTGAAACAGTCCAAGGCATCGTTACGCGCTTTTTTGAATGCGCTTCAGGAACCCGCGTTTCTAATGGACAACCAGGGGATTGTGCTGGTTTCGAATGATTCACTGGCCAATCGTGTGGGAACCACGATCAGGGAACTCATGGGCAAACGAATCTTTGATTTCCTGCCGCCGCCGGTCGCCAGGCTGCGAATGAACATGCTTGAGCGAGTCCTGCAGACTCGCAAATCGATTCAGTTTGAGGACACCAATCAAGGTCGATACTTCATCAACTATGCGTCCCCCGTGCAGGAAGCCTCGGGCGAAGTCTCGCGCGTCGCCATCCTGGCGGTCGACATCACGGATCGGATCAAGGCGGAAGAGGGGCTGCGACTGTTTCGCGCGCTGGTCGACCAGACGACAGATGGAATCGAAGTCATCGATCCTGCCACCGGCCAATTCCTGGATGTGAACGAAAAGGCCTGTACGGCTCACGGTTATACGCGTGAGGAATACCTGTCCCTGAAAGTTCCCGATGTCGATCCCCTGATCCCGCCAGATTCCTGGAACGAGATCATTCAAGGAAAGCGTCAGACCAACCAGCTGACATTTGAAAGCCAGCACCGACGCAAAGATGGCACAATCTTTCCCGTCGAAGTGAAACTGAACTTCGTTCAGGTCGACCGCGAATACCTGGTGGCCGGTGTCCGCGATATTACGGAACGCAAGCATCTGGAAGACCAACTGCGGCAGTCGCAAAAGCTGCAGGCAATCGGCCGACTCGCTGGCGGGGTGGCTCATGATTTCAACAACCTGCTGACCGTGATTATCGGGCATGCGGAATGCCTGTTGCCCGACGTTTCCGGACGTCCCTTCCTGCGAGAATCGGTCCTGGAAATCCTGGGTGCGGCTGAACGGGCGGCAACGCTGACGGCACAACTCCTTGCGTTCAGCCGCAAAGCCCTGATTGAACCGAAGATCCTGAACCTGAATCAACTCGTCAAAACCGTGATCCGAATGCTGACACGTCTGATTGGGGAAGACATTCGAGTCGTCACGTCGCTGGATCCGCGGATTTCCTCCGTGAAAATCGACCCAGGACAGGCTGAACAGGTCCTCATTAACCTGGCGGTCAATGCCCGGGATGCGATGCCGGACGGTGGCGTGCTGACGTTCGCCACCAGAACGGTCGCAGTCCCTTCGGAAAGCACCAGGGACCTCAACGAATGCCCTTCGGGTTCTTACGTTGAACTGACGGTGTCCGATACCGGAAAAGGGATGACGGTCGACGTCATGCAGCAGATTTTCGAGCCCTTTTTCACGACAAAAGAAATCGGAAAGGGAACGGGATTGGGACTGTCGACCGTCTATGGAATTGTGGCCCAGGCCAGCGGGACAATTTCCGTGGAAAGTGAAGTCGGCGTGGGATCGACGTTCCGGATCATTCTGCCAGCAGTCGAAGGGTTCGAAGAGTCGCCCATGAAGGGGGGCCACCCGACCCGGTCGGGGACGGAGACGATCCTGTTGGCCGAAGACGACAAATATGTCCGTCAGCTCGCTCAACTCACCCTGGAAGCTCATGGTTACCAGGTGTTGCACGCCGAGTCCGGAGATGCCGCACTGCAACTGGCTGCCAACCATGACGGACCGATTGACTTGATGGTGACAGACGTTGTGATGCCCGACTTTGGCGGACGGGAACTGGCGGAGAAACTCCGGGCCGTTCGTCCCGGGATCGCGGTCCTCTACATGAGCGGCTATACCGATGATGCCGTGATTCGACATGGAATCGAAGCCGCAACCGACGCCTTCCTGCAAAAACCGTTCACGCCACAATCGCTGGCACAGAAGGTCCGCGAAGCCCTGGAAGGCTCAAACTCAACCGACTGATTCCGCGCCGGTGGTGGGTTTGGCAGCATTGAGTGGCAGTTCGTTTTAAAGTGGACTGATCGCGCCGTGCGTGATGAGCCTTCCGGAAGCCGCTTTCGAATCATCTCAGGTCTCGAATTGTGACGACGGCATCACCGAGGGCTTGTCACGGCCAACACAGAGACACGCACCCGATAACACGACTCAGCTGAGTCATAACCTATTATCCAGAAACACCATGCTTCCACTGGAGCATCGTGTGACGAGCTTGCTTGCACAGCGCTCGGCTTAATTCACGCAGGAACGTGAAGGCAACTTGAAGAGCGGCCGATCTGTCGGACAGTTTCGGCAAGCCAGTGTGTCGGGTGAAGTGAACGCGAACCGGAACCGATAAACAGTGTCAAAAGGCTTGCATTACTCGGCAACCGCTGCGATAGTGCACTCTTCGACGGTCCGGGGGATCCCCGGAAGGCGAAAACAACGGGCTGTGGCGCAGCTTGGCTAGCGCGCTTGACTGGGGGTCAAGAGGTCGCAGGTTCAAATCCTGTCAGCCCGATTTTTGCCGCGACAAGCGGCAAAAATCAGAGAGTCGAGCGGAGAGAGTAGAAAGTTGACAGCGACGAGCCAGACCGCTCGACCCAGTCTCCTTTCTACTCTCTCCATTCCTCTTCGTACTTCTGCAAATTCCAAGTTGCCTCCCGCCAAGACGCGACGACGACATCGG
>Ga0265327_10004688_pt1 | contig 11960 bp, 7 predicted proteins | sample 41621metaG_FD_202089 | JGI IMG/M metagenome (GOLD analysis project Ga0265327, IMG submission 202089) | Rhizosphere microbial communities from Carex aquatilis grown in University of Washington, Seatle, WA, United States - 4-16-21 metaG | ecosystem: Host-associated > Plants > Roots > Rhizosphere >...
ACGCGTCACAATCCAAAATCGACGCTTGCAACACCAACTGACCGCCGCATAAAATCAACCCTCGGATGAGCCGCATCCTCCTTTAAATCACGCCGCCAGCTGTCTCAAATCATTCGACGACGGACAAATCGATGGGCTTTTGGCTTCTGCGGATAATGGGTGAGGCCTTCGCGAATGGCGAGCGCGCCATTTTCAATGCGCAACGAAATTCCATGCCCTGAGAGAATTAGGGGCTCACGCGGGCGTTCGCGTTTGGCGCGCGACGGCTGTCCGGAAGCCTTTGCGCGAGCCCAGTATTCGCAGCGGCGAAGCCAATCATTGTCGTCGCCGGGTGAGTCGGGTTTAAGCGATGAGACGGCAATCGCTTTATTTTTTCCCATGGCTCGAATTCCTTCGAATTCTCAGCGAAATTATAGCGCCGATCGCGAACAAAAACACCGACCATTCCGGGGTTTTCAATGAGCGTGCTATTTTTTTATAAGCGTCCGAAAATCCCGAATTTCCGGGGGCCGGCAGCAGCGAAAAGAGATTTCCGCAGGCCTCAAAAAGGCCGACCGCAGCAAAAAAAAAAAAGGGTACGTCCCTGGCGCAAGTCGGCCGAGCTGATTATTCGAATGTCAGAAAGACCGCTGGGACCGGCTTCCTCTGGATGGCCAAGGATCCCGCCGACGCATTCGATATAGGGTCTCATTCTCCCCAGAAGCGCTTCCCAAAAATCGGCGGGAAGTGAGGATTTTTGCGCCAATTCCCGGACGATCAAATCGAAGGTGTCGGATTTGGAGTCGTCGCCCCAAACCACTTTGGAGCCCAGAGCGAGCAGGCTGTCATCGGTGGGCTTTAAGTCTGCCGCGGCGAGAGTCAGATCCACCGGGAGGAGCTTTCGCTCATAGCGCGCCCGCTTCTCGGGCTTCTCGGCATCCACATCACTGGCGTCGAATTCCCAGGGGTGTCGGAAGAAATTCTGTTTCAGCAATCGTTCGAATTCCGACCGCAGATCGGTTTTCAGCCTGGCGATCGGGATTTCGTGACCTTTCAACCACAGCTGAATTCGCAGGGCGGAATAGCGAGTCACGCCCTCGGCTTTGAGCCTCACGATAGTCAGGGCGCGTTCAGGGGTAAACCTGGGGCCATGGCCGATCGAAAATGGTCCAACGCCTCCACGTCTCTAATCGGTTTCCCAACCGGCAGACTCTATTGATGCGATTGCGTTCGCCGAGAGACGCCTTTGCCTTGGATCAAGGCGTTGTCCAACGATTAGAGGAATCCCATGAGAGAGCAGACCATTGAAATTCTCAAGCTTGTCGCATCGTATCTCGGCCCTGCTGTCACGCTTGGAGGTTTCATATTCGTGATTCGGCAATTGGATTTAGCAAAGGAACAGCTTAAGCTTGCCACAGATAACTACAGACTCGCGATCGAGGCGGCAGATCGAAATAGAAAACAAGAAGAGGAAAAGCAGGCGTGGAAAAAATCTGAATTTATCGCCAACCAGGTTGCAACTTTTTTTAGCGATGAGACGGTCGACCGGGTTATCAAAATGTGTGATTGGAATACAAGAATTATGTTTGTTAAAGCTTTGGATCGAAATATCCTATTTCTACACGATTATAAACAGCAGAATGAGCTTGACGTCAAAAGGATTGCTAAGAGTCTAGCTGGGCCTTGGCGTGGATGGGGGAGCCAAAAAAGCAACGAAGTATATATATTGGAGGCCCTACGCGATCATGCGCCCTCAGAAATATTCACCGAGCTGGAGGCGTTTGTGCGTGATGAATTTGATATATTCCTATTCAAGCTCGGACAATTCAATTCGCTCAGTAAAGCTGGACTTTTTACCTTCGATGAGATCGAAGTTCATCTTAGATATGTTCTTGACCTTTTAAGTGGCGGTCGGGATCATGTACCTGCGCGTCTCGCTGAAGTTGTAACAAATTATGCAGCACGTTATGACTTTGTCGATGCTTTGGCTTTGGTTCGGGAACGGCAAATGCGTCGAACCACGGAGACCAAACGGTCCTAGCGTTGGTCCAACGCCTCCCGATGAAAAAAGGCCACACTCCCACCTGTGGCTGCGCCAGCGGCGGCGGCGGAAGGAGGCATTAAAAAATCACACTAAACCGTGGGCGAAAGGCCTTTTTCAGGCGGTGGTATATTTTTCCGAGAACACTATACCCCGCTTTGTTCACGCCGGGGATATAGCTAGCGTTCGCCCGAGCCACACTTTGGGCACCCCCTCCTGCGAGGTTTCGGATCGGACATTGACCCCGCTTTGCGAGGCTCTTTTAATCGGCCTCACGGAGTGCTCGCTCGGGGTGGGAAACTGAGCCGTGGAAATTTTTCTGCAAGACTCCTACGAGGAGCCTAACGATCCGCAACTGATAAAGAGGTTGGATGACGAAGCCCTCGTCGTGCACCGGAGGAGAGAAGGCAACGCCTGTCTGGTTGTGTTTGTGCATGGATTGGGAGGAAGTCGATATGGAAAAAATTCCACCTGGGGGTCTTTTCCAAAGTTTTTCTTCGAAGAGATTCAACAGGCCGACATAGGTCTTTACGAATACAGGACACTTCTTGGCCGAGCAAAATTTTGGAAGTCCGTGAGCCTCCCGGATGAAGCGCACGCATTTGCCGACATCATTCGCGATGTCGCTCAGTATCAGAACATTTTTCTTGTCGGTCACAGCATGGGCGGTCTCCTCTGTATGGCCGCGATTGCGCACCTCATCGACTCAAGGCAGCAGGAAGTTCTATCGCGTATCGGAGGGGTAATTCTGATGGCAACGCCGCAGACAGGTTCGATGCGCGTGCCGACTTTAATGAGTTGGATTTCAAAAGATTTTCAGGCGCTGAAGCCGCATGGCGCTTTCATTACGGATCTCCATGACACGCTGGTGAACAATCGGGTTGTTCTCGATGACTCGCGTGCTCAATCTGGAGACCTTGTTATTCCGACATGGGCGGTTCTGGGCGCGTCGGATCATTGGGTCGATAAGCTCAGCGCGGGGTTGAATCTGCCTGACGCTCGCAAGAAAATGGTTCGTGGGTCACATACGGAAATCGTGAAGCCCGCTACCAAGCAGTCTGACGCATATGAATATGTCCGCGATCGCATCAAACAGGCGTTTCTCCGACAAACCTCCGCCACCTCGACATTAAGCCTGCCATGGTTGCCGTTGGACGAGGCTTTTGAAGGCGAAACGCCGCACTTCTTCAGGTTATTGCGATGGAACTATCAACTTGTCGAGAACCTGATCGGTCGGCAGGAGGATGTTGACGCGATTCTCAAATGGGCGGAAAGCAAGCCAAATACTCCCAGTGCACGTCTCATTACGGGTGAAGGCGGCGCGGGGAAAACCCGACTTGCCGCTACGGCCGCGCAAGTCCTGCGCGACAGAGGGTGGATGGCGGGCTTTATCGATGCCCAGAACGATCCATTCAATGTCGCCCCCTTGCCCGAAGGTGTTTTCCTCATTATCGACTATCCCGAGGAAAAGCCTGATCAGACGAAGGCGGCTCTGAAAGGACTGGCTGAGCGTAAGACGAGCCCCTTTCCGCTGCGGGTCCTGTTTCTATCGCGGCGATCGTTCATGGAGTGGGAGCAGGAAGCGCTTCTTCTCGAAGGTCGATTCGGGCGTCAGGAAATTGCCGCTGCTTCTGCGCTGAGCGTTGACGATGGCGTGAAGCTCATCGAAGAAGCCGCGAGGCGTTTTGCCGCTCATGCCAAACTGGGCGCGCCAGACACTCAATACGCTAAGCGCTGGCTCGAATCATCGGCGACGCATCGGCTTCCTCTTTTTGCGACGGCGGCTGCGATACATGCAGTGCTGTCGCCAAGAGAGGCATTCGGGCTCGGTCACGCCGATCTTCTAAAGGACCTTGCGCTGCGGGAAATTCGTCGCGTGCGAGAAGCGTCGAAAGCTTTAGTTCTGGGAGAGGGAGGACTCGAGCGCCTTCTCGCGCTTGCCATTCTGGCTGACGGGTTGAGCGAGAGTGCCGTGACTGAACTGGCGAAAGCCGGAGTTTGTGAAAATCCGTCGTCCGACATTGTGTCTACGCTGGCGCGGAGCTCGTGGTGGAAAGATGGTCGCTTAGCCCGCCTGGAGCCGGACGCGCCCGCGGCCGCCTTCCTAAATCTCGCTCTATTCGGACCAAGTTTCCCGCGGGGGCGCGACGCCTTGCCCGAGTGGTTGTTCCTCGCCCTACGCCAGAAGGCGTCGACCCTCGGGGGGAGGCTCGCGCGGATACTATACGATCTAAACAATCTTCGCTCTTTGCGTCCGCCTGGCGAGCTAACGCATCCGCTCGAAGATCGCTTGAATGAGATGCTCGACAACGATTTGGCTCGCGCAGAAATTTTTGCTTCTGCCGCTAGGAGTAATACGCCGTTCTGGTCAGCTGGCTTTGCCGCTCAAGTGGCGATGATCTTGGCAAGCAAGGCAACAGATCCTGGGATTAAATCAGCCTACCTCAATAACACCAGCACCTATCTGTCTGGCCTTGGCCGACCCGAGGAAGCGTTGGCGGCGGCGCAAGAAGCTTTGAACATTCATCGCGATCTAGCGCGGGCGCGTCCCGAGGCGTTCACACCTTATCTGGCGGCGTCGCTCAGCAATCTCGCCAATCGCCAGTTCGCGCTTGGCCGACCCGAGCAAGCGCTGGCGGCGGCGCAAGAAGCTTTGGACATTCGTCGTGATCTGGCGCTGGCGGGCCCCGAGGCGTTCACGCCCGATCTGGCGATGTCGCTCAACAATCTCGGCAAGATTCTCTCCAGTCTCGGGGACCGCGAGGCAGCGCTGGCGGCGGGGCAAGAGGCGGCCGATCTTAATCGCGATCTGGCTCGGGAGCGTCCCGAGGCGTTCACCCCCCATCTGGCCATGTCGCTCTACAATCTCGCCGATCACCTGTCCGCTCTCGGTCGTCTCGAGGAAGCGCTGGCGGCGGCGCGAGAGGCGGCCGATCTTAATCGCGATCTGGCTCGGGCGCGTCCCGAGGTGTTCACCCCCGATCTGGCGATGTCTCTCGACACTCTCGCCAGATGCCTGGGCGCTGTCGGACGCCGCGAGGCAGCGCTGGCCGCGGTGCAAGAGTCAGTGAACATTCATCGTGATCTGGCGCGGGCGCGTCCCGAGGCGTTCACGCCCGTTCTGGCGGTGTCGCTCAACAATCTCGCCAATCGCCTGTCCGATGTCGGGCGTGAGGAGGAAGCGCTGGCGGCGGCGCAGGAGTCAGTGAACATTTATCGTGATCTGGCGCGGGCGCGTCCCGAGGCGTTCACGCCCGATCTGGCGATGTCGCTCAACAATTTCGCCAAATGCCTCTCCGATCTCGAGCGTCGCGAGGAATCGCTGGCGGCGGTGCAGGAGTCAGTGAACATTTATCGTGATCTGGCGCGGGCGCGTCCCGAGGCGTTCACGCCCGATCTGGCGATGTCGCTCAACAATTTCGCCAATGGCCTGGCCGCGGTTGGGCACCGCGAGGCGGCGCTAGCAGCGGCGCAAGAGGCGACCGATCTCTTTCGCGATCTGGCGCGGGCTCGTCCCGAGGCGTTCACGTCTAGATTGGCCGCGTCGCTCAACAATCTCGCCAATCGCTTGTCCGCATTCGGCCGTCGCGAGGAAGCGCTGGCGGCGGCGCGAGAGGCGGCCGATCTTTGTCGCGATCTGGCGCGGGCGCTTCCCAAGGTGTTCACGCTCGAGTTGGCGATGTCGCTCAAGAAGCTCGCCGATTGCCTGTCAGCTCTCGGGCGTAACGAGGAAGCGCTGGCGGCAATGCGAGAAGCTCTGGCGGTAGCGCAACAGGCGAAGAGTTTCGGCGTTGCGGAATAGCGCCGATGGGAAGCTGCTTGTAAATTACACGGAAACGAGCCCTGCAGCTGTTCTCGCCATTTCCGGATTAAGCCGACACACCCCATCCGATCGAATTACGAAATCCGCCGGTTTGAAGGTGTGCTCTTTGACAAATTCCAGCACTTTGCGATCGACCAGCGGCCGGTATGGCTCCATCAGATCGAATATGAAAGCCGATGAGCCATTGCGCCCCTCGTGCATGATGCCGATCGTCGGATCGTACCCTTCCGCAATCACCTCAATCTGCAATTGGCTCTGCAATACGGCATAGGCGTAATTCAGCGTCGCATTGACCGGATGCGAGGCGTTGTGGTTTCGAGCGAAGGGGTATGATGAAGTCCGTTGACCGATTTCGTGCCAATGATCTGGAATTGGCCGACGGTTAAGCCCACGCCAATCTAGCTGAATACCCTTCCATGCCCGAAAATAGGCCGCCGCCGCATTGGCTTCGAGCGCCATCAGCGCAATGATGGAGTCAATTTTTCCTTCATGCAGCTTTGTCAGGGAGGTGTAGGCGGTCTCCATTGCCTTGTCCCAGGCGTCGTTGCGCCGGACGGACTTTTCGAGGGTCAAAATTGAATTTTCGATTTTCTTGGCGATATTCTGAAGCGAAAATTCCACGCGTTTGATTTCATCGGCGCGCGTTTCGCGCTGCCATTGCACGCGATGCAGATTGGCTGAATATCCCGAGCGCGAGGCCACGCAAACGACTTCGCCGCGCCAATCGACGCGAATTAAATCCACGCCCTGTTCGGTGAGCCAGGACAATACGTCGAAAGAAATCGTCCCCGAGCCGTCCAGCATGATAATTCGCTCGGGGATCGACAGCTCGCCCCGGAAAAAGCGGCGTATTTCCTGTGTCTGCGGGTAATGAGTGAAGCCGTTGCGAATGGTCAGCGCGCCATTTTCAACGCGCAGCGAGACGCCGTTGCCGGATAAAATCAGCGGTTCCCTCGGTCGTTCGCGTTTCGCGCGAGGTCTCGCGGTTTTCCGCGCTTCGGCCGCCCAAAATTTCGAGCGCTCGGCCCATTCGAAATCATCGTCGCCGACTTCCTCGCCGTCCGGCAGCGGCTCGGCGCAACGCAGCTGCGGCCGCAGCTCGATAATTTTCGCCGATCGCCCGGTGTCCATCGCCGCGACCTTTTCGGCTTTTCCCCCAGTTGCCGCATGCTAGCGCGCAGAACCGCTTCCCGCCAGCGTTTTAGCGCGATTTCGTCGACGAATGCCGCTCGAATGCGTTCCGGTTTCAAAACCTCGGAAAATCGCGGGTCGCTCTCCGAGAGCCACTGGATACGCTTCCAATGCCTCCAAAATTGGTGAGATTGACGGGCCATTTCCGCGATTTTCTCCGGTGGCAAAATCGCGCCCGGAATTTTTCGCAAGCGCAACATGGCGAGGATCAACCCATCGATCATCGGATCCGGGGCCTTCTGCGCGAACCAGGCCGCCAGCCGCAGGCCAAATGCCCCCTCGCCGTAAATCCATTTCAGAGGCTCATAAAGACACAAGGTGATCAGCAAAGCGTTTCGAGCATCATCGCGGGCCTGGGCGATCTCCTCCGCAGGTGCATTGGCGGCCTCGGCAAAGCCTCGACCGGAAATGGCGGCGGCCATGGCTTCTAGGATGGATGGCAGCGCGTCAATGAGATTGATGTTCGTCCCGAGAATCTCTTGCCTTTCGGAATTCTCCAGATCGAAGCCTTTGATGATCACAGTCTCGACACGGGCGCGATTTTCGTCTCCTGAAGGAACCTCAAATCCCGAAAATTCACCAAGGCTTATTTCAGTGGCCACACGGTAGAAAATCGCCAAATCATGGTCCTGCAATCGTTTTCGAATTCGGGAAAGGATGATGTTTTTGACGGGGTATTGCGCGACTTTTTCGGGCAGCGTCGGCGCAGCTTCGTCTCGATCGGCGCGTGCGCTCAACCGGGAAATTATTGGAAGCACGCGATCGGCCCATGCGGCGACGCGACTCAACCGCGGTCGCCAATGATCCTCCCGCACCCAATACCCACGCCGCCAGAGCTGCAAGCCCGCATGTCGGATGCGATATTTCTCGCCAAGCAAGCCTTGGATCGCCCGGATCTGTGCGCAGGTTCCGGCCGGATGGCGCACGGTGCTGCCACGATAGGCGTTCGGTTCCTGGAGAACCGGCGGCAGCAATCCCTCTCGCCGCCATCGGTTCACCTGATCGGGTGAAACCCCCGTCTCGGCAAGGCAGGCGTCGACCTCCTCCTGCGTCTCCCATCTCTGCTGAGGATTGTCCGAAGCCGCCATAGAGCCCTACGCCAAACGCTGATTTCCAGGATTCGCGCGCTCCAATTTCCGCGCTCCTCCAACCGAAGGAGCGCCGTCATGGCTGCGAAACCCAAGAGAAAACGAGACTTTAAGGCTGAGTATCAGACCAGAATCGCGCGCGGCTTGGCAAGCGGAAAAAGTCACTCGCAAGCGCGCGGGCACGCCCGGGCCAAGGATGTAACGCCGCCCGAAGCGCAAGACTCCGTCGACATGAAGGACCCTCTGGAGAGGGCCCTGAAGCTCATGAAGCAGGGGGTCTCGCAGAAGGACGCCGCAAAAGCCGCCGGCGTCTCGCCCGAACGCCTGCGCCGCTACGTCCAGCAGAACACGGTGGCCGAGCGCAAGGGCGGCCGCTGGATCATCAAAGACGCTCGCCCAGTGCCTGTGAGGATGGCGACCCGCGGCAGGATCCACTTCGTGACGGTAACCCGAGACGCGGCGAGCGACATCGGCCGCCATTGGGTCGCGGTCAACAAATTCCTGGAAAGCAACGATCCCTCCCACCTCGCGCCCTTCGTCGGAATGGGCTTGCGAGACACCCGCGGCAAGCTTTGGCCTTTCGAGACGCGGCCCAACGTGCTCCGAAAGCTCGACAGCGCAGGCGAGCTCTCCTTCGTCGACATCTACCGCCAGACGGCGCAGCAGTGAGGAGCGCCGCGATGGATATGTTCGAAAGGTGCATGAGCCGGGCGCGGGCGCAGTGGCGCACGAAACTGACGGGTCAAACGACCTCCCTTTGGGGGTTCGAGAACTGGGCGAACGAGGGCAAGGAGGATCACCACATCGCCCGGGAAAAATACGGCGAAGCCATCATGCCGGTTCCGATCAGCATGCACCGTGAGCTGACACGCCGACAAATGGAAGAGCATCGCCCCGAGGGACCCGATCCGAGCAATCCGTTGGGCGAGTGTTGCAAGTCCGGGTGAGGTGGGTCCGTCCTTCAACAATCCGTGAACATGAGCGCGCAAATCTGGATAAGCATTAAGCATGCTCCCTAGCTCCCTTCCGAGATGCCAGCTGTCCGTAGATCTGCTTTCAAATTCACCGTGGGCGGTCAGGTCGAGGATACGACGTGCTGAAGACCGTGTTCCAAGCCGCAAGGCGGTCGCTCGCCAGCGATAGTTCGCATAAAAGCGGGCGTCTTCCTCGGCGAGCTTGAATAAGACCTCTTCCGCTTGGTCCGAAGGAGAATCGGCGAAAGCTCCCACCATTTCCTCTAGGAAGCCCGGCTCACGTTGGGCGGGAAGCATGCCGTAAACGACAGCCAACGTTACTGAGAGGCGATTCACGAACGGCAAGAGGCTCAGCCATACCTTTAGTTCATAGCCATCGCTTTGCGTCAGTATCCAGGTCTCGGTCTTCGCTTCCTCGAAGGTCTCGGCAATGCCATCGGCGACAACCTTTGCGTCGATTACCTCCCCGGAAAGCACCAAGCTAAGAAGCAGACCGGCGCGTGCTCGTCTCGGCGCGAGTGCTATGAGCTTCTGGATCGTGCCGTCGCGCTGTCCATGCGGCAACTGCGAAGCTACGATGCCAAGTTCGACGGCGAGCTTTTTCTGCTCGTTGCTGGCGCCTTCCGCGATGAGTGGTGCGATTGCGGCAAATATCGTTTCCGCTTCCGTCGTGGTCTTATCTGGATCGATGGCCCGAGCCGCACGTTTCTCCTTCACACCTGAGAAATCAAAGCCGCCGAGAAAACGCTTCTCCATCGGCGGGTCGTTCACAGTTCGCCATTGATCAGCAAGCACCCGCGCGGCGAGCGCGCCGAAATGCTCGTCGGCCAGATATTCTTGCATTATGGCCGCTGTTTCCGGAGTTTTGATCGCCAGAAATGCGCGGTAGTACTCGTGGGTCATTGGCATGCGAGCCTCGTTCACGGCGACGCACGGTAGCCATCTCGCAACTTGTGCTTCTTTTCGAAATACCCTGTAGCGCTTAAGATTGTCGTCAAGCAGCAACTTCAAAATGGGAAGCAGCTTCGCCGATGGCACACGGCTCGCAAGCGTCGCGAGAACAGCTTTTTGCCAACGACTGGCATCTTGCGAAGCAAGCATGCGATTGCCCCAATCGTTGACCAGGCCCTGGATCTCCAACTTGGAGTCCGCCTGGAACGGCCTGCCGCGGTCGTTTTCACCATCTGGATGGCGCGATAGCAGCTCCGCAAGTTGCGCGATTGTCTCGTTGTTGGCCTGCGCAGAGCGCGCCAAAACGGCAGCAACGAGGCTTGAACCCTGCACATGGGCGATACGAGTTTCCAACCCTCGGTAGAGCTCACCTGTCGTCTTGTCGTATCCGCCCTTTATTCGTAGTCGTGACCCGACATCGAGGAAGGCATCGGCTAGGCGGCCAACCGCTTGGGGTCCAAGTACCGATGCTGCGGCTTCAGCGCGAACATCGTGGACAGCAGGATCGACAAGCACGAGTTCAACCAGCGCATCGTCTTCTAGAGCAAACCCGGCGGAGGCCAGTATACCGTCTGCGCCATAGAAGAGTGTGCGGCCGGCGCGCAAACGCGCGAGTAGACCGTCGGCGACGGCTCGCGGATAGCGGCGGTGCGCCTCGTAGATGAGGGGCAACATCGCGTCTTGCCGATCGATGTTGATCGAGCCGATGATTTGCGTCAGCTCGGCGCTGTGATCCTCGGCGCTCCTCGAGTACGCGATCGCACGTAACCGATCAGCGGCTGACCCTTCTCCGACCCTCAGTCGCTCTCGTGCCGCCATCAGTCTCTTTTGGATCTCTCCGTCATGTACCTCATCGAAGAGGGCTTTGCTCGCGATGAGGTCGAAGGTATCGTCGCTCACTTCTCTCAGCACTTCTGCGACATGCCGATCCGCGCGCCGGAATGCCAAGGCCTCAACAACTGCGGCTTGAATCTCTGGATCAGGGTCGCTCTTTGCAATCGTGGTCGCCAGATTGAGGCCTTCTATGCCGCTACGCGAGGCGATCTCATGTAGAAGCACTCTTCTCGCTTTCGGAGATAAGGATCTAACCTTCTTCTCGGCATCACGCCCGAGAACCGAAGGCCTGATCCGTCTGCAAGTGCGCAGTGCCTTGAGACTAATCTGCTCGTATTCGTTGGTGATGAGTGGCCACAGCGTATTTAGAAATTCGGGCCTTCCCGATGTGAGCATAAAACGGACGGCGCGATCAACCTTTCTGGGCGCGTGCCAGCAGGCCACTAGTCCATGAATGGTCGAAGCGATCTGCATCCACACGTCTTCCGTAGAACCGAAAATCATTTCGGCGGCGAGGATCGGATCCACCTCGAACGCGGCGATGATCGCCATGCCACATCCGGCTCGCTGATGCACATCGCCTCGTGCCAAACGCTCGACAGCGAAGAGGATGGCTTCCTCCCATGCGGGCAGGTTGAACACCTCTGCGTTCAATGCCTCGCGCGCTTTGGGATCGGCGACCTCGGCGATAATTCGGCGCTCGACCGAATGAGAGGCATACCATTCCTGAAACTGCTGGTGCTGGAATGAATAGCCGGGGGCGTCGCCCATACGCGTCAGCACGTGGTTGCTGACGAGCACATCAAGCACCGCGTCGGGCTGCGGCTTGATCGTAATCTGCCCGTTGTCGGCCAAAAGGGCTTCCGTCTTGAAGATCGATAGCCGCGCGTTGCTCTCGGCGATGGCTGTGTTCGCTATCTGCGTGGCGAAGACGGCGAGACCATCAAGATAATCCTGTTGGAACCCTTGTGTGCTGTCGCGCAGCGCTTCCGCGCGGCTCGCGTCCTTTTCGTGCGCAGACACGAAGTGCCGCAACACCTCCTCCTTAGTCGTCGGGAACGGGGCGTTTTCAGGGAGCG
>Ga0265327_10004689_pt1 | contig 11960 bp, 14 predicted proteins | sample 41621metaG_FD_202089 | JGI IMG/M metagenome (GOLD analysis project Ga0265327, IMG submission 202089) | Rhizosphere microbial communities from Carex aquatilis grown in University of Washington, Seatle, WA, United States - 4-16-21 metaG | ecosystem: Host-associated > Plants > Roots > Rhizosphere...
TGCGCTTCCGGGGCCGTGAGATCGCCGTCCGCCACTACCCCATCTCCGTCGATCCGGACGAGTTCGCCAAGCTCGCCGAGAGCGAGCCGGTGCAGGCGCAGGAGGCCGCCGTGCTGACGGCGCGTCCGGAGCGGATGGTGCTCCGCGTCGACCGCACCGACCCTTCCAAGAACGTCGTCCGCGGGTTCCGTGCGTTCGACCTGTTCCTGTCCCAGCACCCGGAGTGGCGGGGCCGGGTGACGATGCTGGCTTTGCTCGACCCCTCGCGACCGGACATCCCCGAGTACGCCGAGTACGTCGGCGCGATCCAGCGCGCCGCCAGGGCAGTCAACGACCGCTGGTACATGACCGGCATGTGGACGCCGATCGACCTGCGGATCTCGGACAACTTCCCCGAGTCGGTGGCGGCCTACAAGCACTACGACGCCCTGCTGGTCAACGCGATCTTCGACGGCATGAACCTGGTGGCCAAGGAGGCGCCGCTGGTGAACCGAAACGACGGCGTGCTCATCCTGTCCGAGAACGCCGGCTCTCACGACGAGCTGGGCGAGTTCGCGCTCTCGATCAACCCGTTCGACATCCAGCAGCAGGCGGATGCGCTCCACGAGGCGCTGACCATGCCGGTCGAGGAGCGGAAGCGCCGCCTCGACCAGATCCGCGCACAGGTGCGCGAGCACGACATCTCCCGCTGGATCGAGTCACAGCTCGCAGACCTGGCGTGATCGTCGGAATCGATCACGTCCAGGTTGCGGCCCCGCCCGGCTGCGAGGAGGCTGCGCGGTCGTTCTACGGCGACCTGCTCGGCATGGAGGAGCTGCCCAAGCCGGCGGAGCTGGCCGGCCGCGGTGGTGTCTGGTTCGCCTGCGGCTCCCAGCAGCTCCACGTCGGCGTCCAGCAGCACTTCATCCCGGCGGCGAAGGCACACCCGGCGCTGAGTGTGCTCGATGAGAGTGCGCTTCGCACGCTGGTCGAGCGGCTGCGGGCAGCCGGGCATCCGGCCGAGTGGGACGAGCCCCTCAACGCCAGGCCGCGGGTGCACCTTCGCGACCCGTTCGGCAACAGGCTGGAACTGCTCTCCTCCATCTAGGCTCCGCAGATGGCCTGGGCCTTGACCGTCGTCGCACCCGTCCGCTGGTTGACGGCCTCGCCGAACCAACCGTGGCGTGACTCGTCCAGCGACCCGGCGATCGTGACGTCAAAGCCGGGATTCAGGACCTCGAAGCCACCGCCCAGCACGGCCGTGCCGGCGGGGCAGACCGGCGTCAGCACCGGGTCGTTCGGCCCCGTATCGGTCAGGGACTGCGACACGATCGCGTAGCCCGGCGGCTTCGCGCCACACACGGCGAACACCGTCAGGTGCTGATCGACGTCCGAGGTGTTGGCCATGAACGCCGTGTACCGGTGCCGACCGAGCGGACCCAGGGTGGCCAGGGCGGCAGCGGTCGTGTCCGAGGTCGAGAGTGCACCCCCGCTCAGGACGACGGTGCCTGTGGGGCAGGTGACCGTGGCCGGCGTGGTGTCGTGTGGAGGGTTGTCGGAGCTGAAGAACGCCACCTGGTACCCCTTCGGTTTCTTCGCGCAGATGACGTCCACGCGGAAGGCCTGGGCTGTGCCCGAGGCGTTGTTGACGCGCGCCCGCCAGCCCCCCGCGACGGGCTCGGAGGTATTCAGGCTGGTACCGGGGACGGCGAAGCCGTTGGTGAGCGACGCTCCGCCGCCCCAGGGAACGGTGCCCGTCGGACAGTTCGCCTGACCGGTGGTATTGAAGATCGAGGCCGGCGCGGACATGTCCGGGGTTGACACGATGCGGTAGCCGGGTGGCGCTGTCGCTGCGGCGAACGCCGGCGTGACCGTCCCCGGCGCCAGCACAGCCGCGCCCAGCATCACCACCGCGGCTCCCGTGAGGATGTGGCGAATCTGCATGTCTCTCCTTGGTACGTCGTCGAGGTTCGTCGGGATACGTGGCGGTGCCGAACGCGGATTGCTGGGTGGTTGCACCGCACGACTCCGGGCGGAGGCCGCCCAGCGAGCCCCTGACCGGCCCTCTCCCCATACACTGTGGCCCGCGATGTCTGAGATCCGCATGGTTGACGTGGGAGACAAGCCGGAGACCCACCGCAGGGCGGTGGCCCGCTGCCGCGTCGCGCTCCCGGCGGAGGTTCGGGAGCGGGTCGCGGCGGGCACGCTGCCCAAGGGCGACGTCCTTGCGGTGGCGCGGATCGCGGGCATCATGGCGGCTAAGCGGACACCCGAGATCGTGCCGCTCTGCCACCCGCTGCCGCTCAGCCGGGTGGACGTGACGCCCGAGCTCGACGAGACGGGTGTGGAGATCACGGCGGCAGTCGAGACGACCGCCCGCACCGGCGTCGAGATGGAGGCTTTGACGGCCGTGCTGGCCGCCGCGCTGACGGTCTACGACATGACGAAGGGCCTCGACCCGACCGTCACCATCGAGCAGGCCTACCTGCTCGAGAAGGAGGGCGGCAAGAGCGGGCACTGGAGGCGGCCGACGTGAGAGCAGCGGTGCTGACCGTCTCGGACGGGGTGGTCGCAGGCACCCGCGACGACCGCAGCGGCGAGGTGCTGGCCGCCAGGGCCGCGGCCACCGGCTTCGACGTGGTGGAGCGGCGGGCGGTCGCCGACGAGCGGCCGGGGATCGTTGCGGCCCTGCGGGAGCTGTGCACGGCCGTTGATCTCGTGCTGACCACGGGCGGGACCGGCTTTGCTCCCCGCGATGTGACCCCCGAGGCAACGGCCGAGGTGGTCGAGCGCCCGACGCCCGGCCTGGACGAGGCGATGCGCGAGGTCTCGCGACGGGCGTCCCCGCACGGCCTGTTGTCGCGGGGCTCGAGCGGCATCGCCGGGCGCACCCTGGTCGTCAACCTGCCGGGCAGCCCGCGCGCCTGCGAGGAGTGCTTCGATGCGATCGCCGGCGCCCTCCAGCATGGGGTGAAGCTCCTGCTCGAACAGCCGACGGAGCACCCATGAGCGCGACCACGGTCTACGCCCGCCGCTTCGTGTCGCTGGTCAAGTTCGAGCACACGGTGTTCGCGCTGCCGTTTGCCTACGTCGGCATGATCCTGGCCGTCGGCGCCGCCCCCAGCTTCTCGCTGCTGTTCTGGATCACGGTGGCGATGGTCGGCGCCCGCAGCCTGGCGATGGCGCTCAACCGGCTGATCGACCACGAGATCGACGCCCGTAACCCGCGTACCGCCGGCCGTGAGCTGCCCCAGGGGCTGCTCAGCCCCGAGCAGGTGGCGCTGTTCGCCGTGCTCGCGCTGATCGTGTTCCTGGTCGCGGTCTGGCAGCTCGACCCGATCGTCCGCTGGCTGTGGCCAATTCCGGTGGCGGCGTTCGGCCTCTACCCGTACACGAAGCGGTTCACCTGGATGTGCCACTTCGTCCTGGGCGCCTCGATCGGCCTCTCGCCGCTTGCGGCATGGCTGGCTGCCGGCAGCCCGATGGCGCTGGCGCCGGTGTTGATCTCGGTCGCCGTCGCCCTGTGGGTGGGCGGGTTCGACGTGCTCTACGGAACCATGGACATCGGGATCGACCGGGCCCAGGGGCTGCAGTCGATCCCCTCGAGGTTCGGGATCGCGCGCGCGCTGACGGTCACCCGGATCGCGCATCTGGCGGCGGTCGCGTTGCTTGCCTGGGCGGGGATCTCCCTCGACCTGGGGCCTGTCTACTTCCTCGACCTGGCTGTGGTGGCCGCCCTCCTCGGCTACGAGAACGCCATCCTCCATCCCGACGATCTCAGCCGCCTGAACACTGCGTTCTTCACGCTGAACGGCGTCATCTCGGTCGTGTTCCTGGCCGGCGTCGTGGCCGATGTCATCCTGTGAAGCGGCGGTCGCGTGCAGCGGCCTGGTGCGGCGGTTCGGCGATCGCGACGCGCTGAGCGGGCTCGACCTGGAGGTCGCCCGCGGCGAGATCGTGCTGCTGGTCGGACCGAACGGGGCCGGCAAGACCACGCTCCTGCGGGTGCTGGCGACGGTGCTGCGGCCGACCGAGGGCGAGGCGGTCGTGGAGGGATGCTCGCTGCCCGGCCAGGCCCGCAAGGTACGGGGCCGGATCGGCTTTCTCGCCCACGAGCCGCTGGTCTATCCGGAGCTGACCGTCACCGAGAACCTGGAGCTGTACGCCGCGCTGCACGGAGTCGCCGGCGAGCGCGTTGCAACTCTCCGGGAACGGGTCGGGCTGGCGCGGCGCGGCAACGAGCGGGCGGCCGAGCTGTCCCGCGGGCTGCGACAGCGGCTGGCGATCGGCCGCGCACTCCTCCACGACCCCTCGGTGCTGCTGCTCGACGAGCCGACCGCCGCGCTCGACGAGGACGGGCGGTCGCTGCTCCGCCAGGTGCTCGCCGAGGAGGGCCGCACGGTGCTGGTCGCCACCCACGAGCCGGAGTGGTTCTCCGGGGTGGCAACGCGGCAGGTGCCGGTCCGCGCGGGGCGGGTTGCGGCATGAGGGCGTTCCGTGCGCTGGTGCGCAAGGACCTGGTGCTCGAGCTGCGCACCGCAGAGGTGGTGCCGGCCATGCTGGTGTTCCTGCTGGCGGTGTTCACGCTCGTTCGCTTCGCGCTGGGCAGCAGCCGGCTGGCGGGTGGTTCCCGGGCGGCCACCGGCATGCTGTGGGCGGTGGTGGTGCTGACGGCGCTGCTGGCGCTGACCCGGGCTTTCGCCCAGGAGCGCGAGCACGGGATCTGGGATGGGCTGCTGGGCGCTCCGGTCGAACGCTGGATCATGTGGGCGGCCAAGGCGTGCTCGCTGTGGGTGTTCCTGGCCGTCAGCCAGGTGGTGGCGGTGCCGCTGTTCTGGCTGTTCTTTCTCCAGCAGGGGCCCTCGCCGTCGATCCCGGTGTTGATCGCGGCCCTGCTGCTGGCCGACGCGGGTATCGCCGTGCTGGGAGCGCTGCTGGCCGGGCTGGCCTCTGCGGGCCGGGCCAGGGAGGTGCTCCTGCCGGTGCTTTTCCTGCCCTTTGCGGTGCCGCTTGTGCTGGTCGCCTCCGACCTCAGCGTGGCCACGATTTCCCAGCAACCAAGCGGGTTTGAGACGCTGAAGCGGCTCGGATTTCTGGCTGCCTATGATACGATCTTCGCGCTTTTGGGCTGGGCGCTGTTCGAGTACGTAGTGGAGGAATGATCGGTGAGAGACGGCTCCACGAGGGCACGCCTGGACGGCGCCACGGTGGCTGGCACGGCCGCCGCAGTGCTGATGGCGACGGCTCTCTGGATGATCTTCTTCTACGTCCCCTCGGACGCCAGCGAAGGCTTCTCGCAGCGCATCTTCTACTTCCACGTTCCGATCGCGCTGACGACCTACGCGCTGTTCTGCTGGGGTGCGGTGAATGCCGCGCGCTACCTGTGGAAGCGCGACATGTCGCTCGACCTGAAGAGCTACGTCCCCATGCACCTGGGCGTGATCTTCGGCACCCTCGTGCTGATCACGGGATCGCTGTGGGCGAAGGTGTCGTGGGGGATCTGGTGGGACTGGAGCAGCACCGAGCTGAACACCTTCCTGATCATCTTTCTGTTCTACTGCGCATACTTCATGTTGCGGTTCTCGGTGCCCGCGGGTGAGCGGCGGGCCACCTACTCTGCGGTCTATGCCCTGCTCGGCGTGGGCCTGATCCCGGTCTCGGTCGCCGCCGTCCACCTCGGACAGGACATCATCCACCCAATCACCTTCACACGGCACGGCGCGAACATGGACAACAGCATGCTGGCAACGTTCCTGGTCTCGCTGGCCGCGATGCTGATGCTGGCCGTGACCATGTACCTGGTCGAGCTTCGCGGAAAGCGGCTCGACGAGCGGGTCGCCCACATCCGCCGGCTGGCGCAGGGGCGCGCGTGACGCTGCTCACGGTCGTTCAGCACGCCACGATCCGGGAGGACTACGTCAAGTACGTTGCCGCCGTGTACGGCATCGTGTGGGTGCTGACGATCGCCTACGTGGTGATCCTGAACGCCAAGCTCGGCCGCCTGGAACGCCAGCTCGACGAGATCGCCGGACTGCTCGAGGCCGGGGCGAAGGATGCCTGACGGCAGCGTCCAGCTCCTGCTCGTGGGCACCAACCACCGCCACGCCCCGATCGGCGTCCGTGAGGAGTTGGCGGCGCGCGCGCACGGCGACATGCTGGTGTCGGCGGTGATGGAGGAGCCGGCCGTGGCCGAGGCCGTCGGCCTCTCCACCTGCAACCGCTGCGAGCTGTACATGGTGGGCGAGGACGTCGGCGAGCTGCGGGAGGCGGCCGTCCGCCACCTGGCCGGATACGCCGGCGGTCGCGTCGAGTCCCTGGAGCCGCTGCTCTACGTGAAGGCGGGCGCCGACGCCGCGGAGCACCTGTTCTCGGTCGCCGCGGGCCTCGACTCGATGGTGCCCGGAGAAGCCCAGATCCTGTCGCAGCTGCGCGGGGCGTACCTGCGCGCGCTGGAGGGAGGCTCGACCGGCGCCGTCAGCAACCGCCTGTTCCACGAGGCGATCGTGGCGGGGAAACGGGTTCGCCACGAGACCGGCTTTGGCTCGTCCAACGCGTCGGTCGCCTCGGTCGCGGCCGAGCTCGTGCGCGAGAAGCTGGGCGTCCTCAGCGGCGTGCCGGTGCTGGTCGTTGGAGCGGGGAAGGTCGCGGAGCTGGTGACGACCAACCTGGTCTCCAGAGGCGCCGACCGGATCGTGGTCGCCAACCGCAGCCCCGAGCGAGCGGCAGAGCTGGCCGCCCGGTTCGATGGGGTCGCCGTCCCGCTCGAGCGGTTGCCTGAGGCGATCGCCGATGCCGGTGTCGTCATCTGCTCGACGCTCTCGGAGCGGCCGCTGATCACGCCGGCGCTGGTGGCCGGGGGGCGCTCACGCGTGTTCGTCGACCTGGCGATGCCGCGCGACGTCGACCCGGCGGTCGGCGAGCTGACCGGCCAGACGCTGGTCAACGTCGACGACCTCCAGCAGACCGTTCGCCAGAACATCGAGGTGCGGCAGGGCGAGGCCGACCGCGCCCGGTCGATCGTGGCCGAGCAGGTTGCGGAGTTCCGGGGCTGGCTGGCGGCGCTGGAGGTGGTGCCGGCCATCACCTTGCTGCGGGCGCTCGCCGAGCAGATCCGAATCGCCGAGCTGGAGCGCAACGAGGGCCGCTGGGAGGGGATGACGCAGCACGACCGCGAGCGCCTCGACCAGCTGACGCGCAGCATGCTGAACAAGCTGCTGCACGGCCCCACCGTGCGGCTCAAGCAGATGGCGGCCGACGGCGACTCGGGCGGGCATGCCGACGCGGTCAGCGAGCTGTTCGGCCTGTCCGCCAACCGATGATCCTGATCGGTACGCGCCGCAGCCGGCTGGCGATGGCGCAGGCACAGCTGGTGGCGGACCGGCTGCCGGGCGCCGAGCTGGTGCCGATGTCGACCGCAGGAGACCGCGACAAGGAGCGGCGGTTCGACCAGATCGGAGACGGCCGCGGTGTCTTCACGCGCGAGCTCGAGCGGGCATTGGCGGACGGGGAGGTCGATGCCGTGGTGCACAGCGCCAAGGACCTGACCGGCGACATGCCAGACGGCCTCGTGATCGGGGCGGTGCCCGAGCGGGCCGACCCGCGTGACGCCTGCTGCGGGCCCTGGACGTCGCTGGATGAGGTGCCGGATGGGGCGCGCATCGGGACGTCGTCTGCGCGGAGGTCAGCCCGACTGCGCGAGCTGCGGCCCGACCTGCAGATCGTGCCGCTGCGCGGCAACGTCGACACCCGCCTGCAGCGGCTCGACGACGGCGCCGCTGACGCCATCGTGCTGGCTGCCGCGGGGCTGGTTCGGCTTGGAGCGGATGACCGGATCGGGTTCCACTTCGATCCGGCGGTGCTGGTGCCCGAGGCCGGCCAGGGCGCGCTGGCCCTGCAGGTGCGGGCCGGCGAGGAGCACCTGGTGTCGGCGCTCGACCACGCCGTCTCCCGCGCCGAGCTGGAGGCGGAGCGAACGAAGGTGGAGGAGCTGGGGGGCGGCTGCACCGTGCCGGTCGCTGCGTTTGCCTGGCACGAGGGGGGAGAGCTGAAACTGCGCTGGTGGTCGGCCTGATGACTGTCTACCTGGTAGGCGCCGGCCCCGGCGACCCCGGGCTGCTCACGCTGCGGGGGCGCGAGCTGCTAAAGCTGTGCGACGCACTCGTGTACGACCGGCTGGCCGATCCACGGATCGTGGCGATGGCCAACGCCGACTGCGAGCGCCACTACGCCGGCAAGCAGGCCGGACAGCACGCGATGTCACAGGATCAGATCAACGCACTGCTGGTGGAGCTCGGCCGCCGCCATCAGACGGTCGTCCGCCTCAAGGGCGGCGACCCGTTCATCTTTGGGCGCGGCGGCGAGGAGGCGCTCGCCCTCGCCGCCGCAGGAGTCGGGTTCGAGGTCGTCCCGGGCATCTCGTCCGCCTACGCCGTGCCCGCCTATGCCGGCATTCCGGTCACCCAGCGGGGCATGGCGGCCCAGGTCACGGTGGTCACGGGGCACGAGGATCCGACCAAGCCGGAGAGCGATGTCGACTGGAGCGCCCTGGCGCGGACGCCGGGCACGCTGGTGCTGCTGATGGGGGTGTCGTCGCTTGCCCGCAACGCCGAGCGGCTGATCGAGGCCGGGATGGCGCCGGGCACGCCGGCCGCCGTCATCTCCAACGGGACTCGCCCCGAGCAGCGGACGGTGACCGGCACGCTGGAGGGGATCGCCGCCGCAGCCGCAGACCTGCCGTCACCCGCCGTGACGCTGGTCGGCGAGGTCGCCACGCTGCACGACCGGCTTGCCTGGTTCGAACGGCGGCCGCTGTTCGGTCGCACGATCGCGGTCACGCGCGCCCGGGCGCAGGCCAGCAGCCTTGCCGCCCGGCTCGCCGGGCTCGGGGCGAGCGTGCTCGAAGCGCCTGCCATCCGCATCGAGCCGCTGCCCTTCACGCGCCCGCCGCTTGGCCAGTACGACGACCTCGTGTTGACCAGCGTCAACGGCGTGGAACTGCTGCTGGAGACCGATGTCCGCGAGCTGGCGGGTGTCCGGGTCGCGGCGATCGGGAGCGCCACGGTTGCGGCGCTGCAGCGTCGCGGCATCGCCGCCGATGTGGTGCCGCCGCGGGCAATGTCGGAAGAGCTGCTGGAGGAGCTCGGCATCGTTGCCGGGCGGCGGGTGCTGATCGCCACCGCCGAGGGGGCGCGCGACGTGCTCCCAGACGGGCTGCGCCAGCGCGGTGCGATCGTCGAGGTGCTCCACCTCTATCGCACGGTCCCGGAGCCGGTCGACCCCGACGCGATCGACGCCGCCGATCTGGTCACATTTGCGTCGTCGTCAACGGTGGACACCGTGCTCGGGGCGCTCGACGCCGACCGGCGGACCCGGCTGCGGGCCGTCTCGATCGGCCCTGTCACCAGCGCGTCGCTGCGCGCCGCCGGGGTCGAGCCTGTTGCCGAGGCAGAGCCGCACGACGTCGACGGGTTGGTGGACGCCGTGCTCGCCGCCGCCCGGATACAGTGACCGCGGTGGCCACTCCCGTCGTCAGCTTCCTCTCCGATTTCGGGCTCTCCGACCAGTACGTCGGCATCTGCGAAGGCGTGATCCTCCGCCGGTGCCCGGAGGCGCGGGTGATCCACCTGACCCACGGCATCGACCCGGCCTCTGTGGCACTCGGCGCCCGGGTGCTGGCCGGGGCGATGCCCTTCCTGCCGGTGGGCGTGCACATGGCCGTTGTCGATCCTGGCGTCGGCTCGGAGCGCCGCGCACTGGCGCTTCGCTCCGGGGACGGCCGGCTCTTCGTCGGACCGGACAACGGTCTGTTGGTGCCGGCCGCAGAGGCGTCCGGGGGCATCACCGAGGCTGTTCACATCACGAACCCCGCCCACATGCTGGAGCCGGTGTCGCGCACCTTCCACGGCCGCGACATCTTCGCCCCCGCCGCCGGCAGCCTCGCCGCCGGCCTGGCGCTGGCGGAGCTGGGGGATGCGGTCGACCCCGGCTCGCTGACGCGGGCCAGCACGCCCGGCTACGACCTCGACGGCACCGCACTGCGGGTGTCGGTGCAGCACGTTGACCGATTCGGCAATGTTCAGGTGTCGGCGGCGCCGGGGGACCTTGGCGCCACCTTCTCGCCCGGCGGCCGGGCGGAGGTGATCACCCGCGACGACCGCTACTACGTCCAGTGCGCGGCGACGTTCGCCGACGTCGACCGCGGCGAGCTCGTGCTCTACGAGGATTCGGACGGGTCGTTGTCGATCGCGGTCAACCGCGGTAACGCCGCCGAGCTGCTCGACGTTGTGCCGGGCGACCCGATCACCGTCGAGTTCGCGCCGGGGGCTTGACGGCGGCCGTCGGGAGTGCTGTGATGGGTGGCACGCGAGCGGCCTTCGCGGAGCGGTAGCACCGTCCCGGAGGCCGTTCCTTTGCGTGCCGTCGCGGTACACTAGGCGCCGCGGCGAGGTAGCTCAGTTGGTAGAGCACGCGACTGAAAATCGCGGTGTCGGCAGTTCGACCCTGCCCCTCGCCATCTCACGGAAATGACGATGGAGATAACCATCCAGACGCCCTCCGGCGGCGCGCTCGTGTTTCCCGAACCTGCGCCGCTCGTTCGCTGGTTCGTCTCAGGGAGCAGCGGGGGGTACGACGGCTGGGCGAAGGCCACGGCGCCCAACCGGATCACAGCTGAGGACATCTCGGCGCTCAACCGGTTCGCCCGCGCCCGTACGCCGGAGCGCCGCTGGGCGGGGGTCATCGCCGACCGGCGATGTCTCTGGCTGAAGGCGCTGAGCCCGGAATGGGACGCTGCGGCGACGAGCGAAGAGGAGTGGGCTGCGCAGGACGTCAGCGGCCGCCTCGAGGCCGCGTTCGCGGTGCTGTGCGGTCCGTACCGCGGGATCTCGGTCGCGTCCAAGCTTCTCCATCTGAAACGGCCCCGGCTGATCCCGCTGCTCGACGCGCTGGTGCTCGAACAGCTCGGGGTGCCCGTGCCCGGTGGGAACGACGATGGCGTCCGTGCCGCAGTCGCCGCCCAGCTGACGACGCACCTCGCGGCGCAGGCACGGGCGAATCGGGACGCATTGGCCGAGCTCCAGTCAGAGCTGGCAGGCGAGGAGGCCTACCTCTCGGCGATCCGCCTCATCGACATCCTGCTCTGGGCCTCTCATCCCGCGGCCGGGCTGCGCCGACCGGTCGAGCGGCGTGTGCGCTTGCTCTGAGCGCGCCTTCAGGGAGCGAGTTGGCGGCCGCCAGCTCCGGCACCAGCTTCGCCGCGTCGACGGTGCCGGCCCGGCGAGGGTTGCGGTAAACCCGCGATGCGCCTTGGTGGTGCGCCCCCGTGCAGTTCCGCGCATCCCCCGAAGCTGCGGCCATGCCTCCGCTCGTACAGTCACCTCGTCAATCGTCATTGTCCGTCTGACCGGAGGGGACGCCATGCGCAAGGCATTTGAAATCGGTGGGTTCGTGGCAGGGGCTGTGCTGATCGTGTTCGGCGTCGTCGCCCTCGTCATGGGGATGAACGGCCGCTCGACCGTGCAGTCGAGCCTCAAGCAGGAGCAGATCGTCGGCACGCCCGACATGACCCCCAAGGGCATCGCCGCCGAGGTGAAGGGTGCACAGGCTGGACAGAGCAAGCTGGTCGATCAGCTTCAGGCAGCCGGCGTCAAGATCGCCCCGTCGGCGATCACCACCCCCAGTTGCTCGGTCGCCGGGCAGCAGGTCAACTCCGGCTCCTCGGCTCGCTGCTTCGCCGAGTACATGCGGATTCACACGTTCGAGGCGACAAGTGGCCTGGTGTACTCGCAGATGGGGCGCTACCAGGCAAAGCCCACCGCTCCCGTGAACCAGACCGACGGCCTGGGTGGGACGAACAACCCGCAGTACGCCGTCACCGATACCGTAACCAAGCAGCCCGTCGACAACGGCCGGCGTGATCTGTGGGTCACGTACACCGCGCTGACGACGGCTCTCAACTCGAGCTACATGGCAAGCCAGCTGGC
>Ga0265327_10004690_pt1 | contig 11957 bp, 12 predicted proteins | sample 41621metaG_FD_202089 | JGI IMG/M metagenome (GOLD analysis project Ga0265327, IMG submission 202089) | Rhizosphere microbial communities from Carex aquatilis grown in University of Washington, Seatle, WA, United States - 4-16-21 metaG | ecosystem: Host-associated > Plants > Roots > Rhizosphere...
TTGTAACGAGGGTCAGCACAAGCATACGAATCGCGTACATAAATTTGTTTCCCTGAAAAGTTATTGATCACTTTTTCAAGCAAGGCATCAAATTTTGAAGGCTCAAATTTGGTGTTCACATCACCCCACCAAACTGTGTTTTCAGTTTTAGTATCAGCAACACAGAATTTATCTTTTGGAGATCGACCGGTAAATTCTCCGGTATCAGCCATAAGAGCACCTGTATCTGTTAATACTCCTTCTCCGTTTTTAATTGCATGTTGCACTAATTCGGTTGGAGTTAGGTTAATATAAGCCTTGGCAGCTTTGCTTAAAACCTTTTCAACAATAGTATTTGTTGCCATAAATTTATGAATTTTAAAAGTTAAAAAATAGGAAACAAAAATAAGACTATTATGTAGAAAACCACGAAAATAAATTCGTATTCAAGATGATTTTTGTCAGATAAAACATGTTAAAAATACATCAGGCTGCATCCTCTAAGATCACTATTATCAAGCCTTCCCAATACTTCAAAAGAATTATCCGAAAATTTTACCCCAACGTCTGCAGTTTTAATAAAAGCACATGAATAGATATTCGCCAGATCAATGATGTTAATTATTCCTGATTTCCCGTCTGGTAAAATTTGAAAAGGATCATTGGCATCTGTAATCACTATTTTCATCCATGGCGGACAATTAAATTTCCCATCACCTTTTGAATAAGCCTGTGACAATAATTCTGTCATTCCATATTCAGAATGAATGGATGAAACGCCAAAAGATTTTCTCAAAATTTGATGAACTTCTTCTCTCACCATTTCCTTTCTTTTTCCTTTCATTCCTCCGGTTTCCATCACAATTAATTCGGGGAAATCGATTTTAAGCTTTTCAGCAAAATCAAGCAAAGCAAAAGTTACACCCACCAATATTGTTTTTTGCTTTCTCGATTTAAGCAGAACAAGTGTTTGTTTTAATTTTTCAAAATCTTGAAGGTAGAAATCTGATAATGAGTGCCTTGATGTTTTTATTAAATCTTCAAACATATAAACCAGAGAAGACCCTTCACGTTCCAAATAGGATGGAAGTAATGCAAGGATGCAATAATCTTTTACATCACCATAAAAAAGTTGAAAGGCTTCTTTAAAATCAGTTTCATATAATGCAATATTTTTCACAAAATGCTTGCTTGTTATTGTTCCTGTTGTACCGCTACTTGTAAATATCTTTTCAAATTTAAAAGTACCACTGATAACCTCATGTGACTTAAAAAAATCTATAGGTAAGAAAGGGATTTCATCTGCTTTGTTGATTTCATTCCTTATGTTTAAGCCTGTAATATATTTATGAAATACATCGTTATTCTTGAACTGAAAAGCGAAAAGTTGTAATGCTAATTCGTCAAAATTTGTTATGTTTGAAAATATTTTTTTTATAAAAGTTTCTGGATTGAAATTCATCGTTAAAGTTAAGGAGTTTTTAATTATTTCATTTCTCGCATCAACATTTTTTTATGGATGCAAAGGAAACGAAATATATCCTATTGTTCCATCCATAGTTTATAAAGATGCTTATGTTTTTTTCGACACGAGTAATACCGCCTATGTTTTTGTTTCATTTACTTATAAAGATGGCGATGGAGATATAGGATTAGATGCAAGCCAAAATGCTCCTCCTTATAATACAGATACACTTGGTCCAAATTTTTCCAATTCGAATAGATTCGCAAACAATGTTTGGATAGATTATTATCAAAAAAAAGATGGAGTATATACCCAAGCTGTGAATCCCTTGTCAATATATGATACAATTAGAGAAGATGTAAGAATTGGAAATTTAACACCTGATGGATCAAATAAAGCTATAAGGGGAGAAATTCAACTTCAACAAATTAATACTGTTCCTCGAATTTCTTCGAATTATTCCGATACAATTAAATTAAAGTTGAGATTGGTAGATCGTGCTTTAAATATCAGCAACGAAATTGAAACTCCTGATTTGTATTTGACGCGATAAATACTTTTGATGGCGATTATTAAAAATCATCATCATCGTCATCATCATCGTCATCAAAGTCGAAACCTTTAGCATAGTCAGCATCACTATCATCATCCAAGTCCATCTCTAAATCATCATCATCTTCACTGAACTTCTTAGGTTCTACTTTTGGTGGAGTCTTCGCAGAAGCTTTTGCTTTCTTTACTGGTTTGTCTTTTAAAGTCGGTTTTTTTGACTTGCTCATTTTGGGTAAACTTTTTTCAATAACAAAAATAATATATTTTATTTTTTGTCAAGCAAATAAATTCAATAAAATTCACTTGCCAACAGGCGTGAAATAAAAATATGATTTTTATTTATGCAAACACTTTTTTGAAAATGGGCATATTTTTTCTTTTTTTGATTAAATAAACTAAAAGTGAAATTCAATTTTGGAGATAAAAAATTGCTTTATTCATGAACCAATTTTGTCTGATATTTATCATCTTAAGGAGGATTATCTGCTTATATTTTGTTAGAAATGGTAGGATTTAGCATTCGATTAGCCTATCTATGATAAGAATCATATTGCAAAAAAAGGTTTGAATACCTTAGTTTTACAGCGATAAAAATTTTAAACAGTTTGAAAATAGCAGTATTAAAAGAATCAAAGAACGGAGAAAATCGCGTGGCGTTATCTCCGGCAGTTGTTCAGCAATTTACCAAAGCCGGATATGTATGCTCCATAGAATCAGGAGCAGGTTACCAATCAAATTTTGCTGACGAAGCTTATACAAAAGCTGGAGGAACAATATCACAGTCAAGAAGCGAGTTGCTTTCAGCAGCAGAAATTGTTGTGAAAGTGAATGCACCAACTGATGAGGAAATTGGAATGATGAAAAGTGGAGCAGCAATGGTTTCCTATTTATATGCAGCTTTTAATCCGGATCTTGTAAAAAAGTTGGCTGAAAAAAATATTAGTGCCATTTCAATGGATGCCATTCCACGAATTTCTCGTGCTCAAAATATGGATGCGAAAAGTTCACAGGATAATTTGGCAGGGTACAAATCGGTAATCATGGGAGCAAATGCATTAGGAAAAATTTTCCCATTGTTAATGACTTCTGCCGGAACAATTACTCCTTCAAGAGTGTTGATATTTGGTGCAGGTGTTGCAGGTTTACAAGCAATTGCTACAGCAAAACGTTTGGGTGCGATTGTGGAAGTTACAGATGTTCGTCCTGAAACTAAAGAGCAAGTTGAATCGCTTGGCGGAAAGTTTATTGAAGTAAAAACAGATGAAGCTGTAAAAGTTGAAGGTGGTTATGCAAAAGAAGTTTCAGCCGAGTATTTAGCAAAACAAAAAGAAGCTGTGAATAAATCTCTAGCTCAGGCAGATTTAGTAATTACAACAGCTTTGGTGATGGGTAAAAAAGCTCCTGTTTTAATAACCGAAGAACAAGTGAAGTTGATGAAACTTGGAAGTGTAATTGTTGATATGGCCGTTGAGCAAGGTGGAAATTGCGAGTTAAGCGAGTTGGATAAAACTGTTGTAAAACATGGTGTAACTATACTTGGACAAAGCAATTTGCCAAGCACACTTCCTCAAAATGCAAGCGAATTGTATGCGAAAAATATCTTCAATTTGCTTTCTCATCTTTCAACTAAAGATGGTTTTAAATGGGAAATGGAAGAAGAAATTACCAAAGGAACTTTAATTACTCATCAAGGTAAAGTTGTTCATCCTTCATTAGTTCAAACTGCATAAAAAAATAAAATGGAAACTATATTAAATTTTATATCAACTAATATTCAAATGTTCTACCTCGTTATCTTAATGATATTTGTAGGTATTGAATTGATTGGACATGTTCCATCTGTATTACATACACCTTTGATGAGTGGTGCAAATGCCATTCATGGTGTAGTGATCATCGGTTCTATTATTGTAATGGGGCAAGCACAAGAAATAATCTCTGTGATTCTAGGATTTATCGCGGTAATTATGGGTACACTAAACGTTGTGGGTGGATTTGTAGTGACTGATAGAATGCTTGAAATGTTTAAAAAGAAAAAGTAAAAAAATGCAACATATACTTCAATTAATCTATTTAATCTCCTCGGTAACTTTTATCCTTGGATTGAAATTTTTAGGTAATCCTGCAACTGCACGTAAAGGAAATTTAATTGCTGCAGGAGGAATGATTCTTGCCATTTTTGGTACCATCTTTTTATATACAACAGAAGCAGGTGAACATTTGGGAAATCTCGGATTTATTTTTGGTGGTTTAGTAATTGGAACTGTGATTGGATGGACCATTGCCAAAAAAGTGAAGATGACTGCCATGCCTCAGATGGTTTCATTCTTTAACGGAATGGGCGGTGCTTGTGCAGCTTTAATTTCTATGATTGAATTTAGACATTTAGTAAATTCAGGACATTTTGAAATAGCCAGTTCAGGTACATTATTGACCATCTTTGCAGGTTTGATTATTGGTACAGTTTCTTTTAGCGGAAGTATTATCGCTTATGGAAAATTAGAAGAGAAAATTAAAGACTTCTCTTTACCGGCCGGTCAATATATTAATATGGCTTTATTACTTTCTATATTAGGATTATCAGCAATGATGATTACTGGAAATATTGCCAATACAGACGTTTTTTATATCATTCTTTTATTAGCAGTTGCTTATGGAGTATTATTTGTATTCCCTATCGGTGGTGCTGATATGCCTGTAGTCATTTCTTTACTTAATTCATTTACGGGTGTGGCTGCAGCTTGCGGAGGATTTTTATATGGCAATAATGTAATGCTTATCGGAGGTATTTTAGTTGGTTCTGCGGGAACATTATTAACCGTTGTAATGTGTAGCGCAATGAATCGCTCTCTCACAAATGTGTTGATTGGAAATTTTGGTGGAGGAGCAAAAACAGGAGCAGCTGCAACATCATCATCATTTGTTGGCTCAATCAGAGAAGTAACAAAATCAGATGCAGCAATCATGATGAAATATGCAAAGAAAGTCATCATAGTTCCTGGTTATGGATTAGCTGTAGCTCAAGCGCAACATGTTGTTCATGAGTTGGAAGAATTATTGGAGAAAAATGATGTGGAAGTAAAATATGCAATCCATCCGGTTGCAGGTCGTATGCCTGGTCACATGAATGTATTGCTTGCTGAAAGTAATGTGAGCTATGATAAATTAGTTGAGATGGAAGAAATCAATCCTGAATTTGCAACAACCGATGTGGTATTAGTTGTTGGTGCGAATGACGTGGTAAATCCAGCCGCGAAAACAGATCCTTCATCACCAATTTACGGAATGCCAATTTTAGATGTAGAGAATGCTGCCAGTGTAATTGTGTTGAAACGAAGCATGAAAGCAGGTTATGCAGGTATTGAAAATGAATTATTCTACAAACCAAAAACATCCATGTTATTTGGTGATGCTAAAAAATCATTATCAGAATTGGTAAGTGAGATCAAGAGTTTAACTTAATTGACTACATAATCAACTAAAAGCCGAAGGAAATTTTCTTTCGGCTTTTTTGTTTTAAAAATTAACTTGCAGCATGATCATTTCACTCATAGTTGCTGCTGACGAAAAAAATGGAATTGGAAAGAACAATCAATTGCTTTGTCATCTTTCAGCCGATTTAAAATATTTTAAACAAACCACTACAGGGCATCATATTGTAATGGGAAGAAAAACGTATGAATCAGTTGGTAAGCCATTGCCAAACCGTACCAATATTGTGATTTCTCGTACTCCAAAAAGTATTGATGGTTGTGTAGTGAAGTCGAATATTGAAGAAGCTATTGCTTTTACCAAAGCAAATAATGAGCACGAATTATTTATAACTGGAGGAGGTACGGTGTATGATTTAACTATGCATTTAGCTGATAGAATTTATCTTACAAGAATTCATCACATATTTGAAGCCGATACTTTTTTTCCGCATTTTGATAAACACGATTGGCTGGAAATTAAAAATGAATTTTACAAAGCCGATGAAAAAAATCAGTACGATTTTTCTTTCATCGTTTATCAAAGAAAAATTGTGATGTAGTGGCGGAGGATAGAGTTTGGATGTTAGAGTATGGAAACTTTTTATTTGATGCTGATAGATTTAGGTGTAATTGATATAACGAATTAACCAATAATTCATTAACCTAATAACTTATTTCTCTTCAAACTCATCAATATCTTTACTCATCTGAAAACCTAAACGCTTTGCTGTTGGCATTCCTGAGCTGAAACTCATCAGATTTTTTTGTTCAACAGAAATATTATTTAATAAATCAATTGGTGGGGCGATCAAATCAAAATTCAAACAAAAGTTCATCGAATCTTTTATAATATTTCTAACTGTTTCCTGATTAATCTCACAGCAAGCAATATCATGATACAGAAACGAAAGAGGACGTTTCCCTTCTACAAAAAAATGTTTGTCTTTATTGATAAAGATTCTTCCTACTAAATATCCAAAATCTCCTTCACGGTTATATTTTAAAGAATCGGAAAGAAAATTATACACTTGGATCATTCCGCAAAACGAGCGCATCAGGTCTTCTTTTATGTATGGATTTTTGTGAATAATATGGCTACTGTCAAAATCAAAAATATTGGTGTGCATCATGAATACTAAGGTGTCGCCCGAGAATTTTAGATGAACTTCCAAATCACCTTTATCATAATATTTTACTTCAACCAAAGGAGCTGCTTCGCGCATTTGTGGAGACAAGTAATCTTGAACAGATTTCAATTCCTTTTTAAACATCTCAAAAACTTCTTTGGTAATTTTTGAAATTTGCTGCTTGGTGTATGATTTTTTTACAAGCAACTCTTTGATATCTTCTAATTTTTCGTCCATGATAAATTTTTGTTTATCAAGATTACTAAAAAAAGTTGACACAATTAAACCTTCGTTGATGTCATTTATTTTTAACCATTCCCTGAGCAGGTTTACAACATTCTTTAACAGTTGTTTGGTCGTTGGATATTTTTGGGCTGAGATATGGAACACCTAAGTTCATTCCACGAAGAATAAAAATACATGCAATAAAAATTGCAAAAGCAGGTGTGAATTTATTGATTCGAGATCTGATTTTGATTGATAAAAATTGTCCAATCATACTAACTGAAAACATCATTGGCAAAGTTCCTAATCCGAAAAGAAACATAAATAAAACACCTTGAATAGCGTCTTGTGTTGCAACTGAAGCGATCAAAGCGATATATACAAAACCGCATGGTAATAATCCATTTAGCAAACCGACACCGAATAATGAAGAGTATGTTTTACGTTGAAATAGCTTACCAATCGCACTTGCTGAAAAAAAGTTGATAGAGAATCTGCTACTTATTTTTGTGCTGAACAAAACTGTAATAATAATTAAGATTCCCGCACCGATACTGATGCTTTGTTGCAATCCGGCAAGTTTTAAACCCAATCCAAAGATTCCGAATAATAATCCAAGAATAGAATAGGTAAAAAGTCTTCCGGTATTATAAATTAAACGACTGGCAACTTTTTCTTGAATAGATGTTCCAATGGTTGGCAAAGCAAGTGCAATTGGCCCGCACATTCCTACACAATGAAAGCTTCCTAATAATCCGGTTAAAAATGCAGTGATGAAGAACATTTATTTCAAAGTGATTTCTTTTTCTACAGCCATCGATTGTGTTCCAACTTTCCATTCAAAAGTAAATTTCCATGGACCTTTTGCAAGTGAAGAAACATTGTAAGAGAATCTTCCTTCCTCATTTAACGTAAATGGAATTTGCTTATCCATTTTTGAATCAGATGGACGATAAAATTTTAGGGTGCCAGTAATATTTCCCCCCATTGCAGTTTCAAAAACTAATTCATTTTTTAATGAATCGAATTTTATAGCATGATCGAGTCCTTTGATAGCACTGCGTTTGTCAATCTCATCTTGATACTTAATTCCTTTCTCGTAATAATCAGGTTCTACTAATTCAACATGTTGGTTGTACATATAATACACCATTGTGCTTATAAAAAGCATAAACAAAATAGCAAAGATGACCAATTTGTGCCCCCAGTTTAATCTAAACTTTGTTTTAACTTTTTCGTTCATAATTCTTATTTAACAGGACCAACAAAATTTGTTTTTATTTTGTCCATTAACTTTCCATTGCTATAAATATCAATAACAACATCAGTATTATTTTGTTTGATGTCTTTTTGTTTTAAGATGATAAAAAATGAACTTTTAACCAAGTCATCTTCCTTTAAATCCATACCATTAAAATCTCTGTCGATCATTTTTATTTCGGCATTTGCTGGCTCAGAAACCTTTACCATTATTTTTTGATCATTGAAGGTCTTATTTACGATTACGAAATTATACATATTACTTACTCTGTCTGAATCTTGCTGTTGGAAAAGCATTCCAGGTGTACGCAACAATGTTGTATCAATATCTTTTCTTGAAACTAAAAAATAAATAAGAGCTGAAAATAATATAACTAAAATTGTCACATAGGCTCCAGTTCTAAACGTTAAACCATTTTTTGTATTATGTACAATTTCTTCTTGCGAAGCATATCTAACTAACCCTTTTGGACGATTAATTTTTTGCATCACCTCATTGCATTCATCAATACACGCGGTACAATTCACACATTCTAATTGTGTTCCATTTCTAATATCAATTCCGGTAGGGCAAACATGAACACAACGTTTGCAATCAATGCAATCACCAAGATGAGTTTGTTCCGTTGCTTTTTTTATATGCCCACGTGGTTCACCTCTCACAAAATCGTACGCAACAACAATTGAGTTGTTATCTAACATCAATCCTTGTAATCTTCCATAAGGACAGATAACAATACAAACAATCTCTCTGAATTTGGCAAATACAAAATAGAATACAGAAGAAAAAATTACGAGCGCAAAAAACTGACCAAGATGTTCTGAAGGACCATCGGTAACAAGTTTACTAACTTCATCAATGCCGATTAAATATGCTAAGAAAATGTTGGCAATAAATACAGATAAGATAAAAAATATAATATGTTTTATCGTTTTTCTAAAAACCTTATTTGCATTCCATTTCGATTCGTCTAATTTTATTTGTTGATTATAATCGCCTTCTATAAAGTATTCAATTTTTCTAAAAAGCATTTCCATAAAAACCGTTTGTGGACATGCCCAACCACACCAAACTCTTCCAAATAGAACTGTAAAAACGATGATGAATATTACGAATGTCATCATCAGCAAAGCGAACAATGGCATATCTTGCGGCCAAAATGGAATTCCGAAAATGATAAATTTTCTTTCTAAAATATTTAGTAATAGAATTGGGTGTCCATTTAGTTTTATAAAAGGTCCGCTAAATAATAAGGCCATCAAACTAAGGCCAAATACAGTTCGAAAGTTTGTTAGTTTACCTTTTGGTTTTTTAGGATAAACCCATTCTCGATCACCGGTTTTTTTATCAACTAATGAAATTCTATCTCTGTAAAGGTCGCTTTCTTCTGGTGTTGCTTCGTGTGACATATTTTTTGGAATTCAATTCAAATGTATCTAAAAACAAAACCCCTTCTTGTATTTGAAGGGGCTTTTATTTATTTCTTTATTGTTGCCGATGTATCTTTATGAGTTGAATCGGATGTGGCGATTGCTCCTTGCATTTTATCGCCCTGTGGGGCTTTTGCGCCAGGTGGATTACTTCCGTGCAAGCTTAATATATAACTTGCTAAAATTTGAATTTCATCAGGTTTTAATACACCACCCCAAGGCACCATACCTTTTGCCTGAACACCATATTTAATTGTTTTAAAAATGTCGTTAACCTTTCCTCCATGCAACCAATATTCATCAGTTAAGTTTGGCCCAACAATTCCTTGTGCATTTGCTCCATGGCAAACAACACATCTTTCAGTAAAGATTTTTTTAGCATCTGCAAGTTTTGATGCATCTTTAATTTGTGTCACATTATTCTCGTCAATAAGATTTCCTGCTTTTTTAATGTATTCAGCTTTTTGAATTTTAGCAGCATCCATTTCATTCAAATATTCTTTTGCTTGAAGTGGAGCAGCTCCCATGATATGATAAATGATTAAATAACAGATAGCAAATACAACAGTTCCATAAAACAATACATTGAACCAAACAGGAATAGGATTATTCAATTCTTTGATTCCATCATAGTCATGTTCTAATTCTAGATCTTTTTCATTTGCTAATGGTTTTAAACTTAACAACTTTTCCCATGTAGTTAAAGTTTCATTAGGATTTTGTTTGCCACTATATATTTGATTTTTTAAAGAAGAGACAGCATTTTGTAGAGTGATAACTGTAAACAACAAAACGATGGCAAGTAAAATCATAATGCCAAGCATCACATCATAAAATGAGATGCCTGATGAGGCTGCCGAATCTTGTGCATTTGCCGCAAATGCTACAATGATTGCTATAAGTGATAAAAATATTTTCTTCATAATTGGCGGTTATTTATTATTGTTTTCTAATGGCAAATTTTTCATTTTATCAATGTACTTTTTATCAGCTTTAAAAACCCATATGAGTAATCCAACAAAAAATGTAATGAAGATAATCATCGAAAAAATCAGATAACCACTCATTCCTGTTACATTGTTTAAAAACTGTCCCATAATTTTATATTTAATTGTTAGCGGTTTGTTTTTTAATGTCAGTTCCGAGACGTTGCAAATAAGCAATGAGTGCAATAATTTCTTTATTGCTTTCAACTGCTATTCCATCTTTTTTAAGCGAAGCTGCAATTTTTTCTGATTGTGCAGATAGATTCGAGTTTCCATTTGCAATGTCTTCATTCGTATAAGGAACACCTAATGTTTGCATTGCTCGTAGTTTCTTTTCAGTTGTGCTTATATCTAGGGTTTGTTCAATTAACCATTGGTATGCAGGCATAATTGAACCAGGTGATGGATTACGCGGATTCATCATATGTATGTAATGCCAACTGTCAGGATATTTTCCTCCAACTCGCAATAAATCAGGTCCGGTACGTTTTGATCCCCATAAGAATGGATGATCATAAACAAATTCTCCGGCTTTTGAATATTCTCCTTGATAGCGTTCTGTTTCAGAACGGAACGGTCTAACCCATTGTGAGTGGCAACTCACACATCCTTCACGTATATATAAATCACGACCTTGCAATTCAAGTGGTGTATATGGTTTTACACTCGCAATGGTTGGGATATTTGATTTGATAAGAAAAGTAGGAAGAAGTTCAACAGCACTTCCAACTACAATCATTAATACTGCAATTATTGTAAATAGGATGGGTTTTTTCTCTAAAACTGCATGCCAAAATTCTCCTTTTGAAAATAAAGAAGCTTTTTCTAAAGCAGGTGCTTCAGCAGGTTCATTGGCAATAAGCTTGCCTTGAGCCATTGTTTTCACAACATTATAAATCAATACTAAAAATCCTGATAAATATAATAGCCCTCCAACTGAACGTAACATATGAAGCGGTAAAATTTGCATAGTAATCTTTAAGAATTCTGGATACTGAAGTGTTCCATCTGCAGCAAATTCTTTCCACATCAGTCCTTGTGTAAATCCACTCCAGTACATTGGTATAGCATAAAAGAGTATTCCCATTGTTGCCAACCAGAAGTGAACATTCATTAATTTCTTAGAATAGATAGTAGTATTAAATATTCTTGGAATGATCCAATACAACATACCAAATGTTAACAATCCGTTCCAGCCAAGAGCTCCAACATGAACGTGTCCTACAATCCAGTCTGTAAAGTGGGCGATAGCGTTCACATTTTTTAGTGCAAGCATCGGTCCTTCAAAAGTTGCCATACCATAAGCAGTAACACCTACAGCAAACATTTTTAAAATTGGATCTTCACGAACCTTATCCCAAGCACCTCGAAGAGTTAATAATCCATTGATCATACCTCCCCAAGATGGAGCGATAAGCATGATTGAAAATGCAACACCTAATGATTGTGCCCAATCAGG
>Ga0265327_10004691_pt1 | contig 11956 bp, 10 predicted proteins | sample 41621metaG_FD_202089 | JGI IMG/M metagenome (GOLD analysis project Ga0265327, IMG submission 202089) | Rhizosphere microbial communities from Carex aquatilis grown in University of Washington, Seatle, WA, United States - 4-16-21 metaG | ecosystem: Host-associated > Plants > Roots > Rhizosphere...
GTATGCGCCGGACCCGTCCAGCCAATCGGCCTGCACCATCGGCGGAAATGTCGCGATGAATTCAGGGGGCCCGCACACGTTGAAATACGGCGTTACAACGAATCACGTGCTTGGTTTTGAAATGGTGTTGCCGGATGGCGAAGTCGTTTGGTTCGGGACCAGGCCGGACGGCGGTGAAGACGTCGAAGGCTACGATTTACGCGGGGCGGTCATCGGGTGCGAAGGAATGTTCGGTGTCATCACGCGTGCGCTTGTCCGCCTCATCCGCGCGCCGCAAGGGTACAAAACACTCCTCGGCATTTTCGAAAATGTCGACGCGGCCAGCCAGACCGTCAGCGACATCATCAGTGCCGGAATTGTCCCCGGCGCAATGGAAATGATGGACCAGCTCATCACCCAAGCCATCGAAGCTGCTTATAAATTCGGTTTCCCGCTCGATGCCGGTGCATGCTTGATCATCGAGCTGGACGGTCTTCAGGCCGGTCTCGAATCCCAGGCCGAGCGTGTCATCGCGCTCTGCAAACAAAACGGAGCGCGCGAAGTGCGCATCGCCAAATCAGAGCAGGAACGCATGGACCTCTGGAAATGTCGCAAGCGCGCCTTCGGAGCCATCGGCCGACTCAGCCCAAACTTTCTCACGCAAGACGGCGTCGTCCCCCGTTCCAAGCTGCCGGAGATCATGCGCTTCATCCGCAAGTGCAGCGATAAATACGGACTACGTATCCCGAACGTTTTCCACGCTGGCGACGGCAACATCCATCCGTTGATCCTCTACGATGAACGCTATCCCGAGCAGGTGCGGGACGCGATTGCCGTCGGTAATGATATCCTGGAGAAATGCGTGGAGCTCGGCGGCAGCGTAACCGGCGAGCACGGCATTGGCGTCGAAAAAATCGATTTCATGGCCAAGCAATTTACGAAGGATGACCTTGATGCGATGCGGGCCTTGCGAACCGTTTTCGATCCGCAAGGCCGCTGCAATCCTCACAAAATGTTTCCCGGCTCAAAACGCTGTGGCGATTTTGCGCCGAAGAAACAAATCGCTTGTTAAGCTGGGGCTAACGCAAGTTCCGGCTGCTTCCCATCGTCAATTTGGTTGAACCGGCCTATCAACTGCCTGGCCGCGACAAACAGGAAAACAAACGCGCAGATATTCAGGTAGAGCCCCTGGCGATCGTTATCGAGACCCGCAAGAATTGGGTAAACCACCCCGAAGAGAACCAACTCGAAGGCGAGCATTTTACCCATGCCATTTGCAAACCGAGCCAGCAGCCATGCCAATAGGAAAAACAACGGAACCAGCACGAGCAAAGCTGCACCCCAGAAACCGAACGTCACATCGCTCAAATCACCAAGCAATCCGTAGCCGCACGCACTGGCTGTCGCGAACAAAACCATCAACAAAACCGGATGCGCGATCGGCGAACAGGCCAGGCCCAACACCATCGCAGCAAACAAGAGCAACCATCCGCGTTCCACTTCCTCCAGCACTGCGCTGGTCGTCTCACCCGGTTGCGGCAAAGCAGGCAGCGATATACCCATGCCTTTGTTGGAAATCGCGTGGTCCAATCGATACGTCAAAACCGATCCGCGCCGATCAGACGTTTCCTGAATCGAGGTTGGAGTCATGCAACCTTCGGGATAGTTCAATCGCGACTTCGCCAAATCCGGCAGGTGCATCGTCAGCGTGAAATCCCGAATTTCCCGTGGTTCCCGCACCTGCAGATACCAGTACGACATCCCTCGACTCTTGAACGAAATCGCGAGAGCGAGGTTTTCGTTCGGTGCAAGCTCGTGCGCGAGATACAACGTGCCGTCCTTCAATTCCATTTGGGAAAGAATATCTTTCCCATTCAACGTCGCCGTCAGCGCATCATACATGGCAGTGGCTGCGGGCAGCGGAAACCGCAACACCGAATGCATCTCGCGATCGGTCGGGTTCTTAAGCTTCCAAGAAAACTGACACGCCGTTTCGTAGCCGCCGTAAAGTGCCGATCCCTTCTTGCGCGGATTTTGACGCAGCGAAATTTCATGCCGCGCCGAGACGAACGGATTACCCGCAGCATTATGCCGGACGATTTTTTTCCGCAAAATTGCCGGCTTCGTCAGGTCCTCGGATTCAATCCGTTCCGTCACTTCCTCCTCGTAAAACACATCAACGCGCAACTCCCCCTGCTCCTGCTCCGCGCCCCAGATGGTTTGCACCGCCTTGTAATTGGCGTCGGTGATGCGCCCGTGATTGTGTTGAAATGCAGCAAGCGACCGGTGCAGATACGTCCGTAATAACGAAAACGACGCGACCAGAACAATCACAAGCGCGAGTGCTCCGGCCATTCGCATCGTTTGATTATAAATTGTCCAGGGCAACGACCGCTGATCGTTACTCGAGGCAACATCTGATTTGTTTCGACGCATCAACGTCGTGATAAAAACGGCGAGGAGCGCGCCCGCGATGAACAGGGCAAGAACAGGTTGAACTTCGATGAGATCGCTCGTGCGACCTAGTAATTTGAATAGAATGATTTTCATGGCATGACAGGTGTTTCATAGTTTTTTCGAGACTGCTTGCCGTGACGTGTCGAAAATTCGGAGGAAGACATCAATGACCCGCCACGACTTTCCTGGACGAGCAAAGAGGAGGAACGTTGCGCCTACAGGTGTGCCACACAATACTCCTTGGGTGACAAAGAGAGTCATACGCATTACGCCGACGTTGTCGAGAAGTTTTAGTCGCCACAACTTATGAAGCGACACTGAAGTCCCAGTTAACACATTCCCCGATGCAAAATAGCGCACTGGCCCGATTGAGTTAAGCGCATCCCGTTTGATAGGCTCAACCGCGTTAAACGATAGAAGCCCGAGAACCCTGAGTGTGTTATGAAAGACTTCGAGACTTTTTCGCGAGAGGAAACTCGCGATCCCGCAGAACCGATATTTGGCAATACCGCGTCGGAAACCACGCGAACCGTTCAGCAATCAGAACCCGACGGCCGATTCCCGATCGTTGATGCATTCGTCAGTAGCGAAAGCTATCGGCTAAGCCCGTTGTCTGAATGGTAAACCGCCCTGAAGCGCCCAACCCAGGTTCGTCTTTGGACTGAGCCTGAGTTCGGCCCTCCAGCGGGAATCAGGCATCAATTGACGCGCCATTCGTCATGCCTCGGCGGAACGGTCGGCACAGGTGATTGCGTCCAAATGTGCTTATCCTTATCGGTGCTCGAACTCACCGGCACAGCGGAATGATTCCAATCGATTTGCGCTGGATCCCACGATCGCTGCGCGCCGCTGGGCTCTGTGATGACGCTGTTAGTTCGGCAGCCAACCAGAAATAAGGCCAATACGGCAAGTAACAGCATGGTTTTCATAAGCCTCCTGAAGCAATATCGCCCTTAGCAACGATTCCGCCAACTACTTCAACTTTGCGCGCTTCTTTTTCAACTCTTTCATCAATTCCGAAAGCGGCAGCGTGTTGATAACATCCGTTTTCTCCAGCCACCCTTTGCGTGCCACACCGGCGCCTAAACGCAAAAACCCCACGTTACTGTTATGGTGCGCATCGCAATTAATGACGCACTTCACACCCTTGTCCTTGGCGTAATGCCAAAGCCGCCAATCCATATCGAACCGATGCGGATTCGCATTCAACTCAATCCATGTCCCGGTTTCCGCACAAGCATCAATAATAGCATGTTGATTCACCTTGTAAGCATCGCGCTCGAGCAATAGCCGGCCGGTAAGATGCCCGATGATGTGCACGAAAGGGTTCTGAACCACGCGCAAAATACGTTTCGTCATCTCCGCCTCACCCTGCTGAAAACTGGCATGCACACTCGCGACAACCACATCCAACTCCGCCAACAAGTCATCTTCAAAATCCAACGTGCCATCGGTGAGAATGTCGACTTCGGACCCGCTTAACAGCCGAAACGATGTTTTCTCCTGAGCGAGCTTCTTGTTGTATTTGGCGATCTCGGAAATCTGTTGCCGCACCTTCGCCGCATCCAAGCCATTTGCCTGGAACGAAGCTTTCGAGTGATCGGTAATCGCCCAATAATCAAGACCAAGCTCCTGCATGTGCTCAGCCGTTTCGTCGATGGTGCAACGCCCATCGCTCCAGGTCGTGTGGTTATGCAGGGAACCTTTCAACTCCGTCCACTCAAGCAGGCGTGGCAATTCGCCCTTCTCCGCAGCGGCAAACTCGCCCTGATCTTCGCGCAACTCCGGCGGAACATAGGTTAGCCCGAGTTTCTCGAAAACCTCCTCTTCAGTCTTGCACTGGATCAACAGTTTCGGGTCGCGCGTTTCCACGTCCGACTTAAACAACCCGTATTCATTCAGACGCCAGCCGCGCTGAATCGCTCGTTGGCGCATGACGATATTGTGCTCCTTGCTCCCGGTGAAATACATCAGCGCGTACGGAAATTCCGAATCACTAACCACGCGCAAATCAGCCTGAATACCACCCTCGAGCATGACGCTGGCCTTGGTGTCTCCCTTCGCGCTCACGCTCAGCACGCCCGGCTGTTGCGTAAAAAACTCAATGATCCCCAACGGTTTCTTGCTGGAAACAAGAAAATCGATATCGCCAATAATCTCTTTAAACCGACGCAAACTCCCCGCCGTGCTGCACCGGATCACATCCGGATGCGCGCGCAAATTATCAAGAATGGGTTCCGCCACCGCGAGCGCGTCACCCAACAAATGTCGGTCTGCATATTGCCGACGGAAGTTGATTCCCGCACAAATATTGGTCTGCGTTTTCTCACCAAACCCGTCCAACGCCGCGACCTTGCCGTCCTGACACGCTTTCTCAAGCTGCTCGATGGTATCGATTCCCAGCTTGTCGTACAGCGCTTTGATCTTCTTCGGACCCAGTCCAGGAATGTTCAACATCGCGACCAACCCCGGGGGAATCGATGCCTTTAACTCATCGTAATACGCCAACTTCCCCGTGGTGATCATCTCCACAATTTTTTCGCGAAGGCTATCGCCCACGCCCTTGACCGGTTCCGCATCCGTCGCGAATGCCTTCTCAAGCGCAATGTTCAAACCTTGCACCGACCGCGCCGCGTTCGAATACGCGCGCGATTTGAAAGGGTTCTCGCCCTTCAATTCGAGGAGCATCGCAATTTCACTTAGGATCTCGGCAACCTGGTCCTTATTCACTGGTGAAAGATAGATTAGCAGTCGTGCCAGCGAAAGCGGAGAGTGCAACACCGCACGACCACCGACGGCCATAAAAGTTAAAGAAAAAAGCAGCCCATTCCATTAGAAAGCCGAATAGAAAACCATTTGAAAACCGCCCCGCATTGGTATGCTGGCCGAACTATATGAATAAGAAGAGTTTGGTTTTCCTCCTGCTCGCGGTTCTCTCGTTCACTGGCTGCCAACACCCAGCGTGCAGAAGCACAACAAAAGTTCCGGGGCCAAAAACGCAACTTACCATCGGCGCATGGAATATGGAATGGCTCGGCAACACCAATCGCCGCTCCGACCAACCGGATCCGCAAGTCGTCGCCAATTACATCCGCAATAGCCACGCGCAAGTACTCGGCCTGGAAGAAATCTGCGAAACCCAACCCGGCACATTGAAGAACGTCATCCTCGACCAAACCGTCGCCCTTCTTTCAGCGACCGGCGGCCACTGGCAATATCGCATGTTCGATTCCCACACGGAGCGCGGCCAAAACACCGGGGTAATGTGGAACGCCGATGCCGTCACCGCCAGCGACTCATTCGAAATCCCAGTCGATCACGCCGAAAGCTCAATGAACCTCAAAAAATGGGATCGCGCACCGTACGCGACTGAGTTTTCCGCCGGGAAAGGCAAAACTGATTTCGTCCTCATTCCCGTTCACATGAAATCCAACATCGGCGGCGGCACAACCGTTCCGCATCGCGATGAAGAAGCTAAAACGCTTGTCGCAGCGTTACCGAAAATTGAAGAGCATTTTCGCGGGAACAAAGACCTTGAGCGCGACCTCATAATTGTAGGTGATTTCAACACCATGAAACATTCTGAAGCTTGCATCACAACCTACGAGGACGCCGGCTTCGTTGATTTGAACGCACAAGACGTGCTAACGGAAAAATCTCGGCGCTACGCCCCTGCTCCGTTCGACCGCGTTTTAGTTCCCGCAGCCCAGCCTGAATTCCAATCGCGGAAATTCGTCATGGTAGAGGATGGTTTCGTGGAAGGCCTGTCGGACCACCACCTCGTCACCTCCGAGATCAGCATCGGCCGCGACGACGATTAAACGTAACGTGATTGCACGCCCTTAAGCCCCTGCGTATGCTGTCCGTCCATAATGCACGCTCATGAACCCAAAGCTATGACCGACCCGCACGCAGGTTGCGGCTGTCATCGCCCCGAGCGGCGCGAGTTTTTTAAAAAAGCAGCCACCGTGTTTTTCGGTGCGGCTGCGATTCTCGCGCCAGTCGGCGCAGCCATTTCCGTTCTGCTTGATCCTCTGCGACGCAACGCAAAATCGGGATCTTTCGTGCGGGTCGCTTCCGTAAACGCCGTTCCGAATGATGGCGTCCCGCGCAAGTTTGCTATCGTTGCCGACCGCACCGATGCCTGGAACAAGTATCCGAACACTCCGGTCGGGGCTGTCTACTTACGCCGAAGCAAAGACAATCAAATCGAAGCTTTGAACGTTGTCTGTCCTCACGCCGGCGGATTCGTCGATTACAGCGCGCAGTCGAAATGTTTTTTATGCCCGCTGCATAACAGCGAATTTGCTCTCGATGGTTCCATTCGCGATCCGAAGAGTCCATCCCCGCGCCCAATGGATACGCTGAAGGTCGAAGTTCGTGATGGTCAAATCTGGGTAGCGTTTCAAAACTTCCGGGCCGGCACGCGCGAGAAAATCCCCGCATGACCCAAAATCCAGACCCCAGCCCGAAAAACTCAGCTTCAGCGAATTCGCCGAGTGCCGCCAGTGGCTTCGGTTGGATCGACTGGCTTGACCGACGTATCGGCTTCCGGCAGCTTTCGCACGAGGCCCTCTACGAAAATATCCCCGGTGGCGCGCGCTGGCGCTACATCTGGGGAAGCACCCTGACATTCACCTTCATCATCCAAATCATCACCGGTTGCGTGCTTTGGATGGCTTATTCGCCCAGCTCCCAAACCGCCTGGGAGAGCGTGTTCTATATCCAGAACAATATGATGGGCGGATGGATTCTGCGCGGCATCCACCACTACGTCGCACAGGCAATGACCATCCTACTTGTGCTGCACTTAATGCAGGTAATCATGGATGGCGCTTACAAAGCACCGCGTGAGATAAACTATTGGTTCGGTCTGGTGCTATTGGTGTTAGTCCTCGCGCTCTCCTTGACCGGTTACCTGCTTCCATGGGACCAAAAAGGTTACTGGGCGACCAAAGTTGCCACCAATATTGCCGCCATTACGCCAATTATTGGCCCTGGCCTGCAAAAGGTCATTATTGGCGGCGCCGATTACGGACATCATACTCTCACCCGCTTTTTCGCACTTCACGCCGGCATCATTCCGGCCATGTGCGTCCTCTTAATCGCCTGGCACGTCGCACTCTTTCGCCGTCACGGCATTACACCCAAGCGCCCGCTTCGCAAGCCGGATGCCACGTTTTGGCCCGATCAACTATTAATGGATACTGTCGCCTGCCTCGCCATCATCGCAGCAATTTTGGTTCTCGTCTTGGTGAACCACGGCGCAGAACTCGGCCCGCCCGCAGACCCGTCCGAAAACTTTTCCGCCGCACGGCCGGAATGGTATTTCCTGTTCCTGTTTCAATTCCTAAAGTATTTCCCCGGTGGCACCGAAATTTTCGGCGCGATCCTCATTCCAAGTGTTATTATGCTGGTGCTATGGCTGATGCCGATGATCGGTCGCAGCGTCACCGGCCATCGGTTTAATCTCGGATTTCTGTTTGCATTACTAATCGGTGCGACCGTGTTGACCTATCTGGCAGTGCGAGAAGACCAAAATCGCCCTGACATCATCGCGGCAAAATCCAGCGCGCGAGAATCCGCCGAACGCCTCAAAGCCCTCGCCAATTCTCCGGAAGGCATCCCGCCGACCGGCGCCATCACTCTCCTGCGCAACGATCCACTCAGCCAGGGCCCCAAGCTGTTCGCAAAATACTGCGCCAGTTGCCATCGCTATGACGGCCACGACGGCACCGGCGTCAAACTCAAAGACACCGCAACCGCCAGCGATCTGAAAGGCTTCGGCTCCCGCGAATGGCTCACCGGTTTGCTCGACCCGAATCAGGTTAGCGGCGCCCATTACTTCGGCGGCACTCGATTCAAGAACGGCCGAATGGTGAAATTCGTCACCCGCAAAGTTCGCGCCTTCACTCCAGAACAAAAGACCGAACTCACCAACGTCATCGCCGCCGTTTCCGCCGAGGCCGCGCTCAAATTGCAAAAGCAACTCGACGCCTCCAGCACCGCGCAAATCGAACAAGGTGTTCACTCATTCAAACAAGGAATCGGTTGCGCTGAGTGCCATCAGTTTCATTCCAAAGAAACCGACACCTCCGGTCCCGACCTGACGGGCTGGGGCTCGCGCGAATGGCTCGTCGGAATGATCAGCAATCCTAAATCGATCCACTACTACGCCGAAGACAACGACCGCATGCCGTCGTTTGCCGACGAAAAAATTCTCGACCCGCAAACGATCGGATTATTGGCCGATTGGCTCCGAGGCGATTGGTATGAGCCAGCCGAAGCTCGATAACAGTCGAAACCATCACCATCGTTAAAGCGTCTGTTCACCCACGCATGCGTCGCATTTTTCTATCAGTTTTGTCTGTCGCCTTCGCGCTGAACCTCTGCGCCGCGAAAAAACCAAACATCGTCTTCATCCTCTGCGACGATCTCGGCTACGAATGCCTCAACTGCTACGGCGGCACGTCCTACAAAACGCCGAACCTCGATACCCTCGCCGCTTCAGGAATTCGCTTTCGCAACGCCTTCGCCACACCGCTTTGTTCTCCATCGCGCGTCGAACTAATGACCGGTCGCTACGGTTTTCGTACCGGCTGGGTCAACCTCATCGGCCGCGGCGACGATGCCATGGAATATTTCGATCCCGCCAAAGAACGCACGTTCGGCCACGTCATGAAATCCGCCGGCTACAGCACCGCGCTCGCCGGCAAATGGCAGCTCTGCTATTTTCCCGATCACACCAATCACGTGAACCTTTGCGGCTTTGACGAATACTGCTGCTGGACCTGGCAACTCAACGGCAAACGCACGTCGCGCTACTGGCAGCCTTCCATCTGGCAAAATGGCAAAGAAAAGACGGAGCTCAAAGAACCTTACGGGGAAGATATCTTTTGCGATTTCCTCATCGACTTCATTAAACGCCATCGCGACGAACCATTTTTCGTCTACTATCCGATGGTCCTCGTCCACGAACCTCACACTCCCACGCCCGATTTCCCAGACCTCACCAAAGCTCAAAAACGTGGCCATGAAGAAAAAGGCGGTGGAGTTCCCGGGAGACAGCTTCGCGCCACCAAATGGTTTCCCGGCATGGTCAATTACATGGATAAAACCGTCGGACGCCTCGTCGCCACCCTCGACGAACTTGGCCTGCGCGAAAACACCATCATCATGTTCACCGGCGACAACGGCACCGACCGCAGCGTCTTTTCAAAACTCGGCGACGTCACCGTGCAAGGCGGCAAAGGAACCGTCACCGAATTTGGCACCCACGTTCCGTTCATCGTGAGTTGGAAAGGAACCATCAAACCGGCGCAGACCAAAGATGATTTAATTGACTTCAGCGATGTCCTGCCGACCATTGCGGAACTCGGCGGCGCAAAAACCCCGGGTGTTACCATCGATGGCAAAAGTTTCGCCCGCCAACTGACCACCTCAACCGCGCCCGCCCGTGAATGGATCTTCAGTCAGCTCGCCCGGAAAAAACTCGCGCGTGATCAACGTTTCATGCTCCACGAAGACGGCGGCATTTACGACGTTGTGCACGACCCATTCGAAAAGAAAAACCTCGCCGACAGCAAAGATGCGGAGGTCATAGCAGCAAAAGCCCGCCTGCAAAAGGTCCTGACGGATTTACAATAATTCGCTCTCGTTCCGGCTTCAGCTGGCTAACGCACAAATGAGCAAATCGAAATCAAAAGAGTAGTTACGCCGCGACCGAGGGAGGTGGCTGCATCGCCATCTTGATCGTTTGCACCAAAGTGCTCGGAGCGTACGGCTTTTGTAGAAAATGAAAACCCTCAGGCAACGGTATTCCTTTGCACGCTTCGTCGTAGCTGTAGCCAGTGGTGAATACCACTTTCAGATTTGAATTATCAGCGACCAATTTGTCCGCGAGCTCACGACCATTCATGCCGTCCTGCAACATCAAATCCGTCAGCAGCAAATCAATCTGACCCTTCATCCGCGACCATTTTTCCAACGCCTCGGCGCCGGACGATGCCTCAACGACGCGGCATCCGAATCGTTCAAGAACTTTTCGGACCAGCGAACGCAAAGACTGTTCGTCTTCGACGAGAAACACCGTCGGTGTATGCATAAAAACAGGTTTGATATAGCAGCAGACGTGCCATTCGCTTGACCGAGAGCGTGGGGGAAGGCCTTGTCAATCAGTCACATCGCTCAATCACTGCGGCGATTCCCTGCCCCACGCCAATGCACATCGCGCAAAGTGCGTAACGAGCTTTCGTCCGCTGCAGTTGCCATGTTGCCGTGGTGATTAACCTCGCACCGCTCATTCCGAGAGGATGTCCGAGGGCAATCGCGCCGCCTTGCGGATTGATGCGTGGATCGTTGTCCGCCAATCCAAGTTGCCGCGTGCACGCCAGAGCTTGCGACGCAAACGCTTCGTTAAACTCAAGCAGGTCAAACTGTCCGAGCGACATTTTCAATCGCGCCAAAATTTTTCGCGTCGCAGGAACCGGCCCGATTCCCATGATGCGCGGCGGAACGCCGGCTGCAGCGACACCCAACACGCGCGCCTTTGGCACAAGCTTGAATTTTTTCACCGCAGCTTCAGACGCAATTAACAACGCCGCCGCTCCATCATTAATTCCCGACGCATTCCCAGCCGTCACTGTTCCATCGCGTCGAACAATCGGTTTCAAATGCGCCAACTTTTCCAACGTGGTCGCACGCGGATGTTCGTCGTGTTTTACGATGATCGGTTCACCTTTGCGTTGTGACAGGCAAACCGGAATCAGTTCCGCATCAAACAAACCATTCGACTGCGCTGCAGCCGTTTTTGACTGACTCCAAAAAGCAAACTTATCCTGGTCTTCGCGACTGATCCCAAATTTCTCCACCAGGTTCTCCGCCGTCTCCGCCATCGAATCCGTCCCGTAAAGCTCCTGCATCCGTTTGTTCACAAAGCGCCAACCGAGCGTCGTGTCATAAATTTCCGCCTGTCGCGAAAACGCTTCCGTCGGCTTCGGCATCACAAATGGCGCGCGCGACATACTTTCCACGCCGCCGGCAATCAACAAATCCGCTTCACCCGCAACAATTGCCCGCGCCGCATAACCAACGGCATCCATTCCCGAACCGCATAGACGATTCACCGTGCAGCCCGAAACAGTTTCCGGCAGTCCAGAAAGCAAAGTCGCCATCCGCGCCACGTTTCGGTTGTCCTCACCCGATTGATTGGCGCATCCGAGCACAACGTCATCAAGAGCCGCCCAATCAACGCTCGCATTTCGCTCCATCAATGCCTTGATCGGCAACGTCGCCAAATCATCGGCGCGAACGCAGGACAATGCACCGCCATATCGACCAATCGGGGTCCGAACTGCATCGCAAATGTAAGCTACGTTCATTTCGCTACTCCTGCTGCTTCAGCGGCGCGAAGCTCCGCCATTTCTTTGACCTGTTTAAAACCCGATTTCAGCGCCGCACAAAGCTCATCGATTTCATTGTGCGTCATTGGGGTCGAGAGCGTCGCCGCGCCCGTCGAAAT
>Ga0265327_10004692_pt1 | contig 11954 bp, 9 predicted proteins | sample 41621metaG_FD_202089 | JGI IMG/M metagenome (GOLD analysis project Ga0265327, IMG submission 202089) | Rhizosphere microbial communities from Carex aquatilis grown in University of Washington, Seatle, WA, United States - 4-16-21 metaG | ecosystem: Host-associated > Plants > Roots > Rhizosphere >...
GGGCCGCGCTCGTTGAACGGCTGAAGGCGGGCGAGGCCGAAGGCGCGCGCCTTTCCGCCGAACTCGCGGCGGAAAAGGCCGCAAGGGCCGAGCTCGCTGCTGCGAACGCGCGCGTCGGCGCCGAGCTGGCCGCGGAGAAGGCCGGGGGAGAGGCCCGGGTCTCGGAGCTGCGTTCCGCGCACGAGAGGCTCAAGGCCGAGTTCGCCGAGCTCTCCGCGGCGGCACTTCGCTCAAATCGCGATGATTTTCTCAAGCTGGCCGAGCAGTCATTTTTACAACTTCATGACAAATCGGCGGGCGACCTGACGAGCCGCCAGCAGGCGATAGACTCGCTCGTGAAGCCCCTCAAGGAATCGCTCGAGAAGGTCGACCTGAAGATCACCGAGCTTGAGCAGCGCCGCGAGCGCGCCTACGGGGACCTCGGCCGCCAGCTCGAGTCCCTCAGCACGGAGCAGCTGCGCATGCACGCCGAGACGACGAAGCTCTCGAACGCCCTCAGCACGACGCGCACCGCCGGCACCTGGGGTGAGGTCCAGCTCAGGCGCGTGGTCGAGCTCGCGGGAATGATGGAGCACTGCGACTTCGCCGAGCAGCAGGTCTATTCGGACGGATCCGGCCTGAGCCGGCCCGACATGGTGGTGAGGCTGCCGCGGGGCCAGCAGATCGTCGTCGACGCGAAGGCGCCGACACAGGCCTACCGCGAGGCTGCGGCCGAGTCCGACCCCGCGAAGCGCCTCGCGAAACTCATGGAGCACGCGGCCAAGGTGCGGGGCCACATCGACGCCCTCTCGAGCCGCGAGTACTGGGCGAAGATCGAGCCGTCGCCGGAGTTCGTCGTGCTGTTTCTCCCGGGCGACTCGTTCCTCTCGGCGGCCATCGAGTCCGACCCCTCGATCATGGACCGCGCGATCAACCAGCGCGTGCTCCTGGCGACCCCGATGACGCTCGTGGCGCTCCTGAAGGCCGCCAACTACGGCTGGACCCAGGACGCCCTTTCCCGAAACGCCCAGGAGATCAGCAAGCTCGGGCGCGACCTCTACGACAGGATCTCCGGCTTCGCCGACCACCTCGACAAGACGGCCGGCGGCCTTGCGACGGCCGTGCGCAACTTCAATGCGGCCGTCGGGGCCTTCGAGCAGACGCTCCTGCCCGGGGCGCGCAAGTTCTCGGAACTCGGCGCCAAGGGCACGAAGGAGCTCAACCAGCCCGAGAGGATCGAGCTTGAGGTGCGCGAGGTCGCGAAGCGAAGCTGACCCCGACGCACGAATGCACCTGGCGGCGCTGAACATACACCCGGTGAAGTCCCTTCGCGGGCTCGGCGTTTCGTCCGCCGAGGTCGACGCCCTGGGAATCGTGGGGGACCGGCGCTTCCTGGTGGTCGGACCCGATGGCGTCTTCCTGACGCAGCGCGTCGTGGCAAGGATGGCGCGGGTCGCGACCGCGGTGGACGCGGCGTGGCTCACGCTCGGCTGCGAGGGTTTCGGAGAGGTGAAGGTGAGGCGCGACCCCGACCCGGCTTCGGCTCTGGTCACGGTCAGCATCTGGAAGAACGATGGCCTGAAGGCCGAGGACTGCGGCCCCTCCGCCGCCGAATGGCTCTCCCGGGTGCTGGGACTTCCCTGCCGCCTCGTCCGGATCGGCCCCGCCTTCAACAGGCCGGTGCGGCCGGCTGCGGCGCGACCCGGCGACGTGGTCCATTTTGCCGACGCCTTTCCCCTCCTCGCGGTCAGCGAGGCGTCGCTAAGGGACCTAAACGACCGGATGGCCGAGGAAGGGGGCGAGGCCCTGCCGATGAACCGCTTCCGGCCGAACCTCGTCGTCGAGGGGTGCGGACCCTACGAGGAGGATTCGTGGAAGCGGATCCGGATCGGGGAGGTTGTCCTAAGGGCCGCGGGACCCTGCCTTCGGTGCATCGTGACGACGACCGACCAGCTGACGGGCGAGCGGGGCAAGGAACCCCTGAAGACCCTTGCCACCTACCGCCGGGATCTCGCGGAGCCGACCTATGTCAAATTCGGCCAGAATCTTGTGCATGAGACGAAGTCCGGGGCCTTGAGGGTCGGCGACCCTGTCGAAGTCCTCGAATAAGAGGGAACCATTTTCTCGCCGCGGCGGTCCCGTCCCCCCAATCTCGCTTCACCTACCCCGTTTCCCTTCAACGCAACCTCCTACGCGATAACATGTCCTCAGGTCCCGCTTGGTCCCAGAAACTCCGTGATGAAATTGGCAAGGCCGTCATCGGCCAGGACGCCGTGGTCGAGAGGCTCCTCGTGGCGCTGCTTGCCGGGGGCCACGTGCTCCTTGAGGGAATGCCCGGATTGGCCAAGACCTTGCTGGTAAAGTCATTAGGATCATCCTTGGGCGTGCAGTTCGAGAGGATACAGTTCACCCCGGACCTGCTCCCGAGCGACGTCGTCGGCACCATGGTGTTCCAGCCGAAGACGGGTGAATTCAGCCCCCACCGCGGTCCGGTCTTCGCGAACCTGCTCCTGGCCGACGAGATCAACCGCGCGCCGGCGAAGGTGCAGAGCGCGCTCCTCGAGGCCATGCAGGAGCGCCAGGTCACGATCGGCGGCCAGACCCACCCCCTGCCGAGCCCGTTCTTCGTCATGGCCACCCAGAACCCGATCGAGCAGGAGGGCACCTATCCCCTTCCCGAGGCCCAGACGGACCGTTTCCTCTTCAAGCTCCTCGTGGCCTACCCGAGCGCCGCCGACGAGGCCTCGATGATGCAGCGCTGGGGGCAGATCACCCAGCAGCCCGCGCTCTCCGCGGTCTCCAGCGGGCCCGAGCTGCTCGCGCTTCGCTCGGAGGTCGACCGCATCCATGTCTCCCCTGTCGTCCAGAACTACATCCTGACCCTCGTGCGGGCGACCCGCGCCCTGGCCGAGAATCCGGACGCCTCCGCGAGGCGCCTGAACTTCGGGGCCTCGCCGCGCGCCTCGCTCGCACTCTACCAGGCCGGCCGCGCGCTCGCTTGGCTGCGCGGCATGGACTATCTCTCGCCCGGCCTTGTCCAGGAGCTGGCGCCCGACGTCCTCCGGCATCGCCTCGGGCTCACCTACGAGGCCGAGGCCCAGGAGATCACCTCCGACGCCGTCATCGCGCAGGTCGTGTCGACGACGCCGGTGCCGCCCGCCTGATGGCCCTAGGGAACAGCCAGGCCAAGAACCCGCTGGTGCTCCTGCGCCAGCTCGAATGGCGCGTGCGCCACGCCGTGGAGAACATCCTGAGCGGGGAGTACCGCTCGGCGTTTCGCGGACGGGGCATGGAGTTCGACCAGGTCGTGCGCTACGAGTTCGGCGACGACGTGCGCGACATCGACTGGAACGTGACGGCGCGCCTTGGCGAGCCGTACCGCAAGAAGTTCGTCGAGGAGCGCGAGGTCACGCTCCTGCTTGTCCTCGAGGACTCGCCGACCCTCAACTTCGGCTCCGGCAAGCAGTCCAAGCGCGAGGCGCTCCTTGAGCTGGCGGGCCTGGTGATGCTGCTAGGCGCCGTGAACGGCGACCGCGTGGGCTTCGTCCACGCGACCCCCGAGGGCCCCATATTCCGGGAGCCCGTCCGCGGCCGGGGCTCGATCCTGCAAGCGGCCGCCTCCTTGATCGGCCGGCCGGCGCCCTCCCCCGCCGCTGCCGCACCCGAGATCCCCTGGAAGTTCATCGCCCGGGCGGCCCCCAAGCACAGCGTCCTGCTTTGGCTCAGCGATTTCCCTCCCAGGGCCGAGCCCGAGGGTTGGGTGGTGATCAGGCGCCGCTACCAGACCATGGGCTTCCGGGTCGATGACCCGTGGGAGCGCGAGCTCCCGGACGAGCGGCAGATCGCCGCCTACGACCCCGCCTCCGGCAAGTTGGTCACGCTCGAGGGAAGCGGCGCCGACCGGGCCGCCCACGCCGAATGGAGGGCCTGGCGGACCGGGGCGTGGGAATCCCTCTTCCCGGACCCGCTCAGCCGCCTGGTCGTCGGGACGGACGAGGACCGCTTCGACGCGCTCGTGCGGTTCTTTCACACCCGGATGCGCGCGGGAGGCAGCCGAAGCCGCTGGTAGCACCGACCGATGAGCGCACCCTCCCTGCCCCTGCTCCTTATCGCCGCCTTCAATTACCGGCTGGCGTCCCCGCTGTGGCTATTGGCGATCGCGCTCCTTCCCATGACGGTGTGGCTGCGCGGCCGCGCAAGGGTGCCCGTCCTGCTCGTCCCCTTTGCCGCGGCGTGGCACCGCTCGTCGATCGCGGCCGCCTCGAACTGGACGGCGGGGTGCGCCCTGGCGGGGCTTGTCCTCGTCACAGGGGCCCTGGCCCGGCCCCAGCGGGTCGAGGACAAGCGCGAGGTCCGCAGCCAGGGCTACGACATCATCCTCGCGGTCGACCTCTCCGGCTCGATGCTGAGCGAGGACTACGAGAAGGGCGGCGAGAGGATCAACCGGCTTCAGGCGATTAAGCCGGTCGTCCAGGCGTTCATCGAGCGCCGGACCTCCGACCGGATCGGCGTCGTCCTCTTCTCGTCCAAGGCGTACACGCTGGCGCCGCTGACGACCGACCACGCCTGGCTCGCCAGGCAACTGGAGCGGGTGAAGATCGGGCTCATCAAGGACGGCACCGCTATAGGGGACGCCCTCGGGGTGGCGCTCACCCGGCTCGACCAGGCGGCCCGGGAGCCCGGCGGCAAGCGCAAGGGCGCCTTCATCGTGCTGCTGACCGACGGCGCCAACAACATGGGCGCCCTCGCGCCCATGCAGTCGGCGCAGCTCGCGAAGGCGCGCGGCATCCCCATCTACACCATCGGAGCCGGCAAGGACGGGCTCGTCCCCTTCCCCATCTTCGACGAGACCGGCAAGAAGGTCTCGTACAGCTGGGTCGAGGCCGACCTCGACGAGGGCGCCTTGAAGGACATCGCCGAGGCGACCGGGGGCCGCTTCTTCAGGGCCGCGGACACCGGCACGATCGAGTCCGCCTTCGCCTCCATCGACTCGACCCAGAAGATCGAGTTCCAGTCCAAGAGCTACCTCCTGACGACGGAACTCTTCTCGTGGCTCGCCGTTCCCGGGCTCGCGCTCTTCTGCGCCGGCGCCTGGCTTTCCCGACCCAAATGAATTTCGCGCTGCCGCACCTGCTCTGGCTCCTCGCGCTGCCCGTTGGGCTGCTCGTGTGGGAGCTCGTGCGCACACGGCGCCTCTCCGGGTTTGAGCACCCGAAGATAATCCGGGCCGAGGCGGGACTAAGGAGCGTGAGCCTCGCCTCGGAGGGCGTAAGCCGGCCGTCGGCGGCGAGGCGCCGCTTCCTGCTGTGCGCGGGGCTCGCCCTCGGGGTCGTGGCCCTCGCGCGGCCGCAGTGGGGGCGCCTCGACGAGCCGGTGTTCGACCAGTCGCGCGAGATCATCATCGCCCTCGACCTGTCGCGCTCGATGCTGACCCCCGACGTGAAGCCGTCGCGCCTCGACCGCTCCAAGCTCCTCGTCCAGTCGCTTCTCGACCAGCTCAAGGGCGAGCGCGTCGGCCTCGTCGTCTTCTCCGGAACCGCGTTCCTGCAGGCCCCGCTGAGCGCCGACTATGAGATCCTGCGGGAGTTCCTGCCGACGCTCACACCGGACTTCCTGCCCGAGGGCGGAACCAACTACCGCCAGCTGATAGACGCCTCCATTGAGGCGTTCGGCGAGAGCGGCGCCGCCGACCGCTACCTGATCATCCTGAGCGACGGGGAGGCGACCGACGACGATTGGAAGGGCAGCGTGCCGGACCTCGAGAGGAAGGGGATCCGCGTGATCGGGCTCGGAGTCGGCACCGCGGCCGGGGGCATGATCCCCGACGGTGCGGGCGCATTCATGAAGGACGAGAACGGCGCCGTCGTCCTCTCGAAGCTTGAAAGCGGCACCCTGCGCGACTTGGCGGCGGCGACGCACGGGACCTACCGCGACGCCAGCGAGTGGGTCGACCTCTCCAAGGTGCTGGCCTCGACCGTGGAGGAGGGCCGCAAGGGCCGGTTCGTCGAGCACAACACGGTGCGCTACGTCGAGCGCTACCAGTGGGCGCTCGCGCAGGCCCTGATCTGCCTGGTCGCGAGCTTCTGGCTTGAGTTCCCCGTCAGGCCGAAGTCCCGGGCTGTCCGGCTGACGGCCGCCCCGGCCCCGAAGGCGCGAAGGGCCCAGGCCGCCGCCGCCGCTGCGGTCGTCCTTTTCCTCACGGTCGCCTCCCGGGCCGCGCCCGCGGCCCCGGACACCCCGCCCGACCCCGCGGCCCGCCTCTCGAAAGTCGTCGCCCGTCTCTCGGGCAACCCGCGCCAGAGCGCCGTCGACTGGGTCGAGCTCGGCCGGGAGACGGTCACCTGGGGCCAGCACCTGCAGTCGGCCAACCAGAAGGTGCCCGAGGGCCCGGTCCGCGACGCCCTCGCGGGGGTCGACCTGGGCGAGAGGTCCGATCCCAAGGCGACGGATTGGGCCCACATGAGGTCGGAGCTCGAGGAGCTTCTCAGGAAGCCGACGGACACTCCCCAGCAGAAGAAGGACCAGCAGCAGAGCCCGCAGAACAAGCAGGACCAGAACCAGGACCAGAGCAAGGATCAGCAGCAGAGCAAGGACAGCCCCCAGCAGCAGGGCTCCCAGGGCCAGCCCCAGAAGCCCGAGGAGCCGAGGGACCAGAGCCGCCAGCAGCAGAATCCCGAGGAGGCAAAGCAGCGCCAGAAGGCGTTCGGCGACATGAGCGCGACCCCCACCCCTGCGGGCGCCCAGCGCCGCGAGAAGCAGGAGGCCATGAAGAAGGTCGGCGGGGTGAAGAAGGACCAGGTCGACGACCCGGCCCGCAAGGACCCCGAGCTTGCCGTGCCGCTTGAAAAACTTGAGCAGATCAGGGCCGAGGACTCCCCGGCCGAGCTCTTCGAGATGCTCCGCAAGGGGGAGCCCGTCCCCACACCCGCGAACACGGGAAAGAATTGGTGAACCGCATGTCCAGCAAAGCCGCAAAGACCCTCCTCATCGCCCTCGGCCTCCTGGCCGCGCCGCTCCTGCGCGCGCAGTCGGCCCACTGGGACCCGCCGGGCGGCACGCTGCCGGTAGGCGAGGTCTCATCGCTGCAGCTCGTCTTTGACGACTGCTCGCCCGACGACACGCCCTCCCCGCCCAAGGTGGAGGGCCTGCGCATGGATTTTCAGGGCCAGTCGAGCAACGTCTCGATCATCAACGGCACGTTCTCGCGCAACGTCTCGATGACCTACGCGGTCCTCCTGTCCAAGGCCCAGGAGGTGCGCATCCCGGAATTCATCGTGAAGACGAACAAGGGGCCGATCCACGTGCCGGGCGCGAGGTTCTCGGCGGCCGGCGCCACGGTCGGCTCGACCGGCGTCTCCCTGGGCGACGCCGCCCAGGCCCAGCTCGCCCCCCAGTCCGACAGCGTGTGGGTCGGCGAGGTCTTCGACCTGAAGTACTCGATCGACGTCGCCGACGGGTATTACCCGAGCTGGGGGCGCGGCACCTTCGAATGGGACCCGAACCCGCTCGTGGCCGAGGACTGGTCGCAGCCCGAGCCCTTCACGACGCGCGGCACCCCGGGCCGCACGGGCCTTTCCTACCACACGCGCGCGATCTCTCCCACCCCGGGCCACGTGCGCCTTAACCCGACAAGCCAGCTGATCAACCTGAGCGTCGGGGTAACCGGCTTCGGCTTCTTCCAGCAGCGCCAGTACCAGCAGTTCGCCGTGCCGGACTCGCCCGCCTCGATCGACGTGCGCCCGCTTCCCCCCGCCCCCTCCGGCTTCTCGGGCGCGGTCGGCGACTTCAAGGTGGCCTCGAAGGTCGTGCCGCGCGAGGTGAGGACCGGCGAGCCGATCACCTGGACGGTCGAGTTGTCGGGCTCGGGCAACTGGCCCGCGATCCGGGGGCTGCCTTCCAGGGAGGTGCCGAAGGAGTTCCAGGTCATCCAGCCCAAACCCAAGCGCACCCAGCCCCCGGGGAAACTCTTCGAGGCGACGCTTTCCGAGGACGTCGTCCTCGTGCCGACCCAGGCCGGAACCTACGAGCTTCCCCCGCTCGAGTTCACCTACTTTGACCCGAGGAGCGGCTCCTACAAGACGGTCACGGCCCCCGGCGCCACGGTGACCGCCACTTCGGCCGCACCCGCCGCGACGCCCGCCCCCGACGTGACCGCGGCGGCTCCCGGCGCCCCGAAGATCACCCTATCAAGCCCGACCACCGAGGCGAAGCCGCCCGAGCTTCCGACCGAGGCCCTGGGCGACCCCGTGGCCGGCCCGAGCTCCGCCCCCGAGCCAATGCGAAGGCGCACCCTTGCCGCGGCCGCCGCGGTCCCGTTCCTCCTGGCGGGCCTCTTCTGGGCGGCGCTTGCCCTGCGGCGGGCCCGGGCGACGGACCCGCTGCGGCCGCAACGCGAGGCCCGAAGGCGCCTCGCCGCGACACTCGGGGCCCTGAGGAGCGCACCGACCGCCGACAAGGTCCCCCTGCTCCTCGCCTGGCAGCGAGACAGCGCCCTCCTCTGGAACATCGCCGATGCGGCGCCCGCCGCGGCGGCTATCGGGGATCCCGCGTGGACCCTCCTCTGGTCCGAGGCCGACCGCTTCCTCTACAGCGCCGACCCGACCCTCCCCTCGGACTGGAACGCCCGGGCTGAAGATGCCCTCGAGAGGAAGACCCTTCGCCCGTTCAGCCCGGCGCGGCTCCTTCTGCCGCGCAACCTTTTCCCGGCGCTCCTCCTCGCCGCGGCGGTCTTCGCCCCGCGGTCCCTCGCCGCCGAGCCCGCGTCCGCCTACAGGAGCGGCGACTTCGCCCAGGCGGAGAAAGCCTGGCACGACCAGATGGCTTCCGACCCCCTCGACTGGACGGCGCGGCACAACCTTTCCCTCGCCCTTGCCCAGCAGGACCGCTGGGGCGAGGCGGCGGCGCAGGCCGCGGCTGCGTTCGTGCAGCATCCGGGCGACCCGGCGACGGCCCGGGAGCTGGTCGTCACCTGCGACAAGGCCGGCTTCGTTCCCGAACCCCTGGACGTCCTCATCCGCCCCGGCCCGCTCGCGGCCCTGGCCAGGCTCGCGTCCCCGGGCGGCTGGCAGCGGATCGGGGTCGCGTCGGCCGCGGGCCTAGCCGCAGCGGTCATGCTCTTCCTCGCGTCCGCCTACGGACTCTGCCGCCGGAGGTGGGCGGTGCCGGCCTCGGCTGCCTTCGCGGCCGCGTCGATCGTCGCCGGCGCCTCTTCCTTCGTCGGCTACCGGGCCTACGGGGCCACGGCCGACACGCGTGCGGTCGTCGTCTGGAGCGCGGGGACCCTTCGATCGATCCCGACCGAGGCCGACGTGACCCAGAAGACGACGACGCTCGCCGCCGGAAGCACGGCCGTCGCGGACAAGTCGTTCCTGCGGTGGATACGCGTCACCTTCCCGAACGGCCAGAGCGGTTGGATCCTCAGGAAAGAGGCGGTCTACCTCTGGCGCTGCCCGACGGACTGACCCGAGCGCCCTAGAATTCCTTGCGGAAGACCACGCCGAACCCGTTCGGCGTGGCGTAGGGGGTCCAGGTGAGCTTGCGCGGATCCGCGGCGGCGTCGTTGCGATGCACGACCCCCCGCGCCACCGACCACCCGATGAGCGAGCCGGCCACGACGTCGCTGGCGAAGTGGGCGTTCTGCTCGACTCTCGCGTAGCCCACCAGGCCCGCGGTCCCGTAGGCGAGGCACTGCACCCAGAGCGAATGGTAGTTCTCGGCGATGGCCGTGGCGACGGCGAAGGCCTCTGTCGCATGCCCGGAGGGGAACGAGGCGTTCGAGCTGACGGGTCTGAACCGGAACGTGGACAGGGTCGTGCTCGGCCTCTCGCGCCCGACCACGATCTTAAGCGCCGGGGTGATGAGACCCCCGGCGATGATGCTCGCGGCAATGCCGTCCATGGCGGCGTTCCTCGCCTGGGCGTCCCCCCCCAACTCGCCCCACGCGTCAAAGGCAGCCAGCGCGCCAAAGGCGTAGTAATTGCCGAATTCCTGCCAGCGCCTCATGAACGTGTCCTCACCCGCAGTGCGGTCCGCCTGCACCCGCGCTTGGATCGACCTGTCGAAAACCGCCGTGCCGCCGACAGCCGAGACCGCGGCCGCCGCCTCAATCCAGTCGCCGCTATCCCAGCGGGCGGGCGCCGTGAACACGCTGGCCGTGTCCTTCAGTACCAGGTCCCCGTAATCGAGGCTAAAGAGGTGCGCGGGGCGGCTTCCATCGAGCGCAGCCTGCGCAGGGTCGGCCCCTTGCAACTGCGCCCGCGCCCAGGTGGCCGTGCCCCCAACGAGGATCAAAGCGGCGAGCACCGGACCCAAACCCCGAAATGGCCTTAGTTTGTGCACACTGGAAACCACAAGAGTCAGCCAAATCCGTCCCGTGTTCCATCTAACCGAGCGCGGGGGGCGTCTTCCTCACCATCCTGGCCATCGACTCCTCGGAGTTGAGGGCGGTGACCGAGGCCACCTCCATCCACGCCAGGTCCTTCGACTCGCTGCTCACCGTCAGGGCCTCGGAGGGGTCCGCCTCCAGGAGGAACCTCAGGTCGTGGTGCCAGTGTCCGGGCTCGCTCCCTCGGGCCGGGATCCAGTGCCGGTCCACGTCGAAGAGGCGGTGGTCGACGACCGTGAAGGCGGACAGACCGCTTTCCTCGCGCGCCTCCCTGAGGGCGACCGACAGGAGGTCCGGGTCGCCGTCGGCGTGGCCCCCGAGCTGCAGCCACTTCTCGAGCTTGTGGTGGTGCGTGAGGAGGACCCGCCTGCGGTCCGGGCTCACGATCCAGGCGGATCCGGTCAGGTGCCCGGGGAGGCACGAGCGGAGCAGGCAGTCGGGGTGCCTCCTGACGAATGAGACCGTCTCCGCGACGGACCGGACCTCCTCGGGCCCGAGCTTCCGGCGGCCATATTCTTGGAGAAGCTCCAGGGCTTTCGTGCGGTGCATCTTCCTAGTGGGCCCTCGTCCAAATCGGGTCGGCCTCGAACGAGCCCGCGGCCTCCAGGAGCGGCCAGATCTCGCCGAGCTGCCTTGCGACGGCGATCACGTCCCGCATCCCCGCCGACTTGAAGCGCTCCACGGTCATCCGCTCGAAGAAGCGCAGGAGCTCGTCATAGTACCCGTCGTGGTTGAAGAGGACGACCTGCTTGTCGAGCCGGTTGATGTACTTAAGCGTCATGATCTCCGCCAGCTCCTCCAGGGTTCCGATGCCCCCGGGAAGCGCGAGGAAGGCGCTCGCCCGCTCCTCCATGACGCGCTTCCTGTCGCGCATTGACTGCACCGTGATCAGCTCGTCGGCCTGCAGGTAGGCGAGCTCCCGCTGCTTCATGAATTCCGGGATCACCCCGACCACGTGGCCCCCCGCCCCCTTTACGGACTTGGCCACCGAGCCCATCATGCCGACGTTGCCGCCACCGTAGACCAGACCCCAGCCGTTGGCCACCATCGCCTGGCCGACCGCCTCCGCGGCCGAATAGTACTTCGGGTCGAGGTGCCGCGAGGAGCCGCAGTAGACGCACAGGAGCTTTGCCATTTTCGGTATACGCGCCACGATGGGCTTCCCGGCGCGAAAATGAACCAAAATTCGTGAAATCTCCGATTCCCTACCGCGGCCGCCTTGCTCCCTCCCCGACCGGGCACCTCCACCTGGGCCATGCGCGCACCTTCTGGATCGCGGCACGAAGGGCCGCGAACGCCGGCGGGACCCTGATCCTGCGAAACGACGACCTGGACGCGGCGCGCTACCGGATGGACTTCGCCGAGGCCATGGTCGAGGACCTGCGCTGGCTCGGGCTGCGCTGGAGCGAGGGGCCCGACATCGGGGGGCCCCACGCCCCCTACGCCCAGAGCAGGCGACTGCCCTTCTACCGCGCCGCACTTGAGCGCCTGCACGCCGCGCGCCTGATCTACCCGTGCGCCCGCTCGCGGCGCGACGTGATCGAGGCGGCCGGCGCCCCGCACGAGGGGGCGGGCGACGACGAGCCGGTGT
>Ga0265327_10004693_pt1 | contig 11952 bp, 5 predicted proteins | sample 41621metaG_FD_202089 | JGI IMG/M metagenome (GOLD analysis project Ga0265327, IMG submission 202089) | Rhizosphere microbial communities from Carex aquatilis grown in University of Washington, Seatle, WA, United States - 4-16-21 metaG | ecosystem: Host-associated > Plants > Roots > Rhizosphere >...
CAAATCCTTTGCCATGTTCTCCGGCGCGGGCTGCTTCGATGGCTGCATTAATTGCCAACAAATCAATCTTGTCTGCAATGTCGCTGACAATGGTAATTTTATTCGCAATATTTTTCATCGACTGAACAGTTAAATCGACTGCTTTAGCACCTTCCGCAATATCTTGGGCGGCTTTGAGTGCAATTTTTTCGGTTTGTTGAGCATTGTCTGTATTTTGCTGTATGTTAGCAACCATTTCTTCCATCGACGAAGTTACTTCTTCGGCAGCGCTTGCCTGTTCGTTAGCACCTTGCGACATTTGTTCTGTTGTCGATGTCATTTCATTACTGCTGATAGCTACATTGTCAGCGGCTGTTTTAACTTCACCAACAATATAAGCAATTGCTTTTACCATTTCTGACAGTGCTTGCATCAGTTCGTCACGGTCAGAACGTTTTTTCAGTTCAATATTCAAATCGCCGTTTGCAACTTGTTTAGCTTTGTCAACAATTAAATTTGTCGATTGAATTAACACATTCAGATTTGCTTTGATGGTATTGAAATCGCCATTGTAGTTGTCTGTAATAACATCTGGCATGTCGCCAACAGATATTTTTGCAACATAAGCCGCCGCAACATTTAAAGGCCCAATAACAGAATCGAGTGTGTCATTTACACCAACAACAATTTTTTTGAAATCGCCCCAATGTTTTGAAGCGTCAGCTCTTGTGGCTAACTTACCATCGACTGCTGCTTTTGCCAACATTCCGGCATCTGCAACCAATAAATTAACAGCATCGATACATTGATTCAAATTGTTTTTGATTGTGTTGAAATCACCATTATAATTGTCGGTTATTTTTGCAGGTATGTCACCTTTTGAAATGCGGTCAACATAATTTGCAGCTACATTTAAAGGATTGATGACAGAATCCAATGTATCATTGACGCCTTTAACGATTTTACGGAAGTCTCCAAAATGCAAATTAGCATCAGCACGAGTAGCTAATTTTCCGTCAACTGCGGCTTTTGCTAACATCACAGCATCGGCAATCAACAAATTAATTGCATCGATACATTGGTTCAGGTTATTTTTAATGGTGTTGAAATCGCCATTGTATTTGTCCACTATTTTTGCAGGAATTTCGCCTTTCGAAATTTTGTTAACATATTCGGCCGCAACATTTAATGGATCGATAACAGAATCAAGCGTATTATTAACTCCGTCAACAATTTTACCAAAATCGCCTCCATGTTTTGTAGCATCAGCTCTTGTGGCTAATTTGCCTTCTAGTGCTGCTTTTGCCAACATTGCAGCATCAGCAACAAGCGCATTAATTGCATCAACACAAACGTTCAGGTTATTCTTTATTTCATTAAAGTCGCCATTGTAAGTATCGGTAATTTTTGGAGGAATATTTCCTTTCGAAATTCTATCGACATATTCGGCAGCTACATTTAAAGGACCGATAACAGCATCAAGTGTTTTGTTAACGCCGTCAACAATTTTTTTGAAATCTCCAAAATGTTTTGCAGCATCAGCGCGAGTAGCTAATTTGCCATCGACGGCGGCTTTTGCAAGCAAACCGGCATCGGCAACAAGCATATTTACGGCATCAATACATTGATTCAAATTGTTTTTGATTGTATTGAAATCGCCGTTGTATTTGTCGGTAATTTTAGCAGGAATGTCGCCTTTAGAAATACGGTCAACATAATTTGCAGCAACATTTAAAGGTCCGATTACAGAATCGAGCGTATTGTTCACACCTTCGACAATTTTGCGGTAATCGCCTTGATGTTTTGTTGCATCGGCGCGGGTTTCCAATTTTCCTTCCACGGCAGCTTTTGCCAACATATTAGCATCCAAAACCAAAGCGTTTATACGATCTCTCATCATAATTAACCATTGATGAATTTGATCGTCACTCGAAGCTTTTGCCATTTCGGCTGTCATGTCGCCATTAGCAATTTTGGTAACATAAGCAATAAGTTCGGTCAACCATTGATGAACACCATTAATTGAGTTTTTCATTTTTTCGTGATCGCCTTTGCAGATGATTTCAACACGTTCTTTCAGATTTCCACCGCGAATAAGCGTTAATACACGATTTCCTTCGCCAATCGGTAAAAGTATTGCATCAAGCATTGCATTAACACCTTTTACAACATCGGCGTAAGCGCCTTGGAACTGTTCGGGTTTTCCACGTTCCGACAACAAACCGTCTTTTGATGCGTCTGTCAAACGTGCCATTTCTTTTTGTAATCCTTGTAAAACTTTTACTACATTTACAAGACTCTTTGCAAGAATATCTTTTTCCGAGCGTACATCAATTTTCACTAACAAATCGCCATCGGCAATTAATTGTGCCACTTTAGCTTGTATATTTGTTGCTTCGATACAAACATTCAGATTATTTTTAAGTTCGTTGAAATCGCCATTATATGTATCAGTAATCATAGGTGGCATATCGCCTTTCGAAATTCTATCGACATATTCGGCAGCAACATTTAATGGTCCAATAACAGCATCAAGGGTTTTGTTAACGCCGTCAACTATTTTCTTGAAGTCGCCAAAATGTTTTGTAGCATCAGCGCGAGTTGCTAATTTGCCATCGACAGCAGCTTTAGCCAGCATACCGGCATCGGCAACAAGCATATTTACAGCATCAATACATTGATTCAAATTGTTTTTAATCAAATTGAAGTCGCCACTATAAGCGTCTGAAATTTTCGCTGGTATATCACCTTTTGATATTCTGTCAACATAATTTGCAGCAACATTTAACGGATTGATAACATGGTCAAGCGTATTATTAACACCTTCGACAACTTTGCGGAAATCGCCAAGATGTTTTGTAGCATCGGCGCGTGTTGCAAGTTTACCATCAACGGCAGCTTTTGCCAACATTGCGGCATCGGCAACAAGCATATTTACGGCATCAATACATTGATTCAAATTATTTTTGATGGTATTAAAATCGCCATTGTATTTGTCGATAATTTTAGCAGGAATATCACCTTTTGAAATGCGGTCAACATAATTTGCTGCAACGTTTAATGGTCCGATTACAGAATCAAGCGTATTGTTCACACCTTCGACGATTTTGCGATAATCGCCTTGATGTTTTGTTGCATCGGCGCGGGTTTCTAATTTGCCTTCGATGGCAGCTTTTGCCAACATATTCGCATCCAAAACCAAAGCGTTTATTCTATCTCTCATCATAATTAACCATTGATGAATTTGATCGTCTCCTGATGCCTTTGCCATTTCGGCTGTCATGTCGCCATTGGCAATTTTGGTAACATAAGCAATAAGTTCGGTCAGCCATTGGTGAACACCATTGATTGAGTTTTTCATTTTTTCGTGGTCGCCTTTGCAGATGATTTCTACACGTTCTTTCAGATTTCCACCGCGAATAAGCGTTAATACACGATTTCCTTCGCCAATCGGTAAAAGTATTGCATCGAGCATTGCATTAACACCTTTTACAACATCGGCGTAAGCGCCTTGAAATTGTTCTGGTTTTCCACGTTCCGACAACAAACCATCTTTCGAAGCTTCTGTCAATCGTGCCATTTCTTTTTGTAATCCTTGTAGAACTTTTACTACATTTATAAGACTCTTTGCAAGAACATCTTTTTCCGAGCGCACATCAATTTTCACTGACAAATCGCCATCGGCAATTAATTGGGCAACTTTAGCCTGATTGTTTGTGGCTTCAATACAAACATTTAGATTATTTTTAAGTTCGTTAAAATCGCCATAATAAGTATCTGTAATAATTGGCGGTAAATCGCCTTTCGAAATTCTATCGACATATTCGGCTGCAACATTTAATGGTCCGATAACAGCGTCGAGGGTTTTGTTGAAACTAATTACAATTTCTCTAAATTCTTCATTTGTATCTTCAGGTTTTGCACGTGTAGCCAATCTACCACCAACGGCAGCGTCAACCAAATCTTTTGTTTGTTTGATAACTGACCTGATGATGTTTTGAATGTTTATTGCAATAATATATCCCAACAAAATTGATAGCGCTATAATTAATAGAACAATTATTAACATAAAGTTGATTGAACTTTCTGAAAGTTTTGTATTGGCTTCGGAAATAGTTTTCCCTAAATTAATATTATAGTTAGTAAAAGCATCCATTGCATCTTGCATATCTTTGTTAGCAGCAGCCCATTCCCCTCTAACCAAATTCTTTGCAGTAGAATCATTTTTAAAATTCATGATTGCTTTCAGTTTTGGCAAATAATTTAAGTAGGCTTTTTTTGTCTCAATAACTTTATTGTAATTTCTACGATCCTGATCTTCGGTTATTGTTGGTTCATATTTAATCATTAAATCGTCGAAATTTTTGCTGTAATCGTCAATTTTAGCATAAAATTGTTCCGCTTCTTCTTTAGAATCTGAAATGATTATTTCACGTACATTCACTCTGATTTTTTGATAATCTTCGGACATGTTATTACCGTAACCTAACGTAAGGACAACGTTCTGGTACATAAACGTATTGGCTTCGTTTATCTTTTTCAGATTGGATATCCCGACATATCCAATAATACCGGCAAGTATTGCAATCGCAATAAAACCTGTCAGCAGTTTTGTTCTAATTTTTAATTGATTCATAATTTTATTCTCCTATTTTTAATTTATTTTATTTTTTTTATGAACTTTGACAAAGCTTAAAGCTTTGTAAAGTTTGACTGGATTTTGTTTTTTATTTTTATCCATATCCGATAAAAATGAATTGAATGGGCGATTTTTTTTTCATGATTTCTAATTTTACGTGTTAAACAATTTATTTTATTCTTTAATTATTTTGAAAGTTTTGTTAGTGTAATCCTGCGCCGGTCCATGACCATTGTAAACCGTTTTGATAAATTTTCCGGCTAATCGAGAAAGTGGATATGAATTTTCATTTTTCAATATTGGGTTTTCGAAATCAATCGGAAAATTTGTATCGCCAACAAAAAAATCTCCGGTTTGTTCGCAATACAGGCAAATTGAATCGTAGCTGTGAGCAGTTATATGAAAAACTTCGAATTGCATTTCGCCGATTCTTATAAAATCGCCGTCGAGTAGTAATTTATCAACCCCAATTAAATGAGAATTAAAAGCATATACCTTGGGATTGAAAGTTGTTTTAACTTCGGGCAACAGTGCGGCATGATCAGAATGACTGTGCGTAATAATTACCTGATCTATTTTTTTCTTTCCCAAACCCATATTCATACTATTAATTCTGTTTAAAATACTGTGGTCATAACCCACATCAATCAAAGTTGTTAAATCGTCAACCGTGTTCCATTCACCCAACACCAAAAACACATTTGATGTATATAATTTGCTGTTTTCGGTTAAATTAAAAATCTTCATTCAATTGTTAATTGTTAATTGTCAATTGTTAATTCTTTTCGTATAATTGCCCGTACTCCACCAGGCGCTTGAACAAATGATTTATTTCGTCGGGCATAGGTTGCGTATTTTCCATAACTAATAAACCACCGGTCATAAGCATATTGTGATACATTGTTATAACTTCGATGCGTTGCTGGTAATTAAAATGTAACAAAACATTTTTGCAAATCACCAAACTATAATCGTGTCGCAACGGACGGAGTGTCAGCAAATCGTATTGCTCAAACTGAACCATATCTCGTAATTCTTTGTTGACGATAAAATGATCTTCCTTTTCTGCTGGACTAAAATATTTGTCAAATAAATCTGTCGGTATGCGTTGTAAAAATTCATTGTGATAAATTCCTTCGCGAACGGTTTTTCCAAAGTCCACGTTTTCATTGTCAATATCTATTGCATGGATTTTTACATTTCGCAACGCAAATTTTCCCATTTTTTCGGCGAGCAAAATTGCAAATGTGTAAGTTTCCATTCCCATTGCGCAACCGGCATTGAGTATACGGACATTGCTTCTGCCCATTGCAAACGGAACTAAATGCTCAACTGCCAGTTCTAAAATTTGTTCGTCTCGAAAAAAGAATGTAAAAGCCATGATTTAATTACGAATTATGAATTACGAATTACGAATTTTTTACTGCAAATTTTTATTACGAATTGTTTTTTGAATTGCACCGAGAATTTTTAGTAATTCATCGCATCTGTAATTATTGAATTAAACTCTTGTTCTGTCAAATAATCGGTGTCTTTTAATAATCTTAACCAGTAGTGAGTTTCACGAGCTTCTTTGTAAGCGATTGTTAGTTTTGCAAAAAAATCATTTTTAGATTGTCCTCCGATGGCTTCTTCTGTATTCGCTCCGATTGATGTTCCTGCTTTCAGCATTTGTTTTGAAAGCGTAAATTCTTTTTTCTCTTCACACAGATATTTGAATAGTTTCACTATTCTTATTGCAAAAGCATAAGATTTATCCCTAATTATATTATTGTCTTTCATTTTGTAAATTTTATAATAGTTCAAATTATTTTATTCATTATTGTTTACCAGTTAATTCGTAATTCGTAATTCGTAATTCGTAATTCGTAATTATTTAAACACTGCTTCGCAAAGTTTACCGGTATCGAGCATTAGCGCCATACTGCCGTCGCCCAAGATGCTTGCGCCCATTAAAAATTGTTCGGTGCTAAATGTCCTGCCAAGTGGTTTAAGAACTGCCTGATGTTCGCCAATAATTTTGTCGGCAACAATTGAAAATATCTGATTGTTGCGTTTTACAAAAATTATTTTTTCCATTTTAGGGCAGTCTTTCGATAAATTAAATTCTGTGCGGAGATGGATAAATGGCGTTAACGATTTATTATGTTCTACCTGACGATTGTTATTCTGGAATATTTCTGAATGTAAACGTGCATCACAAACTTCAATTTCCGAAAGCGGAATCATAAAATGAATCTGGTCGGCTTTAATAAGCAGCGTATCTAAAATAGAAACTGTTTGTTGCAACTTGATAATAAATGCTGTACCTTGTCCTTTTTCGGTTTCTATGGTAACTTCGCCACGTATATCTGCAATTTTTCTCTTGACGACATCCATTCCCACACCACGACCGGAAACCTGCGACAAACTTTCGGCAGTCGAGAAACCCGGAAGAAAAATCAAATCGACAATTTCCTGATGCGTCAATTTTGCGTCGGCAGCAACAAAACCTTTTTCGATGGCTTTACATAAAATTTTATCGATGTCTAAACCATTTCCGTCGTCTTCAACTTTTATTATGACATACGTGCCTTCGTAATGCGCGGTTAATTTAATAATTCCTTCAGCCGGTTTGCCTTGTTCCTGACGGCGCTCAGGCGTTTCGATTCCATGGTCGATGCAATTACGAATTAAGTGCATCAGTGGTTCAACCAACGAATCGATTACGTTTTTATCCAATTCGGTTTCGGTGCCTTCGGTTACAAATTTTACTTCTTTATTTAATTGGTGCGACAAATCTCTGATTAAACGCTGGAAACGAATGATAATATCGTTAATCGGAATGAGGCGCAAATTGAGTGCGTTATCGCGGAAAAGTTTTGTAAGTTTTTCGACTTTTTCAACAACGCGCTCCATTTGTTGTAAATCTTTGCTTTTGTTTGCCTGCGTGAGTTGTGCGTTGGTTGTAACAAGTTCGCTTACCAGAAACATGAGCAAGTCGAGTTTTTCTGAATCGACTGAAATGCGCGACGAATGTTTTTCATAAATCAACGGTGTTGGTAAATGTTCTACCTTGTTTTCGTTTTGCGCTTTGTTGTTGACCGTTTGTTTGACCGTATTTTGTTCAACTGGTTTTATTTCGATTTGTTCTGTTTTCTGAATATTTTTAATGTCAATCTGGTCGAGCGGTATATTGTCCAAATCATTTTCGGACGTTATGTTTTGAGACTCTTGCATCGATTTAATAAATCCATCGATATCAAATAAATCTTTATCCGAAATTTTTGTAATTTTTATATTGTCTTCAACCCAAAGAAAAACTTCTAAAACAGCGTCATACTCAGCTGTGGTCGATAAAATAATTCCCCATGAATCATCGTCGGTTGTGCCTTGATGAAGATTTGCAAAATTATGTTTAAAAATGGTATATTTTCCGATTGCACTTAAATCGGTGAAAATTGCAAGAAGATTAACGCCGCGATAAAAAAGCGCTTCGTCGGGGTTGAATAAAATATAATACGTTTTGTTCGACGCCGGTTTTTCAGTTTCTGGCAGTTTTGCCGGCTTTTCAGATTTGTTTTTCAGAATGCCATCAATCAGATTTATTAGTTGACCGTGTTTTTCTTTGTTAACCGGTATCATCAAAAATTCGTCAACCAATAAATTTTTGATGTGGTCGGCAGCGTCGAAAGTAAAGTCGATTATCTGCACGTCAATATCCATTTTGTCTTCGCGTATCAAGTCGTACACATTTTCGAGGCGATGCGTGAATTCAGAAATAAAATTGAATCCATACATACTGCTGATTCCTTTGAGTGTGTGCATAACACGAAACACCTCTTCGATAATTGCTTTGTTATGCTGATCGTTTTCCAAAGCAAGCAAATCTTTTTCGAGGCTGGTAACCAGATTACCGGCTTCGTCTAAAAATTTTTGCCTGAATTGTTGAATTATTTTGTCCATGATTTTTTTTTGTTTTTAAAACCTTTGTCAAAGTTTTTAACTTTGACAAAGTTTCTTTTGAAAAACTACATACTTTCAAAACCTTCGTCGGTATGGTCGTGTTTATCAAGATTTAATTTGATGCCACCTGTTTTTAAATGCGCAAATTTTATTGGTTGATTCGTTTTTTTAGTTTGACGTATTTGCGTTGCCTGACGTTTTGCTTGTTTGTCTTTTAGATTTTCATTGACTTTAAAGAAATCAATTACATCTTTTAATTGTTCTGCCTGACTTGCAAGTTCTTCGGCATTGCTCGACAATTCTTCGGACGCAGCAGCATTTTCTTGTGTTACCTGATTGAGTTGCTGAATGGCATTATTGATTTGACTTGCACCGCTGTTTTGCTCGATACTCGATGCCGCTATTTCCTGTACGAGTCTTGCAGTTTTTTGAATGTCCGGAACAATTTCCAAAAGCAACTTGCCCGATTTTTCAGCAATTGAGACGCTGTTGCTTGAAACTTCGTCAATTTCTTTTGCTGCAAGAAGCGAACGTTCAGCAAGTTTACGAACTTCGGAAGCTACCACAGCGAAACCTTTACCGTGTTCGCCGGCGCGTGCGGCTTCGATGGCTGCATTGATGGCAAGCAAATCAATCTTATCGGCAATTTCGCTTACAATCAATATTTTTTTTGCAATGTTCCGCATCGATTGAACTGTCAACTCAACTGCTTTGCTTCCTTCGTCAATATCCTTAGCGGCTTTCATCGCAATTTTTTCTGTTTGTTGTGCATTGTCAGTATTTTGCTGAATGTTGGCAACCATTTCTTCCATCGACGATGTAACTTCTTCTGCTGCGCTTGCCTGTTCATTTGCACCTTGCGACATTTGCTCTGTTGTAGTCGTCATTTCCTGACTGCTGATGGCAACGTTCTCCGATGCGCCTTTTACTTCGCCGACAACATAAGCAATTGCAGTTACCATTTCAGTAAGTGCTTGCATCAGTTCGTCGTTTTCTGATCGTTTTTTAAGTTCCACGCGCAACTCACCGCCTGCAATTTGTTTTGCTTTGTCAATAATTAAATTTGTGGATTGAATAAGCACATTCAAATTATTTTTTAGCGTATTGAAATCGCCATTGTAATTCTGTGTTATTATCGGCGGCATATCGCCTATCGAAATTTTTGCGACGTAATCGGCAGCAACATTGAGGGGCGTAACAACTGCATCGAGCGTTTTGTTGATACCAATTACAATATCACGAAATTCTTCGTTTGTCTTTTCTTCATCAGCACGCGTTGTAAGTTTTCCGGCAAGCGCTGCGTCAACCAACATTTTTGTTTGGACAATAACCGACTTGATTATGTTTTGAATATTGGATGCGATAATAAACCCCAGTGCAATTGCCACCAACAATGCAATGACAATAATTAGAATCAAAAAATTAATCACACTTGTAGCTAATTTTGTGTTTTCATCCGACAATTTTTTTCCATAAACAACATTGTAATTTGTAAGTTCAGTAGCAGCTTTTTGAAAATTTGTATTAAGTACTGCCCATTCTCCATATACTTTTCTTATTGCAACAGAATCTTTATTTTTATCAATCAGATTTTTTAATTCGGGAATTATGTCCATAAAATCCTTCTTTGCTGCGACAAGTGTTGCATAATTTTTTCTGTCGATTTCGTCAATAAAAGTTTTTTCGTAATCTTTCAGATTATCTTCCAACGCTTTATTCGAATTTTCAATTTCTTTAAAATATTTTGCTTCTTGTTCCTTGTCGGTGGTTATCAGTACATCGCGTATAGCAATTCTGATTGCGAAATAATTTTTCGTAACATCCACACACATTCCGAGAGGCGCCGTGGCATTCTCGTAAAGAAATGTATCGGCATTGTTAATTTTATTCAGATTAAGAATAGCCATAAAACCTATGAAACCAGTGATTAAAGCTGTAAGTATAAAACTGGCAAGCAGTTTTGTCCTGATTTTAATTTGATTTAACATTTTTTTGTCCTCCAGATATTTTATTGATTTTAATTAATTGTTTTTAAATATTAAGCTTACTAATTTTGCAGTATCGAGCATCAGCGCCATGTTGCCGTCGCCCATAATGCTTGCGCCCATTAAAAATTGTTGATTGGCAAATGTCTTACCCAATGGTTTTAAAACCGCTTGGTGTTCGCCAATAATTTTATCGGCAACCAGCGCAAATTTTATGTTGTTGCGATTTATAACAATAATGCGTTCGTTTTTAGGATAATCTTTGTTTAAACGAAATTCGTTGCGCAGATGAATGTACGGAACCAGCGTGTTATTGTATTCAACCTGACGGTTTGCGTTTCGAAAAAGTTCGGCATGTGTTCGACTGTCGCAATTTTCGATTTCCGAAACCGGAATCATAAAATGAATTTGGTCGGCTTTAACAAGTAAGGTATCGATAATCGAAATGGTTTGCTGCAGTTTGATGATAAATGTTGTTCCTACACCAAGTTTAGATTCGACAGTTACATCGCCACGAATATCTGTAATTTTTTTTCGCACAACATCCATCCCAACGCCACGCCCCGAAACTTGTGTAAGACTTTCGGCAGTCGAAAAACCGGGTAAAAATATCAAATCGAAAATTTCTTTTTCCGACAATTTTGCATCCTGTGCAATAATTCCTTTTTCGACGGCTTTGCAAATAATTTTTTCCTGGTCAATACCGTTTCCGTCGTCCTCAATTTTTATAACGACATACGTACCTTCATAATGTGCCGATAATTTAATTGTACCTTCGTGTGATTTGCCTTGAGCTGCGCGTTTCTCTGGTGTTTCAATTCCGTGGTCAATACAATTTCTGATTATGTGCATCAAAGGCTCTATTAACGAATCAATCACATTTTTGTCGATTTCGGTTTCGGTTCCGTGCGTTTCAAAACGAATAACTTTGTTTAATTGATGCGATAAATCGCGAATCAACCGCTGGAAGCGAATCATAATGTCGTTTACCGGAACAAGTCGCAAATTGAGCGCATTGTCGCGAAATTGTTTTGTCAGTTTTTCCATTTTTTCGACCACGCGCTCCATCAACAGGTCGTCTTTTTGTTTTGACGCTTGGGTGAGTTGCGCATTGGTGGTAACAAGCTCGCTGACGAGATACATTAATAAATCGAGTTTGTCGGAATCGACCGAAATGCGACTGTGTTGTTTGGATTGATGTTGAATTTTATTTTCGTGCTGCGCTTGTGTTTGTTGTTCGATTTGGGTTTGCGTTGCAATTTCAATTTGCGTTTTGTCGATATTCAAATAATCCGAAATATGATCGGCAGTTTCTTCTTCGACCGACAAATGTTGCAGGAATTTTTCGGTGTCAAACAAATCCTGATTTGAAATTTTAACAATTTTGCAATTGTCTTCCACCCA
>Ga0265327_10004694_pt1 | contig 11950 bp, 11 predicted proteins | sample 41621metaG_FD_202089 | JGI IMG/M metagenome (GOLD analysis project Ga0265327, IMG submission 202089) | Rhizosphere microbial communities from Carex aquatilis grown in University of Washington, Seatle, WA, United States - 4-16-21 metaG | ecosystem: Host-associated > Plants > Roots > Rhizosphere...
CCGGGCCACCACATCAAACTGATCCCTTGTCTGGGCGATCGGTGCATATCTAAAGGGCTCGGGAAAGATGGGCAGGCGGTCCCAGCGCCAGGCCTTCCAGGCCGGGTCATAGCCTTCGGGGTTCAGGGCCTCCACGAGGTGGCCCACACACCAGGTCACCAGCAGGCCATTGCCCTCGATGAAGCTGCGGCCCTTGCCCGCCAAGCCCAGGGCCTCGGCCACGGCGCGGCCCATGCTGGGTTTCTCGGTGATGATCAGGCGCAGGACCGCTCCTCGGGGTGAGCCTCATTGTACCGGAAGGCCCGTGCATTCCTGACCCCGTGAGATGGAATGCCGCGGGTGGCCGATCTGAAATCCGCCTGTACCATCAGACCCCTGACATGCATCCAACCTGTCATACCGGAGGTTCTGCATGCGACCACGCGCCATTCTTGGAGGCCTGGCCTTCACCGTGGCCCTGGCGGGCTTCGGATTCGCCGTTTCAAGCAACCACGGGGCCGCGCCCGAGTCGGCCCCGATCACCCGAGAGGATAAGGTGACGGAGTCCAAAAAGCCCAGCGCTGCCGACCTGAAGCAGAAGCTCACTCCCATGCAGTACCACGTCACGCAGGAAGCCGGCACCGAGCCGCCCTTCCGCAACGAGTACTGGAACGAGCACCGGGACGGCGTCTACGTGGATGTGGTCAGCGGCAAGCCGCTGTTCACGTCAAAGGACAAGTTCGATTCAGGCTGTGGTTGGCCGAGCTTCACCAAGCCGGTGGCCGCCGAGGATGTGATCGAGAAGCGCGACGCGACCCTGGGCATGGTCCGCACCGAGGTGCGCTCCAAGGACGCTAATTCCCACCTGGGCCATGTGTTTGACGATGGCCCGCGCGACCGTGGCGGGCTGCGCTACTGCATCAACAGCGCCGCCCTGCGCTTCGTGCCCGTTGACGACCTCGACAAGGAGGGCCTCGGCGGCTTCCTGCCCTTGTTCGGCAAGGCCGCGGCTGCGCCGAAGGAGGAGGTCGCCACCCTGGCGGGTGGCTGCTTCTGGGGCATGGAGGATCTCATCCGCAGGCAGCCGGGCGTGATCAAGACGGAAGTGGGCTACACCGGCGGCAAAGTCGCCAACGCCACCTACCAGAACCACGAGGGCCATGCGGAAGCGGTGCAGATCCACTTCGACCCCACCAAGACCACCTACGAGGCGCTGTTGCGGTTCTTCTTCCGCATGCATGACCCGACCACCCTCAACCGCCAGGGCAATGACCTGGGCACCTCGTACCGCAGTGCCATCTTCTTCCACACGGATGCCCAGCGGCAGACGGCGGAGCGGATCAAGGCCGAGGTGAATACCAGCGGCAAGTGGAAGCAGCCCATCGTCACGGAGATCACGGCCGCGGGACCCTGGTGGAAGGCCGAGGAATACCATCAGGACTACCTGCTCAAGAACCCCGGCGGCTACACCTGCCACTGGGTGCGGGATTAGGTGAAGACGACGCTCCCTGTTCTCGTGCCATCAGACCCTGAAGGTGTCAGGCCGCCAGCTCTGGATACGTTTTTTGATGGCCTCGCCACTCAGCTTCTCGTCCAGGGCTTCCCGCACCCGGTGGGGCAGCTCCGCATCCGCGGCGAAGCGCAGCCCGACCATCTGTTTCACGGTCAGTTCCTGGATGCGTCCCTGCAACTCGGCGGGAAGCACGCGCTCCATGCGCAGGGTCTCCTCCAGGCGGATGACGCGATCCTGCACCTTCAGCGCATAGATCCGCACCTGGAAAGCCATCAGCAGCAGGGCCAGCGCCAGCACGACGAACCAGGCGTTGTGGAGGCTCGGGTGCCGGTAGGCACTCACGCAGCTTGAGACCACCGTGATGACGAGGACCGGCGTCAGGAAGAAGTGCTGGCTGGGATCCAGCCGGCGGTGATTGGCAAAAGACTGGGGTTCGGACATGGCGGGCTCCGGTGGGGAACCCCAGCTTACTCCAGCGGTCCGCTCCGCCGCCGCTTGAGGTCGGAGGCCCGCTTCTTCGAATCCAGCCGGCGCTCCCTCGAACCCTTGGTGGGTTTGGTGGCCCGCCGCAGGATGGGCCGCACCAGGGCCTCGCGGATGGCGTCGGCCACCTTGTCGCGGGCGTCCTCCAGGTTCTTGAGCTGGTCCCGGGTGCGGTCGCTTACGACCATCCAGAGCCCCTCCGCATCCAGCCGGTTCCGTTGGGCGGTGCGCAGGCGGAGCAGGGCATCCTCGGGCAGGCCCTCGATGGCGGTAAGGTCGATGCGCAGCTCCACCTTGGAGGACACCTTGTTCACGTTCTGCCCGCCCGCGCCGCCGGCCCGGACCGCCTTGAAGCGGATGGCCTCGCCCGGGACGCGGACGGAGGCGGAGACGTGGATGGGATCAGCCATGCCCCCAGGTTAGCGCATGGCCTCCATGGGGCTCAGGCGCATGGCGCGGAAGGCGGGGTAGAGGCCGAACACCACGGCCAGGCTGAGGGCCACGATCCAGGCCGTGAGCAGGCCGATGGGGTTCACCACCAGACCATAGGGGAAGCTGGCGGAGAGGGCCTGGCAGAGCAGGGCGCCCGAGACGGTACCCAGCAGGGCGCCGATGGCAGCCAGTACCACGGCTTCCAGCAGGAACTGGATGAAGATCTCCTGATCGGAGGCTCCGAGCGCCTTGCGCAGGCCGATCTCGAAGCGGCGGTCACTGAAGCTGATGAGCATGACCGAGAGCACGCCCACGCCGCCCACCAGCAGCACCGTGCCCGCCAGGCTCAGCAGGACGATCTTCCAGCCGCGCATCTGCTCCAGGAAGTTCTGGTAGCCCTTGGCAGCCTCGGCGTCCAGGTCCACTACCTCCACATCCTCGATGCCATGGTGCGCCTGACGGACGCGGCCCAGCAGCATGGCTGAGATCTCGCCCATGTCCTCGGGGTGCCTGAGCTTCACCGTGACCTGGGCCAGCTTGTGGGCCGGATCCATGCGGTCCATGTAAGTCTCGAGCGGAATGAGGATGCCGTTGGCGTCGAAATAATTCTCATCGTTGAAAATCTGCCCGGGGGCCTGCACGCCGATGATGCGGAAGGGCACGCCATCCACCACCAGATCCCGGTTAACCGGATCGGCGCCACCGAACAGCTTCGTCGCCAAGGTGGCGCCCACGACGGCCACGGTGGAGCGGCGGCGCTGGTCGTCCTCGGTGAGGCCGCGCCCCAGGGCGATGGGTCGATTCATCCACTGGGCGTAGTCGGGGGAGACGCCGTTCACGAAGATGCGCTCGGTGTCGCCCAGCACGCGCACGGTCACGGTCTTCTGGGCCCGGGGCAGGAAGGCCAGCACCTTGGGATTGGCGGTGGTGACGCGGCTGAGGTCCTCGTAGCGGAGGCCGGGGCTCATGTTGAAGCGCTTGCGGTCCTCGCTGGTCTCCGGGGTCTTGGGGGCGATCCGCACGGTGCCGTCCCAGCTCATGCCCGCGAAGCCGGTGCTGATCTTGTCCATGACGCCATCCAGCACCGAGGTCATCACCACGAGGGCGAACACACCGAGCATGAGCAGGGTGAGGGTCAGCAGGCTGCGGACCTTGTGGGCCCAGAGCTCCACGAGGCCGGTGCGGATGATCTCCCAGAGCATGCCTAGGTTGAAGCCGCGGGAGGGCGCAGGGGGGGCTGGGGCTTCGCCGTTCAGCAGGGAAGGACCCGGGGCGCGGAGGATGAGGGCCTGGTCATTCATAGCGCAGGGCCTCCATGGGAGATAGCCGACTGGCTTTCCAGGCCGGGTAAAGCGCGAACAGGAACCCGAAGGCGGCCGCCATGCCATAAGCCCACAGGAAGCTGGCTGGCGTCATGTGGAGGGGGATGCCGATGCTGCTGGTGATGATCCAGGAGAAGCCGATCCCCAGAACGAGACCGATCACGCCCCCCACGGCGGTGAGCAGCAGGGCTTCGGTCATGAAGCCCTTGAAGATCTCGCGACCTGAGGCGCCGATGGCCATCTTCACGCCCACCTCGCGGACGCGCTCCTTGAGGCCCGCCATCTGGATGTTCACGTTCACGATGCCGCCGCCCACCAGGGCCAGCACGCCGGAGAGCATGAAGATGATGTCGTAGACGTCGCCCTGGCTCGCCTGGCGACGCACGCGGGCTGCCACATCGTCCAGGCGGAAATCCTCCTGCAACCGGTGGTTGGATTTCACCAGATCTTTGAGTTTTGCGGCAAAGCCGCTCATGGCGCTCAGATTGGGAATGCGGAAGGTGACGCGGTCCACGCGGCGGTAGGCGTCACCGTTCATGCGGCGCTGCACCAGGTTGGCGGGCACGACGATGATGCGGTTGCGCCACCAGAACTGATTGCCCTGACCTTCGCGAAACCGGAAGACCCGCTCCTCGAAAGTGCCGATCACGGTCACCGGGATGTCGCCGATGCGGATCGATTGGCCCAGGGCATCACCCTTGGGGAAGAAGGTATTGGCGGCTTCCGTGCCGAGCACCACTACTGGGGCGCCGGTCTCCATCTCCACATTGGAGAAGCCGCGACCCTGGGCGATGCCGTAGCCGTTGGCCGGGATGTAGTCGCCGCCAATGCCGCTGATCTGGCGGTCCTGGTCGGCATAGGCGGAGACTACGCGGGAGCGGGTGCTCTTCAGGCGGCTGACGCCCTGGATGGCATCGGACTGGAGTGCTTCACCCCCCACCGCGTCGGAATCACGCAGGCCGAGATTGGCCTGCTGCAGGGCCGTGGGGTTGCCATCCCGGATGGCCGCGCGAGGCTGAACGTTCAGCTTGTCGAGGCCGCCCATCTTGATGAACATCTCGTCGGCCCGCTTCCGCTGGCTGTCGGAGATGGAGAAGCCACCGAGTACGGAGGCCACGCCCAGCAGCACGCCCAGGGCCTGCAGCACCGAGCGGCCGAGGTTCTCCCGGATCTCCGTCCAGGCCCCGTGCAGCCGCTCGCGGAAGGCGCCCGAAGTGCTCATCTAGGCCACTCCCTCGGCCACGGCGATGAGGCCGTCCCGGATCTCCACCCGGCGTTCTGCCTGGGCGGCGATGGAGGGATCGTGCGTCACCAGAAGCAGCGTGTTGCCTTGCTGGTGCAGCTCACGGAAGAGGTCCAGTACCTCGGCGCCGGTCTTGGAATCCAGGGCGCCTGTGGGCTCGTCCGCCAGCAGCAGGGCCGGCTCGTTGGCGAGAGCTCGCGCCACAGCCACGCGCTGCTTCTGCCCACCGGAGAGGGCGGCAGGAAGCTTGTCGGCCTTGTCGGCGATGCCCACTTTCTCGAGCAGGGCCAGGGCCCGCTCCCGCCGTTCCTTGCGGCCCACGCCCGCGTAGAGCATGGGCAGCTCCACGTTGCGGGCGATGCTGGCCTTGGGCAGCAGGTTGTAACTCTGGAAGACGAAGCCCACCTTCTCGTTGCGGATGCGGGCCAACTCACCGCCGGAGAGGCCCTGCACCTGATGGCCATCCAGGGTGTAGGTGCCGGCGGTGGGCAGATCCAGGCAGCCGAGGATGGCCATGAGCGTGGACTTGCCGGAGCCCGAGGGGCCGATGAGGGCCACGAACTCGCCCTTCTCTACAGTGAGGTCGATGCCACGGAGGGCATGCACCGCCGCGCCGTTGGAGCCGTACACTTTGGTGAGGTCGGTGGTCTGGATGATGGGGTTCATGGGACATCCCTTGAGGGAGCAGAGGCACGGAGTGAGGCGGAAGCCGAGCGAAGGGTGGGTGTAAGGGGACATCGCGAACGATGCGAGCAGGCGTTCCCCCCACAGGGCATCAATTGTTCTCGTCGTCCTTCTCGACCTTCTTCTTGCTGGGATCTTCGAGGCTCACCTGATCATTGGCCTTCAGGCCTGACAGGATCTCCACCCGCTCCAGGGTGGCGATGCCGGCCTTCACCGGTACCACCTCGAAGTAGTCCTTCCAGTGGTCGGCGAGCCAGATGAACTTGCCGCGTCCGGTGAGGCCATCCTTGGCCTTGGCGAGGTCCTGCGACGTCAGGTTCTCCTTCATGCGGTAGACCACAGTCTGGCCGTCCCGGCGCTGCAGGGCCTCCAGGGGGATGCTGATGGCCTTCTCACGTTTTTCGCCGAGGATCTCCACGTTGGCGCTCATACCGGTCTTGAAGGCCTCCGTGAGCTCGTCCAGGGCCACTTCCACCCGAAAGACTTTGATCTTCTCCACGAGGTCCGCAGCGGGGGCCACGAAGCGCACCTTGCCCGTGAAGGCCCGCTGGGGATAGGCGTCCAGCGTTATGCGTACGGGCTGGCCCACCTTCACCTTGGCGATGTCCACCTCGTTGAGGTTCACCTTGACGATGAGGGACGCCAGGTCGGCTACCGTGAACACCACGGTGCCCGCGTTGAAGGAGCTGACGCCGGAGGTGATGGTGTCGCCCAGCTCCACGCCCTTCTTGATGACCACGCCATTCATGGGCGCGGTCACGCGGGCCAGCTGCGTGGAGGCGTTGCCACTGATGGGAATGCCGCGGTCTTCGACGATCTGGTAGCGGGTCTGGGCGCTCTTGTAGAGCTCTTCTGCCAGGTCCTTGGCCGTGCGGGCGCTGCGGTAGGCCTGATCAGAGATGAGCCCCGCCTTGAAGAGCTCCGCCTGCTGGGCGAAGTCCCGTTCGGCGTTCTTGAAGCTCACGCGGGCCTGGGACACGCTGCCCTGCACATCGGACAGGGTCTGGGCCTGATTCACGTCGGGCTCGACTTCGGCCAGTACCTCGCCATTGCGAACAAGGGCGCCTTCCCGGACCTTGAGACCGACAATGCGCCCGGAGACCGTGGATTTCACATCTACCTTCACGAGGGGATCCACAACGCCCACTTCGCGCACGCTTACCTGGAGGTCCTCGGCCTGGACTTTGCCGACCCGGAACGGCGTGTTCGCCTCCGGCTTCTTCGACTTGCCATCGCCACCCTTCAGGGTGAAAAACATGCCCGTTGCCAGGGCAACCCCTGCCACCGACACAATGACCCATCGCTTTTGCATGAGACCCCCAGATGGGAAAGACGCCGGACTCGCCGGGATGTTGAATGGACTACGGATCAGAGTCTGGGGTCGTTTAGAGGGTCCTTCCGTCGGCATTCGGCCACCCGCCGCTGCCCACCGGCCAACGACAGGTGGAGGGTGGGCAATGTGGCCGCTGTGGCATCCCGCCACGGCAGGTGGCAAGGTTCCACAGGGCTCGGTCTTCAACCTTTTCCAAAGACCCGGTGGTCCTCTCTTTAACCATTTGGCATGGGGCTGGCGCTAGCATGGGCGGGACGATTCCCTCATCCGCGGCGCCGCCGCCCCAGGAGCCACCATGTTCAATCTCACGAAGTGCCTCGCCCTCATTCTGGCTGCCGGATGTCTCGGTGCCTCCCTCATGGCCCAGGAGCCCACGGGCCAGCAGGTCGAACGGAAGGGCGAGCGGGTCGAGCGCCGCGGTGAAGCCCAGGAACGCAAAGGCGAGCGCCAAGAGAAGCGCGGCGACCGCAACGAGGCCAAGGGTGAGCAGAAGGAGCGCCAGGGCGCACGCATAGAGAAGCGAGGCGAGGCATTGGAGGCTCAGGGCAAGGTGAAGGAGGGGCAGGCCCTGGAGCGCAAGGGTGAGCGGCGTGAGAAGGCGGGCGCGGCTCAGGAGCGCAAGGGGGAACGCCAGGAGAAGCGTGGTGCGCGCAACGAGCGGAAGGGCGAGCGCAAGGAGAAGCGCGGCGAACACCTGGAGAAGAAAGGCGAGCACATGGAGCACCAGGGCAAGTAGACCATCCTGATGGAACAGAAACGGCCCCCGACGGGGGCCGTTTCTGTTGGGAAGATGGCGCGAGCTAGCGCACGGTCTCGCGGGCGATCATGAGCTCTTCGTTGGTGGGCACGACGGTGACGACCACGCGCGAATCCGGCGTGCTGATGATGCGTTCCCCAGTGCCGAACTCATTGGCTTCGGGATCGAGCTTCACGCCCAGGAAGTTCAGCTTGCTGCAGACCTTGGCGCGCACGAAAGTGCTATGGGTGCCGATGCCGGCAGTGAAGGTGATGGCATCCACACCATCGAGCACCGTGGCGTAGGCGCCGATGTACTGACGCACGTTGTAGGTCAGGAGGTCGCGGGCCAGGCGGGCGCGGTCATTGCCCTCGTCGGCGGCACGTTCGATCTCGCGGAAGTCGGAGGAGACGCCCGAGATTCCCAGCAGGCCGGATTTCTTGTTCAGCAGGTCGGTGATGCCGTTGTAGTCGAGGTGCTCGTATTCCATGAGCATCTCCACCACGCTGGGGTCGATGGTGCCGCAGCGGGTGCCCATGATGACGCCCTGGAGTGGGGTCATGCCCATGCTGGTGTCCATGCTCTTGCCGTTGTGCACGGCGCAGATGCTGGTGCCGTTGCCGATGTGGCAGGTGACGATCTTGAGGGCGCGGAGGGGGCGGCAGAGCAGGATGGCCGTGCGCGCGGCTACATACGCATGGCTGGTGCCGTGGAACCCGTAGCGGCGGATGCCGTACTTCTGGCTGAGATCGTAGGGAATGCCGTAGATGCGGGCGTGGTCCGGGATGTTGTGGTGGAAGGCCGTGTCGAACACCGCGACGTGCGGGACATCTGGGAAGGCCGCCATGGCGGTGCGGATGCCCAGGGCGTTGGCGGGGTTGTGCAGCGGGGCATACATGGCGAAGTGCTCGACATCCTGGATGACCTCTTCTGTCACGAGGACCGAGTCGCCGTATTTCGGACCACCATGCACCACCCGGTGGCCCACGGCATGGATGGGTGTCTCGTGGAGCACCGTGGCGCGCAGCCGATCCAGGATGGCTTCGAGGGCCTCCTTGTGCGTGGGTAGGTCCATGACCTCTTTGCGCTTGTCCCCGGCGATGGTGCAGGCCAGGTTCGCATCGGCGATGCCGATGCGCTCGGCCATGCCCTCGGCGATGGAAGTCTCCTTGGCCATGTCAAAGAGATTGAATTTCAGGCTCGACGAGCCGGCATTCAGGATGAGAACGAACACGGTTTCCCCCATAACCCCATTAGTCTAGCGGTCTGACCACGTGACCAATGCCGCATTGTCGATCGTTTGGTCATCATGAAAGCTTGAATCGCCTCGTCAGGGTCTGGAGTTGCTGGGCGAGGTTGGCCAGCTCCTCTGTGGTGCGTGCGGTCTCCTGGACGGTGGCGGATAGCTCGGTGGCGGCAGAGGCGTTGCGCTCCACCATCTGGGTGGCAGAGGCCATGGCCCGCACCACATCCTCACTGGCGCGGCCCTGCTCGTCCATGGCATTGGCGATTTCCTTGAGCTGACTGGCGTTCTCCCGGACATGCCCCTCGATGCGCTCCAGGCTCAGGGAGGCCTGCTTCACCGAGTCGGTGCCCAGGCCCACGCGGTCGGTGCTCTCCTGGATGAGAGCCGTGATCTCCTTGGCGGCGGTGCCGCTGCGCTCGGCCAGCTTCCGCACTTCCTCGGCCACCACGGCGAACCCCTTGCCCATGGCACCGGCCTTGGCGGCCTCGATGGCTGCGTTCAGGGAGAGGAGGTTGGTCTGCCGCGCGATGTCGGTGATGACGGTGATGATGCGGCTCACCTTGCCCGAGCTCTCCTCGATGGCCTCCATGGCGCGACCGGTGTCCTGCACGGCGGTCAGGCCCTGGTGACCCGCCTCCTGGGAGCGCGTGGCAAGCGCCTCTGCTCGCACGGCACTTTCTTTCACATGCTGGATGTTTGCGTTCATCTCCTCCAGCGCAGCAGAGGATTGCTCCATGGCCTGGCGTTCGAGCTCAGTGCTGCGGCGCAGCTCCTCCGTGGTGCGGTTGACCTGCTCCGTGGTGGCGGCCAGCTCCGTGGCGCTGGAGGCGGTACCTTCCGCGGACTGGCTGATGGCCTGGATGTCACTGCGCAGGCCCTGGATGACCTGAGTGAGCCCCTGAGCTACGTGATCCAACTCGTCTTTTCCCGTGGCTGTGGGCGTGCGGGTCAAATCGCCTTTGGCAAGGGCATCCATGGCCAGTTCGATGTCGTGCGCCTTCTGCCCAACCCGGGCACCAATGGCCCCGCTCAGGATGACGCCGATGAGGATGGCCATCATGTTCACGCCGATGATCCAGGTTTTCCCCGAAGCGGCGCGGGCCATGTCCAATTTCATCGTGGCGGCGGCAGAGTCCTCCGAGGCCTTCTGCAGCTTCAGCATTCGGTCGCGGGCGATGCGCATCTGTTCGATGTTGGATTCCATGAGGTGGTTCACATTTTTGGGTGAGTGGTCCAGTTTGGACGCTTCCACCATCGCTGCGACCCCGCCCGCATAATTTTGGAAGGCTTGAACGCCCTCAGCCAGCAGAACCTTATCCTCGGCTGACCAAGCAAGGGACTTCAGGATGGTCAGATCTTTCTGGAGGGTTTCGGAATACTCTTTCATTTTTTTTTCTCGGCCAGCGAGGTAATCCGGTTCGGTGGCGCCTGCAATCATGCTGACCTGGATCGTGCGAAACACGTTGATGCCATTGAGAACGCGGGAGAGGGTCGCGGTTTCCGTGAGCTGCTCGGCCACATCCGCCTGTCCTTGCTGAAGTCCACCTACGGTGAACCACCCCAGGCCGCCGACGACGATGAGGGCCAGCACTTGAATGCCAAGAAGCAGGTTGAACTTCCCGCGCATCTTGAAGTTGTCTGTGAATTTCCCGAGCTTCATGGTTGGCCCCATATGCCGACTTATCGGTATGGAACCAGGGCAGTTGAATCCAAGCGACTTTAAGTGCTGAACAGGCCATGCACGAGGGTGGCCGGGTCGGGCCACGGGGCCTCCAGCGCTGCCTCGGCGGAGGCCAGCAGCCGGGCTTCCAGTCGAGCGGGCAGGGTGGGATCGGGGGCCCAGCCGCGGTGGTTCATCCAGGCTTCAAACCGGGGAAGGGGATCCTTGGTGGCCCACTCCGCCAGGAGGTCCGGATCCACATAGCGCTGGTCGTCGTGTTCAGCGTGACCCTTCATGCGGAAGGTCTCGCAGACCAGGAACACGGGACCCTTTCCTTCAAGACAACGCTGTCGCGCTTGGGCTGCGGCCTCGTAGACGGCCACGGCGTCATTGCCATCCACAGTGAGGGTGAAGGCGCCCTGGGAGCGCTGGGACATGCGGCCGGCCATCTGGCGATCGGGTGGGGTAGAGAAGGCATAACCGTTGGATTCGCCCACCACGATGAGCGGGAGCCTCTGCACCACGGCAAAGTTCAGGCCCTCATAGAAGGCGCCGGTGGAGCTGCCGCCATCGCCGATCCAGGTCATGGCCACGCGCCGTTCGCCCTTCTGCCGGAAGGAAAGGGCCACGCCCGCCATCACTGGGATGAGCGCGCCCAGCATGGACGTGGGGGCGATGATGCCCCGTTCCACGGAGCCGAAGTGGTTGTTGTGTTCACGTCCGCCGCTGGGACCGGTGGCCCGGCCGAGATACTGGAGAAAAATCTCCTTGGGCGTGACGCCGCGCACGAACATGGAACCGAGGTTGCGGATCAGGGGCGCGATGACATCGTCGGGTCCGAGCGCCAGGGCGGTGGCACAGGCCGTGGCCTCCTGACCCAGGCTGCGGTACACGCTGCCCAGGGTCTTCCCCTGGCGGAAGAGCTTCACCAACCGCTCCTCGGTGAGGCGGGTCAGCAGCATGGCCTCATACAGGCGCAGGGCGGAGTCTTGGTCCATCGGGTTAGCATAGTCTCATGCTGACTTTGCGTCCCGCCGTCCCCACCGATGCCGCGCTCATCGTGGCCTACATCCGCGAACTCGCGGAGTACGAGCGCGAGCCTGAGGCCGCCATCGCCACCGAGGCCGACATCCTCCGCCACGCCTTCTCCGAGCATCCGCTGGTGAAGGTCACCATGGCGGAATGGGACGGCCAGCCTGCGGGCTTCGCCCTCTGGTTCCTGAACTTCAGCACCTGGGAAGGCAAGCCCGGCATCTACCTGGAAGACCTCTTCGTGCGGCCCGCCTTCCGCGGCCTCGGCATCGGCAAGGCGCTGCTCA
>Ga0265327_10004695_pt1 | contig 11950 bp, 9 predicted proteins | sample 41621metaG_FD_202089 | JGI IMG/M metagenome (GOLD analysis project Ga0265327, IMG submission 202089) | Rhizosphere microbial communities from Carex aquatilis grown in University of Washington, Seatle, WA, United States - 4-16-21 metaG | ecosystem: Host-associated > Plants > Roots > Rhizosphere >...
GTTGACCCGCGGCTTCTCGTCGGCCGGCCGCCCTTCGAAGGGCTTGCGCGCAGGCACGTGCTTGACGCCGTACTCCGACCACAGCCAGTACATCGCGCGATTCGCGCATTGCCACTGGTCTTCGTCGATGGTGCGCGGCAGGAAGCGCTGGATGGTGGTGCCCGAAGGCGTCACGCCGCCGCCGATCATCTCGGCGATCGATCCGGTAACGACCACCGACGGCAGGTCCGGGTCGAGCGCCGCATGCGCCCTGCGCATCGAGGCCTCGGTGCCTTCGCGGCCGAGCTGCTCTTCGGCCAGACCGGTGACGACGATGGGCAACTCGTGCGGCGGCAGGGCGTCGGTGTAGTGGAGCACCGAGGTAACGGGCAGGTTCTCGCAGCCGACCGGTCCGTCGATCACCACCTGCAGGCCCTTGATGGCGGTGAAGACGTAAACGGCGCCCCAGTAGCCGCCCGCGCGATCGTGGTCGAGGACAAGCATCAGATCATCTCCTCGGCCTTGCGCTTCTTCAGCGCCTTGAGCGCCTGGCGCCGCGTGTCGGCCTTGAAGTCGGGCCGGTCCTGCGGCACGCCCGCGGCGCCTTCCCACACGCCCGCCGTGTGGCCCGCGCCGGCGCTGCCGAAGAAGTCCTTCATCTGCGCGAAGCGCGCCTTGTTGCCGATCGCCGCGTTGACCACCGTCGCCAGCGATCCGGCACCGGCCGGCCCCATCAAGGGCCGAGCCGAGATGAGGTTGGTGAAGTACAGCGCCGGCGTGCACATCTCCTTGGCCGCCTGCACGACCGGCGTGGTGCCGATGGCGAGGTCGGGCTGCCATTCGTGCAGGGCCGCCAGGTCCTGCTCCAGCGAGGCACGGAACTGCACGTGCACGCCTCGGGCTTCCAGCCACTGGCGGTCGGCATCGCTCCACGCCGTGCGCGGACAGGCGGTGCCCACGTAGCGCAGGTCGGCGCCGCTCTCCACCAGCAGGCGCCCGACCAGCAGCTCGGAGCCTTCGTAGCCGCTCAGCGTGATCCGGCCCTTGACCGGCATCTTCGAAAGGGCTCCCCGGATCGCCGGCAGCCACATGGCCTTGGCCGCATCGATCTTCGGCTGCGGCACGTTGGCGGCCGTGCCCACCGCCTGCAGCCAGGCCTCGGTGCCGTCGTGGCCGACCGGCGCCGAGCCGACGAGGGGCCGGCCCGCGGCCTCGAACTCGCGCAGGCTCGCGGTGTAGAAAGGATGGATTGCGGCCACCGCCACGCAGTCGAGCGCCGCATAGAGCTCGCGCCATTCGCGCGTGGGCACGCATGGGCCGGCGGCCAGGCCCAGCGGCTCCAGCATGCGGCCGATGATGACCGGATCGGCCGGGAACATCTCGCCCATCAGTGCGATGGCGGGCTTGTCGGCCCTGCCGCTGCGGGGCGCCTGCACCGGCCCGGCCATGGCTTCGGCGCGGGCGTACTTCAGCATCGCGCCGGCCAGCACGTCCTTGGCTTCGGCATGCGTGGGCACGCCGAAGCCCGGCACGTCGATGCCGATGATGCGGACGCCGTTGATCTCGCGCGGCAGGATCTGCAGCGGCACGCCGCTGGCCGTCGGCACGCACAGGTTGATGATGACGATGGCGTCGCAGTGGGCCGGGTCGGCCTGCTTGTAGACCGCCTCGCGGATGTCCTCGAACAGCTTGCCGGTGACCAGCGTCTCGGAATTGAAAGGCACGTAGCCCACGCTGCGCCGGGCGCCGTAGAAGTGCGAGGTGAAAGTGAGGCCGTACACGCAGCAGGCCGAGCCGGAAAGAATGGTCGAGGTGCGCCGCATGCGCAGGCCCACGCGCAGCGCGCCGAAGGCCGGGCACATGCTCTGCGGCTGGTCGTGCGGGCCGGCCTTCGGCTCGCGCGGATAGTCCTCGGCGTAACGGTCGAGCGTGGCCGACTTGCCGGCCGAGCGGGCGGCCGCCAGCATCGCCTCGCCGCCCGAATGGCATCCCATGCCGTCGCCTTCGAGTGCGCCCGGGTTGGGCAGGGAGGTCACGGGGACGATCGGGATGGTCGCGTGCATGGTGCTGCCCTCACACCTCGTCGTAGACGACTTCGAGCGTCTCTTTGACGACCTCGCGCCTGCCGCACATGTCGAACTGCGTGGCCGGCTCCAGCACCACGTTGCGCCCGACGGTGTCGGCCGCGAACAGGCCCAGCAGCTGGTCCTGCGTCATCGGCTTGGGCCGCACCGGCAGCGAGGTGCCGACGTTGGCGGCCAGCTCCTCGAAGAGCGGCCCCCAGGGCGTCCCAGGCACGCCGATGATCTCGTAGCTCGCGCTCTTGCGCCGGATGTCGTCGTTGGCCGGAATGACCGACAGCACCGGGATGCCGACCTTCTCCGCGAAGGCCGAGGCCTCGCCGGTGCCGTCGTCGCGGTTGATCACCATGCCGGCCACGCCGACGTTGCCGCCGAGCTTGCGGAAGTACTCGACCGCCGAGCAGACGTTGTTGGCGACGTAGAGCGACTGCAGGTCATTGCTCGCGACCACGATCACCTTCTGGCACATGTCGCGCGCAATCGGCAGGCCGAAGCCGCCGCAGACCACGTCGCCCAAAAAGTCGAGCAGCACGTAGTCGAAGCCCCACTCGTGGAAGCCCAGCTTCTCGAGCAGCTCGAAGCCGTGGATGATGCCGCGGCCGCCGCAGCCGCGGCCGACCTCCGGGCCGCCGAGCTCCATCGCATAGACGCCGTCACGCTTGAAGCAGACGTCGCCGATGGCGACCGCCTCGCCGGCCAGCTTCTTCTTCGATGAGGTCTCGATGATGGTCGGGCAGGCCCGGCCGCCGAAGAGCAGCGAGGTGGTATCGCTCTTGGGATCGCAGCCGATCAGCAGCACCTTCTTGCCCTGCTGCGCCATCATGTAGGAGAGGTTGGCCAGCGTGAAGCTCTTGCCGATGCCGCCCTTGCCGTAGATGGCGATGATCTGCGTCTCCTTGGTCGGCGCCGCGGTCGACACCGCATCGGGCTCGATGGCGGCTTCGTCGCGCAGCGCCTGCTGTTGCATGAAGCGGACCGGCGTGCCCTCGGGAATGGCGTGGGTGCTTGTCATTTGCAGCTTCTCCAGTCGAGGACCATCTTCAAACAGGCGGGATCGCCGAATGCGGTGCGGTAGGCGCTGTCGGCATCCGCGGCGTCGGCGCGGTGGGTGATCAGGCCGTCCAGCGGAAGCCGGCCCGATTCCATGAGCTGCTTCACCGCGGCGAGGTCCTGCGGCTGCCATTGCGCGGCGATGCGAAGGCGCGCCTCGCGCATGAACGCAGGCGGAAAGTCGAAGGAGAGCGGCTGGTCGTAGAAGCCGGCCAGCACGATCTCGCCGCCGGGTGCCAGGCGGCCGATGAGGGTGTCGAGCAGCGAGGCGTCGCCGCTCACGTCGCAGATCGAGCGGTAGTCGCGGCGCGTGTCCAGCGCCGGGTCGAGCACCTCGTAGCCCAGCGCGCCGGCGCGGCGTTCGGCATTGGTTTCCCAGACCGTCGGCGAGGCACCGGCCGCGACCGCGATGCGCGCCACCATCCGGCCCAGCACGCCGTGTCCGATGATGAGGTCGGGCTGTCGGCCGTCGACTGCGGCGCTCACGTGATGGGCGGTGGCGGCCAGTGCGAGCAGCACGCCCAGCTCGCCGAAGCCGCCCTCGAAGGCCAGCGTCCGCGCGCCGGGCAGCATCACCGTCGACGCTGCGCCGCCGAACAGGCCGCGCACATCGCCGTAGCATTTGGCGCCGGGAACGAAGACGCGATCGCCGACGCGCGCGCCCGAATCCCGGCCCGCGCTGCGCACCACGCCCACCGATTCGTAGCCCGGCACCAGCGGATAGCCCATGCCCGGGAAGGCCGGCATGCGGCCGGACCACAGCAGGCGTTCGGTGCCGGTGCTGATGCCGCTCCATTCGATGTCGACCACCACGTCCTCGTCCGTCGGCTCCGGGAGCGGCAAGCGGGTCAGTGCCAGCTGCTGCGGTCGCTCGAGGACGACGGCCAGGGTGTTCATGACGCAACTCCTTGGCGGAGGGCGGTCGTCGAAAGGTCGAATGTCATTTTTATTTGACCCTTTTAAGTGTCAATACAACATTACACACCGGGAACCCGGGAAGACGCAAGGCCCGCGTGCGCCACGAGCAGGCCGATCTGCAACGGCATGCGCGTGCGGACCTGCCGCACGCGGTCGAAGCCCGCTTGCAGCAGCAGCGCCCGCAGCGTGCCGGCGCTGCGCGGGCGGCCGCGGCCCATCGCCAGCAGGTAGAAGCCGAAGTAGGCGTCGCCCATGGCTTGCGCACCGGGCGTGCCTGCCATCGGCTCGGCCAGCAGCAGCGTGCCGCCTTCGGGCAATGCGCCGCGTACCGCGCGCAGGATGGCGAGCGCCGCCGCGTCGTCGTGGTCATGGATGACGCGCACCAGGCTCGCGATGTCGGCGCCGCGCGGCAGCACGTCCGTGAGGAAGCTGCCGCCCTCGATGCGCAGGCGGTGGCCGATGCCGGCCGCGGCACAGCGGCTGCGGGCGCGCTCGGCCACGGCGGGCAGGTCGAAGAGCATCAACTGCAGCGCGGGCGCGCGCCTCGCCGCGCTGATCAGGAAGCTGCCCTCGCCGCCGCCCACGTCGAGCAGGCAGCGATGGCCGCGCAAGTCATGGGCATCGAGGATCTCGTCGGCCACCAGCGGCTGCGATGCGGACATCAGCGCGCAGTAGTCGGCGACGCTCGCCGCAGGCAGCGCACCGGGCTGCGCCGCCTGCGCGTAGGGCCAGTAGCGCGCGAGCGCCGCGCCACCGCCTTCGCCGCGCAGCAGCGCGACCGGGTCGCGCAGGTCGTCGTAGAGCGCCGCGTGGTGCGTCACCATGGCGGCGATCGCGCTGTTTCCGACCATCGGCGCGCCGAGCTCACCGAGGCCGAAGCGGCCTTCGCCGCGCGTTTCGACCAGCCGTAGCGCGACCGTCGCGGCCAGCAGCCGTCGGGCCGCCTCCACCGTGAGGCCGAGCCGGCGTGCGAGGGCGTCTTCGCTCTGCGGCCCTTCGGCCAGGATGTCGAAGAGGTGCAACTGCACGCAGGCCAGCAGCACCTGCGAATAGACGAAGCCGGCCACCAGGTCGAACAACGCCCCGGCACGGCGGCGCGCGATGGGCGCCGTCAGGGGAAAAGCAGCGGCACTTCGCTGGAAGCCGGGGCTGGCGAGCAGGCGGTCGCGCAGGGCCCGCCAGCGATCGGCCCACGCGGCGCGCCGCGAGGGCGCGGCGGGGTGCTCGGGCGCGGGCATCGCTTGCATGTCGGAAACCTCGGTCGGCACTGTCGACGCATCGGCCGGCCGTCAGGCCACGGTCCTTTGCAGTTCGGGGTGAGAGGCCTTCGGCACCAGCCGCTCGGACTCGTGGCGCACCAGCGCGCGCAAGCCCGCGGCACCGGCGCAGTCGGGCACTGCCTCGATCGCGCGTGCCACCAGCTGGTCGAAGTAGGCGACTGCGCCCTCCAGCCCGAGCTCGGTGGCCGCGCTGGGCCGCAACAACGCGAGGTCGCGGCCCACCGGCTTGCCCAGCAGGCGCGGGTCGCCGACCACGTCGCGGATGTCGTCGGCGGCCTGGTAGGCCTCGCCCAGCCAGTCGCCGAAGGGCTGCCAGACGGCAGGGTCGGCACCCGCGGCCTGCGCGCCGCCCATGGTCGCGGCGGCAAACAGCGCGCCGGTCTTGGCGCGCTGGTAATCGCTGAGGTTCACGCGCGGCTCGCATTCCCAGGCCTGGCCCGCGACCGCGCCGAAGGGCATGCCCACGCTGCCCGCGACCATCGTCATCAGCGCCGGCAGGCGCAGCGGTGACTGCGACGCGCCCAGCGCCAGCGTCTGGAAGGCCAGGATGATGAGCGCATCGCCCGCGAGCACCGCGAGGCTCTGACCGTAGGCGTAGTGCACCGAGGCGCGCCCGCGGCGCATGGGCGCGTTGTCGAAGCACGGCAGGTCGTCGTGCACCAGCGAGGCGCAATGCAGCAGCTCGATCGCGCAGGCCGTGGCGGTGGAAAGCGCCGGGTCGTCGTCGCCACAGGCCGCGGCCACTGCAAGGCACAGCTGCGGCCGCACGCGCGCGCCGCCCGGGAACACGGCATGCCGCACCGCGCCCGCCAGCTTGGGCGGGCAGCCGGGCGCCTCGCCCTGGGAAACGGCCATGGCCAGCGAATGTTCGATGCGGGTGAGCGGCTTCATGGGAGGCACCTTTTTGTCAGGGACCCGGAGGGTCGAATCGTGGGTGTAATTTGCGTTAGTCACTATCAAGTGTCATGTAGAATAGACACATGCAAGCGCACCGTCAACTCGCCGCGCTCAACGGAGTCGCTCGATGGGCCGTGAACGCGTCGTCGTGATCGGTGCCGGCATCGGCGGACTGGCGAGCGCGCTGCTGCTGGCCGCACGCGGCCTCGAGGTGCGGGTGCTGGAACGCGCGCCGGCGCCGGGCGGCAAGATGCGCGAGGTCGAAGTCGCCGGCGCTCGCATGGACGCCGGGCCGACCGTGTTCACGTTGCGCTGGGTCTTCGACGAGTTGCTCGCGCAGGTCGGCACCGGGCTCGACGAGCACCTGTCGCTCACCCGCGCCGAGGTGCTGGCCCGCCATGCCTGGGACACGGGCTCGCAGCTCGACCTGTTCGCCGACCTCGAACGCAGCGTCGATGCGATAGGCGGCTTCGCCGGCGCCGACGCCGCGCGCGGTTACCGTGACTTCTGCGCCCGCGCGCGGCAGGTCTACACCGCGCTCGAGGCGCCCTTCCTGCGCGCGAGCCGCCCCACGCCCTTGTCGCTGGTCACGCGCGCGGGCCTGCGCGGCTTGCCGGCACTGGCGCGGATCTCGCCCTTCGACGCCCTGTGGACGGAACTGGGCCGCTACTTTCGCGACCCGCGCCTTCGGCAGCTCTTCGGCCGCTACGCCACCTACTGCGGCGCCTCGCCCTGGCTGGCGCCGGCCACGCTGATGCTGGTGGCCCATGTCGAGCAACAGGGCGTGTGGCTGGTCGAGGGCGGCATGCATCGCATCGCCAGGCTGCTGGCGCGGCTCGCGGCCGAGCGCGGCGCCGGCTTTCGCTACGGCGCGGAGGTGGCTGCCATCCTCACCGAAAGTGGCCGGGCCACCGGCGTGCGGCTGGCCGACGGCGAACGCATCGAGGCAAGCGCCGTCGTCTTCAACGGCGATGTCGCCGCGCTCGGCCGCGGGCTGCTCGGCCGCGAAGCCGCCGCCGGCCAGCCCAAGGCGGCGGCGCCGCGCTCGCTCTCGGCCCTCACCTTCAACCTGCTGGCCGAGGCACGGGGCTTTCCGCTCCTGCGGCACTCGGTCTTCTTCTCGTCCGACTACGCGGCCGAGTTCGACGACATCCTGCGGCGCGGCCGGTCGCCCGCCGAGCCCACGGTGTACGTGTGCGCCCAGGACCGCCCGGCGCACGACGCGCCGCCACCGGCCGGGCCGGAGCGGCTGCTGTGCATCGTCAACGCGCCGCCCTGCGGCGACGCCAGGGATTTCACCCGCGAGGAGATCGACACATGCCAGGCGCAAAGCTTCGAGCGGCTGTCCCGCTGCGGCCTCCGGCTGCACTGCCCCGCAGACCGGATCCAGGCCACGACACCGACGGACTTCGCGCAGATGTTCCCGGCGACGGGCGGGGCCCTGTACGGCCAGGCTTCGCACGGCTGGGCGGCCTCCTTCAGCCGCCCGGGATCGCGCAGCGCGTTGCCGGGCCTCTATCTGGCGGGCGGCAGCACGCACCCGGGGCCGGGCGTGCCGATGGCGGCACTCTCGGGCCGGCTGGCGGCGCAGAGCGTGATGGCCGACCTCGCTTCGACATCGCGATCGCGCCCGGCGGCTATGCCTGGTGGTATGTCGATGCGCTGAGCGACGACGGCTGCCACGGGCTCACGCTGATCGGCTTCATAGGCAGCGTCTTCTCGCCCTACTACGCGCGGGCGCGACGGCGTGTAGCCGATGGCGCGGCCGACCCGCTGGACCACTGCGCGCTCAACGTCGCGCTCTACGACAACCGGCGCGGCACGGGCCGCTGGGCGATGACGGAACGCGGCCGCCCGAGCCTGCAGCGCGACGCCACCACGCTCGGCATCGGGCCGAGCGAGATGCGCTGGGAAGGCGATGCGCTGGTGATCCGCATCGATGAAGTCACGGTGCCGTTTCCGACCCGCGTGCGCGGCGAGGTGCGGGTGCATCCGCAAGCCCTGTCTCAGGCATCGTTCGCGCTCGACCCGGCCGGCATGCACCACTGGCGACCGATCGCGCCCTGCGCACGCGTCGACGTGGCCTTGAGCCATCCATCGCTGCGCTGGCGCGGCACCGCCTATGTCGATTCCAACTTCGGGGGCCGGCCGCTGGAGACCGATGTCGCCGGCTGGCACTGGTCGCGCGGCACGCGGGCCGATGGCCGCACGATGGTTCTCTACGACGTGGCGCGCCGCGCGGGCGAGCCGCTGGGCCTGGCGCTGGTCTTCGATGCGGCCGGTCGCGCGCAGGCCTTCGACGCGCCCCCGCGCACGGCGCTGCCCCGCAGCGGCTGGCGCATGGCACGCGATACACGCACGCAGGATCCAAGCGCCGCACGCGTGCTGCAAACGCTGGAGGACGCGCCCTTCTACGCCCGCAGCCTGGTCGAGACGCAACTCTGCAGCGAGCGCATGACGGCGGTGCACGAGAGCCTCTCGATGGATCGCTTTTGCACGCCGTGGTGCCAGTGGATGTTGCCCTTCCGGATGCCTCGCCGCATCACCAGCCCTCGCTTCCGGGCGCCCCCTTGAACGGCCCAGCCAGCTCGGAGGTGATCCAGCCGCCATAGAAGCCGCCGGGCTGCGGCCGCACCGGGTCGCCGTCGACGCGGCAGTCCAGCGCGGCCGGGTAGAAGGCCACGCACTGCGCGATCGCCTCGGCGCCAGCGAACGGCCGGGGGTAGCTCCAGGCACAGGCGCGCAGCGTGCGAACGCCGTCGTGCAGCGACCAGTACGAGGCGGGCCCCTTCCATTCGCAGAAGGAGCCGCCCTCGCCCGGCTGGAAGAGATCCCGCGCGACGTCGGTCCAGGGCAGGTAGAAACTGGGCGGATGCGAAGTCTCCAGCAGCCGCACCGCGCGGCGCGTGCGCGCGACCTCCACGCCGCCCCAATGGATCGTGACTTCGCGCGGGTCGGGCTCGAGCCGAGGCGGGCGCGGGAAGTCCCACACCGAGACCTGGCCAGGCGCGGGCTCGGCCGCGAAGGGCGGGCGGCCTGCACCGCGCCAGCGCCAATGGTCGCGCGCGGCCTGCAGCCAGTGGGGGATCTTGTCGGTCATGGACGCAAAGCCTACCGCGCCGGCATCAGGCGCTCGCCGCCGGCCGCAGGCCCTTGGCCTGGTCGCGCCGCTCCAGCCGATCGAACATCTCGATGACACCCACCAGCCGCGCCGCGGCGCCGCGGCTCGGCGGGTGGCGGGGCACGGTCGCGAGCACGGCATCGACCAGGAATGCATTCGCCGGCAACACCGGCCAGTCCTGCGCCGCACCGGCAGGCCGCAAGGCGAGCAGCGCACGCAGCAGCAGCCAGGCCTTGCGCGAGGCCGGCACCACCGCGCGCGCACCGACCGAGTCGAAGCCGCGGCGGCCCACCGTGTCGCCGATGTCCGCATAGAGAAAGCGCGCCGCATTGATGCCGGGGCGGCAGGCCAGCGGCAGTTGCGCCACGCCGGCGCCGACGCGGCGATAGAGCAGCTCGGCCGCGTTGAGCAGCCGCTCCACCACCATGCCGAGCGCGGGCGAGAACACCGGCTTCGCCAACCAGTCGTCCGGCGCGAGGCCGGCTTCGCGCATCCACTGCCGGGGCAGGTAGAGCCGCCCCATGGCGGCATCCTCTCCGACGTCGCGTGCGATGTTCGACAACTGCATCGCCACCCCCAGGTCGCAGGCGCGTGCCACCGCATCGGCACTGCGCACGCCCATCAGCAGGGCCATCATCGCGCCGACCGTGCCGGCGACGCGGGCCGCATAGTCGAGCAGTTCGTCGAGCGTCTCGTAGCTGCGGCCCTGCGCGTCCCATTCGAAGCCCTGCACCAGCGCCTGCAGCAGGGCCTGCGGAATGTCGAAGCGCGCGACCACGGCGGCCAGCGCCCGGTCGGCCGGCGTATCGAGCGCCGCGATGGGCAGCAACGGGTCGTAGACGCGATCGAGCCGCTGGCGCAGCAGCGCGACCGCGGCATGCTCGTCGGCGCCTTCGTCGACCGCATCGTCGGCCATGCGGCAGAACGCATAGAGCGCGCAGGCGGCTTCGCGGACCTCGCGCGGCAGCAGCAGCGAGGCGGCCAGGAAAGTGCGCGAGCCTTGGCTCAGCGAGGCGCGGCAGGCCGCGATGTCGGCCGGGTCGATGCGCTCGCGCTGCGCTGCGCGCGCGCTTGCCGCATCAGGCCGTGCGATGGATGGCAATGGAGTCTGCATGGGGCACCAGGGTGTCGAGGATGCGGGCGGACGAGAGAACGCCGGGCAGGCCGGCGCCGGGGTGGGTGCCTGCGCCCACGAGGTACAGGCGGTCGAGTTCTTCGCTGCGGTTGTGCGGGCGGAACCAGGCGCTCTGCGTGAGCACCGGCTCCAGGCCGAACGCGGCACCGCGAAAGGACGAGAGGCGGTCCTGGAAGTCCTGCGGCGTGAGCATGCGCGAGGTGACGACCTGGTTCTCCAGGTCGGGCAGCAGCGTGGCCTGCAGCGCGCGCTGGATGGCGAGCCGGTAGGGCTCGGCCTGGCGCTCCCAGTCGGTGCCGCTTTGCAGGTGCGGCACCGGCGAGAGCACGTAGAAGGCGTCGCAGCCCGGCGGCGCCAGCGACGGGTCGGTCGCGGTCGGCCGATGCAGGTAGAGGCTGAAGTCCTCCGCGAGATGCTTGCGCTCGAAGATGTCGGCCAGCAGCGGCCGGTAGCGCGGGCCGAGCGAGATCGTGTGATGCGCCACTTCCGGGTACTGCCGCCGGGTGCCGAAATACCAGACGAACAGGCTCATCGAATAGCGCGCCCGCTCGATGCGGCGGTCGGTCCAGCGCCGGCGGTGCTCGGGCGCGACCAGGTGCCGGTAGGTGCTGGCCGAGTCCGCGTTGGAGACCACCACGTCGGCGCGCAGCGTCCGGCCATCGACCAGGCGCACGCCGGTGGCTGTGCGGTCCTTCACCGTGATCTCGGCCACCGGCTGGTTGCACAGCACGCGGCCGCCCTGCCCCTCGATCAGGCCGACCAGGCCCTTCACCAGGCTGCCGGTGCCGCCCATCGCGAAGTGCACACCCCAGCGCCGTTCGAGAAAGGCGATCAGGCAATACACCGAGGTGGTGGCGAAGGGATTGCCGCCCACCAGCAACGACTGGAAAGTCAGCACCACGCGCAGCCGCTCGTCGCGCACGTGCTTGCTGGCCAGCGAATGGACCGTGCGCCAGCCTTCCAGCTTCAGCAGTTGCGGCAAGGCCCGCGCCATGTCGGTCCACGAACTGAAGGGCACGTGCCCGAGCTGCTCGAAGCCGACCTTGTAGATCGCTTCGCTCGCCTTCAGGAAGCGCTCGTAGCCTTCGACGTCGCCCGGCGCGAGGCGCGCCACCTCGGCCCGCATCGCGTCCGCATCGCCCGAATAGTCGAAGCTGCTGCCGTCGTCGAAGCGGATCCGGTAGAAGGGCGTGACCGGGCGCAGCTCCACGTCGTCGGCCATGCGCCGGCCGCACAGCGCCCACAGTTCCTCGAACAGGAAGGGCGCGGTGATGACGGTCGGCCCGGCATCGAAGGTGAAGCCGTCCTGCCGGTACACGTAGGCGCGGCCGCCGGGGGCGTCGAGCTTTTCCAGCACAGTCACGCGGTAGCCGCGGGCACCGAGCCGTACGGCGGCCGCCAGCCCGCCGAAGCCGCTGCCGATCACGATGGCCTCCGGCTGGCTTTTCGGGGCCGGCGCCGACCGCGAAAAAACCTGCGGCGGCGCTGC
>Ga0265327_10004697_pt1 | contig 11942 bp, 8 predicted proteins | sample 41621metaG_FD_202089 | JGI IMG/M metagenome (GOLD analysis project Ga0265327, IMG submission 202089) | Rhizosphere microbial communities from Carex aquatilis grown in University of Washington, Seatle, WA, United States - 4-16-21 metaG | ecosystem: Host-associated > Plants > Roots > Rhizosphere >...
TACACTCATAAATATTGCGTCCACACTCGGCACGACTTCTTATGCCGGGGCTTCCGTATATGCGGCTACAAAAGCGTATGTAACAAGTTTAAGCGAATCGCTTTGGTGGGAAAATAAAAACAAGGGAATCTACGTGATGGGATTTTGTCCCGGCGCTACCTATACAAATTTTCACAAAGTTTCGGGTGGTGACAAAGACGACTTTCCGAAATTCACTATGCAAACAGCAGAGCAGGCAGTTAAAGAGTTGGTACGAGCTTTTGAAAAAAGAAAAAGACCAAAAGTTATTTCGGGAGGGCTAAATCGCTTTATGGTTTCCATACAAAAATTAATGAGCAGAAGCATGGTTGTCAGCATGATGGCCGGCTTCGGTCCATTGAAAGGACAATAATCTTTTGATTAATTCAGCTGAATCCTCCGTTAATCCTCTTTCGTTACAAGGTTCAAATTTAAATTTACGATTGTGTCCAAATAATGCAACTGAGTTTGTCTATAAGGTAGAAGAGGTGCTTAAAGATCCTTAAATAAAGCGCACAGAAATAAAATAATTAAAACCATAAAAAAATGAAAAATTCAATTTATCAATCAGAGCTTATCTTAAAAATGAACGGCCGTCTTTTCATGAATGCACTTGACAGTGTTACTGAAGAACATGCCAAACAAAGAATTAGCGACCACAACAATCCTCTAAATTGGCTAGGCACGCATACTGTTTGGGCAAGATACAGCATTTGTGCCATGTTAGGAAAACCGGTTGCAAAAAATCCATATTCAGGAATGTTCGAAAATTTTAAGCCATTTGATCCTGCATTTAAATATCCAAGCCTATCAGAAATTAAAGCGGAATGGAATAAGGCATCCTCCCTCTTAATAGAAGCTCTAGCATCGGTTACAGAAGAACATCTCGCAGCAGAGAGTGTGTTGAAAAGTCCTACCGGTGATTTTACAAACGCAGGAACCATTGCATTTCTAACACAACATGAAAGCTACGAAATTGGTCAAATGGCCCTTTTGAAAAAATACTTTACGAAAGAGGCCATGAAATATTCTTAGCGTCTATTTATAAATTAAAATCATTAATTTCAAGAAGTTTTTGAGTCCTGAATACAGCTAATTTTCTGATTTAACCCTGCTTAGGTGGCCCCGTTTATCTTCGCTGTTAAATCTAAATTATTCGAAAAGAATATGGCAATAGATCTTTACCAAACCACAAAAAACCCTGTTTCCGGTGAAACATTCCGCTGTGTGTCCTTTAACAAAGATGCCTTCGTAATGGAATGGATCGTTCAACCCAAAGGCTATGTGCCTTTTGAACACATTCATTTAAATCAGGATGAAGTATTTTTTGTGCGAAGCGGGGAAATAAAAATCAGGATAGATGGCAAAGAACACATTGCAAAAAAAGGAGAAATGCTAATAGTTCCAAAAGGCGCAAAACACATAGCTTATAACAACACTGAAGAAGTTTTGGATTGTCTTGTTGAATACAGGCCGGGATTAGATCACGATAAATTTATGCAATGCTTTACCGGACTCATTCAAGATGGAGATATTGACAAAAAAGGAGGAATTCATATTCCAAAAATGGGTTATTTTCTTATAAAAATGAAGGCGCAATGCCTGGCCAGACCAACAGAGATACCTGCCCCCGCCTTTAATATAGCGCTCAGGGTTTTTTATGTGAGGGGCTTACTGAGCGGATGGGGTTCACTTTTTAAAAAATATACAGGAATTTAAATTCAATTCCGAAAAACAAAATTGGCATTTCATTTGGAAAATGGAATAAACTTTTAAAATTCGAATCGACTTTAAAACAATTAAAAACCTGAGATAAATCAATATTCCAAGAGCAGGCATAGAATTAGAGCTTAAAAAATAAGATTTTAATTACCTACCTTTCATCAAAATAATTTTATCTCAGAACTCATGAAAAAGAACATCAGCAGCCGCAAGGAACATGATTTTATCGGCGAAAAAGAAATTCCCGGAAATGTATATTATGGAGTGCAAACACTCAGAGCCCTCGAAAATTTTAATATTACTGGAATTCCCGTTTCGAAAGAACCTCTTTTTATAAAAGCTTTTGGCTACGTAAAAAAAGCGGCTGCAATGGCCAACCGCGATTGCGGCATTCTCGACCGTAAGCTGGCAGAAGCAATTATTTATGCAGCCGACAAAGTCATTGCAGGAGAGTTTAACGATCAATTTGTGATAGACATGATTCAGGGCGGAGCCGGCACATCCATGAACATGAATGCCAACGAGGTGATTGCGAATATCGGTTTAGAATATCTCGGTCATAAAAAGGGGGAATATAAATTTCTGCATCCAAATAATCATGTGAACTGTTCACAATCCACCAACGACACCTACCCCACTGCCCTGCGGCTTGCTCTCTACGAAAAAATTAACCAGTATGTAGAAACTATCGGCAAGCTGGAAAAAGCATTTTTGAAGAAGGGAAAAAAATTTGATAAGATCTTGAAAATGGGAAGAACGCAATTGCAGGATGCGGTCCCTATGTTGTTAGGACAAGAGTTTGACGGTTTCGCCAACACCATTGAACAGGATATAAAACGTTTAACCGAGGCGCAGGCATTGCTCACTACTTGCAATATGGGAGGAACTGCCATAGGTACGATGATCAATACCCCAAAAAATTATCCACAGATGGTTACAAAATATCTTGCAAAGATCAGTGGCATTCCTGTTACTTTATCGGAAGATTTAATTGATGCAAGTTCTGACACCGGAGATTATGTGCAACTATCGGGCACTTTAAAACGGAGTGTACTCAAAATATCAAAGATCTGTAACGACCTGCGCTTATTATCCTCCGGACCACGTTGCGGCTTGAATGAAATTAATTTACCACCCATGCAACCAGGTTCTTCTATCATGCCGGGAAAAGTAAATCCTGTAATTCCTGAAGTTGTAAATCAAACGGCGTTTTATGTTATTGGAGCAGATGTCACTATTACTATGGCTGCCGAGGCGGGTCAGTTACAATTAAATGTGATGGAACCTGTTATCGGATTTAGTTTGTTCACTTCTTTAGAATACATGGGCAATGCGGTGAATACACTCATTACCAAATGTGTGAATGGCATCACGGCAAATGAAAAGGTCTGCTACAATTTTGTGATGAATAGCATTGGAATTGTAACAGCCTTAAATCCAATTTTAGGTTACGAAGTTTGTTCCTCCATCACCAGAGAAGCTTTGGATAGCGGCAAATCTGTTCACACCATTGTTGTTGACGAACGCAAATTAATCACACAAAAAAAATGGGACCAGGTTTATTCATTTGAAAATATGATCAACCCAAAATTGATAAGCAAATAAAGTTCTATTTTTCAAAATACTTTAAATGCAACAACTGGGCTGTGCGTTTGCGGGTTTCACAACAGAGATTCTCGTTTTCCGATAGTTTTTCGCCATAGCTGGGAATAATTATTTTTAATTTTTTCTCCCAGGTGCCGGATTCAAATTTTGTTTTAAAACACTTTTTTAAAACATCCACCATTATTGCCACTGAAGTAGAAGCCCCTGGAGAAGCCCCAAGTAAAGCCGCCAAAGAACCATCTTCGGCATTTACAATCTCTGTTCCGAATTCAAGAATGCCTCCTTCTTCCTTATCTTTTTTAATCACCTGTACGCGCTGGCCCGCAACTTCTAATTCCCAATCCTCCATTTTTGCTTGTGGAAAATAGTCTTTCAATGCCAGCAACCTGTCCTGTGGTGTTTGACGAGCCTGGTGAATAAGATACTTCATTAAAGAAATATTATGAATGCCGGCAGAAAGCATTGGAAAAATATTATCTAATTCCAACGAGGTGAACAGATCCCATAAGGATCCGTTTTTTAAAAATTTTGAAGAAAATCCCGCGTAAGGTCCAAACAGTAACGCCTTTTCGTTATGAATGATGCGGGTATCCAGATGCGGTACCGACATGGGTGGCGAGCCAACGGCGGCCATGCCATAAACTTTTGCATGGTGTTGTTCGATGATATTTTTGTTAGTGCAACGCAGCCATTGTCCGCTCACTGGAAATCCTCCATAACCGGCAGCTTCTTTGATGTCAGATTTTTCAAGTAATGGTAATGCTCCGCCACCTGCGCCAATAAACACAAAATCGCAAAGAATATTTTTTCTTTCTTTTGTTTTGAGATCTTTCGTCGCGATGTGCCATTGTTTGTTCACCTCCCTTTCAAGATCGCGAACCTCTGCGCCCAGCGTTAATGTTACTCCTGGGAGACTGGTTAAGTGCGCAAATAAAATCCTGCTCAAGGCTCCGAAATTTATATCCGTGCCAATGTCCATGCGGGTGGCAGCAACCCGTTCCAACTTTTTTCTTCCCTTCATTACCAAAGGCATCCATTCTTCAAGTTGTGATTTTTCTTTAGAAAATAACATTCCTTTAAATAAAGGATTATTGATTAAGGTTTGTTGCCGTTTTTTCAGAAAGGAAATATTTTCATTACCCCACACCAGGCTCATGTGAGGGATGTTCGTTATAAATTCTTCTGGAGATTTTATAAAACCTTTATCAACGAGATAAGACCAGAATTCTCTGGAGAGCTCGAACGACTCAGCGATTTTAATTGCTTTTGATATGTCTATCGAACCATCTTTTAATTCGGGCGTATAATTTAATTCACAAAAAGCAGAATGCCCGGTTCCTGCATTATTCCATGCATCAGAACTTTCTCCGGCAATAACATCCAGGCGTTCAATAATTTCGATTTCAAGGCCGGGCTCAAGTTCTTTAAGAAGAATTCCAAGAGTTGCGCTCATAATTCCGGCACCAATTAAAACTACATCCTTATGTTCAGGAACAGGATTTTTCATTGCGCTTTCAAAATAATTTGAAACTATTAAGGGTTCACTGCCGTTGCATCCTGCGCCAGATCTGCGTCATCCGGCATCTTCTCAAGATCCCTGTCCAACGAATATAAAGATGCAGCATCCGCTTTTTCTCCACCAGCAATTTTTATTTTATCGAGCAGTTCCATTGCTAAGGTTTCTTCTTCTGTTTGTTCTTTCACAAACCACTGCATAAAATTCCAGGTAGCCCAGTCTTCTTCGGTATGACTCATTTTGGCCACTTTATAAATTGCTTTTGTATTGTCTACTTCATGTTCAAAAACTTTTTCAAAACAATGATTTATGCTTTTCGGATTTTCGGGGGGGGCGGGAATGGCCGTTACCTTTACCTTACCTCCGCGTTTCAGAATGTATTCCAAAATCTTCATCATGTGATTGCGTTCTTCGTTCGCATGCCTGAAAAGAAAATTCGCTATTCCTCCACAACCCTGATGGTCGGCCCAGGCAGCATACGACAAATATATCTGTGCGGCATGGGCCTCTTTGGTCATTTGATCATTTAAGGCAGTTTCCAGTGTTTTTGAAAGTCGGTTCGTATTCATAATTCGAGATGTTTGTTTTTAAATTAGTGTTTATCTGTTCCATTCAAATCTTAGGCCTGTGAAAAAATTAAATCGATTACAAAAGTTAATCGCACACCCCGCGTTTTTGACCTGCTAAACACTTTCTATTCTCTATTTTTTTTCCAGGTTTCCCCAAACGGGTAAATATTTGCACGTACTAATTAAAAAAACGTTCGGTTCTTCCTAAATTACTGTACCTTTAATATTGGAACTCAAATAGCAACCATTTTTTGCTCAGTAATTTTTGACCATTAAAAAATCGGTTCATCGACGAAAAGTATGGATTAGTCGAAGAAAAAAGCCTCTTCATATCGAGGTTTGAACCTTCTCATAGTTTTTAGCATCTTTGACCCGGAACTACAGTATTTATCAAGCAGTTTAATTTCCAAGAACTTCATGATTAAACTAAAAAAAATAATTGCCCATCTTAACGAAGATGTTTACAAAACAGTTGAAGATTCACTTATAAAAAATAAGGCGGATAATTTTCTGTTTTTATTGCAATCTTATCGGAACTCAGAAATAAAAGATTCTGAGATTGCGAAAACTTTAAACATCAATCCCAATTCGCTGTATGTTTTAAAATCACGTCTCAACGACAAAATACAGGAACACATGTCGGGAGATATTTATTCCAGCAAAGAAGAGGTACTAAAACAACTACACCAGATTCCCGAAATTTGTTTTGGCAGTTCGCGTGAAGTAGCCAGTACTTTTTTACAAAAACTTGAAAAAGATCTTTTGCTTTTTGATATGCATAACGAGTTGCTGGTGGTATACAGTGCGCTCAAAAAGGTACATTCTTATTCGGATAAATATTTTCACTATTCTCAGTTATACAACAAGCATACAGCTTTTAATATTTCACTTGAAAAATGTGAAGAAATTCTTGGAAATTTTAACCGCGTGCTTGCACAGTATAATTTTTCACGATCTCCTAAACTTTTAGAAACGCTTTTATTTTTACATAAAGAAGTTTCCGACCATTTTTCATTAAACCCTTCGCTTCAGATTGAGCTTATAAAAAATATACTTGAGCTGGAGTTGTTTGTTCTCTTCAATAAAACAATTGACAACGAGAGTAATATTTCTGAAATTCTTTCGCATACAGAAAAACTAATTACAGATCTCCCCGATTCATCTCTCCATAAAAACTGGATTCATGCGATCAATTATATTTCGTTTGAATATTACAGAAAAACGGGGCAACTAAAACAGGCAACTCTATATTTCGATAAAATTAATGCCATGTTGGGTACTTTGCTCCTATACACAAATGTATGCCTTACATCCAGATTTTTAATCTCTAAAATCTGTTTTCTGCAGGAACAAAATAGAATTGACGAATTACTATTGGAAGAACCCAAGGGCTTTTTAATGGATGCCGAAGATACACATACCGTTGTTTTATTAGGAATTTATAACGCCATGCAGTCCTACTACAAAAAAAATTATAAAGAAGCGGCTTCACGGTTAAATGAAATTATTAATTCAAACAGTTTTAAAGACTATTTCCACATCAATACAGATGTAAAACTTACCCTCGCGTTTATTTATATAACGCTGAAAGAATACGATATGGCCGACAGCCTTCTGAAGAATATTTACCGGAAAATAAAGTCTGAAGAGATGGATAATTATGGGAATGTGCTGGACCTGATCAAAATATTTAATGCAGACATCAAGCAGAATGGTAAAGTTACCTCAAAACAAAAAGACGATTATATTTTATTCCAGGCCCGGAATATAAATGAGAGTAAGCTGTTGAACCACCTCGAATATGAACTTAAAAAAAAATACAGCTAAATACAATTAAAATTCTGTCAGAAATGAAGATCAAGGAACCGAAATACAAATACCCTCATGTAATGCTTATCGACGATAGTGAGCTTGATAATTTTATTAACGAAAAAACGCTTGAAGCAAATTATTTTGCAAAAAAAGTATACGTGCACACCAGTGCTAAAAGCGCTTTAGAATTTTTAAATAATTTAGTTACCATCGGCGAAGAATATTCTGATATTTATCCAAGAGTTATATTTATTGATATTAATATGCCCATGATGGATGGATTTCAATTTATAGATCATTACAAAAAAAATTCTGAAGAACAATTACAAAAGCCGAAATTGGTTATTTTAACCTCTTCCGTTTATAATGAAGACAGGCAAAAAGCCAACGACATCTCACCTGAAATTACCTTTTTAAATAAGCCTCTCACAAAAACAATGCTGGATACGATCTAATTTCTTTCCAGCATTAATTGAGTTTGTTCTCGACAATTTTTTCTATTTGGCCTATAAGCAGTCTCCTTTTTTTGTTTTTTTAAGTGCGTTTTTACGGGCCTAACTGCGGGTTTAGCGCTCAAATTTGCACATTCTTTAGGAAAAACCTACATTACCCTATTATTTTAGCTTTACAGCATTAAAATGTAAAACATTAAGCCTAGTTTTAATGTTAGCTAAAATTGATGAATTTTTTAGAATACCAACATTTATACTATTATTTATTAAAAAAATGAGTCCTATAAAAATACTTCACCTGGAAGGAGTGGACTCTGATGCTATATTAATTGAAGAGGAATTAAAAAAGATAAATATTCCCTTTGAGTACAAGCGCATAAAAATCAAGTCGGAATTTGAAAAAGCCATAAAAGAGTTTTCACCTGGGCTGATCATTTCAGATAGCAGTTTACTTTTGCCTGAGGCAAAAAAAATAATAACCCTTATTAAGCGATCTGGGTTTAAGATTCCCTTTATACTTATCATTGATAGTTATACCAAAGAAGTTGCCGCTGAAATCATTAAGAGTGGCGCATCAGATTATGTATTCAGAGACCGATTGGAGCGCCTAAGGCTTGCCGTTCTAAATAACATTACCAGGTCGAAAGCCGAAAAAAAATTACAGGAACAGCACGGCGAAGTTATTGGAAACGAAAAAAGATTTCGGGCCCTGATCGAAAACATTTCCGATGCTATTTTATTATTGGACGCAAAAGGTGTGATTATTTATCAAAGTCCTTCGGCAGAAAGAATATCTGGATTTTGTACCAAAGATGCGATAGGAAAATCAATTTTTGAATTTGTTCATCCTTCAGATTTAGAATCCATTACCCGTTATTTTAAGCAGGTAATATTAAAACCTGCAATACCAATAGCCAATTCTTACCGCATTCAACAGAAAAAAGGTTCATTTATCTGGGTGGAAGGAACCATTACAAACTTTTTACATGACGAAAACATCAATGCTATAACTATGAACTATCGTGACATAACGGAACGTAAATTTGGTGACGAGCTCCTTCAAAAATCGGAGGCTAACTTAAGAACCATCTTTGACAACACCACTATTTCTTATGTTCTCTCAGATAAAAAATTCAGAATTCTATCTTTTAATTCAAGTGCTGTTTACACCTACAGTAAAGAATTTAAAGTGATGTTAAGAGAAGGAGACAGCTTGTTGGATTATTTGCCTGAAGAACGGAAAGCACAATCACGGGAAAGGTTCGAAAAGGCTTTAAAAGGCGAAAAAGTAAATTACGAACTCAGTTTTATTCAGCCGCAAGGAACCACAAACTGGTATAACGTAAATATGTTTGCTGTCAGAGACGATACAAATAACTTGTTGGGTTTTATTATCTCCAGTGAAAATATTACCGACCGGAAAACGATTGAACTCGAAAGAAATAAAATGCTTTCGGATATTGCTCAGCATAACAAGGACCTCGAACAATTTGCCTACATTATTTCACATAACCTGAGGGGGCCTGTGGCAAATATCCTGGGACTTTCGACTTTGCTTGAAAATTCGGCGGAAATGGACAAACCTTCTTTTGATAAATGCATGGCCGGCCTTACTTTATCCGTAAAAAAACTGGACGAAGTAATTGTTGATCTCAATTACATATTACAGACGCGACGTGGAATGGATGAGAAAAAAGAAGCGGTAAGCTTTTCAGGTCTGATTAATGATATCAAAACAAGTATAAACGATATTATTGAAAAAGAGAAAATCACCATCAATACAAATTTTGCAGTGAATAAATTTTTTACAATAAAAAGTTATCTCTACAGTATCTTTTTTAATTTAATCTACAACAGCATTAAATATCGCAATCCTGCAATTCCAACTGTTATTGATGTAACTGGCAGAAAAGTAAATAACAAACTTGTACTGGAATTTAGGGATAACGGGCTTGGTATAGACATGAATGCACATGGCAAAACAATTTTCGGACTTTATAAAAAATTTCACAAACACGTGGAAGGTAAAGGCATGGGCCTTTATATGGTAAAAACCCAGGTAGAAATACTTGGGGGAAAAATAAGCGTTGCCAGTGAGGTTAATAAGGGAACTACCTTTATTCTTGAATTTGAAGAATAATCCAGGCGGCCAGGCCAGTCTCTTCACTCTTGTTTATTGTTCAACTTTGGTTTTCTGTTTAAACTATTTCAACATCCCGGGGGAAAAACTAAACTCGGTTTAAAATAAGCACATTCGAATAGGCATTTCTGCCTTTATTACTAAGCTTAGACTCCATTCTTCAATGGATGTAAGAAAATAAGCATTTATGTAAAAGTATATTAAACACAGCGTCCTAAATTTGATGTGCGTTATCACTCTTATTAGATCTGGTAATTAATAGTACGCATCAAATGAATAATTCTGTCGAAGAAAAAAAATTGAAAATAAAAGAAACCCTGACCCGTGAGGAACTTGCCAACAGGCTCGAGTTATTGTTCATTAATACTGAAGAAGCTTTTATAATGGTAAACTCCGATCTGGAAATAGTTTCGTTCAATAAACAATTTGAGCGATTATACGTGAAATATTTCCACAGACAAATTTCAAAAGGTGATTCAATTATTACTTATTCGCAGAAGCATTCGGAGCAGGAGTTAAGAGAAATTTATGGGAAGGTCCTTTCGGGGCATGCTAACGAGTCGGAGATTGAAGTTGGTGGATCGGAAAATCAAACGCATATATTTTCTATAAAATACAAACCTGCGTTCGATGAAAATAAAATCATTATCGGGGTTTTTGTTTCAATTGGGGACATCAGCGAAAAAAAAAGATCCCAACGTTTATTAAATGCGAATGAAAATCGCTTTCGCGCGCTTATTGAAAATAGCGGGGACATGATTTCGTTAACCGACCGGGAAGGGAAAATACTTTATCTGAGTCCTTCATTTGAAAAAATCACAGGATTTAGTTCGGAAAGAATGAAAGGTAAAACTGCATTTGAAATTATGCACCCGGATTTTCGCGAAGAAGCGAAACTTATATTCGAAGAACTGCTGGCAAAACCGGGGGTTCCTATACCTCGCAAAAGTCGTTTTTTAAACAGGAAAACGGGCAACTATATGAGTGTAGAAGGCGTAACAACCAACCTATTGGCGGATGAAAATGTACAGGCAATAGTTGCTAATTTTAAAGACATTACAGAACGGATTCAGGCAAAAGAAAAATTAGAGCAGGCAGAAAGCCGTTTCAAAAAACTTATTGAACATAATTATGATGGCATCGTTCTGAGAGATAAAAATTTTTCTATCATATACAGCAGTGCTTCTGCTGAGAGAATATTGGGTTGGACAGATGAAGACAAATTCGCTAAAAGCTTTTCAGACAAAACACATCCTCAGGACATTGAAAATGTAAAAAGGAATCATATAAACGTATTAGAAAATCCGGGTATTTCTTTTCCACTTGTTTTTAGAACCCAGCATAAAGACGGGCATTACTTGTGGGTAGAGCGCGTAATGACAAACATGCTTCACGATACTTCCATTAACGCGATTGTAGCTAATTTCAGGGATATCACTGAAAAGATAAGAGGTGAACAGGAAAAAGAATTTGATCACAGTAACCTTCATGCGCTTATAAACAATACCAGTGACATGATGTGGAGTATATCCATCGAAGGCAAATTGATCAGTTCAAATCGCGCCTTTGATGAAATGGTAAAGTATATGTCTGGAAACGCGGTAACTAAAGGTGGAGATGCTCCAACAGCTGGGTTTTCGGAAGAGCAGTTAAAAAAATGGGAACAGCTTTACGCCAGAGCTTTTGCTGGAGAAACCTTTACTATTATCGAATACACAAATATTCATTTGGAATATTGGTCAGAAATTTCGTTTTACCCCATTCGCAAAGGAGAAAAAATAATCGGAACTGCTTGTTATTCGCGCAACATTACAGAGAGAAAATTATTTGAAAGAAAACTAGAAGAAAACACAGCTGAACTTTTGAATATTAAAAAAGAACTTGAATATAAGGAAGCAAGATTAAAACAAGCCCAGGCGATCGCCCACGTTGGAAACTGGGAACTTAATTTTGATACGAATATTTCGGTCTGGTCGGATGAGAGTTACAGAATCTATGGGCTGGAACCAGGCGAGCACAATTTTTCAAGTGAGGTATGGAAGGAGTTTATTCATCCCGAAGACCTCGAAGGTTTTGAATTGGAAATGAAAAGAGCGCAAGATACGTTA
>Ga0265327_10004698_pt1 | contig 11938 bp, 5 predicted proteins | sample 41621metaG_FD_202089 | JGI IMG/M metagenome (GOLD analysis project Ga0265327, IMG submission 202089) | Rhizosphere microbial communities from Carex aquatilis grown in University of Washington, Seatle, WA, United States - 4-16-21 metaG | ecosystem: Host-associated > Plants > Roots > Rhizosphere >...
TCGCGGAATCGTTCGCTGGCGACAAAGAGTCGCTGGAAACCCTGGATCGATTCCAGCAGCACCTGCTGGAGAACAAGGTTTCGCCCGATGTGACGAAAGTCATGCTCGGCCCCAAGCTGACGCTGGCGGGAACGGAAGAATTCAGCGGGCCCCGCGCCGCGGAAGCCAACAAGTACCTGACTCGCGAATACCGTGCTCCTTACATTGTTCCCCGCACCGAAGACCTGTGATTTCCAATTCCGTCATGGCACGAATGTAAATCCAATCCCCGATCGCCGCCGCGCGATCGGGGGGCGGTTTCGTTCCGCGCGAATTGAAGAGCCTGCCGGACTCTGCCGTCCACTGGTCAATTTGCCCCCCTGCCGACTATTATCCCACCATCAACTGACTCGTCCCTCGCATCAGAAAGTCCTGCCGTGAGCAATCTTGCTGAACTTGTCTCCAAGGCCAAATCGCAACTGGATGCCCATACGGTCGAAACGGTCCAATGGCACTTCCACCCTTCGACAGGAAGCCCGTTCTGGCTCGAGAAAGCCAAGACCTACAAATTTGATCCGCTGAAAGAGGTCAAGTGCTTCGATGACCTGAAGAAGTTTCCTCACTTTGAGGACGAATGGCTGCGCGGCGGTCCGATCAGCCGCTGGATCCCCAAGGGTCTGGCCGGCAAGCCCGCCTACGTGTTCGAGACCGGTGGAACGACGGGGATCCCGAAAAGCCGCATGGTGATTGAAGATCACTGGATCGACTACGAAAACTTCAGCGACACGCTGCCGGACGAGTTCTTTCCCCGTGGTTCGAACTGGCTGATGCTGGGGCCTTCCGGTCCGCGTCGCCTGCGGCTGGCGGTTGAACACCTGGCTCAATACCGCGGCGGGATCTGCTTCTGTGTCGACCTGGATCCGCGCTGGGTCGTGAAACTGCTGAAGAAGGGGGACATGGCCGGGGCCAAGGCGTATGCCGATCACGTCATCGACCAGGCCGTGACAATCCTGTCCGCCGGTCACGACATCAAGTGTGCGTTTGCGACCCCCAAGCTGCTGGAAGCCCTGGCGCTGAAGTTGATGGACAAGGGAACCAGCATCGAAGAAGCCGGCATCAAGGGGATCTTCGCCGGGGGGACCGAGTTCACCCCTCAGTGGTATCGGTTCTGTCGCGAAGAGTTGCTGGGACCCAACGTGTACATCACCCCGACGTACGGCAATACTCTGATGGGCCTGGCCTGCGGCAAGCCTTTTGATCCGGCCGACAACTACAAGATCACCTACTTTGCGCCGCAACCGCGGGCCGTCATCGAAACGGTGCAATTCAACGACTACGACCAACTGGTCGGTTATGGTGAAACGGGCCGCGTCAAACTGTACACGCTGACCAGGGAATTGTTCATTCCCGGCTTCATGGAACGTGATGAAGGGGAACGGGAACAACCTCACGAAAAGTACCCGTGGGACGGGATCAGCGGCACGCGGCCGTTCCATGAGTTTGCTTCGACCACGACGGTCGGCGTCTACTGAGTGACGATGGCAGGATCACGGGCCAGTCCTTGAGGCGGATCAACAGATTCTCCTCAAATGAGTATCAACCGGGCGATTTTCGGACGGAGGGAACTCCGTCCTCAGGAACCACAAAGGACGAATAATGCTTGAGATTCCCGTCATCCGCTGGGGCCAGCCGTACGAGTCGATGGAGAAGCTGCCAGTCGTTCACTTCGAGACCGGCGAGACCATGGCGACCGTCAACCAGGCCAATGGCGGCCTGATCAAGATGGACATGCGGAAAGCGGGCAAAGCTCGCGAAATCCTGCGTCAGTTCTCGATCGATCAGCTTTGCGAAATGTGCGTCAAGGCCGCGGATTTCTACCTCAATGGAACACTTCCGCTGGGGAATGGGACGCAAAGCCCGCAGGAATTCTGCGTCATGCAGTCCGCGACCACGGGATTACCTGAACACATGTGCGCCGCGAACATGCGGAAGAACGCCTATGTGCTGAAGCACATGAAGGAAGTGCTGGAAGCCCTGACCCGTGGATTGCCATTCGACATTCTGTCGAATGGGTATGGCATGGAAAGCCGCGGGATCATGGTCAGCTATCAATCGCAGACCAGCGTGCTGGGAATGGTGCTGCCGTCGAATTCGCCTGGTGTCCACACGCTCTGGATGCCTGTGATCCCGCTGCAGGTTGGCCTGGTTCTGAAGCCGGGGCCGCAGGAGCCCTGGACGCCGTATCGCATGTATGAAGCGTTTGCGCAAGCCGGTGTGCCACGCGAAGTCTTCTGCATCTATCCGGGCGGACCGGAATGCGGGGGCGCCGTGCTGGAAGCTTGTGATCGCGCCATGATCTTCGGCGGGACGCCGACCGTGGAACGGTACCACGGCAATCCACGCGTGCAGGCTCACGGCCCTGGGTTCTCCAAGATCCTGCTCGGCGACGACATGGTCGACGATTGGGAAAAGTACATCGATCTGATGGCCGACAGCATCTTCATCAACAGTGGCCGGTCGTGCATCAGTTGCTCGGGGATCTGGGCCAGTCGGCACACTGAAGCGATTGCCGATGCTCTGGCACGTCGACTGGGGCCAGTGGCGCCGCTGCCGATGTCCGATCCCAAGTCTCCCCTGGCCGCATTCACGGTTCCCGGTGCAGCGAAGGCGATCAATGCCCAGATCGAAGAACTGGTGAAGGCGCCGGGCGTGACCGAAGTGAGCGCGAAGTATCGCGTTGGCGAGCGGCATATCGCCCATGAAAAGTACGATTTCCTGCGGCCGACCATCGTTCATTGCACCAGCACCGAGCCGGCGATTGCCAATACGGAATATATGTTCCCGTTTGCATCCGTCGTGCAGTGTCCGCAAAACGAGATGCTGAAAAAGATCGGCGGAACCCTGGTCGCTTCGTGCCTGACCAGGGATCCCAAGTGGTCACGCGAACTGCTCGATGCCACGAACATCGATCGACTCAACATCGGTGAGGTCAAGACGATTCAGCTGCACTGGATGCAACCGCACGAAGGGAACATCATCGACTTCCTGTTCCGGGCTCGTGCCTTCCAGAACAGTCCCCCGCCGGCTCACTGATCGGCTGTCGGCAGTAAGACTTGGAAGAACTCGGCGGGCAGATGCTCGCCGAGTTCGTTCCCGGACGTGGATCTGGTGAAAGCCCGCTGGACTTCGAGGGGATCGTGAAATGCAGGAACGATTCAGACGGAGACTGCAGAGAATTCTCTTCGGGCACGCCGCTGTTGGTTCGAGACACGGTTCGCGGATCAGTGCGCTGTATCGCTGGTGTCTGCTGGTGGCAATCGCCTGGAGTGGCCTGACAATGTCCGTCCATGGGGCGACCTTCGTCTATGTGTCTCAAGCTCCCGAGCAGCAGATCCGGGTCTATGAACTCGATCCCGCCATGGGGACTCTGGCCGATGTGCAGACCGTTTCCGTCAATGGTACGCCCGGTTCGCTGACCACCGATCCCCATCGACAGTTTCTGTACGCATCGCTGCGAACGACCAGCAGCCTGGCCAGTTTTCGGATCGAGCCGACGACGGGAAAACTGACATTCATCAATGCCGTGACTCTTCCAGCCGGTGAGAACGCGGCCCATGTCGCCACGGACCGAACGGGGCGCTGGCTGGTATCGGCGTCCTATAGCGGGGGGACCGTCGTTGTTCACGGTCTTGGCTCAGACGGAGCGATCCAGTCTCCTGCCATTCAAACGGTTGTCACGGCCAAAACGGCTCATTGTGTTGCCATCAATCGAGCCAACAATCGACTGTTTGTTCCCCATGTGACCCCCAATGCCGTGTATCAGTTCAAACTGGATCCGGCGACCGGCAGGTTGACAGATGCCGGAACCGTCCCTGGTGGAATGGAACACGCCGGGCCGCGGCACCTGGCGTTTCATCCCACTGGTTCCTTCGCGTATACGTCGGATGAACAGGGGAGCAGCATCACTGGCTATCACATTGGTGAGGGGGGGCTGACTGCGTTTCAGACGCTCTCGACGCTTCCGGCTGATTTCCAGGGGAAGAATTCGACGGCCGAGGTGAAGGTTCATCCGAACGGACGTTTCGTCTGGGTCTCGAATCGCGGCCACGACAGCCTGGCGGGATTCTCGATCGACGCCGAAAACGGACGACTGACGGCAATCGGTCAGACTCCAACCGAAAAGACGCCGCGATCCTTCGAAATTGATCCCTCGGGGCGGTTCCTGTTTGGAGCGGGTGAAGGATCCGGATCGCTGGCGATTTTTCGGATCGACGCGGAGAAGGGGGCCTTGGAGCGGATCAAGACTTTGTCGATCGGCAAAAGCTTGACGTGGGTTCTGGCTGTGGAAACTGGTCCAAGATAGAAGTGACCCCTCGATTTCCGCAGCAACAGCAGGACCCGATTTGCGCACGGAATCCGATGCGCCGATCCAATTGCATTGGATCGAATGATTCCAGCCTGCCGGATCGCAGTCCAACCTGATCTCGGCTCGGAATTGACCATTCGTCGCTGCTGTCGCGTTGCCTGCTTTGCAACGCATTGTCGGAAAATAAGTTGCGAAAAGCAGCCCTCTATGGCGCGGCATTTGCCGTCTTGGCGACGAAAAAGCCTGTGCCGCCTGGTTTCGTGCATGTGACCCGACTCCAACGGCACAGAACTTCGCAGCGTATCAAGGGCCAATGCTCATTGATTGCGAAACGGGTTCTTTCGCCATCGCATGAGGGACATGATGGAAACGCAAAATGGGGTCAGCCGACTGACCCAAGAGGGGGCGCGACCGAAGTCCGAGTCGCGCATGGAGCCGTTTTACGTCGTTGGAATCGGGGCGTCCGCAGGGGGATTGGAAGCGCTGGAACAATTCTTCGAAAATGTTCCCGCTGACGGTCCGCTTTGCTTTGTGGTGGTGCAGCACCTGTCGCCCGACTTCAAGAGCATGATGGATGAGCTGCTGGCTCGACGGACAAAGATTCCGATCGTGCGGGTCGAAGACGGGATCGAGCTGCAGCCGAATCGGATCTATCTGATGCCGCCGCGGAAAGAGATGATCTTGTCGGGCGGCCGGCTGTTTTTGACGGATAAGGATCCCGCGCAGGGATTCGCGCTGCCGATCGACCGGTTTCTCCGTTCGCTCGCGCAGGATTGCGGCAGTCGTTCGATCGGGGTCATTCTGTCCGGAACGGGCAGTGACGGATCCCGGGGGATCCGCGACATCCACGCGGCGGGAGGCCTGGTGGTCGCGCAGAGCGAGGAGTCGGCCAAGTTCGACGGGATGCCGCGCAGCGCCCGCGAAACGGGACTGGTGGACCTGGTGCTGTCGGCGGCCGATCTGCCGGATGCCATCTTGAAGCTGGTTCGTCTGCGGCAGGCTCCGCAGGCAGATGGCGATCAACCTGGGATGCCCGAGGTGGGGCTTCAGGCCATCTTCCGGATGCTGCGCAATGAATATGGCATCGACTTCAGCCAGTACAAACCGAGCACGGTGACCCGGCGAGTGGAACGGCGACTGTTGTTCAACCATTCACTGGACGTGGAGCAGTACGTTGAAAGGCTGTCGCGGGACAGCGCCGAGCTGAATCATCTGTACAAAGACCTGCTCATCGGCGTCACTCAGTTCTTTCGAGACAAGGAAGCGTTTCAGCGGCTGGCGAAGGAAGAACTTCCCCGGCTGCTGGCGAGTGTCGAAGAGGGGCAGGAGTTTCGCGTCTGGATTGCGGGCTGCGCGACGGGGGAAGAGGCTTATTCGCTGGCGATCCTGATTCACGAAGAACTGATGAAAATGGATCGGCGGCCCGCCGTGCGGATTTTTGCGACGGACGCTCACCGCGTTTCTCTCGACTTTGCCAGTGCCGGAATCTACAGCGAAGAATCACTGGCCTCGGTCAGTTCTGAGCGGCGTGAACAGTTCTTTGTCCGGAAGGGAGACGCCTATCAGGTCATTCCTCATTTGCGCAAGATGATCGTGTTTGCGCCGCATGACCTGCTGAAGGACGCTCCGTTTACGCGGCTGGATCTGATCACCTGCCGCAACCTGCTGATTTATCTGCAGCCCATGGCTCAGAAAAAGGTTCTGTCGCTGTTTCACTTCAGCCTGAAGACCGGTGGAGTGATGTTCCTGGGGCCGAGTGAAAGTCCCGGTGACCTGGTCGACGAATTTGAATCGGTGGATGAACACTGGAAACTGTATCGCAAGCGGCGCGATGTGCGGTTGCGGCCGGACTTTCGCCTGCTGTTGCCGTCGGGACCGCCTCTGCGAGCGCGAACCAACCTGAATTACGGCGCGACTTCGGGCGCCTCGGACCGATTACAGCAGGCGGTCTATGATCGACTGCTGGAAGAACACATGCCACCCAGCTTCCTGGTCAATGACCGGAAGGAACTGGTTCACAGCTTCGGTGGTGCAGGGAAGTTCCTGCGTGTTCGAGACGGACGGGCCACCACCCAGTTCCTTGACCTTGTCGACAGTGAACTGCGGATGATCCTGCAGGGGGCGCTTGCACGGGCCGAGAAACATCCGACCCCGGTCGTATTTACGGGGATCCGCGTCTCGGCCAACGATGGCAGTGAATCGATGGTCCGCCTGACGGTCAAACCGCTGGGCGACCGGATCTCGGGATTGATGAGTTTCCTGATCATCCTGGAGGACATGGGGCAGGCGGCGCCGCGAGACGAGTCTGCCATCGACCTGGGGGCCGCCTCGCGCGAGCGACTCGATGCACTGGAATTGGAACTGGGGCATACGCGGGAAAACCTGCAGGCGATGATCGAAGAGCAGGAGTCGAGCAATGAAGAACTTCAGGCGACGAATGAAGAGCTGGTGGCCTCCAATGAACAGTTGCAGAGCACGAATGAAGAACTGCATTCGGTGAATGAAGAGCTTTATACGGTCAACGCCGAATACCAGCACAAGATCGAAGAACTGACTCAGGTCTCTGCGGATCTGGAGAATCTGCTGCTCGCGACCGACGTCGGCATCCTGTTCCTGGATCGCAACCTGTGCGTCCGCAGGTTTACACCTCGAGTCGCGCGGCTGTTCAACCTGCTGCCGCACGACGTGGGGCGATCGATCAACTGCTTCACCAACCACCTGGATGAGTCCCTGCTGGCGAGCGTCCAGCAGGTGCTGGAATCCGGGGCGTCGGTGGAGCGTGAAATTCACGATCGGACCGGCAAGACGTACTTCATGCGGATCCTGTCGTACCGGATCAGCCCCGCAGCGCAGGACGGTGTCGTGATCTCGCTGATTGATATTTCGGCTCTCAAGCAGGCGGAGGCGCATTTGCGGCACCTGTCTGCGATTGTTGAATCGACGGATGATGCGATTGTCGGCAAGGATCTGCAGGGGACCATCATCAGCTGGAATCACGGCGCCGAGTCGATGTACGGATATACCGCGGAGGAAGTTGTCGGAAAAAACGGTCGCCTGCTGTATCCGCCCGATGCCGCCAATCATTTTGATGCCGAGATCGAGTCGATTCGACGGGGAAATTCGATGTCAGGCGAGCATCAACGGCAGCGGAAGGATCGAACCCTGATCGATGTGCTGCATACGATTTCGCCGATTCGCGACTCGGCTGGTCGCGTGATTGGCGCTTCGGGGATTGCCCGGGATATCACCGTCCGCAAGCAGGCAGAACGGGAAATCAAGCAGGCGATTCGGAATCGCGATCAGTTCCTGGCCATGCTCTCACACGAATTGAGAAACCCTCTGGGGGCAATTCTCAATGCGGCTCAACTGCTGGATCGGGAGCAACTGGATCCTGACGCGCTGGTCGCGGCGGGCCGGGTCGTCAAGCGGCAGGCGGAACAGATGAAACTGCTGCTGGATGACCTGCTGGACGTGGCCCGCGTGGCCCAGAACAAACTGGTCCTGCGACGGCAGAGCTGTCGAGTTGCCGATGTGATCACTGAGGCGGTCGAGACGGTGCAGCCTCTGCTGACGTCGCGAGGGCAGCAACTGGAACTCCATGGGATGGATTGCGCCGCGGTCGTGGATGGGGATTGCGCCCGGCTTCAGCAGGTTGTCATTAACCTGCTGAAAAATGCGTGCAAGTATTCGCCTCCGAAGAGTTCGACCGAAATTCGACTCAGCGAGTCGAACGGGAATGCCGTGATTCGCGTCAGGGATCATGGTGTCGGGATCGCGCCGGAAATGCTGGAGCGAATATTCGAGTTGTTCGTTCAGTCGAATGAAACGTTGGATCGTTCGGACGGCGGGATGGGTGTCGGCCTGACACTCGTCAAGACCATCGTGGAATTGCATGGCGGCACCGTCCAGGCGAGGAGCGATGGACATGATTGTGGCAGTGAGTTCACGGTGATGATCCCGCTGTTGCCCAAGGCCAACATCGCCCGGATCGAGAAGTCGCCGCCAGTGAAAACGACACGGAGGTTTCGCATCGTCATCGTCGAGGACAACGCCGACAGCCGGGCGATGTTACAGGCGCTGCTGCAGTTGGATGGACACGAAGTTCGGACGGCCCCTGATGGGCTCCATGGGATCGACGTGGTTGCGGGCTGGAAACCGGACGTGGCCTTGATTGACATCGGTTTGCCGGGATTGGACGGATTCGAGATTGCGCGACGGATTCGGTCCAGCGAAATGAGTCCGATGCCGTTCCTGATCGCGCTGACGGGTTATGGATTTTCGTCCGATCGCGAGAAGGCGCTGGCCGCGGGATTTGATGCGCACCTTGTCAAGCCCTTGAAGCTGACGGCACTCACGGAACTGCTGCTGCGTGTTCCGTCATGAACGGGACGGTGCGGACGATCACGGGCAAAATGGGCTTTGTGGGTGCAAAATCCGACGCAAAGCGAGTCGGAATGGAATTTGCAAAAAAACGCTCGAAATCCAGAATCTGCTTGCATCGACATCTTGGTCCATTAGATTGGAGTGATCCACGATACTGGGGTGCACTGGATGTGCCAAGAGAGCATGACGCTTCCCCCTGTGACTTCTGCATCGTGCGGAAAGCTCTGACTGTTTATCCATGGAAGGATTCAAAATGCTTGTGCTTGCTCGTCGGCCCGGCCAGAAGGTTGTTTTTCCCGGTCTTGGAATCACAGTCGAAGTGCTGCGATCCCGGGGAAATGTGACTCGACTGGGAATCGAAGCTCCGAATGATGTCATCATCCTGCGGGATGAGGTTTTGGAGCAGGATCCCCTGGAAACCGTGACTCCTTCTGCGGCGGATCGGAAGCAGCGCCATGATTGGCGAAACAAGCTGAATCACCTGATGCTGAAGCTGCAATTGCTGCAACGCCGGCTGGAACTGGGTGGAATCGACGATCCTGAAACGCAATTGAACGATCTTTTGACACAGCTGGCCGACGTGGAGCAGTGTACCAGCGATGCGGTGGTCGAAAGCGCCTCCCCGCGGGTCATGATCGTGGAGGATCAGGATAACGAACGCGAACTGCTGGCCACCTGCCTGCGACTGGGCGGGATCGATGTCGTCACCGCGTCGAACGGTCGTGAAGCGTTTGACCGCCTGCACGAAGGGGATCTTCCGGATCTGATCCTGCTTGATATGCGCATGCCGGACATTGATGGGCCGACCTTCCTGAAGTCGGTGCGTGATGACATTCGTCTGCACAATTTGCGCGTGTTTGCGGTCAGTGGATCGACTCAAAGCGAGTTTGGCTCGAACCCCCTTCCGCTGGATGGCTGGTTTTCCAAGCCGGTTCGGATCGATGCGCTGCTGCAGGCGGTCCGCAATCAGAATTCACCGACCTCAGTCTCCTGACGGAGTGATCTGGGGTTGTTCAGTGATACGGGCTCGATGCGTCATCCAGTGGCGTTGCCGTGTGGAACCTGCACTATGCAGCAGGTTTCAAGCGGGCCGCCTCCACTTTGGGCTGCATTACCGAGACATGGAAATGGACTCGATGCGGGAGTTTGTCTCGATTCATGAAGGTAGTTGAGGTCCAATGGACGACACTGCGACGGATACCTGTCGTCAGTCTCTGGAAAAGCGGGTCGTCTCTGATATCATTTCGATGCTCGAAAGAGCTCAGCCAGTCTCTGAAACTGCCTGAAACCGAAGTGAGCCTCTGATTCTCTGAAAGTGAGATTCCCGTGCCCGCCCGATGGATCGCGTGGTCGGAAGTCAGCCATCATATCCCTGCGGCGGATGCTTCTCATACGCTCACCATGCTGGAACGGCTGATCGAAGCCGCCTCCCAGGCCGCGACGGAGCCGGAGTTTCTGCGACAGCAGTTGGGTGACATGTGCGGCGAACTGGGGGCCAGCGGCGCCGGGATCTTCGATCGATCACCCAACTGGGTCGTTTCGTGCCAGACAGGCCGCTGGAGCGGCAGCGAGATTCCCAAGGATCTGCTGGCCGAAGTTCTCGATCGGGATGCCGGTGTGGCAACCATCGTCGAATCGCCGAATGTCGGGTCACTGGTGGCTGTGCCGATTCGAACCCGCAGTCGCAGCGGCGGCGTCCTGACGTTTTCCGGCCGTCATCTGGCCGCAGACATTCTGCCGCTGGCGGTCGTCCTGGGAAAAACGCTGGGATCGTGCGTCGATGTCCTGGCCGATCGGGGACGGGCGGCCCATCGGATTGAATCGCTACGTGGAATCCTGAAAGTTTCGCTGAAGCTTTCCACCGTCAAAGAGACCGAACCGCTGCTGGAACTGATTGCGCGCGAAGCGGTCCGAATCCTGGCTTGTGATCGTGCCAGCATCTTTGTGTGGGACCGTGAGCACCAGGAGGTCGTCGCTTGTCCCGCCCTGGGTGTCGAAGGGAATTCGCTGCGTCTTTCCGATCGAACGGGGGTGGTGGGCGAGGTCATTCATTCAGCGAAGCTGCTGCGTGTTGACGATGCGTATCACGATGCTCGTTTCAGCCGGAAAGTGGATCAGGCGAGCGGGTATGTGACTCGAAACCTGCTGTGTGCGCCGCTGTTCGATGGCGAGCACAAACTGCTCGGTGCATTTGAAGTCATTAACAAGAACTCGGGTTCGTTTACCGCCGACGATGAATCGACGCTCGAAGATCTCTCGACCCAGGTGGCGATCGCGCTGAAGAACACGCGCGAGCGGGAGTCGCTGCTGCGTTCTCATCGCCAGCTGACCGAGCAATTGACTCGCGGTGTAACGCTGATTGGCGAAAGCCCCGCCATGCAGGCGATGCGGAGCACAATTCGGCGACTGGCGGCCACCGACCTTCCGGTGCTGATCCTGGGGGAGAGCGGTACCGGCAAGGAAGTTGTCGCCCAGACACTGCATTTTCAGGGGCCTCGTGCTGAACGCCCGTTCGTCGCGGTCAATTGCGCAGCCCTGACCGAAACCCTGCTGGAGAGCGAACTGTTCGGGCATGAAAAGGGAGCGTTCACTGACGCGAGAGAGATGCATCGCGGCAAGTTTGAAGTTGCGGAAGGGGGAACGATCTTCCTGGACGAGATCGGAGATATGAGTCTCGGAGGCCAGGCCAAGCTGCTGCGAGTGCTTGAGCAGAAGGTGATCACACGCGTCGGTGGGTCGCAGGCGATTCCCATCAACGCACGTGTCATCGCTGCAACCAATGCCCATCTGGCCGAAGCGGTTCGCGCAAGGAAGTTTCGCGAAGACCTCTATTTCCGTCTGAACGTCGTGACACTGGATCTGCCGCCGCTGCGCGATCGCCCGGAAGACGTGCTGCCGTTGTCCGAACATTTTCTGGGTGCCTTTGCCGTTCAGGCGCGTCGACCCAGGCTGGAGTTTTCGCCCGAGGCTCGCAAACGGCTGCAGGCGCATACCTGGCCGGGCAACGTGCGGGAACTCAGAAACCTGATGGAGCGAGTTGCCTTCCTGGCGCCCAACGACACGATCGAAGCGGATGATCTGGCGTTCATCCTGAGTCCGGATCAGAACCGGGCAAACGAGCCGTCTCTGGATCTGGGACTCAGCGAGGCGACAAACCAGTTCCAGCAGGATTTCATCCGACGGGCGATCCGCAGGGTGCGCAACAACATG